>LXNI01000261.1_pt1 | contig 66772 bp, 53 predicted proteins | sample 809091 | NCBI WGS metagenome assembly LXNI01 (sample SAMN04870527, study PRJNA318959) | sponge metagenome | biome: 01000161; feature: marine sponge reef; material: water | host: Sarcotragus foetidus | place: Greece: Milos, Mediterranean Sea | collected 2013-05-29 | depth 5-7 m
GGTGCTCTGCGAGCTTGGCGGGTGGAAGGATGCACAGACGGTGCTCAGGTGTTACCAGAGGCCGGACGCCGGACAACTCAGGACGGCGCTGGAAGGCCGCGGCAGGGCTCGTGGCTGAAATCCTCACCAGCGGGAATCATTCGGCGGGAATCTGGCCCGCGAAACTCGTAAGATCACTGATTGCAACGGGTTGCAAAATCTGCTAATCATGTTGCGTCGGCATCTTGAAGAGCCATTGCCCCTGCTGCCCGGGGTGGCACGTTCGGCGCTGGTAGTTGTAGTGCTGCATGGTGCGGCGGTGGAGCCGGTAGGCCTCCCTGGTGCCGCTTTCTTCGAGCCAGCGCTCGTACCCGGGTATACGATCCCGGGTCGTGAACACCCATGACTTGAGGGACATCCTGAGGATCGGGATGTCCTCTTCCGGCTCGTTAAGCGCGATATGGTGGATCCCCGCAAAGGAATCGACTATGCCCGAGGCCTCGAATATGTCCGCCGCCTTGAGGCGGCGAGGATCATGGGGCGTGCCGGCGATCTTCGCGTAGTCTCCGCCATGAACGACCGGTTCCACGTACTCGTAGGTGCGAAGGGCCCAGAACTGTCTGTCCCGGGCCAGCAGGCGGTGCAGGAAGGTCGTTCCGGTCCTGTTGATGCCCACAATGAACACCGGACGTCCGATTCTCTCCCGCCCGATCTCCGGCAACCGGTGACGCTCGCCGGCGAGTTCGGCATTGTTGCGCAGTATGCGACACAAATCGAAGACGCAGTGGGCGATGCGGGTCTTCTTCAAGCCAGCCTCCGGGGAGTTGAAGGCCTCAACGAGACGGGTCAGCCCCTCGAGCATCCATTCGGGGTACGTGGAATCGAAGGGCACACCGTTGTCTCCGGCGTAACGCCTGGCCTGGTTCAGCAGGTTGTCGAGACTCAGGTGGCGATCTGGAATCGGATGGGGCCACTCTTCATGATGCTCTCTGATCCAGCGGCTGTAGCGCGCGTACCTCGTCAGCGGGCCCGGCCACTCGATCGGACTCGGACAGTCTTCGCGCAACGCCCGGTCGGAGACCGGCAGCGTCTGGACCGATTCAGCGTCGCCGAACCAGTAGGGGGCGAGGTGATCCAGCAGGGCCCAGTTCCCGGCAAGCGGAGACGCGTCGCCCCGAGCCTGGCAGGCACGTTTGAAGGTGAGGTAGGCGACCTCCTGATAATCCAGTCCGAGCTCCGCGAGACGGATGGTCCGGTATGAAGGGGTCGGGTTGCAACAGTTGTAAATCGTGAAGCGGCGATGTCCGTTCAGGGAAATGGCGATGCAGATCCGGCTCAACGTATCCACCGGGTCGTCGTTGAATTGCCTCGAGAATCCGCGCGGAATCATGCCGACGTCGACCGTCGCCGCGAAGAGACGCTGCGCGATGTTGCCCGGCTGGACATAGCCGGTGGAGGCAAGACTGGTCTGCCCCATTCGGAAGACCGCGACCGGCAGTCCGGCTGCGTGCGCAAAGAGGATGGCCTGTTCGGCCACCAGCTTGCTCCAGGGATACCCGAGGAATCCGAGCGGGAATGCCCTCTTCATGCGGCCCAGGTTCGGCTGCATGTGGTCGTCTATGCGACAATCGCGGTATTCGCGGGCAAAGGAAAAGATGTACTCCGGGAACACCCCCATGGTCGAAACATGGAACAGGTGCTTGAGACGTGTGTTCAGGCACAGGCCAAGGACATTCTGGATACTGAAGGTGTTGACGCGGCGAATGGACCTGTAGGATGCGTTGAGGCTCAAAGTGGCCGCGAGGTGGTAAACTGCATCGATCTCCAGGCAAAGCCGTTCAAAGTCGGTGTCCGGGAGTCCGAAGCGGGACTCTGCGATGTCGCCGGCGTACACGTGAATCCGGGTCGCAAACGCATCATCCCAGGTCTCCGCGTGCTGCATGTTGGCCCGCAACCGCTCGAAGCCGCGTTCCGCCGAGTCCGCCCGGACAATGCAGTGAAGCGTCAGGTTGGCGTCGTGCGCGAGCAGGTCCCGCACGAGAAAGCGTCCCATGAAACCGGTTGCACCGGTGACCAGGACATGGCAGAAATCGGTGGGAGCGACGGCGGGGGCGGGAGTCGTGTCCAGGAATGCGTTGCGGACAGAGCGGCGCAGAGTGTTGAGGTCGCGCTGGCAATCGGGCGGCAGGGTCCCCGTCAGTGGCGGTACCGGATGCCTGGTCGCGGATACGGCGTCCATGCCGAAAATCAATCGCGCGCGACGGAGGCGGCCCTGGGCGCCGTTGAGGACGTTACGCGATGGCCCGATCCGTCGGCGTCGGCGATCGCGACGGGCCCGCCGTTGGGAAAGCAATCCTCGATCCTGTTCGCAAAGGGCGAGCTTCCCCGTCGCGTGCGGTCCCGGGTTTGCTCGGAAGCAGCCGCTGCACCGTCTGCCTCGGCCGCAGCCTCGGCCTCGCCGTCCGATGCCGCGCCGTTGACGATGGTCTGTGCCAGGGACAGGGCCGTGGCCGTAGTCATGAGTTCCAGCGCGCTGACCTGGTAGTTGTACTGCGTTTGAATGAACGCGCCCAACTCCGCGACCGAGATCGAGGTAAGCCCGAAGCTCGACAGAGGTTCGGTCATCTCGCCCTCCTCGTGGCCACACAGCTCAGCTACCTTGGCCGAGATCTGGGCAACGACCCCCTCGATGGTCAGATCACCGCCCGAATCCACTTCGAATGCCGCCTGATTGTTCACGAGCCGCCCGTTGCGCATGTAGTCCGGGGAATCGACGGACCAGGGCGGGTTGGAGAACAGCGCGGTGACGAGGTGGTCGTGGTCGGGCATGGTGCGCAGGACGTAGTCGAGATTGGCGATCGCGAAGTTGGCGCTTACGGTCGTCATGCCGGTGGCTCTTATCATCCGCATGACATGGAGGCTGCGCGCCGCCATGCCGACCTCGGTGACCGGCCCCAGGTTGTAGGAAAGGGCCGGAAGCCCACGCCCGCGGCGCCAGGCCGCCAGTCCGTCAAGGAAAGCGCTGGCGCCGCTGTAGTTGATCTGTCCCACGTTGCCGAAGGTCGACGCGATGGAGGAAAACAGCACGAAGTGGTCCAGATCGCATTCGGCGGTGGCGCGGTGCAGATTCAGCGCGCCACCGGCCTTGGGAGCGAAGACCCTGCTCAATGATTCGGGAGACGTGTCGAGGAACGAGCGGTCCTCCAGCGTTCCCGCCAGGTGGAACACCCCCTTCAAGGGCCGTTCCAGCTGGGCGATGCACCGGTCAACGTCGGCCTCATTCCGCACGTCCCCGGCCACGATGTCGATTTCGTAGTCCTGATCCATCTTCGACAGGGTGGTATTCTGCCGAATCCAGTTGGCGTCGCGGCCCCTCTCCGGATCCCGGTCCATCAGGATCAGGTGGCGCGCCCCGACGGCAATCAGGTAGGGAACGAAGCGGAGGCCGAAACCGCCCAGGCCGCCTGTCAACAGATAGGTGGCGTCGGGGTCGAGGAAGGGTCGCGTATCGGCGATCCCGAAACCGCGGTCGGCGCCGTCAGGCGGCGCCGTCAGGACCAGCTTCCCCTGGTGCTGGCCGGTGGTCATCAGGCGGAGCGCCTTGGCGTAGTCCCGGTAAGGGAATGCCGTAAGCGCGGGCGGAGACACCGCACCCTCTGCCATCAGGTCCAGACAGGCCTGGGAAAGGATGTGTGACAGCACGGGATCGTCGAGCATCAGCCGGTCGACGTCGATCGCGGCAAAACGGAGATTCTTGCGGAACACGCGCATGCTGAGCGAGTTGTCGGTGTAGATGTCGACCTTGCCGATCTCGCAGTGCCAGCCAGAGGGGCGCAGGGCCTTGAGGCAGAGCGCTATGTGATGCCCGGCGAGCGAATTGAGCACCACGTCGACGCCCTCGCCGTCCGTGGCCTTCATCAGATCGTCGTACCACTGGTGGCTGTGCGAGTCGAAGGCCCCCCGCGCGCCCATCGCGAGCAACTGATCCCGCTTGTCTTCGTTGCCCGCAGTGGTGTAGATCTCCGCGCCGACATGTTTCGCCAGGGCGATGGCGGCCTGTCCGACGCCGCCCATGGCCGAGTGGATGAGGACCCGCTGCCCCTTCCGCAGGCGGGCAAGATGGATCAGCGAGTAGTACGCCGTTACGTAGACGGACAGCGAAGACGCGGCCTCTTCGATGCTGATCCGGGCCGGCTTCAGGAAGGCGAGGTGCTCGTTGACCACAACGCGGTTGCCGATGCAGCCACCCGTCGTAACGGCCACCTCGTCACCCACCCGGAGCCGCTTCACGCCATCGCCGATGCGCCGGACCGTTCCACTGCCCTCGATTCCCACTTCGCGTCCGAGCGCCGAGCGCTCGTAGGCCATGGCGGGGAGAAGGCCCAGCGTGACCATGACGTCGCGGAAGTTCAACGCAGCCGCGGCGACCTCGATCTCCACGTCGTCCGGGCCCAACGGGGGGAGCTTGCGGGTCGTCATCTGCAGCCCGCTGACCTGCCCCGGGTTGTCCAGACGGAGTCGGTAGGACGGATCTTCGCCTGCGGGGACCAGAGGGGCGCGCTCTCGCACACTGATCACCCGTGGGATCCAGGGGCGTCCTTCCCGCACCGCCAATTCACGTTCCCGCAGGTTGCATCGGTCGAGAAGAGCCAGTGTGTCCAGGTCGCTCTTCGCGCCCAGGTCCACGAGCTGAAATTCGATTCCGGTGTCCTCGGCGAGGAGCTCCAGGGCGATGCTGCGGACGGCTCCCCATAGCGCGCTTCCGCGCGGATCGTCGACGTCGCAGACGGCCCCGCGCGTCACGATGGTCAGGCGGCAGCTGCGGGTCGCATTCTCCAGGCGGAATGGGGCGACGGCCTGAAGGAACGAGACCAGCTGCCAAACCGCCCGTTCGCCGGTGGGATCCGTGCGATCCGGGCCGCAGAAGATGTCGATCGCCGCCAGATCGGCCGCCCAGGGCCATTCCCCCAGCGATATGAAATCACCAGACTCGTAACTTGCCCACGGGACCTGGTGGACCTCGGGTGAATCGAGCTTGGCCGCCCAGTCCGACGCCCAGCTGTCCGCCTGGCCGATCACCCACCGCGGATGCGAAGTGTCGGTCGCGTCGTCCGCGTCGACCGGGTCGGCATGGCGCTGGGGCGCCTGAAGAAGCGTCGTGCGTTTCCCGGCGTGCACGTTCGTCCACCCCTCGCCCGGCTCGACCAGGTCGCCCTCGGCGTGGCATACCAGCGCGAGACCGCCGCCGACGGTCAGCCGATGCAGGAGCGCCCACTGCTCCGGCCCGAACTCCGCGGCGTCGGGGTGCAGGAACAGGATCTCGGCGGCGGATGGACGGAGCAGACCGGATGTCATCTTCAGGTCCCGCGCCTGCTCCGACATGGGATCGAGCGAGGCAAAGCGAATCGCGGCCTCCTGGTGATTGAAGGCGTCGTAGTGAGCCCGGGTGCAGTCCTCATCCCTGCCGAGGACCCAGAATTCGGATTGGGCGTCCGGATTCGACAAATACTTAATACATTTGTTTAGTATCGTGTGATCGGGCTCCCGCTCACCAGCGACCTCGATGACATGACATGCGTACCGGTTCCCGAGAGCCCCCTGCTCGAACGCGGCGATCAGAGCCGCGGGATCGACCTCACCGTCCCGGATCGCGTCGCCGATTGACGGCGACGGAGGCACAAACCCGGGCTGCCATTCGATGAGGTGCTTGCTGTCCGGTACATCGCTCCAGCGGGGGTTGCTGTTGAAGGAGTGGTACTCGCCGATGTGGGCGATCAGGTGACCGGTGGCGTGGTCGTAGAAACTCAGACGTCCGATGTACAGTTCGCCAAGCGGCTTGGTGTATTGTCCGCGTTCATCCACATCGTACCACTCGCCGGTATCCACCAGGTGGCAGACGATTCGCGGCCCCGTGGGAGGACGCAAAAACGTCACGTTGCACGCGCGCTGCGGCATGGAGAAGAAATCGGGCAGGCGCATCAGGTAGCGCAGGAAGATCTGCAGTCCGCCGTCCAACAACGGTGGATACAGGACATACCCCTCTTCCTGGGCGGTCACCCACAGCCCTTCGTCGACTTCGATGTCCAGCAGCATGTCGGTCGAGTTGGTATCCATGTCGATCTGCCTGATGCTGCGAAACTCGGGGCCGAACTCGAAGTCGTCGCCCACGACCGCTTCGAGCTGTTCGTAGAACTCGTCGCCGGTGGCCAGGGGTTCGGGAACGAAGTCCGAGGCCAACACCTCGTCCAGGGTCGCGCAGACATCTACCGGGTGGCTGGGATCCACCCGACGGACCCGGCCCCGGCAGTGCAGCGTGCCCGCGTCGTCGTCCTCGAAGGATCGGGAGGAAATGGTGAAGGTGAACTGGTCCGGAGCGTTGGGAACGGGGAACAGCGCGGTCTGTAGTCGCACCGGTATCCTGCCGACCGGGGTGTGCTGCAGGAATTCGATCTCTTCGATGTTGATCGGATTCCCGGAGAACGCCTGCAGGAGCAGTTCGATATAGCCGGCGGCCGGAAAGATCGGCGCCCGATGCACCCTGTGGTCGGTCAGCCAGGGGAAATCCCTTTCGGAAAGCCGGGCCTCGAAGAGGATGTGATCGCAGGGGACCCGGTGGCCGACCAGTGGGCCGTGCGAATACTCGCCCCGCTGGACGAACATCTCGTCGTCGCACATGTCGTCGCTGGGCGTAGCCTCTTCCTGCGGGTGGCCGGGGAGGAGATGGGCGATGGGCTCGGGGCGCGGGTATTGCGACGCAAAATCGAGCCCGACGCCGGTCCTGTACAGGGTGCCCAGCACGTTCTGGAAGCCGAGGCACACGTCCTCGTCCTTCATGAGCGTAGGTATGCAGTCGGCAGACGGAGAGCCGCTTTCAAGGCACTGCCGGATGAGAGGCTGAAGCGCGCTGTGCGGCGCGATCTCGAGGACCACGTGGGGCCGGTATTCCTGCCTCGCCGTGTCCATCGCGGCGGCGAAACGAACCGGCTCCCGGATGTTGGACCACCAGTAGGCGCTGTCCAAACGATGCACCACGTCCCCGGTGACAGACGAAACCATCGGCACATCGGCGTCGAAGGCGCACTCGTTCAGGAAGGAGAGGGCCTCGATGGCGTCGTGGCGAAGCGGGTCCATCGCGGTTGAGTGGAAGGCGATGTTCCCCGGAATCAGCCGGTTCTGCAGGCCGCGGCGGTCGAGTTCGGCATTTACAGGCTGCAACGCGGCCTCCCTGCCGCAGACTACGGTGTTGGCCGGCGAGTTCTCGCAGGCGATTTCAACCTGTCGCGGCTGGTGGTTTCCTGAACGGAACGCAACGCTGAGTTCGTCGAGCAGGTCCTCCACCCCGGACCGGTCGAGTCCGATCGCCAGCATGCGGCCGGATCCAGCCACGCGCTGCTGCAGAGTCGCGCGGTGAAACACCAGATGGGTCGCGTCTGCCAGTGAGAGCGCCCCGCATGCGTATGCGGCAGCCACTTCGCCGGAACTGTGGCCCACGACGCAATCGGGATGAATGCCCCAGGTCGCCAACAGCTCCACCAGTGCGCACTGGATCATGAAGATCGCGGGTTGGGCCAGCTGCACCTCATCCAACTCTTCCTGGCTCGCCGTGAAACAGGCATGCCGCAGCGAGACCTCGGAATGCCGCCTCCACTCCTTCTCCACGGAATCCACCACCCGCCGGAAGACGGGATCGGCGTCGTAAAGCGCCCGGCCGCACCCAGCCCACTGTGTGCCCTGCCCGGAGAACACCATGGCCACGCGACGCTCGCCCTCCTCGACGGTGGAGACAGGGGAGGGGTCTTCCACAAACGCATCCAGCGCTTCGGCGAGTGCTTCACGGTCGCGAACCGCGAACGCGGTGCGGGTGGGGAAATGGGTGCGGCGCCGGCCGAGGTTCCCGGCCAGGGTGTAGAGGTCGACATCCTGCTCATCCAGGGCCCGGCGCAGGTGGCGTGCGCTCTCCGTCAGGGCACCCGTGGTGCGCGCCGACAGGGGAATCATGCAGCCCGACTCGGGAGCCAGCGGTACCGACCACACCCTGGGTTGCACGGGGCTGTATTCCCGCACCACGCAGTGCCCGTTGGCCCCACCGAAGCCGAAGGAATTTATCCCGACCACGACAGGGCGGTCCGGAAACGGCTCGCATGTCGTCTGCACCTGCATCGGACAGCTGTCGAAGTCGATCTCCAGGTTGGGCGCCAGGAAACTCTTCGAGATGGGCGCGAAGGTGCGGCGCTGCATCATCACGATGACCTTGAGCAGCGCGCAGCTGAAGGCGGCCGCTTCCAGATGGCCCACATTGCTCTTCACGCTGGCCACGCGCAGGGGCACGTCGCGCTCGACACCGCCGAAGGCCTCGGCGATGGCATTGCCCTCGATGCGGTCGCCCACCACCGTGCCCGTGGCATGGGCCTCGATGTAGTCGAAGTCCTCGGGCGCCAGCCCCGCGCGCTCACTGGCGGCGCGCATCAGTTGCACCTGTGCATGACGGGTCGGCGCAGTGATGTACCGGCCTTGCGCGAGGCCACCGATATCGTCGGCCGTGCCCGCCGTATTCACCGCGGTGGCTTCGATGACCACATGGATATGGTCTCCGTCCCTCTCGGCGGCTTCCAATGGCTTGATCGCGAAGACGAAAGATCCTTCGGCCCGCATGTAGCCGTTGGCGTCCGCGTCGAACGAGTGACACCGGCCATCGGGACTGATGACGCCGAGGGTGTTGAACGAGACGCTGCACCGGGCCGAACCCAGATAGGTCGCGGCCCCCACCAGGGCGCGGTCGCAATCGCCCTGTTGAATCGCGTTGACCGCGGTATGCAGGGCGGTAAGGGAAGCCGAGCAGGCCGTGGAACAGGAGACCGACGGCCCCATCAAGTTGAGATGATAGGAAATCCGGTTGGCCAACATCGAGGCGTCGATGCTCAGGATGGAGAACTCGTTGGTCCCGTACATCGCCCGCCAGTTGGCCGTCGACGCGACCTGGGATCCAATGAAGACGCCCGTTGGGCTGTTGCGCAGCGCATGCAGATCCCATCCCGCTCGTTCGCAGGACTCCCAGGCGCATCCCAGCAACATGCGAATCTGGGGATCCATGTAGGTCAATTCATGGAGGGACACGCCGAAGAGACCGGGGTCCATCCGCTGCTCGCCGTCGTCCCGGATCAGCCCCTCGTACGCGCTGCCGAAACGGCCCGGGCCGGAGAATCCGCCGATCGGCTGATAGCCCTTGCCGTACCGGTCGGTAATGGGTTCGCGGACGATGTCGCGCTGGCTCAGGAGGCGCCAGAAGTCATCGTCGTCGATAATGCCGCCGGGCATGCGGTAGGCGTAGCCGACGATCGCTACGGGGATAGCCCGTTTCGTGCCCGCACTCATAGTGGAACTCCAATTTGGGTCCGGCACGCGGCTCCCGAATCGGAAACGCCGGATACCGGTCAATTTACGTCAGATGGCTCAATATGCAGGTCAATCAAAACAGCCCGACAGGCTCACGCCCTGTCGAGCCAACGCTCCGGATAGCGCCCGAAGCGCTCATTTCCTCAGGAATCAACCTTCGTCTACAACCTTCCTCACTGTGTCGTCGGCGAGATCGAACATGCCCTGCAGGATCTGTTGCCGCCGCATTTTCAACTCTTCCACCCGTCGCCAAAGCGCTTCCCGAACCCGGTTCAGCGCCTCTGCCCGCACTTTCGCCGACAGCCTGGTCTCGTTGCTGAACTCGTACTTTTCAACCGCGAAATCCGCGATGTCAAGTATGTTGTCCCCGACGATGTTGAAGTCGATCATGCTCTTGACCGTGATCGCCCGTTCCCGCGAATCACTCATGGTATCGGTTGCTCCTGAGTACGGATGAATAGCCGGGCATCAATTCCCATCGGGATCAGCCGTCCCCAAGGCCCTGACGGCCTCGGCCGGGGACTCGAATACCTCAAACATCTTGTCGAATCCGCTCACGGCTACAATCTCGCGATTGAAGCCTGACAACGAGCAGAGTGCGAGCTTCCTGATCTGCCTGGCAACTACAACACATGCGTGAAGGCCCGCGCTGGTAATAAAGGACACTCTCTCGAAGTCCAATATCAGAATTCGTTCCTCACTGTCAAGTTCGGCTTCGAGCAGATCCTGGGGACAGCGGCCGCTGATGCGCCGGTGAGTGCCCAGGGAACCGTCGTCTCGCGCGGGACGCCCGCCGAAGTGGGGATGTCGGCCGGGGTCCTCGCTGGAGGCGTGGCGCTTTACGAGGAGGCGATCGCGAGCGGCGAGGTTGTGGGCGCGGTGCTGCTGGTGGCCAGGGACGGCAGGATCGTGCTGCATGAGGCGCTGGGGTGGCGGGACAGGGCGCGGGACATCCCGATGGAACCGAACACCCTGTTTCGGATGGCATCGAACACGAAGCCCGTGGTCGCAACGGGCATCGCGATGCTCGTGGAGGACGGGAAGCTGGCGTACGACGACCTCGTGCGGGAGCACATCCCGTCGTGGGACAACTACAGGGCCGGCTTCATCAGCATCGGCCACCTGCTGTCGCACTCCAGCGGGCTGAGGATCCCGACGCTCTTCCTGCAGCCGTACATGGAGCCGAGTGCGCGGCACCCGGACGCGCCCACCCTCCAGCTCGAGGTCGCGCGCATCGGCGAGGTGGGGGCCGAGGTGACGCCCGGGACGAGCTACAGCTACAACAACCCCGGCTACAACACCCTGGGAGCGTTGACGGAGATGGCGTCCGGGATGCTGCTGGACGAGTACCTCGATCGGGAGATCTACACGCCGCTGGGCATGCACGACAGCTATCACCACGAAGTCGACGAGAAGATGGACGGCAAGCTCGACCGCATGTCCGTCGTCTACTACGAACGCGATGGGGAAGGCGGCTGGGTGCCGGGGTGGACGCCGGGCGATGAGCCGCAGGTTCCGTTCGTGCGCGCGTCCGGCGGAATGATCTCGACGGCCGAGGACTACGTGATCTTCTGCCAGATGTTCCTGAACGGCGGAGTGTACGATGGCCGCCGCTACCTGTCGGAGGAGTCGGTGGCGCTGATGACGTCGCCCAAGATCCGGACGAACCCCGGCTCCGACGGTCCGCCTTCGTACTACGGCTACGGGTGGAGCATGTCTGCCGACGGAGTCTTTTCGCACGGCGGGTCCGACGGCACGGACGCGTTCGTCGATCCGGCGAATGGGCTGATCGTGCTGGCTTTCACGCAGACGCCCCGGGGAGCGAGACCGGTGGGGCGGTTCCTGGAGGTGGTGAGGGACGCGATCGAGCGGTAAGGCGGTCCGCGGGCCGCCAGGGCGGCTACGATCCCAGGTGCAGCTGGATCAGGCGCCCGGCCGCTTCGTCGGTCGCCTCGAATGCTGTTTCCCCGCCCTGGTTGGTCGCCACCATCACCGCGAAGTCCCGCTCGGGCGCCATCCAGACCACGGCGTACCAGCGCAGGTTGCTGCCCGAGTGGGCCAGGGCTCGCCCACCCGCCCATTCCCTGTTGGTGACGGCCCACCCCGACGCGTAGCTGAACCCCTCGGCCGGGGTGTGCAGCCGCTGGATCGTCCCGGGCTGCAGCAGGTCGGCCCGCCCCTGTTCTCCCGCCAGGTGCATCGCGATATAGCGTGCCAGGTCCTGCATGGTAGCGTGGACGGTGCCGGCAGGACCGATGCCGGGCGGGTTGTCGGCGCGCGGGTCGTCCGGTTCCAGCGCGATTCTGGCGGTGCCCTGTCCCAGGTGGCCGCGGGGCTGGTCCATCGCGCCCCGCACTCCCGGCGCGCCGAATCCGGTGTCGTCCATACCGAGGGGCGCGAAGAGGCTTGTCCGGATGAGGGTCTCCCATTGCCGCTGGGTGACGGCCTCGAGGACAGCCCCCGCGATCATGTAGCCTACGTTGGAGTAATGGTAGCTTTGCAGCGGCGGGAATTCCGGAGCCGTGGCGAGGACCTCCATCGCGAAGGCTCGCCGCTGGGTCGGCAGCGGGTCCGTACTCGTGACCATTTGTGTCCAGGTCGAGAACTGGCTCAGGTCGTTGGTGAAGCCGCCGCGGTGGGCGAGAATCGGTTCGATCGCGACGGGGCGCAGATCGGGGTGGATGCCGGACAGGTCGGGGAATGCCGCACCCAGCGTGGTGGTCCATTCCAGGGTGCCCTGCTCGACAAGGAGGGCGACCACGGTCGATGTCATCGACTTGGTGATCGAGCCGAGGTGCCACTTGTCGTGGATCGTGACCGGGACGAGCGACCCGTGCGCCCGGGTGCCGGCCGCGCCGACATCCACCAGCCCGCCGCTTGTGACGATCGCGCCGGCGAGCCCGATCAGGCCGTGCTGGCGACGAACGTCCAGGAGCAGCGCGCCGATCGGAGATGCGACCACGGTCAGGGTGGCAGTGCCCGTCGCGCCCTGGCTGGTGGCGGTGAGCGTGGGCGTGCCGGGCCCGGCGCCGGTTACCAGGCCGTCATCGCGAACCCACGCCTGGCTCGCCTGCGAGGTGGACCAGGTGATTGTGGGGTTGGCGACCACTTGCCCGTTGGCGTCGGTTACGGTCGCCGTGAAGCGGATCGTGTCGCCGACCTCGACGGATCCCGTGGCGGGCGATATCTGGATGGTGATGGAGGGGGAGGGCGGAGCGACGGGCGCGGTGGGTTCGTCGGCGCCGGAACAGGCGGCCGTCAGGACCGCGGCGGCGAGGTAGCCGGTAGCAACTACACGGGTGAGGGCCCGCATTGTGGCCTCCCTTCAGCCATGGCGACTCCCCGCGGGCTAACGCTGCTCCCGCTTGCGCCAGTACCGTGCCAACCCCCACCAGGAGTCGAAGAACCCGGAGGCGGTTGCATACATGCCGCTGTGTCCCTCCGGCGCCCTCTCACTGACCCGGGCTGCCACCCAGTCCGAAAACGCCCGGGCGCGCTCCCGGTCGCCTGCGAAGGCGCCGTTGCCCAACGAGTCGCGCACCCAACCGGCCCACGCGTCCAGCTCTCCGCTCAGCTCGGCGAAGTGGGCGTGGAGATCCCGGTACGGACCGAAGTGCGTGGCCACGATCCGCCCGGGGTCCCACGCCATAACCCTGTCCATGCTGGTCTTCCACATCTCGACATCGATGTCCGGCGGCGGGGTCACGGGGATCGCGGGCCCGCCACGGATCCGGATTCCCCCGACGTCGCCCACCCACGCCGTCCCCGTCGCGGCTTCGTAGTAGGCGACATGGTGCTTGGCGTGCCCGGGGACGTAGGCGACCTCGAAGCGGCGGCCGCCCAGCGCAATCTCGTCCCCCTCGTCCACAACGCGAAGCGACGCTTGCGGCACGGGCAGGAAATTACCCCACAAGGTGGCCATCGCGTCGCCGTAGATCCGCCCTGCCGAGGCAAGGAGGCGGGACGGATCCGCCATGTGGGGCGCGCCCACCGCGTGCACATGCACGATCGCGTGGGGCGCTTCCCGCACGATGGCGCCGGCCGCCGTCGCGTGGTCGAGGTGGATGTGGGTGAGGAGGATCGCGCGCACGTCGTCCAGGGTGTGCCCCAGCTCCGCCAGGCCGGCGCGCAGCGAGTGCAAACGCGCCTCCGGACCCGGGTCGAGGAGCGCGATACCGCCCTCGGGGAGCTCCAGCACGCCGACCCCGATGATCGTGGCGCTGCCCTGGAAGTGCACGTCCACCAGCGATGCGCCGCCGCCGATGCCATGGACCGAGGCGGTCGCCGTGGCGGGACGGCGGTCCTCCCGCAGGCGCCCCGTGACCGTCACCTGCCGCCCTGCTCCGTAGTCATCGGGCTCTTGTGCGTCCCCCACTTCTCAAACCACTTGCGCAGGTAGAGTTGCGTGCGCAGGAAGTTCGACGGGCGCCGGCTGGTGCCGTGCCACTCCCCCTGGAAGCGCACCATGACAGTCGGTATGCCCAGGTACTGGAGCGCCTGGTACATCTCTTCGGTCTGCGGCATCGGGGTGCGGATGTCCATCTCGCCGGTGAGGAACATGGTGGGCGTGGTGACGTTGCCGACGTAGAAGATGGACGACCGGTCGATCCATTCGGCGGGGTCTTCCCAGAAGGGCTCTTCGAAGGTGCGGAAGTAGCCGATCGCGTCGGAGGTGCCCATGGCCGAGATCCAGTTGACGATGGGGCAGTTGGCGGACGCGGCGCGGAAGCGGTCGGTGTTGCCTACGATGTAGCTGGTGAGGATTCCGCCGCCCGAGCATCCGAAGACGAAGAGGTTGTCCTCGTCGACGTACCCGCGCCCGAGCATCTCGTCGACGCCGTTCATGAGGTCGGGGAAATCGGCGCCCGGGTAGTCGTGGTTGATCGCGTTGGCGAATTCGGTGCCGTAGCCGGTCGAGCCGCGGGGATTCGTGTACAGGACGACATAGTCGTTCGCGGCGTGCTCCTGGAAGGCGAAGTTGAATCCGCCGTTGTACATGCCGTGCGGACCGCCGTGGATGATGAGCATCAAGGGGTATTTGCGCGACGGGTCGAAGTTGGGCGGCTTCACGATCCAGCCCTGTACGCGGAAGTCGTCGGTCGAGTCGTACCAGACTTCCTCGACTTCGCCGAGCGTCACGTGGCCCAGGACATCGGAATGGACGTCGGTGAGGCGGGTGATCGCCTCGGGGTGGGTGAGATTGAAGCGGTAGATGTCGCCGGGCTCGTGGGCGGACGAAATCACGCCCACCGCGACGCCGTCGTCCGAGAAGGAGGACATGGCGAAGAGGTGCTCGCCCGATGTGAGCATGCTCACGCCCCCTTCCAGCGACACGAAGTGGAGTTGGCGGTAGCCGTCGCGGCTGACGTTGAAGTAGAGGCCGCCGCCGTCGGGCGCCCAGGTCATCGGTCCGACCTGGCGGTCGTAGTCGCCCGAGATGACGCGTGAGCCGGATCCGTCGCGGTTCATGACGTGGATCTTGACGTTCCGGTAGGTGTCCCGGTGCTCTTCGATCCCCGTGTAGGCGATCAGCGACCCGTCGGGGGAGGGGACGGGGCTGCTGTCGGGCCCGCGGCGGTGCGTCAGCTGGCGGATGTCGCCGCTCGCCAGCGACACGGCGTAGATCTCGGACTCCTGCCAGTGTTCGGGACGGTCGGCGTCCTCCGCGCGGAACGAGGTGAAGTAGATCTCGGTCCCGTCCGGGCTCCACTCGATGGAAGAATGGTTCCAGTCTCCATCGGTGAGCTGCCGGGGGGTGCCGCCATTCGCCGGCACCACGAAAACATGCGTCCACCCGGTGTCGACGTACCCGATCCCGTCGCGCTTGTAAGCGGGGCGTTCGACGACCTTGGGCTCGCGCTCCCACTGTGCCCCGTCAGGCCGGTCGGGCAGGTCCACCCCGGCGAAGTCGGCCCTGTCGGACACCCGGCTCGTGAAGGCGATCCAGTTGCCGTCGGGCGACCAGCGGGGGTTGGACGGCCCGTTCTCGAGACGCGTGATCTGAGTGCTCAGCCCCTCAGCGTCCATCCAGCGGACGAAGAGCTGGGAACCCTTCGGATCTCCCGCCGCCGTGTAGAGAATGCGGGTGCCGTCGGGGGACCACGCGGCGCCGCTCCCGTCGACAAGGTGCCGGGCTCTGGAGCCGTCGGCGTTCATCATCCGCAGGGATGATTTCCGGCTGTCGTTGACCCTGTCGATCCAGCCGCGGGTGTAGACGATCCGCCGTCCGTCGGGCGAGATCTGCGGATTCGACACGGTCTCCATGTCCATGTAATGGTCCAGGGAGAGGCGCTGCTGGGCGGTGGTCGGCGTGGCCAGGACAGCGACCGCGAAGACACCGGCAACGATGCGGGAGAGCAGGAGCGGAACGGGGCGGTGGGGTGTCATGGCGTTTCTCCGGTCAATTCGGGTGGTTCCCTCCTGATCGCTCGACCCGGGTAGACGCCCTCGACCACGCTTCCATCGCGCACCACCGGCGTTCCACCCACCAGCACATGCATGAATCCGCGCGAAGGAGTCGCGGGGGCGTCGTAATCGGCCATGTCCAGCACCGTCTCCGGGTCGAAGAGCGCCAGGTCGGCGTCGGCGCCTTCCTGCACGCGACCCTTGCGCGCCATCACCGGCGCCGCACCCTCGACCCGCCGCGCCGGCAGGATGGTCATCTTGGCCAGCGCGTCCATCAGGCTGATGACGCCGCGGTCGCGCGAATAGTGGCCCAGAATGCGCGCGAAGGTGCCGGCCCCGCGCGGGTGCACGGAGAGGAAGAGGAAGGGGATCCCGTCGCTCGCGGCGATCACGTCCGGCTGCGCGACAATCCATTCGTTGGTCATCTCGTTGCGCCCATGGATGACCACCCAGCCGCCCTGCTCGCGATACTCCGCAAAGGTCTCGGCGTTGAGCCGTTCCTCCTGTCCCGGCCACTGCAGTCGCTGGTACTCGGAGTCGTCCAGCCCCTCCCAGGGGTCGAACAGGGCGGACTCGATGAAGGTCGACGAAGCGGTGTAGGGATACGCTTCCGTGGTGACGTCCAGCCCTCTCTCCGCGGCCCCGCGCACCAGGCCCACCGCGTCCATGGCCGACTCGTCCGCGGAGGAGTTGAGGTGGACGATGTGCAGCGATGCACCGGTTGCCGCCGCATTGGCGATGACTTCCTGGAAGGGCCCGAGATTGCCGCCTTCGTCCGCCGCCCGCAGATGCACGTACGCCGGCACGCCGTGCGCCGCGGCCGACACGAAGAGGTCGAAGATCTCGGTGCGGGACGCTCCGGGGGTGTAGGTGATTCCGAAGCCGTACCCGAGGCCGCCCTCTTCCAGGCCGCCCTCCATCAGCGCCGTCAGCTCGGCGGTTTGGGCTTCATCGAGCTCCTCGTAGATGATGTCCGATCCCATCGACTCGTTCACGCCCGGGGGCAGGGTCGCCTGGTGTCCGACATCGATTCCCGCGAGGAGCTTGGTCCGCGCATTCGGGTGGCTCACCGTGGCGCCGAAGTTGAGCAGCGTGCGGCCCTCGCGCGATGCGTACCAGGAGGCCACCGGGTAGACGCCGATCTCCATCTCCAGTGCGGTCGTCACACCGTCCAGCGCCTGCAGGCGTTCGCTCACCGAGTCCTGGCCGTGGGCGTGGAGATCGATGAAGCCGGGCGCGACGACGAGGCCCGTCGCGTCGATGGTGTCCACGCCTTCGAGCGCCGCCTCGGTTATCTCCATGATCGTGCCGTCCCGGATCGCCAAGTTGCGAGGAGCGTCGAGTCCGGTCTCCGGGTCCATGACGCGCCCGTTCAGGATCACGAGGTCGTGTGGTGAGCTGCCCAGGTACCAAACCAGCACCACCGCGACAGCGGCGGCCGCCAGGAGCAGGACCAGGTTGCGGGGGTTTGCGGCAGACTGTGGCATGGCAGGGTCCGTCTCCGTGGCTGCGGGGTCTTGGTGTCTCAGATTCCGCAAGGAGGGAGCCGGGCGCAAGGCTGCTGCTGCGCCGCGCGGGTTACGGGCCGCCCTGCAGGAGTTCCGTCCCCGGGTGGAAGGCGGCCCAGGCGGCCCAGAAGGCGACGTAGGCGTCGCTGATCGGTCGGAGGCGGCGGCCGGTGTCTGCCAGCTGGCCGGCGATGGGGGTTCCGTCCACGGCCCAGGTGGTGCCGGTCAGGTCGTCGACGACTCCTTGCTCGCCGGCGACGAACCGGGCGGGCCGGCCGCCGATCTCCTGCCGGTAGGCCATGGCCGCCGCTCTGGTGCCGTCCCAGATCACCATCGCGGGGGCGTCTTGCCACGTGAAGGAGAAGACGGCGTGTTCACCCGCCGATGCCATCGCGCTGAAGGGGAAAGCCTGCGGCGGAGAGCCGGAAGTGCCGCCGGGAAGCCCCAGCACGCGCTCCTTGGGTGGCAGCCGCTGATCCTGGAGCGGAATGGGCTGGTCGACGAAGTCGGCGTTGTGGGGGTCCTCGTAGTCGTCGCCGTACGGGTTCCGGACGTAGAGCCGCCAGTCCTCGAACCCGCCGGGGGCGCCCACCATGCGCGAGTCGGGGTGCAGGGACTTCCACCCGTCCATCCTCATCTCGATCACGGGCAGCCGCGCCAAGCGGGTTCCGGATCGCGGGCCACAGCGCGCCTCGCCGAACATCTGGGGCCAGAACGACTCGGGGACGTTGGTATCGTACATGACGAGGTTGGCCTGGTAGAGCAGTCCGGACACGCGCATTTCGGCGCCGTCGACCGCCTGCCGCTGAAAGGCCAGAGCCGACCCGGTCAGGGGACAGTAGGTGACCACCATCCGATCGTCGCCGTTGAAGTTCACGATTTCGTGCCGCCACATGATGTTGTGCGGGATCACGATCCACTCCGCTCCCACCTGCACGGCGATCACACGGTCATGGTCGCGGACGAAGGAATTGGCCGGCACCTCCGGGGAGATCGGGACGAGCACGGGATCGGTCAGCGCGGGGATGCCGTCCCGTCCAACCCCGCCGTCCGAGAGGTAGTCGGGGTCCAGGTCGCAGACGAGATCGGCGTCGGTGATCGGACCGGTGCCGATGCCGCTTCCGCCATCGCAACCCGCTGACAAGATTCCCAGCAGCAGGGAAAGAGAAAAGCCGGTGGCCACGACAGGACCGCATGGATGTTGTGTCATCGTTTCAGGCTATATCCATTCAACGTATCCCGACCCGCACTCCCAAACCTGACATCAACGCAAGCGCCCCGCACCTGCGAGCGAAGCCAATACCATGAAATCCGGTACACTCCTGGCCCTCACCGTCCTCCTCGCGGTTTCGTCCAGCCCGGCCTCCAGCCAATCCCAAGCCTCCACCGGCGTCATACGGGGCGTGGTCCTGGACGCGGCGGGCGCGCCGATCCCGGGAGCGGTCGTCGAATTCGCGCACCGGGAGACGGGGCTGCTCACCACCGTGCGGACCACCCCTTCAGGCACCTTCGTGCGGCCGCTCCTTCCACTCGGCACCTACGACGTGGTCGCGCGGGCCGAAGACCAGCTCGGGGCCGCGAACGCAACCGGCCTGGTCCTGCGGGTCGGCGAGGAGCTGGGCCTCACGCTGCAGTTCGGCGCGGTTGAACTCGAGGGGATCACCGTCGAGGGGCATCGCGAACACCTTGTACATCCAGAGGACGTGACCAGCTCCACGCGGCTGTCGGAGGAGGTGGTGGACGGGCTTCCCAACAACGGGCGCAACTACCTGGACTTCGCGCTGCTCACGCCCGGCGTCGCGATCTCGCAGGGGCCCGATGGCGACGAGCTCAACATCAGCGGCCAGCGGGGGATCTTCAACAACTTCATCGTGGACGGGGCCGACTTCAACAATCCCTTCTTCGGTGAGCAGCGGGGCGGGCAGCGGCCGGCCTTCACATTCAGCCAGGACGCGATCGAGGAGGTCGTGGTAGTGGGCCAGGGCGCGACGGCCGAGTTCGGCCGGTCGGCCGGCGGGTTTGTGAATGTGATCACAAAGTCCGGCACCAACGAGCTGGAGGGATCTGCGCACTATTTCGGCCAGTGGGACGGCGTTTCGGCGGCGTACCCTGCGGCAACGCAGGCGGGCAAGCCGGACTTTCTGCGCAGCCAGTTCGGCTTCACCGTCGGCGGGCCGATCGTGCGCGACCGGGCGTTCTTCTTCGTGGCCTACGACCAGCAGGTTGCGACGGAGACGAAGCAGGCCAACCGGGTCGTGGAAGACCCGGCGAATCTGGCCCGGTTGCGGGACTTTCTGACCACGCAGTGGCCGGGCCTCTTCGAAAGCGAGTTCGGAGCCATCTCCCGCACCGACGACGCCCGGGCCCTGCTGGTCAAGACCGATCTGCACCTCGACGGGCGCAACCAGGTCTCCTTCAAGTACAACTACAACTGGTCGGAGCAGCTTAACGGCACCTTCGACGTGGATTCCTGGGGACTCTCGGCAAACGGGATCGAGACCGACGAGGCGCATGCATTCAACGCCAGTTGGCGGTCGCTGCTCAGCAGCACACTGTCCCACGAACTGCGGCTGCAGTGGGCGCGCGAGGACCGTGTCCGCTGGTACGATGGTCCGCTCATGCCCGGAGCGAACCCGCCGGCGACGCCCCAGTTCCGCGCACTGGGCGGGCGGCCCTTCCCGGACATCGGCATGGACTTCGCCGACGGCTTCCGCATCGGCCTGCCCTTCTTTCTCCCCATCGACCCGGGGTACGACACACGGCTGCAGGTGGTGGACAACTGGTCGTGGCTCCGGGACCGCCACCTCTTCAAGGCCGGCGTCGAGTACAATCGCACGGGGATCTCACAGCAGTTCATCGGCTTCGCCAACGGTCGCTACATCTTCGATTCGGTCGACGGGTTCATGAACTTCGTGACACAGGGAAGCCGGTACGTCACATGCTCGGATGGGTCGGACAGCGCGACCGGGCAGTGTCCGGCAGGCACCGGCATCACGGGACCCGTGCTCGTCTACCTGCAGTCGGGGACGGTGCCGGGGGTCGCCCCCGAACGCCTGGGCGAGGGCAATTTCGGGGTGGACGAGCTGGCGTTCTACGTGCAGGACACCTGGAAGCCGACCGACCGGCTCACCCTCAACCTCGGTCTGCGGTGGGAGGGGACTTGGCACCCCGATGTCGTGGTCCAGCCGGAGGCCACCTTCTACAGTCCCCATCTCGGCGACCCGCGGTTCCCCTCCAACGGGACCATACCCGACGACCTGGACAATTTCCAGCCGCGGTTCGGACTGGCGTGGGACGCATCCGGCGATGCCCGTACCGTCGTGCGGCTGAACGCGGGCGCCTATCACGCGCGCATCCCGATCCTGGTCTTCGCCCAGAGCGTGACGACGAACGGGGCCTTCCAGCAGATCTTCTTCCGCAGCAGCTTCGGTCTGCCCGGGCAGGGGCCGCCGGCGATCGGCGACCTCATCGACGGGACCACGACGGCGCCCTTCCTCCCCGACATTCACGTCACATCCAGGAACCTGGAATTGCCTCGTACATGGTCGTTCGCCGCGGCACTCGACCGGGAGCTGTCGAGCGGGATTGCCGCCAGCGTCTCATACCAGCATGCGCGCGGCGATAATCTCTTCCGATTCGTGAACCGCAACGACGCGGTCTTCGGATCGCCCTTCGGGATCGGCACCCACCCGTCGGGCGGCGGGATCGGCACCCTGACCGTGGCCGAAAGCTCGGCTCGCTCCCGCTACCACGCGGTGACCGCCGGTCTGCGCGGCCAGGAAGCCCTCGGAGGACGGCTCACCTTCGACGTCAGCCATACCCTTTCCTTCGACAAGTCGGACGACGACAACGAGCGCGATCCATTCACCTTCCGCTACGCCGACCCGTCGAATCTGGCTCCCGAATACGGGTGGTCGGATCGGGATCGGCGGCACAAGACGACGGGCTACCTGGCGTTCGACCTCCCGGGCGAAGTCGCGTTCAGCAACATCGTGCGGTACCTGTCGGCCTCGCCGGTCTCGGAGAGCTGTGCAACCCGGGGAACGCGGGCCAGTCTGGCGACGGATCGGATCTGTGCGAACAACACGATCCTCGAGCGCAACACCCTGCGGCGCAACAACGAGTTCTTCACCTGGGACATCAAGCTGTCACGCCCCGTCGACATGGGGGGTGGCCGCACCGTCGAGCCGGTCTTCGAGGTCTTCAACCTCACCAACGCGGACAACTCACTCGACACCGCCCAGGGATCGCTCCTCTTCAACTTCGACGGGTCGATCCGCAGCGGCCTTGGGGACACGCGGAGGGCGCAGCTGGGGGTCCGGGTCAGATTCTAGCTGCTCACGCGCACCGTCACGACATCGACGTTGTGGTATTGCCGGTGTTTCACGGACGAGGCGTGGTGCCGCAGCAGCGCCAGCGACAGATCGCGCTCGGAGGTGGGGTCGGGTCGATTCCCAAGGAGAACGATCTCGTTTTCAAGATTGCCCGAGTGAGTGGCGGCCGTGAATTCCAGAAGAGCACCATCGTGCATGTTGCGGACGAGAACCTGCAGCCGCCGTCCCTGAGAAGCGGGAGCATGTTCGTCCTCTTCCTGGCGCAAGAGGCTCAGCAGCGCTTCTTCGGACGCCGCCCGAAGGCGATCACTGGCCGCCGCGCCCCATTTGTACCTTGTGGCGAAGTCGAGAAGGAACCGGTCGAGGTCGGGGAGCCGGTCGGGACTCAACGCGATCTCGGTCTTGTGGCGGCGGGGCCCGGTGACGCCCATGAACAGGCTGAGGAGCAGAATGGACAGTCCGCCGGCCGTGAGGCCGTTCGCGAGCATCCGGCCGGTTGGCGTGGCCAGGTGGCCGGGGAAGATCGCCTGGAACTGAATGCCCACCCCGATCCAGAACGAGAGCCCCGCGATCAGCGACATCTGCCGTCCAATGCCCTCTTGAAAGATGACCCGCATGCCCTGCGCAAAAACGAGTCCGAAAATGACGGTGATGTACGCGCCGAGCACCGGGGGTGGGATCGACATGACCAGCGCGGTGATCTTGGGCACGAACGCGAGCGCGATGAAAAAGGCGCCGATGAAGATCCCGATCCTTCTGGCAGCCACGCCGACACCCTGGGCGAGTGCGATCCCGGCCGCGTACGGCCAGGGCGGCAGTATTCCCGCGAACCCTGAAATGAGCGTGCCGGCCCCGCATGCCGCAACGCCACCCTGGACCCTGCGGAAATCGATGGCCTTCGGTTCGCGCCGTGACAGGCGCTGCATGCGGACGGAGTCGCTGACCTGCCTGACCGTGATCACGAAGGTGACGAAGAGGAAGCCCGGCAGGAGCACCCAGAAGTTGGCCCCGAACTCCAGGTCCAACCCCATCGTGGCCGGGGCCGGCACACCGATCCAGGCGGCGCTGGCGACGCGCCCGAAATCGAGGACTCCAAAAAACGCGGCGGTTATGCAGCCTGCGCCCATGCCCAGTACAGGTGTCCAGGCGCGCACAAGGCGCGGGCCGCGAAGCATCAGCCCCACCACCGTGAGGAATGTGACAACGGTGATCGCAGGGGCCGCGGCCGAGGGTGCGCCTTCCGGGACTCGCGTCAGCATGGCGAAGGCCATGGGCATGACCGTCACCGCGACGAGAGCAGTGAGCGTACCCGATACGACGGGCGTGATTATTCGCCTCAGGAGCGCCAGCCGGGATGCGAGGATCAACTGACAAAGCGCCGCGGCCACGACCAGCGTTCCCAGCAGGGCGGGCCCACCCGCGACGAGAGCGAGCACGGCGACTCCGATGGAGGCCCCGGAAGCACCCATCACGGTCAGCGTCCCGGCGCCCAGTCCGCCGATCCTTCTGGCCTGGATGATCGTGACCAGGCCACCGATGACCATGCTGGCGAAGATCGCCCAGGAAAGGTAGACATCGCTCTGGTTCGCGACCCGGGTCACGATGGTTGTGACCACAACCACGGGCACGGATACCAGGATTGCGGCCTGCAGTCCGACGATCACCGAAAACGGATTGGGCGGCCGCTCGTTGGCCGCAAATCGCAAACCGGGACCTTGTGCCGGCAGGGCGGCCATGGATTGCCTTTCTGTTTGACGTGGCTTCCTGCGGTATCGAAAGCGCGCAGTCAGGCCGAAGGCCCCGGGGTCGACGGCCTGGTGGCTGCCAGGGCGCGCCGGTGAAAGTCTAGCTGGGCGTACCGCTGATCGTCCCGACCGCCTCATTCCGGGAGTTGAAGACACGGATGATCTGGCTGAAACCGCTCACGGTGATGACGTCGCTGATGTGGTCCTCGAGTGCGCAGACCGCAAAGGTCTTGCCGGGACCGGCAAATTTCTTGGCCAGCATGAGCAGGACACGGAGACCCGCGCTGCTGAGGTAGCGGATTCCCCCCATATCCAGGAGCATGGCCTGGTCCTCCGGATCGACGCCCGATCCCAGCGCCTCATGGCAGTCCATGCTGTTGGCGCTATCGATCCGACCGCTGATCGTCGCGATCCGGATTCCGGCATCCTTGCTCCAGCTGAGCTCCATCGCCATGTCTTGTCCTGTCAATTGAAGATTTGTCGTGTCCAGCGGGCGAAACCTACAGATCCGGCGCTGTCAGGTCCAGATCCCCACTATGACTTCGGGATTTCCTTCCCCGGATCCACGAACGGCCTGGGCACGACCCTGGCGGCCCGCTCTCCCTCGGGCGTGGCCACGCGCAGCCTCGTTCCCAGCTGTGCCGATGCGGCCGGCACCATCGCATAGCCGATGTTCCGCCCGAGCCGCGGCGAGTAAACTGCCGAAGTCACGGACCCGATCTCGTTGCCGCCCGGGCCCCGGGATCCGTCCCGACAGACCGGCCACCGGGTCATGTTCAGGTCCAGCGGCGGGCCCTCGATCTCGACGCCGGCAAGCAGCCGCCGGGGGCCCTCCGCGGCGATCCGCGCCAGCGCTTCACGGCCGATGAAGTCCCCTTCCTGATCCTGGTCGACCTGCCATCCGAGGCCGACCTCGTACGGGTTGGTGTCGAGCGTCATGTCGATGCCGTAGTTGAGGATGCCGGCTTCGATGCGGCGGATGTCGGACGGGCCCGTGGGCGTGATGCCCAGGTCCTTGCCCGCGTCCATCACGCGATCCCACAGTTCGACTCCCCGGCTCCCGTCGCGCAGATAGATCTCGTAGCCGACTTCCCCGCTCCATCCGGTCCGCGTGACCACCACCGGGATGCCGTCCAGATCGGTCTCCCGGAACCAGTAGTAGCGCAGGTCCCTCGTTTCCTCCCCGAAGAGCCGGCGGATGACTTCCTTCGACTTCGGGCCCTGCACCTGCATGGGGGATACGTCCGGTTCGCGGATCCGGACATCGAGGCCGGCGTTGATCGCGATGCCCCTTGCGTAGAGCAGCACGTCGCTGTCTGCAAGCGCCAGCCAGAAGTGATTCTCGCCCAGGCGAAGCAGCACGGGATCGTTCACGATGCCCCCGTCGTCGGCAGAGATGAGCACGTACTTCCCCTGGCCGACGGCGCATTTGGACAGGTCTCTGGGGGTGAGCAGATTGGTGAATTCGAAAGCGTCCGGCCCCGTGATCTCGACCTGCCGCTCGACACTCACATCCCAAACCGTGACCCCGGTCAGCAGCTTCTCGTACTCGGCATGGAGATCGTCGTACCGGGTCGGCAGGAACATGTGGTTGTACACCGTATAGCTCTTGCAGCCGTCTCGCAGGGTGGCGTCGAAGTACGGAGAGCGGCGCAGCCGGGCCCCGCGCTGAATGAGAGCCATGTCGAAGGTCGGGGTCATGAAGTGTCTCCTGGGTGGACATTGTGGGTCAGGTTGAAAAGTATGGTAAACATGACATTATGTAATGTTTACTTTACATCACGGCAATTCAAATGCCGCCAACGGGCGGGCCTTGCAGAATCTCGCGTGCGGAGAGGCGGCCCGGAACCCCGGTGACGCCGCCTCCCGGGTGGGTGCCCGCGCCGCACAGGAACAGCCGGTCCACCGGTGTCCGGTACCGGGCCCATCCGGCGACCGGCCGCATGAAGAGCAACTGGTCGAGCCCCATCTGGCCGTGGTATTCGTCGCCGCAGGTGAGCCCGAGTTCGGCCTCGAGGTCGAGGGGCGTCAGGAGGCGGTGGTCGACGATGCGCTCGCGAGTGCCGGGAAGGAAGTCGTCGAGGACATCCAGCACGCTGTCGAGCAGGGCGTCGCGCGTTGCCGGATCGTCCCAGGTGCCGGTGCGGAGGCGGTATGGCGCGTAGCGGATCTGGATCGAGGCGATGTGGCGGCCCGCGGGCGCGAGGGTAGGGTCGTGGAGGGTGGGGATGACGATGTCGAGGTGGGGGCGGGACGAGCAGCGGCCGTACTTGGCGTGGTCGCTGGCGCGCTCGAGGTAGTCCAGGGTGGGGGCGATCAGGGTGTGGCCTGCGAGACGCTGCTCGGCGTTGCGCAGCGGCGGGAGCGCGTTGAGGAGCAGGTGCAGCACGGCCGTGGTTCCCCGCATCTGGATGTTGCCCACCTTGCGGTTGAACTCGGGGCCGAGCCGGGGCGCGCCCACGAGCCCGAAGAAGGTGCGGCGCGGGTCGAGCCCCGAGACCACGCGGCGGGCGGCGATCTCCTCGCCGGTGGCCAGCAGGACCCCGGTGGCAGCCCCGTCCTCCACGAGAATGCGACCGACCTCCGTCCCGGTGCGAATCTCGGCTCCGTGCGCCCGCGCCGCCGCGGCCAACGCCCCCGACAGCGTGCCGAGACCGCCCTTCAGGAATGCCGACGAGCGGAAGCCGTGAGCCAGGCTGCCGGTGGCGTGGTAGAGCATGCGGAAGGCGCCCCCCATGGCACTCGGGCCCTGGCTTGCGCCCGGCAGCGCGGTGCTGGCGAGCATGCCCTTGAGGGCTTCGCTCTCGAACCAGTCGTCGAGGAGGTCGCGGGCGGGGAGGGGGAGAACGCGCAGCAGCTCGACCACGCGGCGTCTTCCCAGTCTCGCTGCCTGAACCATGGGGCGGAGCAGCCGGATGCGCTCCCGCCGCGTAAGGTCGTGCAGGGCCGGGGCGGGGTGGTCGAGAGCGACCCGCAGGACCCGGGCCATCCATTGCTGGTAGTCGGCCCACTCGGCAAACCGGGATGCGTCCGCCGTGCTGCGGGAGGCGATCTCGTCGTGCGTGGATGCCGGATCCCGCCACAGCGTCAGCGTCTCGCCGCCGCCGATGAGCGATGTCGCGACCGCAGGGGGGCGCACCCACTCGAGCCCGCGGGTGTCAAGACCGAGCTGCGAGGCGAGGTCCCGCCGGAAGAGCCCCGCATCCTGCGCGGCCACGTTCACGCGGCACCCCGGGAAGATCTCCTCCATCGCGGCGGCGCCCCCAATCGCTTGACGGCGCTCCAGCACCAGCACCTTCCATTTCCTTCGCGCCAGCACACAGGCGGTGACGAGCGCGTTGTGGCCCGCGCCGACGAGGACCGCGTCGTACTTCATCATCAGCCCCGACCCAGCCCGTGCTTCGACCCCGGCGCATGCGTGGACCCCGGCCCGCGTCCACGCCCGGCCCGCCGTCCACGCCCGAGGTCCCCCATCACCACGCCCGCCGCGAGCTTCCCCGGCGCACCCATGATCCCGCCGCCCGGGTGCGTTCCGGACCCGCATTGGTAGTACCCGCGCACCGGCGTCCGATACTTCGCGTATCCCGCGACCGGCCGCAGGAAGAACAACTGCGACGGAGTCAGCTCGCCCTGGAAGATGTTGCCCTGCGACAGCCCGGTGGTACGCTCGATGTCCAGCGGCGTGACCACCTGACGGTGCAGGATGATGTCCTTCAGGTTGGGGATGTAGCGCGTGAGCGTGTCGATGACCGTGTCGCCGAAAGCCTCGCGGCGTTCGTCCCAGGTGCCCTCGCGCAGCTCGTAGGGCGCGTACTGCACGAAGCACGACATGACGTGCTTGCCGGGCGGCGCCATGCCGGGATCGATCGCCGAGGGGATGACGATGTCGATGTACGGTTCCCGCGAGAAGTCGCCGTACTTGGCGTCGTCGTAGGCGCGTTCCAGGTAGTCGATGGACGGGCTGATCGAGACGGCGCCGCGCAGGTGGGGGCCGTGGCCGGGCATGCAGCTGAAGTCGGGGGCGGCGTCGAGCGCCAGGTTCACCTTTCCGGAGGAGCCCCGGAAGCGGTAGGCGCGCACGCCCTGGACGACCTCGTCGGGAAGCTCGTCCTCTTCGACCAGGTCGAGGAAGGTGCGGTGCGGGTCGAGGCTCGACGAGACCACCGTTGCCCGCAGTTCGTCCCCGTTGGCGAGGGCCACCCCGGTGGCGCGCCCGTTCCTGACCAGCACGCGCGTGACGGGTGCGCCGGTCCTGATCTCGGCTCCCGCCTCGCGCGCCGCGGACGCGATGGCGTTCGCCACGGCGCCCGTTCCACCCTTGGCGAAGCCCCACGCGCGGAAGTGGCCGTCGATCTCGCCCATGTAGTGGTGGAGCAGGACGTACGCGGTCCCCGGTGAGCGCGGCCCGAGGAAAGTCCCGATAATCCCGCTCGCGGACAGCGTTGCCTTGAGCACGTCGGTCTCGAACCACTCCTCGAGGAAGTCGGCCGAACTCATGGTCATCAGCTTGACGAGCAGGTGGAGCTGATCCGGCTCCAGTCCCAGGAAGTGACGCCCCAGGCGAAGCATGCCGGAGATGTCGCCGGGCGACAGCCGGGCGGGATCGGGCGGGACGATGTCCAGCAGGTACTTCACCGCGCGCGCCATGTAGAAGAGCGACCGCCCGTACTCGTCGTAGGCCTCGGCGTCGCGGATCGAGAAGCGGGAGATCTCTCGCCAGGTGCGGTAGTGGTCGGCGTCGCGATAGAGGCGGTCGCCGTTCGGCAGCGGCGTGAGCGTGCTCTCGAGCGGCAGGATGGCGAGTCCGTGCCGGGGCAGCTCCAGCTCGCGGATGATGTCCGGGCGCATCAGGCTGACCACGTAGGAGAACACGCTGTACTTGAAGCCCGGAAAGATCTCCTCGGTGACGGTGGCGCCGCCGACGAGCGGCCGCGCTTCCAGCACGCATACGTCGAGCCCGGCGCGCGCCAGGTAGGCGGCGTGGACGAGGCCGTTGTGGCCGCCCCCGATCACGATGACGTCGTAGTTGCGCGCCATGGGGCTCAGCTCCGCTTGCGCTGCGGATCGAAGAAAGGCGTCTTCACCACCGTGGCGGGCACTGTGTGGCGCACGAATTCGACGGTCAGCTCGATCTGCACCCGGGTGCCGGGCACGGCGAAGGCCCGCCGTATGGTGGCGAGCGCGATGTACTTCTTGAGGATCGGCGAGAAGGTGGAGCTGGTGACGTATCCGACCTGACGTCCCCTGGCCTGGCCGCGGCCTGCGTAGATTGGCACCGCGTCTCGCGACGCCCGTCCGGCCACCAGCGGCGGCAGCCCGACGGCGGCGAACCGCTCCTCGATGCGCGGCCAGTCGACCTCGAGGCCGGCCAGGGCCCACGAGGACGGCTCCGCGGCTTCCCGCTCGAGCGCCTTGCCGCCCACGAAATCGCGGCCCGGACGCGGCTGTACCGCCCACCCCAGCCCGGCTTCATACGGCGACGACTTCCGCGACTCGATGAGCGCCGTCCAGCTCGACACGTAGTCCACCTCCTTGAGGAGCAGCCCGGCCTCTATTCGGGCGATATCCAGCGCGTCGAGGCCGGCCGGCGCGAGACCGTACCCCCGGCCCGTCTCCATGAGGGCGTCCCAGAGGTCGAGCGCGTGGGTGGGGTGGACCCAGAGTTCGTAGCCGAGATCGCCGGTGTAGCCGGTGCGGGTGATGGTGACCGGGGCCGTGCCGATGCGCCCTTCGGTCAGCGCGAAGAAGGGGAGCGCAGCGATGTCGGTGCCGGTGACGAGCTGGGCGAGGATGTCCCGCGAGGTGGGGCCCTGCAGCGCGAGCGCGGCGAGGTCGAGCGAGATGTCGCGGACGGCGGCGTCCATGCCGAGCGCGCAGTCCTGGAACCAGCGAAGGGATGGGTCGGCGGCCGTGACGCGGAAGGTGTCGGCGGCGAGGCGCTGGACCGTGCCGTCGTCGATCAGCTTGCCGGCCTCGTCGCACCAGGGGGTGTAGAGGACACGTCCCGGCGCGCAGTCGGTCGCATTGCGCGTGACGACGCGGTCGACCAGCGCGGCCGCGTCGGGGCCGGTGACTTCGTACTTGCGGAGCGGCGAAATGTCGAAAAGCGCCGCGCCGCTGCGCACCGCGTAGTACTCGTATTCGTGACTCGGCTCATAGGTCAGCGCACTGGCGCAGCCGGACCAGTTGCGCCAGCGGCCGCTGTGGCAGAGCGTGGCGGTGCGGGGGTGGAAGGGGGTTTCGAGGAGCATGAGGACAGTCCGTGTGATGTCCTGCCGGCTCAGAAACGCATCGCCGAAAACACCGCCTGGTGCCCGGTCACGATACGCTCCATCGCCTCGCGGTTGGGCTCCAGCGACCACTCTCCACGCTCGGCGGTGCCTCCCAGCACGATTCCGTCGCTGCGGGGCTGCATGTGGATGCCGAGACCGCCCCGGGAGGGCCCGGGTCCGCCGAATGTGCCGTAGTCCACCTCCGGCTGGGGGACGAGCACGGTCAGCTGTCCCTTCACTGGAATCAGATCGGTGTCGCCGAAGAGATCGCGGGCTCCGAGGCCCGTGCAGTTGACCACGAGCGATTCGTCCAGCGCCGCCAATTCCCCCGGCTCGCTGAACTTGCGGATGACGATGCGCCCGCCGAAGTCGACGAAGTCGCGGACGAGCGCCTCGAGATAGATCGTGGGCTCGATGCGCAGCTGGGTGCGCCGGGTCGCGTAGCGGGTCGGAAAGGGGTGCTCTCCGGGGCCAAGCCGCGTCCTCCCGGTGCGCAGGTGCTCGGGGAGCAGCGGGGCGCGCTCCGGCTCTCCGTCGCTCTGCCGGTCGCGCGGCTCGTTGTCGCTCAGCGCGTAGCTCCGAATCCACGACACGCCGTATCCGCGTCCCACCAGGAGCTGCAGCTGTCGGTAGGAGATCTCGGCGGCTTTCCGAAATTGCGCGTCCCACGCCGGGGTCCGCAGATCATCGTCGACGAGCCCGGACGTGGGAGTGAATCCCGCCAGCGACATGTTTGAAGTCGTGTTCGGGGGCACCGTCATGGCGTAGATGGTGACAGCGAAGCCCCGCCGCTGGAGCTGACGCGCGCAGGTGAGTCCCGCGACCCCGCAGCCGATCACCGCCGCGGTGCGGCTGTCGTGGTCGAGCGCCATCTCGGCGGCCATTTGCCCCGTGCCCCACGAGATCGACATGCCCGCCCCGCCATGACCGTAGTTGTGGATCACCGTGGTCTCGTCGAGCCGGTCGGCGCTCAGCTGGAACCCGGCCGGACGGAACGGTCGCAGGCCCACGGTGGTGCGAATCACACGGTCCCAGTCCGCCCGCACCGGCGCCAGCGCCGGGAAGCGCCGGTCGATGGACCGGGAGCGCACCGAGCACGCCCCCAACGCGCTTCCGATCAGGCTCATGCCGCCGATCTTGAGCAGTGTCCTTCGGTCCACCAGTAGCCTCCGGCCCATTGTTCCCTTGGCAGGCATCTTCGCCGACACCCATCTTGGACCCGCGTGCCCATGAAGGGCAACCGATCACCGCGACCCCGGCTCCCGTCGTCGGACTTTTGTTTCTGACAATACCAAAATATTGTTTATGTAATCGTCAAATTTATGTCTACACAAGCATTGAAAACGTGTCTCCATCCCGCTAGTCTACTCCATCGTACCAGTTTCCACCCTCTGGTCCGGGAAGTTCAGCATGGGATCCAGCCCCGAGCGCTACACCCCCCGTGTGGCCGACCAGGAACTGCAACAGTGCCTGGCAGCGGCCGGAGCGGTTCTGATCGAAGGCCCGAGAGCCTGCGGAAAGACGGTGACCGCGCATCAGGTGGCCGCCAGCGAGGTCTTTCTGGATGTGGACCGAGGCGCCCAGGACATGATCGCGGTGAATCCCGACCTGGTGCTCGAAGGCGAAACTCCTCGACTGCTCGACGAGTGGCAGACCGCCCCTGTAATCTGGAACCATGTCCGCCGCGCGGTGGATACGCGTCCCGGAAAGGGCCATTTCATCCTTACCGGATCGGCTGTTCCGCCCGATGACATCACACGCCACACCGGAGCTGGCCGAATCGTCCGGGTGCGCCTGCGTCCCATGTCGCTCTTCGAGCTGGGGCACAGCACCGGGAGTGTGTCGCTCAAGAGTGTGCTCGAGGGGGCACCCATCCACAATCCGTCCACCGAGCTATCCGTACACGCGCTCGCTGAAATGATTTGCGTCGGTGGTTGGCCCGGGCATCTCCATTCCTCGGCCGAAGCGGCCATGCGTGTGAACCGAAACTACGTCGACGACATCTGCCGTGCCGACCTCCAGCGCGTTGACGGAGTGCGGCGGGATCCGGACAGGGTCTATCGCTTCCTTCAGTCGCTGGCTCGCAACGTCGCGACCTATGCGTCGCTCTCGACGATCGCCCGCGATGTCTCCGGCCCGGACCAGCCATCGATGACGGGCCACACCGCCCGCTCCTACCTCACCAGCCTTGAACGCCTCATGGTCGTGGAAGACCAGCCGCCGTGGGCACCTCATCTTCGGTCCCGATCCCGGCTGCAGGTATCCCCAAAGCGTCATTTCGTGGATCCGTCCATCGCTGCGGCGGCGCTGGGGGCGGGACCGGAACACCTGCTTCGCGACTTCCCCTGGTTCGGCTTTCTCTTCGAGTCGATGGTCATCCGGGATTTGCGCGTCTACGCCCAAGCCATGGGCGCAAGGGTGTACCACTACCGTGACGACACGGGTCTGGAGGTAGACGCCATCCTGGATGCCGGCCCCGGCCGGTGGGCCGCCTTCGAGATCAAGCTCGGCCTGAGCCGGATCGACGATGCCGCGCGCGCACTCCTGAAGTTTGCGGGTAGAGTCGATGCGAGCCGGTGTGGTGAACCGATCGCTTTGGGCGTCATCGTCGAGCGCGGCTACGGGTATGTACGTCCGGACGGCGTAAGTGTGATTCCGCTGGGGGCGCTTGGGCCGTAGGAGCTCCTACACCAGCCCCGCCAGCACCCCCAGCAACCGGTCCACGTCCTCCCGGTTGTTGAACATCCCCACGGCCGCGCGCAGCAGCCGGCCGTCCTCCTGGAAGGTGATCGCCACGCCCTCGTCGGTGAGAGCCCGGGCCAGCCGCTCGTGGTCCAGCCCGTGGTAGAAGCTGACGATCGCCGATGGATTGTCCGGCGGGGTAAACAGGCGCATTCCCAGCGACTCGGTGCCCGCGCGAAGCTCGCCGGCCAACCCCTGCGTGTGCGCCGCGATGCGGTCGAGCCCGACCCCTTCAAGGAACCCGAGCGCCGCATCCATTGCGGCCACGGGACCGTATGCCGGATTCGCGTACTGAAGCTTTTCGGCGCTTGTCTTCAACCGGAAACGGTGACCGGGCAGCGTCTCTGCAACCTGGCTGTGGCCGAACCGGTCCGAGGTCATCCACTCCAGGTGTTCGCGGCGGACGTAGAAGGGGGCGCACCCGAAGTCGGCGTGCAGCCACTTGTATCCATTGCCGCAGGCGAAGTCGACCCCCTCGTCGTGGAGGTTGGTGGGGAAGGTGCCCCATGCCTGAATGGCGTCGGCATAAAGGTAGGCCCCGTGGCCATGCGCCACGTCGGCCAGAGCGGGCAAGTCGTAGCGAAAGCCATTCCGGTTGGACACCCAGGCCACGCTGAGCAGGCGCGTTCGCTCGTCCGTGTGCGCAGCGAAGTCATCCACCGTCACCACCCCGTCGCGGGACGGGATGATCCGCAGCTCGATCCCGGCCCGGCGCTCCAGTTCGCGGTAGAGCACGAAGGTCGTGACGAAATGCAGTTCGTCGACCACCACGTTGTCGCCTTCCCGCCAGTCCATGGCGCTGACGATGACGTTCTCCGCGCCGCTGGTCGCGTAGAGGAATGCGAGTTCGTCCTCGTCGGCACCGAAAAGGCTCGCGAAGCGGGAGCGCGCGCGCCGGATGGATTCGCCGCCCGAAGCCGCATCGCGCCGCCGCATCTTGTTGTCGGCGTACGCGTGCAGAGCGTCGCGCACGGGCACGGGCACCGGTCCCACGGAAGCCGTGTTCAGATATGCCAGCTCTTCCGTGACCGGGAAGCTGGCGCGGACTCCCAGGGGATCATCGTCGATGCCAGCGCCCGCGGACCCGCCTTGCCGGAGGGCGCGCGCACCGCCCGGAGATCCGACGCCGTTCGCGAGGGTCTGAGCCCCCGGCAGCGTAACGATTCCGGCCGCGGCCGTGGTCTTCAGGAAGTGTCGCCGATCCAATGTGCTGCGGGTTTCCTTCGGCTTCATGGTCTTTCTCCGTGAGATTTCGTCGGGGCGCCATTAGAATGGGGATCCATGTACGACAACACTAGCCCGCCGCAATCCGACCGACGCAGCCGGCCAGGCCCCGGCCCCTGGCTCTCGTCCCTCGAATCGGAAGCCATCGAGATCATCCGCGAAGGCATCGCAACCGCCGCGCGGCCGGTCATGCTGTACTCCATCGGCAAGGACTCGTCGGTCCTCCTGCATCTGGCGCGCAAGGCGTTCTGGCCCGCGCCGCTTCCCATGCCGCTGCTGCACGTCGACACCACCTGGAAATTCCGCGAGATGATCGCCTTTCGCGACCGGGTCGCGGCCGAGGTCGGCGCAGACCTCATCGTCCACACCAACCAGGAGGGGATCGACGCCGGCATCACCCCGTTCACGCACGCATCGGACCACTACACCGACGTGATGAAGACCGTGGCATTGCGCCAGGCGCTCGACGCCGGACGCTACGACATGATCTTCATCGGCGCGCGCCGCGACGAAGAGAAATCGCGCGCCAAGGAACGGGTATTCTCGCTTCGCAACGCCGCCCACCAGTGGGACCCCAAGGCCCAGCGGCCCGAACCGTGGAATCTCTACAACACCCGCCTTCAGCCGGGCCAATCCCTTCGCGTCTCTCCGCTCTCCAACTGGACCGAAGCGGACATCTGGCACTACATCGCGGCCGAAGAGATTCCCATCGTGCCCCTCTACTACGCCGCCGAACGCCCGGTGGTCGAGCGCCGCGGGCAGTTGATCATGGTGGATGACGACCGCATGCCACTTCTCCCCGGCGAGTCGCCGCAACCGCGCCGCGTCCGCTTCCGCACACTCGGATGCTATCCTCTAACGGCCGCCATCGAGAGCGACGCGGACACTCTCGACGAGATCATCGCCGAGACCCTGGCGGCCGACCACTCCGAGCGCGAAGGCCGCCTCATCGACCACGACGGCGAAGCCTCGATGGAGCGCAAGAAGCGGGAGGGCTACTTCTGATGCCACCCACCCTGCGGTTCGTCCTCTGCGGCAGCGTGGACGACGGAAAGAGCACGCTCATCGGGCGGATCCTCCACGACTGCCGCCAGGTGTTTACGGATCAGTTGGAAGGGGTGGAGGACGACTCACGCCGTTACGGCACCCAGGGCGACGCGCCCGACCTGGCTCTCCTCATGGATGGCCTGCAGGATGAGCGCGAGCAGGGCATCACCATCGATGTCGCGTACCGAGGCTTCCAGACGGCCCGGCGGCGCTTCATCGTCGCGGACGCGCCCGGCCACCAGCAGTACACGCGCAACATGGCGACCGGCGCCTCGACCGCGGATCTCGCAATCGTGATGGTCGACGCGCGCAAGGGAGTCCTGCCCCAGACCGCCCGCCACACCCGCATCGCGGCCATGTTCGGGGTGCGCCACATCGTCCTCGCGGTCAACAAGATGGACCTGGCGGGGTGGGACCGGGGCACTTTCGAGGCGATTGCCTCGGCGTACCAGGCGGTGGCGGAAGAGATTGGCGTCGCGCAAGTGTTTTCCGTCCCCGTTTCCGCTCTCACGGGCGACAACCTGACACGCTGCTGCACGCAAACGCCCTGGTACACCGGCCCCACACTGCTGGAGCACCTCGAGACAATCGAGATCGAGCAGCCCGCCGCGGAGGCACCCTTCCGCATGCCGGTCCAGTACGTCAACCGCCCGGACCCGGACTTCCGCGGCTACTGCGGCCGCATCGCAGCCGGCACGGTGTCTCCAGGCGAGCGCGTCCACATCTCGCCCGCCGGAACCGGCGCCGAGGTCGAGTCGATCGTGGTCTGGCGGGGCACCCGCGACAGCGCCGCGCAGGGCGACTCGGTCACCCTCACCCTCAAGCCGGACGTCGACGTTTCCCGCGGCGACGTGATCTGCACCGCCGACAACCCGCTCGCAGTGGCCGACCAGTTCCAGGCGCAGATCGTGTGGATGGGCGACGAGCCGCTCGCCGTGGGGCGCCCCTACCGACTGAAGCTGCACACGTGCGAAGTGGGCGCCACCGTGACCCGGATCAGGCACCGGGTGGACGTGTCCGACGGCAGCGAACTCGCCGCCCCTCAGCTCAAACTCAACGATCTCGGTGTCGTCAACCTCGCGACCGCCCAGCCGGTGCCCTTCGCTCCCTTCGACGAATCGCGAGAGTTGGGGCGCTTCATTCTCATCGACCGTGCGACCAACGCAACCGTGGGCGCCGGGACGATCACCTACCCGCTCATGCGGGCAGCCAACCTCAAGTGGCAGGACTTCGACATCACCGGCAAAAAGCGCGCCGAACTGAAACGCCAACGCGCCCGCTGCCTGTGGCTGACCGGCCTCTCCGCTTCGGGCAAGTCCACCATCGCCAACCTCCTGGAAAAGCGTCTCGTGGTCGAAGGCCGTCACACCTACCTGCTGGACGGCGACAACGTGCGCCACGGCCTCAACCGCGACCTCGGCTTTACCGAAGCGGATCGTGTCGAGAACATCCGCAGGATCGCCGAGGTGGCGCGCCTCATGGTGGACGCCGGCCTGATCGTGATCGTGTCCTTCATCAGCCCCTTCCAGTCCGAGCGCGACTTCGCCCGCGGCCTCTTCGAGCCGGGCGACTTGCTGGAGATCTTCGTCGACGCCCCCCTCGAGGTCTGCGCCCGTCGCGACCCGAAAGGCCTCTACGCCAAGGCAATGCGCGGAGAGATCAGGAACTTTACCGGCGTCGACAGCCCATACGAGCGCCCGGAAACCCCGGACATCCACCTGGACACGGAGAAGCTTGCCCCCGAGGACTGCGTGGAGTTGGTGATCCGCAACCTGGAATGAGCAGACCGCCTGCCCTCGGTTACCCGTCGCCTCCGAGAGCGGCCCACCGAAAACCGAATGTAATATCCACTTTACAAATTGTAATGCCAAGTTGTCATTATTGACGTTGTTCATTTGACGAATCCCGGTATTCCAAGCAATACTGCAGACAACCAGCGGTGACACCCGTGGAGGCGGTGGATTCGATGTCCGAGACTCGCAGATCGTTCCTGAAACAGTCGGTGGTGACTGTGGCGGCGGCTTCCGTCACCGGGTGCGCACCCGACGCAGGTCGCGAACCGGGCGCCGGGGCGGGAGCCGCGCCGGGTGCCGCATCCTCCGGCAGCGCGCCGGTGCCTCTCCCGGGTCAGACCCTCCGCGCCGTGGCCGAAGCCGTCCTCCCCGCCGAACTCGGCCCTGACGGCGGAGAGCGCGCCGTCGCCGCCTTCGAACGCTGGTCGGACGGTCTGGAACCGGTCGCCGAACTGGCCCACCCCTACCTCGTACCGGAAACGCGGTATTCCGGCCCGGACCCGAGACCGGGGTGGGTAGCGCAGCTCCAGGGCCTCGAGAAGGAGTGCCGGGCCCGGTTCGGCAAGGGTCTTGACGACCTCGACGTGGCCGCTCGCAGGAAGCTCCTGGCGGCGCCGGTAGGCCAGGCCGGATCAGGCCTCGGCGCACCCGCCAACGCCAACCACATCGCCGTCGCCCTCATGGCGCACTTCTTCGCATCGCCAATCGCGACCGACATGTGCTACCGCCGGACCATCGCCAAACAGCAGTGCCGGGGACTCGAGGGCGCGCTGGGCGAGCCGGCGCCGGTGGCCGCTCCAATGGCCGCTTCCGGGAGCGCCCCATGAGCCGCGTCATCGAGAGCGACGTCTGCATCATCGGGGCCGGGATCACCGCCGCGATGGTCGCCGAACGCCTCGCCGAGCGCACCAGCGCATCCATCACGATCATCGAAGCCGGGCAGCGCACCGCCTCCCTCGCCGAGCGCAGCAACACCCGCGCCCGCATGCTGGCCTACGGCGAGAACCCCTATCCGAACGACCACATCCCCGACCAGACCGGCACCGGCGAGATGTACCGCCAGATGGTCGTGGGCGGTTCGGCCTTGCACTGGGGCGGCGCCATCCCGCGCTACTCGCCCGAGGACTTCCGCCTGCGCTCCCTCTACGGCGTCGGCTTCGACTGGCCGATCACCTTCGACGACCTCGAGCCGTACTACCAGGAGGCCGAAGAGCGCATCGGCGCGGCCGGCGAACAGGGTCCCCCCGACTGCGACCCGCGCTCGAAGCCCTACCCCATGCCGCCGCTGCCGCTCTCCTACAACCTCGCCCGCATGCGCGAATGGACCGACAACGCCGGCATCCCCTTCTGGACCCAGCCGTGGGCGCGCAACACCGAGCCCTACCGCGGCCGCAACGTCTGCCAGCGCTGCGACACCTGCGCCGTCTGCCCGACCGGCGCCAAGTACACCCCCGACTTCGCCTTCGACCAGCTCCTCACCGCAGGCCGCATCGACCTCGTCACGCGCACGCTGGTCCGTCGCCTCGAACTGGAGCCGGGCACCGACCGGATCGCCGTCGCCCATGCCGTCGACCGCGACGCGCCCGACGAGCCGATCGAGTTCCGCGCGGGCACCTTCGTGCTGGCCGGCGGGCACGCCTGGAGCTCGCATCTGCTCCTTCTGTCCGCGCACGGCCGCTTCCCGGACGGCCTCGCCAACCGCACCGGAAACGTCGGCCGCTACATGACCGGCCACTGGTACGTCAGCGGCTTCATCGACCTGCCGATGCGCCTGTACCCCGGCATCTTCGCCAACAACAGCCTCCTCACCCACCGCTTCGCCAGCCCCGGGCCGCTGGACCGCTACGTACGCCACGACATTCGCCTCTGGGAGTCGTCTGTGGGACGAGCGCCGCGACTCCGAAACGACGACGGAAGCCTCCTGTGGGGAGACCAGGTCATGGCAGACTGGCGTGAGCGCAACGAATCCGGCGCCACCGCCCGCATCCGCTCCTACTACGACGTTCTCCCCGACGGCGACAGCCGCCTCACCCTCGACGGCGCGAACACGAACGCCCTCGGCGACCCCATGCCGCGGATCGACTACCGCCCCGCCCAGGCCACCCTCGACCTGGAAGGCCACACGCACGAGACCATCCTGGGCCGCTTCGAGCATCTGGCGCGCGCGGCCGGCGGCTCGATGATGAGCACGCGGTCTTCCCGCCTCTGGGAGCACCCCGGCGGCGGCTGCCGCATGGGCGACGACCCCGCAACGAGCGTCGTCGACCGCTGGGGCCGCACCCACGACCACGACAACCTCTTCGTGGTGGGCGCGCCAACGATCGTGTCGAGCGGATGCGCGAACGGGACGCTCACCTTCTGCGCCCTGTCGCTGATGTCGGCCGAAGAGATCGGGAAGGGTCTCGCGGGGCCTTGAAGCGACCGTGAGGCACCTTCGCACCGGACCCGGACGCCGGCCACGGCGGGGCGCCGCCCGCCTCGCGGCCACGCTGGGGCTCCTCCTCCCTCTCTTTGCGGTGATGGCGGAGCCTCTGGCGGGCCAATGGGGAGGCCGCCGCCGCTGGGCGCCCCCTCGCAAACCCTCGGAAGCAACCCAGTACGGGGAGTTCACCTTCTGCCGGCTCCGCTACCAGCCCGTGCGGCGGGAGTGGCTGGGCACCGGCTGGGACACCGACTACCCCGACGGCGACCGCAACCTGCCGCTGCGGCTCTCGCAGCTGACCAGGGCGAACATCGCGCGCGATGAGCGCGGCGACCCCTTCCACGCCGTCGTTTCCGCCACGGACCCGGACCTCTACGCGTGTCCGTTCCTGTTCGCATCCGACGTGGGCACGATCCAGTTCAAGGAGATCGAGGCGGTGCGCCTGCGCGACTACCTGCTCAAGGGCGGCTTCCTCTGGGCCGACGACTTCTGGGGCGAGTTCGCCTGGCACAACTGGGTGATCGAGATGGCGAAGGTGCTGCCGGGATATCCGATCGTCCAGGTGCCGCAGGATCACGTGCTCTTTCACACTCTGTACTCCGTCGACAGCATCCCCCAGGTGCCGTCGATCCAGTATTGGCGGCGGAGCGGCCGGATGGGCACGTCCGAGCGGGGACGCGAGAGCGCGACGCCGGCGCTGCACGGAATCATGGACGAGTCGGGCCGGCTGATGGTCATCATGACCCACAACACCGACATCGCCGACGGGTGGGAGCGGGAAGGGGAGGATGACGAGTTCTTCTATCTCTTCTCACCCAACGCGTACGCCGTGGGGATCAACGCAATCATCTACATGCTGACGCACTGACGCACGCTGACGCCACGGACGCAAGCTGACGCCACGGAGGCGACCTTGAACGACTGGTGGGCCGAAGGGCTCCTCTTCGAGAACTGCAACTGCACGGCGGTGTGCCCCGGACATATTCATTTCAGCCAGAAGTGCACGCACGATGTCTGCCATGGCTTCTGGGCGATCCGGTTCGACGACGGGCGGGTGGATGGCGTGGAGCTGTCCGGGGTCGGCGCGGTCGTGCTGTTCGAATCGCCTCCGGTGATGGCCGACGGGGGATGGAAGCAGGCGATCGTGATCTCGGACGAAGCGTCTCCCGAGCAGCAGCGGGCGGTCGAGGAGATCCTGACGGGCGCGCGCGGGGGGCCGTGGCGGATCCTGGCGAGGTTCGTGGCCGACGCGCGGCCGACGCGGACGGCCCCGGTGCGGATCGAGGAGGTGCAGGGCGGCAAATCGGTGACGATCGCCGGGGTGCTGAGAGGCGCGATCGAGGCCATCCGGGGACGGGATCGGGCCGAGCCGGTCAACTTCGTCAACATCTACAACAAGATCCACGACTCCACGCAGGTGATCGCAACCGGTTCGTCCGAATGCGACGACGGCGAGTTCGTGTTTTCGAACGACGGGACGCATGGTTTGTGGTCGCGGTTTCGGTGGGCTCCGTGAGCTACCTCTCCGTGTTCTCGATGTGGCTGGCCATGACGGCCGTCATGATGGCGCCGGTGGTGTACCCGTGGCTGCGGGCGCTGAATCGGGTCGCGGCGGGTGGCGGGCCCGGCGGTGGCATCGCGCCGGCGCCCAGCCCCCTCGCCTCCGTGACGCCGTTTCTGGGCGGCTACATGCTCGCATGGGCCGCCTTCAGCGCCCTCGCGGCGGCGGTCCACTTCGCGCTCGTCGCCCTGGCGCTCCCCGTGCCGTCGGGCATGCACGCGCCCACTCTCTCGGCGGCCGCATTGATCCTGACCGGCGCCTTCCAGCTGACGAGGCTGAAAGAGGCGTGCCTCGCGCACTGCCGCTCCCCGGCCGGCTTCCTCCTCTCGAATTGGCGGCCCGGTGCGGCCGGCCACACCCGGCTCGGCCTCGAGCACGGGCTGCACTGTGTGGGGTGCTGCTGGGCGCTGATGGCCCTGGCGCTCGTGGTGGGGATGGCGAACCTGGTGTGGATGGCGCTGCTCATGGCCGTGATGGTGGCCGAGACTGCGCTGCCCTTCGGGGCCCGGCTGGCGCGGCCGATCGGGGTGGCGCTGATCGTGGCCGGGGTGGCTACCTTCTTCGCATGAACGTCGCGCTCTTCGTCACCTGTCTCGCCGACCACTATTTCGCGGACGCGGCCGCCGACACGGTGCGACTTCTTCGCCATCTGGGGTGCGAGGTGAGCTTCCCTCCCGATCAGACCTGCTGCGGACAGCCGGCGTACAATGCGGGACAAATCCCCGAAGCACGGCGCATGGCCGAACACACGCTCGACGTCTTCGCCGGCGCCGATGCGGTCGTGCTTCCCAGCGGGTCGTGCGCGACGATGGTCAAGAAGTTCTATCCGCGGCTTGCGGCCGGCGCCACCACGGCCGCCGTCAGCACCACCGCCGCCACGGCGCTGGCCGACCGCACCTGGGACCTGGCGGAGTTCATGGTTCGGCGGCTGGGCGTGACCGAGCTCGGCGATGGCCTGGCGGGCCGCAGGGTCGCGGTGCACCAGGGGTGCCACGCACTGCGCGAGCTTCGCCTGGAGACCGAGCCGGCGGTGCTCCTCGAAGGGGCCGGCGCGGAAGTCGTGCCCTGGGAGGCCCAGGAGGAGTGCTGTGGCTTCGGCGGCCTGTTCTCCGTCAAGATGACCGCGGTGTCCGCGGCGATGGCCGATCGCAAGCTGGACACATTGCCGGAGGTCGACTGGGTGGTTTCCGGCGATGGCGGTTGCGTGCTGCACCTCGACGGCAGGAGCCGGGCTCGTGAGTGCGGCATCGAGTTCGTGCACCTGGCGACCGCACTGTGGCGCGGCGTGAACGGCGCCCGCTCGCCAACCGGTGCCCGCTGACATGGCAGTCGAGATCAAGGACTACGTCAAGCGATCGCGCGACACGATCCGCGAAGAGCCCGGCGTCCGCGAGGCTGTCACCGGCGCGACCATCGCCTTCGACGAGAAGCGTCGCCAGGGATACGCGGAGGTCGACGCCGACGCCTGGCGGCGCTGGGCCGAAGGGGTGAAGAACCACGCGCTGACGCACCTGGACCGCTATCTGGCCGAGGCGGAGGAGCGTCTCCATGCCAACGGGGCAGAGGTGCACTGGGCGTCGGACGCGGCGGAGGCCCGCGACATCGTCCTCGACCTGGCGAAGCGGCACGCGGTCGGGAGCGTGGTCAAGGGCAAGAGCATGGTCACCGAGGAGATCGACCTGAATCCCGTGCTGGAGGAGGCCGGAATCGAGGTGTTCGAGACCGACCTGGGCGAATACATCCTCCAGCTCCTGAAGGAACCGCCCAGCCACATCCTCGGCCCCGCCATCCACAAGAGCCTCGAGCAGGTTCAGGATCTCTTCGCCGAGCGGCTCGCCACGGACCCGGACGGGGACCCCGACACACTCGCGCGCGCGGCCCGCCTCGTCTTGCGCGACGCCTTCATTCATGCGGACATGGGGATCACGGGCGGCAATTTTCTCGTCGCGGAAACGGGCACGGTGGCGCTCATCGAAAACGAGGGCAACATCCGCCTGACGACATCGCTGCCGCGTGTGCATGTCGCCATCGTGGGGATCGAGAAGCTGATTCCCAAGATGGCGGATCTGGCCGGCTTCCTTCAGCTGACTGCGCGGGCGGCCACCGGACAGCCGATCGGCTGCTTCGCCTCGCTCATCCAGGGTCCGGCCACGCACCCCGACGACGACGGTCCCGAGGAAGTGCACGTCGTCCTCGTCGACAACGGCCGCACGGATGTGCTGGCCCACGAGCACGCCTGGGAAGCCCTCCGCTGCGTTCGGTGCGGCGCGTGCCTGAACGCCTGTCCCGTCTACCGGCAGACCGGCGGCCACGCCTACGGCTACGTCTACTCCGGACCGATCGGTTCGGTGCTCGACCCCGGGCTGCTCGGACTGCACGAATCGATGCCGCTGCCCTTCGCTTCCTCGCTCTGCGGCGCCTGTCAGGACGCCTGCCCGGTGCGGATCCCGATCCCGGAGTTGCTGCTGGAATGGCGGCGCGAGGCCCAGGAGGAGGGGCTGACGCCGTGGAAGGAGAGAGCGGCGCTGAAGGGACTGGCGACGGTGGCGACACGGCCGGGGCTGTATCGCATGGCGGGGAAGATCGGGTCGCGGCTGGGCGCGACGGGAGCCGCCCGCGCGCTGCCGATGCTCGGCGACTGGGCGCGCGACCGGTCGCTCCCGAAGCCGAGCAGGCGCACCTTCCGGGAGCTGTGGCGGAAGGGGATCGAGTGAGTGCCCGGTCACGGGAGCGGATCCTCGCGCGGGTCGCCCAGGCGACGGCGAGCCGCGCGCGATTGCCGCACCCGGGCGCGCTGGAGACGCCGGTTGCCGACGATGCCGCTGCCGCCTTTGTGAAACGTTTCACAAGCAGTGGGGGAGAGGTGGTGGAGGCCGACCCCCGCCGTTCACCCAGCGACTGGCTCACCGCCTTCCTGCGCGGCCTCGCCCCCGAAGTTGTCGGCGTCGCCGTGGGGCCGGAAGTGCCGACCGAGCTGCGGCCGCGGCTACCGGCGGTTGCCGCCGCGCACGCGGGGGCCGGAGTCTCAGTGGCCTGGGGCGCGGTGGCCGAGTCGGGGAGCCTGATCCTGCCTTCAACCGGCACGCGGGCGGTGCAACTGCTGCCGCCGGTCCATGTGATCTGGGTGCCCGAGGGGCGCGTCTTCGCCCGGTTGGAAGATGCGCTAACCGAGTTGCAGGAAGACCTGCCGGCAGGTGTGGGCCTGCATTCGGGCCCAAGCAAATCGGCCGACATCGGGCGGACGGTGGTGACCGGGGTTCACGGGCCTGGGCGGTGCATGGCGGTGTTGGCAGGGTGACGATACTCCACCAGCGCTGAGCGTCCGCGGATCTCGATCACGCGAACGACTCGCTCGGCACCCTCGGCGTCCATGAGGTGTAGCTCTTCCCCGAACTCAAAGGCAACCGGTTGCTGTTGGTGCCCTCCGTTGATGGCGATGTTGTCGGCGTACAGGTACGTCCTGTCCAGGTTGTCCCGTTTGGGGTTCAAGCGTCCTGCCAGGCCTGGAATGTCGCCAGTCCCTTGCGAAAAGATGACTGCGCCCCCGTCCCGCAACGGCGTCAAGTCGATGTGTAAATCGCACTCGGCAGGGATCCAGTCGCATTCCAGGTGCGCCATCAACCCGTCAGCTGCCAGAAACACCGTCACGGGGAGATGAATGGAATGCAGCTGGAACGACGCGTTCCCGAGTTGGTCGGATTGCTCACGCTTCGAGGTGTTATTCGGAAAGAGCAACAGTACGTCGGCACCTTCCACGGGCCGACCATTCGCCGATACGGAGATCCGCGGGCTTGAGCCGAGCAGTGACGCCGCTCCTGCCATGCGCCACGGTATGAGCCTTCCCGAACTACGTGCCTGGAAATCGCTTCCGCCGTAGACGACCGCAGCGTCCACGGGTGGGGAGTCCGGCAGGTGCCTCCTTACTCGCTCGATACCCTTGAACATGCTCGATGAAGGCGTGGCCGCCGATGTCGCTTCAAGCAACGTCCTGCCCGAAGGCTTGTCCATGATCAGGTCGACTTCAGCCCCGTGGCGGTCGCGATAGAACGAAAGACCGCGACTCATGCCCCGGTTGGCGTGGTGTTTGCGGCTTTCCGAGACGACCCAGGTTTCGAAGATGGGCCCGCGCAGCGGATGGGAGCGCAGTTGCGCCGGTTCGCGGATGCCCAGAAGCCAGCTGACCAGGCCTGTGTCGTAGAAGTACAGCTTCGGCATCTTGACCAGCCGCTTGCGAAGGTTGGCGTGAAACGCCGGCAAGCGAAAGGCGATGAAGCTTGTCTCCAGGACGCTCATCCAGGCTTTGGCCGTCGGTTGTGAAATCCCGCAGTCACCAGCCAGAGACGAGTAATTCAGCAGTTGCCCGGTACGCCCGGCGCACAGTTCGACAAACCGCTGAAATGTGACCAGGTCGCCGACATTGCTGATCGTTCGGACATCACGCTCGATGTAGGTCGCCACATAGGAGCCGAGCCAGCGGGACGGGTCGAGATTCCTGTCGAAGATTCGTGGATAGCCGCCGCTGAACAGAGCTTCCTCAAGGCTTGAGGGACGCGAGTCGAAACGCGTGATCTCGCCCCGGGTCAGCGGTAGCAGATTCAGCACCTCCGTGCGTCCGGCCAGCGACTGACTGACCGACTCCAGTAGCGCGAGGTTCTGTGAGCCGGTGAGTATCCAACGCCCCGGCGCCGGATCCGCGTCGATGATCCCCTGCAGGTACGAGAGCAATCCGGGGACGCGCTGGACCTCATCAATAACGGCTCCGTCTGGAAACTGAGCCAGGAATGCCCGGGGATCGTCTCGCGCGAATGCCCGATCGTCCGGCGCTTCGAGGGATCTGTACGGATGCTCAGGGAAGAGGGCGTGGCATAGAGTGGTTTTGCCACTCTGCCGGGGTCCGGTGAGCGTAATGGCGGGCACTTTGGTCGCTGCCCTGATGACTTCCGAAGCCAGGTCTCGACGAATCATGAATGGACCCTAACGTCATTATTGGGCCATTTCAAGATGTCATTTTGAAGTAGCCCATCATCACATGCTCATCAAACCGGCTATTATTGTATACCACAGGGACATCGGCCGCAGGCAGACCGTCGTCGCCGCTGAAAGACTCCCCAACTAGCCAGCCACCCCCCGCAACACCTCCAGAACCCCCACCCGATCCACCTTCCCCACACCCGTCAACGGCATCTCGTCAACCAGCACGATCCGCCTGGGATGCGCGTACGCAGGCCCCTTTTCCAGCGTGTACATCTTCAGCCCCTCCGCCGTCAGCGCCGATCCCGACGCCCGTTTCACCATCGCCGCCGGCACCGCGCCCTTCACGGCGTGCGGCACCGGCAGCACCGCCGCATCCAGCACATCGGGGTGCGACAACAGCAGGTCCTCGACCTCCTTGGGGTAGATGTTCTCGCCGCCCGAGTTGAACATGTCGTCGGTGCGGCCCCGGAAGTGGTAGAAGCCGTCGGCGTCGCGAAGGAACAGGTCGCCCGTAGCGAGCCAGCCGTCCCGAATGCGGTCGGCGTTCACGTGGGGCAGATTGTGATACCCGGTCGTCACGCCGGGATTGCGGACCCACAGCTCACCGTACCGCGGATCCTCGACGCCGTCGCGCACGAGCTTGACCTCGCCCTCGGGCCACGCCGCGCCGCAGCTTCCCTTCGGCACCGGACGGCCGTCGAGCGGGGGCCCAAGCATGACGGGGCCGCCTTCGGTCAGGCCGTAGCTCTCGCCGACCTCGACGCCGAACGCGCGCTCGACCGCATCCATCAACTCGGGCTGAACCGGGGCCGACCCGAGCACGACCTTCCGCAGCGCCGAGAAGTCGAGCTTCCGTATGAGGTTCATATGGTCGAGCAAAATGGTGAAGACCGCCGGGACCGCGCCGACCTGCGTGCATTGGTAAACGCTCAGCGCCTGCAGGAAGGCCACCGGCTCGAACCCGGGCAGAATCACCACCGACCCGCCCGCTTGCAGCAGCGGCTTGACCGCCCCCGCCATCGCGTTCTTGTGATAGAGCGGCACCGCCGCGAGCGCCCGGTCGCCCGGATCGGCGGGCCAGTACTTCTTCAGGCACCGCACCCACCAGAGCTGGCCCTCATGGGAGAGGACGACACCCTTGGGCTTGCCGGTCGACCCGGATGTATACGGCTGGAAGGCCGGGTGGTCGGCGCCGAGAAGGGGCGGCTCGTAGTTGGCTGACGCTCCCGCAAGGGCGGCTGCATAGTCGGACCAGCCGGTGCTTGCCCGTCCGGTTCCCGCGCCGGGACCGCCGACCTCCCACCTCCTCTCGATCCCCAGCTGCTCGATCACCGCTGCAGAGCGCTCCGTGACGGCGGCTTCGACGAACGCGGCCCGGCAGTCGGCATCCGCGACAATGTGCGCGAGCGACTCGGCCGAAAGCTTGAAGTTGAGGGGCACCGGGACCACGCCGCAGCGCATCGCGCCGAACATGATCTCGACGAACTCGAAGCGGTTGCCGACGCTGAGCGCGAAACGGTCGCCGATCCCGATCCCGTTGTCCGACAGCAGGTTGGCCACGCGGTCCATGCGTTCGTCGAGCTCGGTGTAGGTCACTTCGCGCGGGGTCGGGCGCGACAGATCGATCAGCGCGACGCGGTCGGGGAATTCGGTGCAGGCGTCGCTGAGCCAGTAGCCGAGATTAAATTCCCGGGGATCGGGCCCGCCGGCCGGCCCGGCGCCGCTCAATCTCCGGGCTCCCCGGATCGCGCGGGAAGCGCCAGTGCGGCCACGCAGATCACCGTCACCGCGCCGCCGATCACGATCCAGGCCCAGCCGCTTCCCGTGCGCAGCAGCGACGAGATGCCCCACAGCGTCAGCCCGTTCCCCACCAGGTTGAGGATCAGTCCCCAAACGCGCCCCGACCATGGTCCGATGCGCCGCTCGAGGAGTTGCTGGAGGGTGCCCATCACCACCACCCCAACCGGTTGAAGACCCACGTGATCGCGATCACGTTCAGGAGAGTCACCTGAAGGAGGATCCCGAGATTCCACAGGTACGATTTGCTCCGGTCGGCGCCGAGGACCTCGCGGTCGTTCAGGAGCAGGTACATGGACCAGCCGACCACGTTGTTGGCGAGCGAGAGGAAGGCGGCGATGGCGATCACCAGCCAAACAGGGCGCGCGTTCCACGCCGCCAGGAACGCGATCTGGGGCAGCAGCGCGCTGATCTTCCAGCGCCACGACGAGGTGTCGGGCTCCCATCCGAAGGCCTCGTGGATGGCCATGGCGCCGGCCAGGCTCATGCCGACGGTCGTCGTGATCGGAACCGCCAGGAAGCCCACGTAGAAGAGGATCTGCGACCAGGTGGGGCCGAGCAGCGGCATTAGCGCGGCCGCGAGTTCGGGGGCTGACTCCGGCGTGATCCCCTGTGGGAAGAGCGTGGCCGCGAAGACCCCAATCACCAGGAAGTTGATCAGCACGAACGGCAGGAAGAGTCCGGCGAACAGGTCGAAGCGGGCGAGCGATTCGTGGTTGCGGCCCCAGCCCCGCCCCAGGCCGGCGTAGTTGAAGAACACCCAGTCCATCACCCCCACGGCGGCCGCGGACGACGCGATGAACAGGTCCAGCCCCTCGCCGCCGCCCGGCAGCCACGGCACGAATGCCCCGCGGGCCGCCGCGCCCCAGTCGACGCCCACGACCAGCAGCACCGCCCCGAACGCGACGATCATGACGCCGATCCCGGCCTTCATCACCCACTCGACCAGCCGCGTTCCCGCGCCGCCGCGGCGCCCGTAACTGAGGATCAGCCAGCTCGTCACGGCCACATAGACGACCCAGTTGTACTCGGCGGGGAAGGCGAAGCCGGCGAACGGCGCGAGCGACTCGATCAGGTGGGTGCCGAGGGCGACCTGGCCGAAGTTGAAGATCACCGCGACGGCCGCGGTGCCCACGAGCGCCGTCATCAGCGAGCCGATCAGCCACGAGTGGCGCCGATTCTGGACCTGGATGACGCGGAAGCCGCCCTTGCAGGTGAAGCGGGCCATCGCGGCCATCATGAAGAGGCCGAGGCCGCACGATAGCCAGATCAGCCAGAGGGTGCGATACCCGAACGCCGCGCCCGACAGCATCGACGAGGTGAGGGTGCCGGCGCCGAGGGTGAGGGCCGCGCCCATGAAGCCGGGGCCGGCCAGGCGGGCGTAGCCGGTCACGCGTCGGTGGACCGGTGCGCTGGCGAGGTCGGTCAGCCGCTCGGCCTCGGCATCCAGGACCTCCCGCGGGATCTTTTGGGCGATCGGATAGTCGACCGGATCAACCACAGCGCCCTTGGCCTCGCCGGGCGACGGCCCGCTCACAGCGTCAGCACCGACTTGCCGAAGACCTCTCTCGCCATGAGTTCGCTCATCGCCGTGCGGATCCGCTCGATGGGCCTGACCACGTGGATCGCCGGCTCCAACTCGCCCGTGGCCACCATGTCCAGCAGGCGCGCCAGGCCCTCGCGGCTCCACCCGTCCGAGCCGATGATCGTCTGCTCGAAGCTCCAGATGTAGCGGATGTCGGTCGGCGGGTCGTAGCCGGCGGTGGCGCCGCAGGTGACCATGCGGCCCTGAAAGCGCAGCACCTTCAGGCTGGCCGCCCAGGTCGCGCCGCCGATGTAGTTGATGACGACGTCCACGCCACCGGAGTCGGGGTCGTGATAGCGCGGCCGCCCCGCGATGCCGCGCACCAGCCTGACCAGCTCGTCGGAGCGCGACGAGATCACATGATCGGCGCCGAGGGCGTGCAGTTGCGCCAACTTCCGCGACGAGCTGCCGGTGGCGATCACCTGCGCGCCGATGCGCTTGCAGAGCTGGACGCAGCCTGTGCCGACGCCGCCGGTGGCGCCGAGGATCAGCACGGTCTCGCCCGGTTGAACGCGCGCGCGCTCCTCGATCATGCGCAGGGCGGTCCCGTATGCGACGGGAAGGGCGGCGGCATGCTCGAACGAGACGCCATCGGGCATCCGCACCAGGTTCTCAATCGGGACCGCGAGGTACTCGACCGCCGCCCCGGGCGCCTTCTCACCGAGCATGCCCCGGTCATCGATGATCGGATCGATCATCGCGCGGTCCCCGACCTGCCACCCCGCCGCGTCCGTCCCGGGGCCGAACCCCGCCACCTCGCCGGCCGCGTCGCCGCACGGGGTCATGGGGAGCGGGATCTGCAGCCCCGTGGTCCCGCCGAGCATCATGGGGTCGAAGCCGTTGAGGGCGCAGGCCCGAATGCGAATGAGGGCTTCGCCGGGGGCGGGGGTGGGGGTGGGAACGTCGCCCAGGTAGAGTTCGTCGACGCCGCCGTGGCGGTCGTAGAGAACGGCCTTCATCCCGTCAGCCGACCATGGAGGAATAGGTGCCGCGACCCACCGCGCAGAGGCGGCCCTGGTCGTCGTGCACGTCCACGTCGGAGACCGAGATCGTCCGGCCGCTGCGCCGCAGCCGGGCGGTTGCCAGCAGGAAGGGACCGGTGCAGGGGCGCAGATAGTCGACCCGCAGCGAAATGGTGGGGACCCCTCCGCCTGCGCGCACCGCGACGACCATGTCCCCCGCGATGTCGATCAGCGACGCCACCGGCCCGCCGTGATAGATCGTGCCGTCGCCGCGTGTCAGGTCGAGCCGCTTCGACATCCTGAGGACGCAGGTATCCTCGCCCAGGTCTTCAAGGGTGATTCCGAGCGCGACGATGGCCTCGGAGCCCGCGAGGATCGATTCGATGAGGGTCCAGGAAGACGAGCTTCTGTTTGGCATGGGGCTTATGTGATGGCGGTCGTCAGGCGCTCGACGTCGATTCGGTCGGCGTGCTCCATGGCGCGTGCCAGGTCGTAGGCTGCCTGAAGTCGATACCAGGTCTCGGCTCCTCCGCCGAAGGCTTTGTGCAGTCGAATGGCCATTACAGGTGAGATACCCGAACGCCCATTCACCACATCCGACAACTGCTTGCGGCTAACGCCTAGCTTGCGAGCTGCGTCAGTCACGCTAAGTCCCAGTGGCTCAAGACAGTCATGGCGTACGGAATGCCCGGGGTGTGGTGGGTTCTTCAAAGTCATCAACAGTCCTCCTTCAATGGTAATCCACCAGGTCCACGTCAGCCGCGTGCCCTCCCTCAAAACGGAATGTGACCCGCCAGTTGCCGGACACGCTCACTGACCAGCAATCTGCGCGGTCACCTTTCAGAGGGTGGAGGCGGAATCCTGGCAAGTCCATATCTGTGGGCATGGTTGCGACATCGAGACGGGCCAGAATGCGTCGGAGCTTGGCAGCCTGTTCTGGTGGGACACGTCGCCGATCCTCCTTTTCGTAGAGACGCTTCAAGCCCCTGTGTCGGAATCGGATGATCATCGAAAATAGTAACCTGATACCTCCCAGGTTACAATGCTGCTTGACGTGCCCGCTCGTGAGTCCCCACTTGAAGACACGAACTCAGCCCGTCGCGCGCATTGTTAAGGAGAGCCCGCCGATGCAACCGCTCCGTCGTCTTTCGACCGACTCAGTGACTCTTGCCGTCGCCGCATTCGCCTGCGTCGCGGTCCTAACCCCCAACCCCACCGCCGCCCAGACCGCGGAAGCCCGCCTCACGGTCGACCGCTACATGGACTGGGAGCGCGTGGGCGACCCCCAGCTCTCCCCCGACGGCAGCCAGATCATCTACACTCGCAGCTGGGTCGACAAGATCGAAGACGAGTGGGAGTCGGCCCTCCACATCATGGACGCCGACGGCTCCAGGCCACGGTTCCTCATCGAAGGATCCTCCCCCCGCTGGTCCCCCGACGGCGCCCGCATCCTCTTCACCGCCCCCGGCGAGCCCGGCGGCGCCCAGATCCACGTCCGCTACATGGACGCCGAGGGCACCGTCACCCAGGTCACCCGCGTGCCCGACACCCCCATGAACGCGCAGTGGTCCCCCGACGGCACCATGATCTCGTTCACCATGTACACCCCCGGCGAACTCCCCAGCGACTGGTCCATCGACCTGCCCGCCGCCCCCGCAGGCGCCAACTGGACCGAAACCCCCCGCATCGTCGAGAACATGCACTTCCGCGCCGACCGCGTCGGCTTCACCGACCCCGCCTACGTGCACCTCTTCGTCGTCCCGGCCGAAGGCGGCACCGCCCGCCAGCTCACCCACGGCAAGTGGCACGTCGGCTCGCGCTACATAGGCATCTACGGAGGCGTCGGCTACGATTGGACCCCCGACGGCAGCACCATCGTCTTTGACGGCCTCATGAAGGAAGACTGGGACATGCGCTACTTCGAGTCCGCCATCAACGCGGTCGACGTGGCCACCGGCGAGACCCGCGAGATCACCCCCACCCAGGGCCTCTGGAACAGCCCGTCGGTCTCCCCCGACGGCCGCACGGTCGCCTTCACCGGCTACGAGTGGTCCCCCCAGACCTACCACGTCGGCGAGATCCACACGATCGGCATCGACGGCAGCGGCATGCGCAAGCTGACCCCCGACCTCGACCGCGATGTCGGCTCGATGATGTGGGCCGCGGACGGCAGCCGCTTCTACTTCTCCGTCAACGACCGCGGCTCCTCCAACGTCTATTCCGCCACCCCCGACGGCGACGTGCAGCAGATCACCGACGGCGTCCACATGCTCTCGCTCACCTCGATGGCGGGCGGCACCGCATTCGGCATCCGTTCGGCCCCGCAGAACCCGGGCGACGTGGTCCGCTACGACCTGAATCCCGGCACATCGGTGACGAGGCTGACCGATGTGAATGATGATGTGTTGGAGGGCGTCGCTCTCGGCGACATCGAGGAAATCTGGTACGAATCCACCGAGAACACACAGGTACAGGGATGGGTCATCAAGCCACCCGGCTTCGACCCCACCCGCAGATATCCCCTCATCTTCGAGATCCACGGCGGCCCGCACGCCATGTACAACGTGGGCTTCAACTGGATGTTCCAGAACTTCGCCGCCAACGACTTCGTGGTCCTCTACACCAATCCGCGCGGCTCGACCGGCTACGGCACCGACTTCGGCAACGCGATCGACGACAGATATCCCGGCGAACGCGACCTCGCGGACCTCCTGCACGGCGTCGACGAAGTCGTCGGCCGGGGATACATCGACACGGACCGGATGTACGTCGGCGGCTGCTCCGGCGGCGGCGTCCTCTCGAGCTGGGTGATCGGCCACGACGACCGCTTCGCCGCGGCCGCCGTCCGCTGTCCCGTCATCAACTGGATGTCCTTCGCCGGAACCGCCGACGTGGCCATGTGGGCCTACCGCCGCTTCCGCGAACTCCCCTGGGACAACCCGGACAAGTGGCTGCACCACTCGTCGCTCATGTACGTCGACAACGTCACCACGCCCACCCTGCTCCTCACCGGCGAACTCGACCTACGCACCCCGATGACGCAGAGCGAGGAGTACTACCAGGCGCTCAAGATGGTCGGCGTCCCGACAGCCATCATCCGCTTCAACGAGGAATACCACGGCACGGGCAGGAAGCCGTCCAACTTCATGCGCACCCAGCTCTACATGCGGAAGTGGTACGACCGCTGGGTGGGCAAGAGGCCGGTTAGCGAATGAACACCCCCCCGCCAGAGGCGCGCTCCGGACTCAAGCCCTTCGAGAAGGCCGAACTGCCGGCTCCCCCCAAGCCAAAAGGGCTTTCATGGCTCGGGGTGGTCGGTCCGGGCGTCATCGTGCTGGGGGCTTCGATCGGGAGCGGCGAGTTCCTGCTCGGGCCGGCGGCGTTCGTCCAGTACGGGCTGGTGCTGCTGTGGGTGACGCTGGTCGCCGCGTTCCTTCAGACGGTCCTCAACACGGAGCTGATGCGCTGGACCATCGCGACCGGCGAGCCGGTGGTGACGGGGTTCATGCGCACGAAGCCGGGATCCCAGTTCTGGGCGGTGTTCTACGCCCTCCTCTATTTCCTGCAAGTGGGATGGCCCGGTTGGGCGGCCGCGGCCGCGGGCGCAATCTTCTTCCTGATCTTCCGCGAACTCGCGGGTCCGGGGCAGGAGCTGATCGTGTACTGGATTGGCGTGGGCACCTTCGCCCTGTGCGTCGGAATCCTCCTCTTCGGCAAGCGCATCGAGCGAACGCTCGAGCTTCTCAACTGGATCCTGGTGGCGGCGATCATCGGCGGCTTCCTGATCCTGGCCGCGATCTTCGTTTCCGGCGACACCTGGGTTGCCGCTGCCGCGGGACTCGTCGGCTACGACACGACCGCCGAGTCTTTCCGCTTCATCCCGGAGGGCGTGGACTGGTTCCTGATCGGGGCGTTCGCGGCCTACTCGGGTGCCGGCGGCGTCATCAATCTCACGCTGTCGAACTGGGCCCGCGACAAGGGCTACGGGATGGGCGAGCGGGCGGGCTACATCCCCGCGGCCGTTGGCGGTGAGCGCAAGGCTCTCTCTCCGACCGGCTACACCTTCGACACATCCTCTGCCGCCATGGAGCGCTGGCGCGGCTGGTGGCGCATCGTGCGGGCCGACCAGTGGGGCATCTACTTCGTGGGCGCGATGCTCGGGATGGTTCTCCCGGCGGTCCTCTACGTCACCTTCATCGAGGGCGGCACCGACATCCGTGGCCTTTCGGTCGCGGCCGCGCTCGCGAACGCCATGGCGAGCCAGGCGGGCGCCATCTTCGGCGGCGTCATCGCGATGATGGCCGTCTGGGTGCTCTTCAAGACCCAGCTCGACATCATCGAGGGCATGACCCGCGCGATGACCGACATCCTGTGGACGGGTTCCAGCAAGGTGCGGAGCTGGCGCGGCGGCGACGTGCGATTCGTCTACTACACGGTGCTGGGCGTGCTGGCAGTGTGGGGCATCATCGCCATGAAACTGGCTGCACCGATCGTCCTGCTGCAGCTGGGAGCCAACATGGCCGGCGTCGTCTTCGTGATCTCGCCGCTCCACCTGCTCTACATCAACACCAAGTTCCTGCCCGAGGCGATCCGACCGCCCATGTGGCGAAGGGTGGCGCTGGTCACGATGTCGCTCTTTTACGGCGCGTTCGTGCTACTCTGGCTGAATAGCATGTTTTAGGCCTCGTTTGTCGGCCATTTTCGGCCGATTTTGGCCGACAACCGGCGCGTGGACGCCCTACCGCTCCACGATCCGAAACAACTGGATCTCGAAAAACAGCGTCTCGTTGGGGCCGACCAGTCTGTCGATGCCGTCCCAGCCGTAGGCCAGCCGCCCGGGGACGGTGACCTGGTAGTGACTCCCGACCGACATGAGTTGCAGCGCTTCGCGGAAGCCGCGGATGAGGTCCCGCAGCGCGAGCACATCGGGCGCGCCGCGCTCGTATGATGAATCGACGACCGTGCCGTCCTCGGTCCTGGAGCTGTAGTGCAGCACCACGCGGTCCCGCGCGGTGGGTTTCGGGCCGGTGCCCTCGCTGATGACCCGGTACTTGAGGCCGCTCCGGGTGGTGACATAGCCGTCCGCATCGGGTGTCGGAGCCCGGGCCGGGGCCTGGGCGCCGCCAGCGCATGCGGTGCCCGCCAGGATCAGGAGCACGCACCGCGCGGGGAGCGCGAGTCTCATCCTCTGCCTCGGGCCAGGTGCGCCAGTGCCTGAAATCCCCGCCGCAACGACGCCTCCGCCCTAACTCCCAACGATCTCCAGAAGTTCGATCTCGAAGATCAGGTCCTCGTTGGGGCCGATCACGGCGCCGGCGCCGTCCTCTCCGTACGCCAGTTCCGAGGGGATCGTGACGCGGATGTGGCCTCCGACCGACATCAGCTGAACCGCCTCGCCGAACCCTTCGATCACGCCGCTCACGGGGAAAGTCGCGGGCTCGCCGCGGTCGTAGGACGAGTCGAACTGCGAGCCGTCGGTGAGAGTTCCGCGGTAGTGCAGGACAACCTCGTCGTCGATGGTCGGCGATGCGCCGTCGCCCTGGCGCAGGACCTCGACCTGGAGTCCGCTGTCGGTGGTGATCATTTGGGGTCCCGTATCCCCGCAGGCCGCGCAAAGCGCGAGCACCGCGATGCCGAATGTGGTCTGGATGAGCTTTCGCATGTTCTCTCCCTGGTTCGTTTCGCTATTGCCATTACCCCGCTCCTATCGACGACTCGACGATGCTTGCCAGCGAGGGCGTCCCCGCGAGCCGCATGGTGATCGCCAGTTCGTTTCGCAGAATCTCGAGCACGCGCTCGACGCCGTCCTGTCCGAAGGCGCCGAGCCCCCACAGGTAGGGACGGCCCACCGCCACCGCGTCCGCGCCGCGTGCGATCGCCTTGAAGACATCGCTGCCGCGCCGAAAGCCGCTGTCCACGATCACGGGCACCTGGCCGCCCACCGTCGCGGTAATCTCGGGCAGGGCGTCGATCGTTGCCTGGCCGCTGCCCTCCGCCCGGCCCCCGTGGTTCGAGACCCAGATCCCGTCGACGCCGTTGTCCAGCGCGATCGCGGCGTCCTCGTGCGTCATCAGCCCCTTGATCACGATGCGCTGATCGGTGATTTCGCGGAGGCGGCCGATGAAGTCCCAGGTCATGCCGGCGGTGCGGTAGTCGCTGCTCTGGTACACCGTGCCCTGGTACATGGGCTTGATGCTCGGCGCCCGGCCCCGCGGGCGGTGGCAGCTGGTGCAGTTGCGGTCGTCGATGCGCGACCAGCGTCGCCCGGTCAGGCGGTTGCTCCCCGCGGGCAGGTCCACCGTGAGCACGATGACCGGACACCCGGCGGTGCGCACGCGCTCGACAACGGCCTGCGTGACCTCCCAGTTCGAGGTGGCGTAGAGCTGATACCAGACCGGCTCGCCGCGCGCCTCGTTCACGTCCTCAACCCCGGTCGAACTCACGGTCGACAGTGTCTGCAGGTGGTTCTGCGCCTGCGCGGCCCGCGCCGTCGCCAGTTCGCCCTCGGGGTGGAAAGCCCGCTGGCTCCCGCACGGCGCGATCATGATCGGCGACGGCCACTCGCGCCCGAACAGCGTGACGCGGGTGTCGAGCCGGCTCACGCCGACCAGCCTGCGCGCGCGGATGTAGATGCGCTCCAGGGCCTCCCGGTTGTTGCGCTGGGTCGACTCGCCGTCGACGCCGGTCTGGATGTAGCCGAAGTGCGCCGGGGGCATCGCCGTCTCGGCCACCTTCTCCATGTCGAAGACGTCTAGCGCGTCGGCGGCGGTGGTGACGAGGTCGTTGAGGGTGGGGCGGGGGGGAGTGGTGTCGGGGGCGGGCGCCAGGTCGCCTGCGGTCGCCATGGGGACGGACTGGGCGCAACCGGGAATCGCCGCCAGCAACGGGCTCGCCGCCAGCCAGCGCAGGAAGTCGCGGCGGTTGGCGGTCCGGGTGTAGGGAAAGTCGTGTCCCATGGGAGTATCTCGATGGCGCGTTGCGGTGCGTGGTGCCGTGGCAATGTGTGGGCAACCGGTTGATTTGGCGAACAAACGGATCGTTGGGCGGGCCATCGGACTATGATTCAGTGAGGGCGTCCCTCCAAAGACCCTGATGGCCCTGTCACTCTCCATTGCCCGGCCAATGAATAAGCCAGCCGCCGAATCGAAACTCCACCGCAACGTCTGGGCTACCAGCGGCACGAGCTTCCTCACGGACGTGTCGAGCGAGATGCTCCTCAACGTCCTGCCGCTCTTCCTCTCGAACGTGCTGGGCGTGCGGGTTTGGGCTGTGGGATTTGTCGAGGGCCTCGCCGACGCGACCGCGAGTATCCTGAAGCTGTACTCGGGTTGGCTGTCGGACAGGCTCGGGACCCGCAAGTGGCCTGCTGTGGTCGGGTACGCGATCTCGGCCCTGTCCAAGCCGTTTTACCTGCTTGCCAACACGTGGGGGGTAATCGCCGCGATCCGCCTGGGGGACAGGGTGGGGAAAGGGGTGCGCACGGCGCCCCGCGACGCCTTGCTCGCCGATTCGACGCCACCCGAGCGCCGGGGCCTCGCCTTCGGGCTGCACCGGGCGGCCGACACTGCGGGGGCGGTGGTTGGCATCGCGGTGTCGATCTGGGTCGTGCAGCAGGTTCAGGGGGGTGGAGCGCTGCTCGAGGCCGAGACGTTCCGCTCGCTGGTGATGTGGAGCCTGGTTCCCGCGTTCCTGGGTGTGGCCGTGTTGGCCGTGGCCGCCAGGGATGTGAAGGCCGGCAAGCGCACCGGGCGCGGGCAGGGTGGGGAGGATGCCAGCGGTGACTCCGGCAGCCGCAGCGAAACTGGCCGCCCTCGGCTCGGCCTGCGCGGACTCGGGCGGGGCTTTGCGGCGTTCGTCGTCTGTTCCGTGATCTTCGAGCTTGGCAACTCCGCAGACGCCTTCCTTGTACTCAGGGCGCAGGAGCGCGGCTTCTCGGTCGTGGGGATCCTGTGGCTCTTGCTCGCCTTCAACGTGGTCTACACGCTCGTGTCGACGCCCGCGGGTTCGCTCGCCGACCGGATTCCCCGCAAGCGGGTCGTGGCGGCGGCGTGGGGGCTGTACGCGCTCGTATACCTGGGCTTCGCGCTGGCCGACACGGTCGTGCACGTGACTGTGCTGTACCTGCTGTACGGGTGCTATCACGGGCTTGCGGCGGGCGCGGCGAAGGCGCTGGTCGCGGATCTGGTGCCGGCCGTACAGCGCGGCACGGCTTACGGCGGATACGCGGCTGCGATCGGCCTCGCCACGCTGCCGGCTTCGCTCCTGGCCGGCGTGCTGTGGGAGGGGCTCTTCGGCTGGCAGGGGTTCGGCCCGGCGGCGCCCTTCGTCTTCGGCGCGGCGATGGCGGGCGTGGCGGCGGTGGTGCTGCTGGTGGCGGTACCTGGCGAGCGCCTCAGTTCCCCGGCAGCCTGAACCGCACCAGCACCGGCAGGTGATCGCTGGTGGTGTCCTCGTAGTCCGGAATATGCTCGTCGACCCGGTACACGAGCGCCGACCCGGACTCGTACCACGCCATGACCTCGTCCGACGCCAGGATATGGTCGATCACGTCGTCGTAGCCGAGGATGGAGGTCTCGCCGGTGGTGCTCAGCGCGGCGGTCGGGAAGACCCAGTCGGGCACGGCGTCCACGAGCGGTCGGTACGGGGTGTCGCGGCCCGAGGTGATCGACTCGTCCATGTCGTCGTTCCAGTCACCGGGGACGAGCACGATGTCGTCGGCCAGATTGGACTCCAGGTGCTCCTTCAGGCCCGCGCCAGCCGCCGCGCGCCGTTCCCACGACGTCAGGTCCTGGTTGGCCTTCGCGTGCAGCACGATCACGACCGCTTCGTGAGTGGCGCCGGCATGGTTCAATCGGACGCGCACCTCGAGGGGTGGACGACCGGCGAACTCGTAGTCCAACTCGGGAAGGATCACTCGCGCCCCGGTCACCTCCACCGCGGATGACTTGAAGATCAGCCCCACCTTGATCTCCCCCCCGGTGTACGAATCGGTCCCGCCAACGACGCTCGTGTCGTTCACCAGCAAGCCGGCGTAGCCCGGCAGGTTGGACAGCAGGCTCTCGAACGCGCTCGCCCGCGACACCTCCTGAACGCCCCATAGTTCTGCGTTGGTGCCCAGAATCACATCGCGGATCCGCGCAAGCTGCAGGGTTTCATCCGTCGGCCCCAGCCCGGTAGACCCGAAGTTGAGCAGGTTCCACGTCACCATGTCGAAGGTCGAAGCAGTGCCCTGCGCGGGGATCGCGATGGGTTGGGGCAGGGGGGCCGGGGGTGGCTCCGGTGGTGGCGGTGGCGGGACGGTCGGCGTGTCAGAGCCACACGACGCGATGCTGAGCGGGAGCAGAAGGGCGACCAGACCGCACCGCAAACCTGCCACGCGGTTCATGACAGCTCCCGAAGCCGCCGCTCGATCGCGTCCAGCACCCGGCGCAGCGCCTTCCGCTCGCGCCCGAAAAGGGCCCGCCAGGGTACGAGCGCCGACGCCCACGCCAGCAGCCCCACCGGAAAGATGACGAGGGGGTTGGCACCGCTGAGCGCGCCCCCCAGCAGTCCGCCCAGCACGGCCATGATCGGCCCCGGTCCGAAGGCAAACGTCAGGAGCCCGTCCCGATAGTTTCCGAGCACCCGCACCCGCGTCGAGTCCCCCTCGCTCCGAATCGACACATACCGCCCGCCCATCACACTGCGCGCGCGCCACTCAAACCCGCCGAGGACCTCCTCCACTATCCCCTGACGGGCGAATTCGCTGCGGATCAGATCGAGGAGTTGGGGGAGGAGGTCGGCGTCCAGCTTCGCCGGCACGACCCGTTCGATCTGCACCGTTGGGGGCAAACCCAGGGATGAAGGGGTCAGCGCCCTTTCGCGGCGCACCTCCAACGACGTGGCTGCCGCCTCGACCCGGGACGCGTCGATCCCTGCTTCGGTGGCGATCTCCTTGAGTTCGGCAAGCGTCAGTCCCACGCCCGCGCCGCCTTCCTGATCGGTCGCGGCCGCCTCGACCGCCCGATGCAGGATCAGCGCGACTTCTTCCTCATCGTAGCGGCGCTCACTCATGGGTCAGCGCAGCTCCCCGGCCGGGCGCAAGTCCAACTGTGGCTCCCCGTCCGGCTCTCCCTCCGCGAGCGCTTCAAGCCGCGCCATCGCCTCCGCGAAGCGCGCTTCCAGGCGCGGGATGTCGGTCCCCGAGTACCCGATTCGCAGTCGCGCGACGGAAGCCGTCAGGATGTCCCGCAGCTCGGCGGCGGCTTCGCGCTGCGCGGAGGGGTCGGTCCCGCCCCGCGCTCCGATCCACACGGGAGCCGTGTGCGCGAAGGATGCCTCGTCCATCGAGGGCCAGCGCGTCGCGCCGCCCCGCGCCCGCGCGGCGACCCACCCGCCCGTGGGCAGCTCGATCTCGCCGGAATAGCTGCGCCGCCCGGGCGACGACATGCCCGGATGGGACGCCACCACCCGCCCGTTCACGATGATGTCGACCGTGTCGACCGAGGTGGCCGTGGCGAGATCGAGCGTCCACGTCGCCGTCCCGGACGAGACCACCCGGCCGGGCCCCGCGCCGCCGACTTCGAAGTCGAGAAACGGGCCGTTGGTCACGAAGGAGCGGCCCTCGCGCAGCCCCTCGATGTAGACCGGCCAGTTGAGCTGCTCGCCGGTGCGCACATAGACCCGGGTCGTCCCCACCGCCATCGTGCGGTACAGGTTCAGCATCACATCGGTCCCCGCGGACGGCGCGACCGTGAGCCCGAGATTCAGGAACCTGTGCCACAGGGCCGATGTCCCGAAGGAATTGCTCCAAAGGCACACGACCTCGAGCGCGTCCACATCGCCCATCACCGCGTCGGCGACCAACTCGACGGGCACCCCGCCGGCACCTCCTGCGGCGAAGGGATCGGGCACCGATACCGGGTGCACGTAATACCCCAGACCGCCCTGGCCGTGCGCGAAGTCCAGGACCTCCCTGTTGGTGCGGTCGTCGGTCCCGTAGACCTCGTAGCCCGGTCCCCACACCCAGGGCCAGTGCAGCTCCGGCGTCTCGATCAATCCCATGTGGCCGAGAAAATGCGACCGAATCTCCTGGCCGAAGCGGATGAAGGGTGAGGCGTCCGACTTCTCCCACCCCCACAGATGCTGGTCCTCGTAGCGATTGTGCAGGTTGGCGAGGAGCGGCGAGGCCACGTCGAGCGCTTCGCCCCTCATCTTCGGGACCATGTCCGTGGGGTCGAGGTTGGTCTGGCCGCCGTAGTTGAGGTGGAAATGATGGTCGCCCGAGGCCCATCCTGCGGCGCGCGCGTCCCAAACGGGGGTCAGCTCGAGTGAGACCTCGGTGGTCGACCCGGGTGCGGCGGCAACCATGGCGGTGACCTCCGGAGTCGCGAGCCCCTGGACGGCCGACACGGTCACCTCGCCAGCCGGAACCGTGACCTCGATCAACCCGGGGCTGTAGAAGAAGACGCGCCCATTGGCCCCGTCGAAGTGGACGCCCTCCTGGTCGGGCACAGCGGGGTGCCCACTCGCATCGAGGACGTTCAGGCGGGCCGGAGCGAGGTCGCCGAGCGCACCGGAGCGTCCGCCGCCGCTCTCTCCCGCGATTGCGGTCCGGATGCGTAGGCGAGCCGTACCCGCTGCCCACTCCCATGCGCGCACTTCTATATCCTCCACAGCCCCGCCGGCCGGACGAATCCGTTTCAGCTGAAACGCCTCGCGATCATCGGCTTCCGAATAGTAGATCCACTCGCCATCCGGGCTCCACGCGGGAGTAAGGGGGAGCCCGCCGCTGGTCAGCAGCACCGGCGCCCCTGGCTGATCGACGTTGTGAACACGAAGATCCCAGCCGTCCTGGGTGGGCCAGTTGAGCGCGACGGTCTGTCCATCGGGGGAAAGCGCGGGACGTGCCATCGACGCGATGCTCCCCGAGGCCAGCACACTCGTCGGGCTACCGTCGGCCGACCGCAACTCGACGCGGTCATCAGGCCGCTTGACGAGCACCAGGAAGCTGCCGTCGGCGCGGGGCTGCGGCTTCATCTCGATGCCGGACTCGCTGGTGAGCGCCCGGGATTCGCCAGTGGCCAGGTCGAGCGCCCATACATCGAGGGTGCCTGCCTGCCCGGACGTGTAGTACAGGGTGGTGCCGTCGGGCGAGAACGCGGGATCGAGGTCGATGGCGGGCGTGTCGACGGTGCGGATGTCGTCACCCGATGCCGCGTCGACCACCACGATGCGGGTGTCGTGGTCGTTGTCGCGCACCAGGGCGAGCCGGTCGCCGGAGGGGTGCCACGCTGGCCGTGAATCCATATCGCGCCCCTGCGTGAGCTGCCGCGCGGTGCCGGTCGCTAGGTCCATGACCCAGATCCATCCCCGCGCCGAAAAGGCGATGTGCTGTCCATCCGGCGACGGTGCCGGATCGATCGGCCCGCTCGTGAGCACCGGGAGTTCGTAGCCCTCCAGATAGACGTGATGACCATAGCCCTCCACGCGGGGATACCGATTCGTCCACTGACCGGACGCGGCGTCGGGGACAAGGGTGAGGGCGGCCGGAACGGCGGCGCATATGGCCCATGGCGACATGTTCTTCACGGCATCAGCTCCTGGCGGCAGGTGGGAGGGTAAGCATCGCTGACAGCGGGCGGACGCGGCAAGGGCGGCCTGAAGACCGTATCTTTCCCTTGATCACAGATCCAACAGGAGGTATGCCTGCATGGCCGATTCACGATCCACGCGCGGCGCGAACGCGTTGCTCGCCCTGCTCGTCCTGGCCGCATGCGCGGAAGCGCCGCCCGCCGAAGAAGCGGCTGTCGACGATGTCGGCGAACAGGACGCTGAAGTCGCCGTTGAGCCGGCTCCCGAAGAGAACATCTTCCACGAAGGCGCCGATCTGCCCTGGGGAGAGCCCGACAACGGCATGCAATACCTCGCGCTGTACGGCGACTCGAGCGCGGAAGGGCAGCCCTTCGTCTTCCGTCTCAAGGTCCAAACCGGGTTTGAACTGGGGCCGCACACCCACCCGATCACCGAGCACATGACCGTCCTCTCCGGGAGGTTCTTCGTCGGAATCGGCGAGACGCTGGACCGGGAGGCCGCGACGGCGTACGGACCGGGCAGCTACCTCGCCATCGCCGCGGGTGTGCCGGCGTACATGTGGGCCGAGGGCGAGACGGTCGTGCAGGTACACGGCGTCGGCCCGCTGCGCACCGAGTTCATCACGCCGCCGGGAGGGTGATGGTGGGCGGGAAGCGCCTCCTTGCCGCGGTCGTCGCGGCGCAGATCGCAGCCTGCATCCCGTCGGAGGAAGCCACCCTCCGGCGCGGCGACCCGGCCCCCGCCTTCACCGCCGCCTCCCTGGAGGACGGCGCGCCGGTCTCCCTTACCGACTATCGCGGCGAGATCCTGCTGGTCAATCTGTGGGCGACGTGGTGCCATCCCTGCAAGGAGGAGACGCCCTACCTGCAGTCGCTGTTCGAGCGCTACAGGGACCGGGGGCTGCGCATCCTGGGCGTGTCCGTCGACCTTCCGGCCGATTCGGCCGCGGTGGTCGAATTCGTCCACGAGTTCGGCGTCGAGTACGACATCGCGCTCGATCCGGAAGCCGTGTCGCGCGAGGTTTTTCTCGCCCGCGGGCTGCCCACCTCGGTGGTCATCGACCGCGACGGAGCCGTGGCGTTCTCGTGGGTAGGACCGATCCCGGAAGGCGACCCCACGTTCATCGCGGGGCTGGAAGCCGCGTTGGGGCGGTGAGGCGGCGTGCTCTGATCACAACACCTCTTCGACCCATCGCACCACGCGTTCTGCAACGTTCACAGCGTCGGAGTACTCGGCTTCGGTTACCGGGCGCATTGGCCCCGGATACCGCGTAGCCACGGCATAGAGCGTGAGCGCGGCGCCCTCGAAGACGTGCGGGGGGATGTCCATGCCTGCCTGCTCGACCAATGACAGGATCGCAGACAGGTCGTGAGTCAGTGGAAACTGTATCCCGCGGGCGAGCAACAGTCCCTTGAGTGCCTTCTCGGCCGCCTGCTGCGCGTCATGGCACAAGTCCTCCAGATACACATTGGGCGCCCTGAGTTTCGAGCGGGCAAGATTGCTGTGCGCACGATTCAACCACTCTCGTGGATCGTCGCCTGCAAACCGTTCACGCGGCTTCATAGACGACCTTCCCCTCTCCCAGTGCCTCGACGATCACCAGCCCGTGACTGTCCCTGTATCGCTCAAGGTCTTCGGGAGAGACCACGAGCGCGTCGACGGGGGTACCGACGCCTATCAGGCCCATGTATATGTCGCGCATCAGATCAAGCGCATCGGCACCCGACTTGACGACCAGCAGGTCCAGATCGCTATTCGGGCCCATTTCGCCGCGGGCTGCAGAGCCGAAGAGAATGATCATCTCCGGTTGAGCGATGGCCACTACGCGGCGGAGAACCTCGTCCAGCATGCTCGGTACCACGAAGCGGCAAGTCGGCCCTTCCGCCAGGCCCAGCCCCCGGTCCAGGGTCGCCAGCGGACATTCAAAAGCCTCCGCCAGCGCTACATACCAGGCGCAGTGACCAGGCAGGGTGTGACCAAGCTCCCACGCTCTGTCGGCGAACGGCAACAAGGAAACGAGTTCGATGTCCAGCCGAAGCAGGTCACGCCGGGCGCCGTTGGCCTCGATGTGGGAGATGGCGCCGCGGCGTTCCAGTCGGGCGAGGATGTCCAGCACGTCAGCGACGACCATTGCAGGGGCGACAAGTGCTGACCGATCAATCACCGACTCGGCCCACCGGCCATCCGGCCCCGAATCGACCAGGGCGGCAACCAGGACGGAGGGGTCGGCTACAGCCGTCACCGGCGCTTGGAGCCCCGGGACGCGAGAATGCTACAGGCGCCCACTCGCGTGCCCGCCAGCGCCTTCCGTTCGCGCACTTCCTCGAGCCACCGGTCCAGCGACGGTCGCGACGCGATCCGCTCAAGCTCGCGCCGCAGATACTCCTGCATCGACAGCCGCGCCAAAGCCGCACGTGCTGCGAGCTCGTCGCGCACCTCTTCGGGGACGCCCCTGACAGTGATCTGAATCGCCATGACAGCAAATTACTGTCACAGACAGCATTGTGCAAGCACAGAGGTCGCGCAATCGATGAGGCTGAATCGATTCCAGAGTTGTGCCCCCTCGCGGAGGCGGATCTACCCTCGCGGAACGGATCTACTCCCGCTCCCGCTCCCCTTCCAGCCGCTCCTCCTCCGCGATCTCCCGCGCCCGCTTCCGCAGCCAGACCCCGGTCCCGAAAATCAGGCCGAGCGGCAGCAGGGTCAGCAGGCCGGTCGTGGCCAGAAAGGCGATCCGCGCCTCGTCATCCCGGTCGAAACACACGGGGCAGGCGTGCAGGGTGTCCGGGAAGGCGGCCGTCACCACAAGGGCTAGCGCCGCTCCGGTCAGCGCCACGCGCCGACTCCATCGGGTCCTGTCGCGATTCTCCATGTCTATAGATACACCTGGAAGTACAGGAAGGGCCACACGAAGACGACGAAATACCAGAAGAGCGCCACGGTGGAAAGGGCCTCCTTCGTCAGCCGGTCCGCCAGCAGCCGGCCGAAAGCCCACACCAGCGCTCCGATTGCGGCCACCGCGTGCAGCGCGTGCGCCCCGATGATCGTGTAGAAAAGGCTGCCGTAGGTCGACGAGGTCATGGTCAGTCCCTCCTGGATGAGGGCCAGCCACTCCACCCCCTGCAACGCCACGAAGGCACCGCCGAGAACGGTCGCCGCCGCCAGCAGGGTCCGGATTTCGCGGTTGCCGCGCTGGAACATCCGGTGCGCGATCAGCAGCACAACCCCGCTCGCGAGGAGCGCACTCGTGTTGACGGCCGTTTCCGCAAAGGGCAGCCGCGGCTGGTTTGGCGGCGGCCACACCGACCCGATCGCACGCGCCTTGATGATCACGAACGCCGAGATGAACCCCGCGAAGAGCATGATCTCGACGAAGACGAACAGGATCATGCCCAGCACGCCGTTGGAGACAATCTTCTTCGCCCTGTGCGGCCTGGGCCGGAACGGGATGATCCTCGCGCGTGCAGTCATGGTCGCTCTTCCTACTCAGGCCTCCTGGCCGCCCGGCAGCAGCTTGCGGATCCTGCCCACGCCGGGCAGCCGCATGAGCCTGTCCAGCACGGGTCCCACCATCCGCTGCAGCATGGGGATCTTCATGAGCATCTCCAGCGCCAGCAGCAGCAGCCCGATCGACAGAATGATCGCAACGGCGTTGGTCCCGATCCCCACCAGCACGACCACCGTCCAGAAGGCGCCGTGCACAAGGTTGTAGCCACCGGGAAGGAGGTTGTCCGTCGACTTGGCGGTCGGTACCAGTCCCGCGTAGCTCACTTCGGCGTGTTCGCCCTCCGCGTCGCCCGCGTACCCGGCCTCCTCGGCATGCTCTTCCTCTTCGGCGTGATCCTCCGCATCCGGGAGCCCGCGGTCCACCGCGGCTTGCGCAGCCACGTTCTCCCACATCCGCCCGGAGTGCAGCTGCACGTCCGGCGCCACGCCGCCCCAGAAGAGCGCCAGCAACAGCACCGATGCTGCCAGGAACAGCTTCGGCATCACCCGCTCGATGGTCAGGTGCATGAAGTTCTTGATGACGAGCCAGGCCTTGACGACCGCGATCCCGAACGCCGTGATCAGCGTAATCACGATGCCGAGGCTGAACTGCGCTCCGAGGATGCCGACCGGCCGGTTCAGCCGTTCGCCCACCCACGGTCCCGCGATGCTGACCGCCAGCAACACCAGCAGCACCAGATAGACCTTCACGTAGTGGTTGCCGAGGAATCCCGTGTCTTCAGAGTGACCGGCCATGGGTTATTTCGCGATGTAGAGCAGAGGGAACAGGAAGATCCACACGATATCGACGAAGTGCCAGTAGATCCCTATCAATTCGACCCGGTGGAGTTCGCGGCCCCTGGCGGCGTCCCTGGCCACGAAGGCCATGATCACCGCGCCCGCGATCACGTGGAAGGCGTGAAGGCCGGCGGCGGTGTAGTAGAACGCCCAGAAGCCGTTCGAGGTGATC
>LXNI01000262.1_pt1 | contig 66737 bp, 55 predicted proteins | sample 809091 | NCBI WGS metagenome assembly LXNI01 (sample SAMN04870527, study PRJNA318959) | sponge metagenome | biome: 01000161; feature: marine sponge reef; material: water | host: Sarcotragus foetidus | place: Greece: Milos, Mediterranean Sea | collected 2013-05-29 | depth 5-7 m
CGGATCACAAGGCCCAATCTCCTGGATGCAGGATCGAAACCTCATCATTGAATATGTCTAAATCCTCATAGGCCTGGATACCGAACCCGACCGCAAAAAACGTGGTTGGAAATTCAGGCTAGGCTCTTGTTTGCAAGAGAAGTTCATTCAATTTGATCAGCCCCGACAAGAGATGGTACGGGCGGTCTGCTGGTTCAAGCGGACCGCCCATTGCTTTGTGTCATGGCTGCCGATGCGCCCCTACGCAAAAGGTTCATCTTCAGCAGTTCAGGGAAGATGTTGAGAGTGCTCTTGAGCAGGCTGATCAATCTGTTCGAAACATACGGGGTTCTTATGCCGCTTGCCGTGTTGCTCCTTTGCTTCTTAACGATCTGACCCAACCGGTCCACATTCGCCATCACGCCCTCCAGTGCGACCATCCGAACTGTCCCCTCCACGCATACGTCCGTATTCGGTCCAGTCCGCAGAACTTAGTTTTTCAAACGAATTGACGTTAAAAACGGATAATTATTAAAAAATCGAGATCAAAATGGGTGGCAGGACGCATCACCCGTACATAAACTCGTGCAGTCTGAGGATCAGCGTTTATAGCACAGTGGACGCCGCGCACGATACACTCGACACCACCGAGGACTGGCCTATCAGATGATCAGATAGAGTCAGTGGCTGCGATGCGATCTTTGACTACCGGTATAATAGTGTCAAAACCGCTGATGCTGAAGATCTCCCGAATGCTATCACGCATCCCGCAGAGGACGAGCTTGCCACTAATGGCACGTACACTCTTTGCTCCAATCAGCAGTACACGCATTCCCGAACTGCTGATAAAGGATAACTTGCTAAAGTCGACAATAATATTGGTTTCACCGTCGTCAATCCAGTCTTTGAGTACACGCTCAAAAAGCGGCGCGTTGGAGCTATCAACACGCCCAACTGGGACCAATGTGAGTATATTTGATTCACGCTCTTCAAGTACTTCAAGTTTGCTGGCCATTTTGCTGCTTCTCAGAATAGTTTCGATTAGGGTTGTGCTAGAAGTTAATAAGGATACCCAATATAGGAACCTTGTGCAACATCAGGGCAAGTTATACTCCAAAGTTAGCTGGTTGATACCATCGATAAACTCGTAGGAATAAGCGTCGGCCTGACTTTTTACAAGATGTAGTCCGAGACCGCCAATCGGACGAGAATTCAGCTCACTTGTCGTATCCGGGCTAGTGTCCTGTGTCGGATCAAACTTGCCACCATTAGACTTCACGATCACGATCACACGGCCGTCTTGGATATTAAGGTTAATTTCAATTTGGGGATCAACACCGCTCCCAAACTTACCGTGTACGAGGGTATTTGTCACGAGCTCTTCCAGAGCGAGGTTGATTATAAAATTAGTCCTCGGAGGGAGTTCATGTGTTTCGCCAAATGTTTCCACCATAGCTGAGAGGTCGCGCAGTTCTGACACCCGAGCAGCCACCGTGACGTTGAAATCACCAGTAATCATGTTGTTTCCGATTCAGATTCGAGGTTGCGGTAAAGAATCAAGCATGTGCGATCATCCGCAGATGCAGTTCCGTAAGAGAAGTTAGCAATATCATCCCATACATAGTTCAGAAGCTTGTCTGGGTTTGACGTATCAGCACTGTCCAATGCCCTCTCCAAGCGATCCTTGCCGTAAATATCACCGTCCAAGTTGATCATATCAGTCAAGCCGTCAGTATAGGAAAACAGGTATTCCCCTGGTTTCATTTGGATCAAATTCGTATTGTAGGGAATACCATCCAGCACCCCCATAGCGATCCCGCCAGTTCCGGCAATTGTTGTACGTATTCCTCCACTCAACAGGTACGGGGATTCATGTCCTGCTAGGGCGTATACGGCTTCCCCGGTTTCTAGGTTTACTCTAGCAATAAACACAGTGACGAAGAGGCCCATTGGGTTTTGATGACAGAGCCGGTTATTTGCGCTTTGACAGATCTCAGCTATGTCGCTACTCTCATTAGCGGCGAAACGAATTGCAGCTTGAGAAGCCGCCATGAAAAGTGCTGAAGCAACACCTTTTCCTGATACATCGCCCACGACACAGATGACTGAGTTGCCATCCTCGAAAAAATCGACAAAATCTCCACCCACTTGTTGGGCGGGCTCCATTCGTGCGCAGATTGTGTAGATTCCGAGGTCTGCTGTACCCTCCCTCACCAAGGCAGCCTGCACAACCGTAGCCATTTCCAGGTCCTGATTTATGGCCTGTTGAGCGCGACGTAGTTCATTGTTTGCGGAGACGAGTTCAGCAGTGCGTTCAGATACCAGCGTCTCAAGTACTTCTTCACGATTGAAAACCTGTATGGTCATATCCTGAAAAACTCTTGCAAGGGCACCAATCTCATCAGCCCGGGTCACCACAGAGCTAATCAACTCCTCATCCGGTTGCTCGCCGCTCTCGACAAAGCGTGCTGCCGTTGCAATTTTCTCAATGGGGCGTGTGAGCAGACGGGTCCCAAAGAAGCTTGCTGCCGCCGTGAAGATCAACAGAAACAGTGAAATAAACAGGGTTTGCTGGATACCACCCCAGATTTCTTCAGCTGTATCGTCGAGGTTAATAAAGGCCAGTATAGCACCGAGCCGGTTTTCGTCAAGTGAAATGGGTGCGGCAACCCAAATGCCGCGATGCTCAGAATTGATTAGTCCGAGTCGTGCGTAGCTAGCGGGTCGACCGGTCACAGACGCGCGCTCGAGCAGGGCAGCGGCGCTATCCGAGCGCTCATAGTAGGGCACGCGCCAGGCAGATTCCATTTCAGTGATGTCGTTTGCTTCCGAGTATTGCGCCGCTGCAGCAATTTGATTATCTGAGTCATTAAACCAGAGTGCTTCCGGATAGCCCTCGCTCACAAGTACATCTGCCTGTTCTTGGTAGACAGTATTCAGAATACTGGCGCTATTCCCTCGAACCAGTGGCAGCCCAACCTGGACTAGATAGTCGCTGTTTGGCCGTGCGACGGTTACGTACTTGTACTGTGACGAATCTCCACGATGGATTTTGGCTCCACTGTGATCAATCCAATTCTCTGCCATCAAATCGTCCAACTCTTCCTGATATGCTACCGTAATGAGTCGTTCTCCGCCGGATGAAGTCACAGAATAGAGCACCTTTCCGGTGCGATCAGCCACAGTGATTTCACCAATTGCGGTGTGGGTAATAATTCTGATTAGATCGTCCTCGATTTCTGTTACATCGTCGCCAGCAGCAGTTGAAGCGACGATATAATGATCGAGAATTATCCCAACCACACGCATATTCTCGGCCAGATTCCCTTCAATCACAGATGAGACGTGTGCTGTTGAATCTGTATGTGTCTGACTAAGCAGCTCATTATCCCCGAACTCCAGTTTGTTACCCACCTGTACGATACGGTGGTGGTCTACACCATTGGTGCCTACATATTTGTATACATTTCGATCAACCTCACGGACCTGGGCAGGTTGCGTAACCACTGCGAACGAGTCAGGTGAGATGTAGAGCAAAGAATAAAACTTGTATGCCTGTGGTTGTTCAATCGGGCTTTCCTCGAATGCGAAATAAATCAGTTCGCCATCTTCCCCTCGCACATTTGTTAGATAAGAATATGCTTCACGGTCTGTGATCCAGAATTCATCGAGGACAGTTTCCTCAACGATAGAGGTCAGAATATCAATCACTTGTGAGGTATCATAGCCAGCTTCAGTGGCAACCTTAACCAAAAAGGCAGCGGCAAAAGCCTGTGCAGTCATGGGTCCATTCAGCGAAGCGTCAACGGTTCGAGCTACATTGGCAATAGATATCTCACCAATGTCTGCATAAATATCGGTTATCTGGGTTGCAGTCTTTTCAGCGGTATTAAGCGCCTGCTCACGCGCTCCGTTCATCCAATTACTAACCTGCGATACAGATACGGCTAGGACAGTGATAACCAACAGTCCCACATTGGCGGCGAAAATTATCGTTGCCAAGCGTTGTCCTCTCGATTCTTTGAGTTGCTTCGGAGATCTATTCTCCGAACTATCGTATTGTGGATTATCTGTCATCGATTGTCCGGAATGTCGTCACATAAATTGGTGGAGTTGCCCGAAGGTCAATTAAGATAGCACAACCCGTATCGCAACAGAATATACATATATCACAGTTTGCAATAATTCTTGACATATTAACCGTCGTTTACCGTGATAGCAAGGAATGCCATGAATCCGGCGCCGATCTCCAAGGCTGATTCATCCGGGAAAAAGTCAGCAGTATGAAGGTCTGGCGATGGTCCTACTCCCAGCGTGTAAAATAATCCATTGCATCGCTGTAGAAAATACGCAAAATCTTCGCTCGCCAGCCAAAGTGGCATGTTTTTGACTTCAGACTTTCCCGCGTAGCTAATCGCTGCATCCAATGCAGTTTTTGTAAGTGTAGGATTATTCACGAGTACGGGATAACCTTTACGTATTTCAACTCTGGCCTTTGCACCGTGTGCTCGGGCGGTATGTTCTGCAGTTTGACGAATACGCTTGTGGGCAGATTCTCGCCAGTCCTCGTTCATGGCACGGAAGGTGCCTTCCAGTTGTACATTCGGTGGGATTACATTAGTTGCACCATCAGCTTTAACGCGACCAATCGAGAGAACGCCAGGGACCTCTGGAGGTCTGTGTCGGCTGACAATGCTCTGAAGTGCGACAATCACATGGGCGGCGGCGAGTACGGGATCTCCGCTTAATTGATGAGGTTTTGCAGCATGACCACCGTCAGATAAGATCTCAATGTAGAGCTCATCAGAGCTGGCCATAAAGGTCCCGGCGCGAAACCCAAGCGTAGATGCTGGCAGAGACGGCATTACGTGTTGGGCGATACAACAGGTTGGAGCTGGTTCGTCCTCACCAGGATCCAGTGCGCCCGCGTTGATCATGGCCAGTGCACCGCCGGGCAATAGCTCTTCGGCGGGCTGAAAAACCAGTCGAACTGTGCCTGCAATCCTGCTTCGCAATTGATGTAAAATGAACGCAGCGCCCAACAATGCAGCCGTATGCATGTCATGTCCACATGCATGCATTACTCCCGCATGTTTCGAAGCAAAAGGCAAATTTGTTTTCTCTTGTATCGGCAGTCCATCAAGATCTGCCCGTAGCAGCACCGTGGGACCGGGCTTACTGCCCCGGATAGTCGCGATCACTCCGGTGTTGGCGACTTCCGTTACGCACTGGATCCCCGCTCCCAACAGCTCTTCCCGCACTAGGGCGGAGGTGGCATGTTCTTCAAAGGCCAGCTCAGGGTTCTGGTGTATAGTCCGCCTCAGACTGATTAGCCGGGGTAGAAGAGCTTTGGCTGCAATCTTGATATCACGGGCGCTGTCGTAATCCATGAATGACACTAGTGTAGCGTTCGACGCTTGTTGAGATAAGCTAACAGGGCTTTGTCATACGGCACGGCAGTATCTAATTCGATGTAATCAATGGTGTGCTTGAGGCATTGGCGCCGGAAGTTTTCAGTGAGTGAGGCCATTCTTTCCATGTAGGCCTCTCGGAGTTGCCCAGGATGGAGAGACAGTTCAGTGCCAGATTCCATATCCCGCAGGACCATCGGACGGTCAGGAAGATTAAAAAGACGTTCAGTAGTTCCTTCGAGTATGCGGAAGATGAGTACCTCGTGTCCTTTGTGGCGCAGCCGTCTGAGGGCGCGGACCACTTGTTCCTGTGATTCAGTTCCCTCAATCAGGTCCGAGATTATTACGATCAGCGATCGTCGATGAACCATTTCCGCAACTCGGTGAAGAGCCTGAGCTGTCCCGGTGTACGGTTCGGTACTTGTAACTTTTGAGACCCGTTCGAGATGTAACAGGATTTCCCGCAAATAACGCATAGTACTGCGTGGCCTGAGTACAGTCCGTATTTCTGAATCAAAGGTCAGGAGTCCGGTGGCATCCCGTTGCATTACCATTAAGAAATGCAGTGCAGCTGCCAGATATGCGCCGTATTCGAGTTTGGATATTTGACCTGCATAACGATACTGCATTGATGCTGATGTATCCAGAACGACGTAGTGCCGCAAATTTGTTTCTTCTTCGTATTGTTTGATATAATAGCGGTCAGACTTTGCATATACCTTCCAGTCTACATGTCTGAGATCGTCTCCCGGGTTATATGGCCGATGCTCAGCGAACTCAACGGAAAATCCATGGTAAGGGCTCTTATGCAGACCGGTAATGAAACCTTCAACAACCAGACGCGCACGCATCTCCATGTTTTTCAATCGGGAAACCGTGATGGGATCCAGGTACTTAAGAGGACTTGTTGAACCGCGATTTACCATTTTGGAAGATAGAATGAGCTCAAGGATACGCTTCAGTGCTTAGATTTGTACAATGAAACCCTCGGATATTATCAAGGCGCAGCTAATGGATGTGCAAGATATGGAGCGCACATTAGCCCGACTGGCCAGACAGGTCGTTGAGGCACTGCATCCGAATGAAAATTCGGCTGCGATCATAGGGATGCACCGGCGTGGCGTATATTTGGCACGGCGGCTGCAGACACTCATCCGTGAATTTGAAAATATCGTGATACCTGTGGGAACGTTGGATGTAACCATGTACAGGGATGATTTGCGCAGAATTCCCCGCAAAGCTCAGATGCGCAGCACAAACATCCCGTTTGATGTTACCAATCGCCACCTGATTCTGGTTGACGATGTGTTGTGCACTGGTCGCACAGTACGTGCGGCCATGGATGCGGTTACAGATTTCGGTCGACCTGCGCGGATTCAATTCCTGACGCTCATTGATCGGGGGCATTATGAGTTACCTATTCGGGCGGATATGGTCGGGCGTGTTGTGCCTACGATTCCCGGAGAGGAGGTACGGGTGCAGCTTCATGAAATCGATGACCGTGAAGGTGTATGGTTGGTTACTCGAGGATCTAAATAATGGAAGATGTAGTCCAACAAACCGAAATGCGGGTACTCCAACACAGACATTTGTTGGGCTTATCCACTTACAGTGCGGATGAGATCCAATTGATTCTGAGCACGGCTCGTGAGTTCCGTGAGGTATTGGAGCGTCCGATCAAGCGCGTCCCGACACTGCTCGGTACTACGATTGCAAACTTGTTTTTTGAGCCATCCACACGCACGCGTGTATCATTTGAGCTTGCGGCCAAGCGGTTATCTGCAGACCTGATTAATTTCGGCGGATCAGGATCAAGTCTATCCAAGGGGGAGAGTCTGCGTGATACGGTTCAAAATATTGAGGCAATGAAGGTAGATATGGTGGTCATCCGACATAGCTCGCCGGGCGCAGCCCATTTCCTGACACGATGCATCAAGGCGCGAGTCATTAATGCCGGGGATGGAGCGCATGAGCACCCCACTCAAGCGCTTCTGGATTTGTTGACAATTTCGGAGAGGTACGAATCTTTTTCGGGCCTGCGGGTCTCCATAATAGGGGACATTGCGCACAGCAGGGTTGCCCGGTCAAATATCTTTGCGCTAACGACGTTGGGAGCAGAAGTCACCGTGTGCGGCCCTCCGACGCTTATGCCGCTACATGTCGAAAGCTTAGGTGTGCGCGTAGTGCACAATCTGGATGACGCACTTCGTGGCTGTGATGTAGCCATGGCATTGCGCATACAACGCGAGAGGCTTGGGGCAAGCCTGGTTCCGTCCATGCGTGAATATCACGTTACTTACGGACTCAATGGAGGCCATATGGCCATGCATCCTGATATGATTGTACTGCATCCCGGTCCAGTCAACAGAGGAGTTGAGCTGGATGACGAGGTGGCAGACCATGAACGTACAGCGATACTTGATCAGGTAATCAACGGTGTGGCAGTACGTATGGCGGTAATTTACTTACTTGCACCTGGAGCAGGTGAGTAGGTATTTTGATTCTGTTTGTGTCTCGATTTCTTACTCCACCCTGCGGGTTTTCATGCGTCAGTGATTTTACGAGCGACGGCTAGAACTTCGGGAGGACACCGACTGGAAAACTTGGCAAAATTGTCAGAGAATAGAATAGAGAGTCGTCGACCAGCCCGTCGATAAGCATCCGGGTCGGACCAGGCCTGCTCCGTGAACAGAAGCTCGTCAGGTATGCCTGGACATTTGGTTGGAATTTCCAAATCAAAAATAGGCTCGCGCACAGTGGGCACATTCAATAGGGCGCCGCTGTGGATAGCGTCAATGATGGCTCGAGTGTAGCGAAGCTTGATTCGCTGATTTCCATCTCCGATGATACCAGTGTTAACGAGCCAGCTGTTCACCTTATGGGTTTTCATTTTGGTTGCGAGTAGTTCGGCGTACTTCGCCGGATGCCATACCAGGAACGCTGCACCAAAACATGCAGAAAATGTCGCCACCGGTTCATGCACACCGATCTCTGTTCCAGCGACTTTGGCGGTATAGCCGCTAATGAAGTGGTACATGACCTGTTCAGGTGTGAGTCGTGATACTGGTGGCAGAAACCCAAAGGCGTCAAAAGTCAGAAAAATAATGTTCGATGGGTGCTGTGCGACACACGGAATCTTGGCGTTCCGCATGTACTCAATAGGGAAGCAGGCACGAGTATTCTCAGTGAGACTGGTGTCTGTGTAATCCACAGCATGTGTAATTGGATCTACAATGACATTTTCCAAGACAGAACCAAAGCGGATGGCTTCGAGAATCTCGGGTTCACTTTCGGCGGACAGATCAATCACCTTTGCATAGCAGCCTCCCTCAATGTTGAAGATGCCATCATCTGCCCAACAGTGTTCGTCATCGCCGATTAGCCTACGGTTTGGATCTGCCGACAGCGTGGTTTTGCCTGTTCCTGAGAGTCCGAAAAAGAGCGAAACATCCCCCTGCTCCCCCTGATTAGCTGAGCAATGCATCGATAACACCTCCTTGCGCGGCATGACGTAATGCATGACCGTGAAGATCCCCTTTTTCATTTCCCCTGCATACTGGGTGCCTAGGATGACGATTTCTTGGTCTTCAAAGGATATATCTATGCTGGTCTTGGAGGACATGTATGTCGTATGTCGGTTAGCCGGAAACATGCCGGCATTGTACACGACATAGTCGGGTTCACCAAAATATTCGAGCTCTTTATCGGTGAGTCGAATCAGCATATTGCGCATAAAGAGCGCATGGTAGGCGCGTTCGCATATGATACGGATCTTGATTCGGTAGCGTGGATCCCAGCCGGCATAACCGTCTACGACGTAGAGATGATCACATGTATTCAGGTAATCGCGTGCACGTTCCCGGTTAATCTCGAATGTGTGCTGATCAATCGGCAGGTTTACTGATCCCCACCAGATATCCTGGGAGCTCGAACGCATTTTAGCGATGCGTTTGTCCCGCGGGCTGCGCCCGGTTTTTTCTCCGCTCGTGATCGCAATGGCGCCACTGTCGGTAATTGTTGTTGCTGTCTCATTGCGAAGTGCGTCTTCATAGAGGACAGCAGGCACCATATTTCTCCGGATATCCCTGACCTTAATGCCGCAAGAGGATAGATCGAGTTCCATAATTCATGGGGCTTGTATCTGGAGCGGAGCGTACGGCAATACGTGACTTCAGTTGCAGGGAATGGCGTGGTAAGTTACGGCTATTCGGACGTGTACAAATCATTAATCTCCGTCTCATATCGGGCAAATACATTCTTACGGCGCACCTTCAGAGTTGGTGTGAGTTCCCCGCCGTCAATGGTGAATGGTTCTGAGATCAAATGAAATTTCTTCACCTGTTCCCATGGTGGAAGCGCCTGGTTCACCCTGTCAATAATGATTTGAATTTTTTCTTTCAGGACATCTCTGTCGGGATCGGCACCAAGTGTGCTCTCCACATAGGCTGCGTCTGCGACTATCAGGGCGGAGCAGAACTTGAACTCGGGACCTATAATCACGGCATGTTCAATCAGGGGATCAGAGGCCAGCGCAACTTCGATGGGTACAGGAGCAATGTATTTGCCGGTGGACAGTTTGAAGAGTTGTTTCTTGCGATCGGTGATATACAAATGCCCATCTTCGTCGAGTTCACCAATGTCACCAGTGTGCAGCCATCCATCTTCTGCAATAGTTTTGGCTGTAGCCTCTGGCATGTTGTAGTACCCACGCATAATGTGCGGACCCCGTGTCAGAATTTCACCCTCCTCATCAATCTTGACTTCGACATCTCGAATGGCCCTGCCGACTGACCTTGGGCGAAGCTGATCCCGTTCGTAGAGCGTGATGACCGGGGAGGTCTCGGTCAGGCCATATCCCTGCCCACAGCAGATACCTAGGCCATTAATAAAGGCTTGAACTTTCGGTGAAAGTGCTGCTCCACCACTGGTAAGTGCTTCTAGGTTTCCCCCAAAAGCTGTGGCACGTACTTTACTGTACACGAGCTTGTCCGCTAGTTTGTCTAGTAGGGTAGCTTGGGGATTTTCCAAGTCAAAAAGCTCCGCACGCCCAAAAGCCCATCGGGCGATCATTCCAGGGATGCCCTTCGTGGCTGCAGCCTTGGTCATCATGCCGGCATGAACCTTCTCCAATAGTCGTGGCACAGTTGTCATGTGGGCCGGCTTCACATGAGCTAGATCCTCAAGGAGCTCATCTGTTGTCTCAATGAAATAAATTGGGCAGGATTTAGAAAGGTAGAAGAAGGTTGCAATGCGTTCCAGTGAATGGGACATTGGAAGAAAAGACAACACACGTGCGGGTACCTTAAAGGGCAATCTTTCCGACACGGCAATCGCGTTAGTGGTGAAGTTTGTATGCGTAAGCATAACGCCCTTTGGTACACCGGTCGTACCAGATGTGTAGCACAGTGTAGCGAGATCATTACCGCTAACTGCTGCCTTCGTTTGATCCAGGATGTCTGGTGTCTCGGTAAGCTGTGCTTCTCCGCGTTTGATCAGCTCCTCCAGGGTGAGCATATCCTCAGTGTATTGGCCAAAAAGACCCACTGTCCACTGCAGGTTTGGATTAGACATCAGATCTGCCGGGCATCCATCGTAAAGCTCCTTTGATGAGACCACGTACCCGCACACACCTGCATCACGGACAATGTGCGCGATTTGACCTTCAGGTTGTGTTGTATAGATAGGCACACTAGCGGCTCCCAAGCGCAAAAGTGCCTGATCAATGATGAGCCATTCTGTGCTGTTTTCTGCATGCAGGGCAACCCGATCCCCTCGTCGTACGCCCAAACTGTATAAGCCGGCAGCGCAAGCGTGCATACGTGCTCGAAACGTCTGGGTATCCGTGTCAACCCAGACACCATCTCGCTTGGTAGAGGCAACAATACCTGGGTTATGATCTAAACCGAGGTCAACAAGTTCACAGACAGTGGAAATAGAATGCATGGTGTTAGGGCGTGATTTGTTTGCATGTACAGGCTTTATTTTCAGGGAGATTCACTGGCTAAGGTAATTCCCCATTGAAATACAGCGCCTATGTCTTAGATTATACGGAGTTCCTGTCATAGGAGTATCTTCTGCAAGCTAATCGTTATATAGTCCGTATGGCGGAATTTACGCATCTGGATGATGGAGGTGGTATCCATATGGTGGATGTTTCAACAAAGGAGTTCTCTGTGCGTTGCGCATCAGCTGAAGGTACGGTGCAACTGGGTGCCGATGCATACACCGCACTCCTAGAACAGCGCGTAGCCAAAGGGGATGTGCTCACAACGGCCCAGTTGGCTGGAATCATGGGGGCCAAGGAAACTGCTCGGCTCATTCCGCTGTGTCACCCGATAGCCCTCGAAGCGATAGACCTGACTTTTTCTTTCAATGAAAGGATGTATTCGATAACCGTCCGGGCTGAAGCAACCTCGGTTGGACGTACAGGTGTAGAGATGGAGGTCTTAACGGCAGTATCAATTGCCTCATTGGCCATTTACGATATGTGTAAATCAATTTCGAAAAACATTCGTATCACAGACATTCACTTGGTATCAAAGGAGGGTGGTGTGCATGGTGCTTACCATGTACGTGACGGTCGTTGATATCACAAACCGATAAAAATGGAGAATTTATTAAGCTTTGGAAGTCTAATCGTCATCTTATTGATCCTGTTCGGGGTCATTATGCTGCTGTACTTTGTGCCGGTGCGTCTTTGGATCACGGCAATTTTTTCAGGTGTTCATCTGAGACTCTTTCGTGATTTGGTAGGAATGCGTCTGCGTCGAGTCCCACCGGACAGAATTGTAAAGCCGCTCATCACTGCGCACAAGGCCGGGATCCCTTCGGAGACGCCCAAACTTGAAGCACATTTCCTGGCCGGGGGTAATGTGCAGCAGGTAATCAATGCGCTCATTTCAGCAGATAAGGCAGACATTGACCTGCCGTTTGAGCGTGCCACGGCGATTGACCTTGCCGGGCGCGATGTGTTTGAGGCCGTGCAGGTTTCGGTAAATCCGAAGGTCATCGAAACCCCGCCCATCTCCGCAATAGCGAAGGACGGAATTCAGTTACGGGCGATTGCGCGTGTTACGGTGCGTGCCAACATTGAGCGGCTGGTAGGTGGTGCCGGTGAAGAAACAATTATCGCCCGAGTAGGCGAGGGAATTGTCTCTACGATCGGATCTTCCGTCTCACATGCCGCGGTGCTGGAAAATCCCGATAGAATTTCCAAGACGGTATTGGCCAAGGGGCTGGATTCCGGGACGGCGTTTGAGATTCTTTCGATTGATATTGCCGATGTCGACGTTGGTGAAAACATTGGTGCCAAGCTGCAGACAGATCAGGCAGAGGCAGATTTACAGGTTGCGCGTGCGAAGGCTGAGGAACGGCGTGCAGCTGCGGTGGCACTCGAACAGGAAATGGTCGCCCGGGTGCAGGAGGCGCGAGCCCGTGTTGTAGAAGCAGAAGCTATGGTACCTGAAGCTATTGCGGAGGCTTTCCGTAAGGGACAGCTGGGAGTTATGGATTACTATAACCTGCGCAACATCGAGGCAGATACGGATATGCGCTCTGCAATTGGGGGTACAAGTACTGGCTTGAGCGAGGATGAAAGCAAGTAGGTTATTTGGTCAAAGCTGTTTTTGATGGGTTGCCAGCGGTTATGGCGGTCATGCTGCCCTTCATGGCGGGATGTGCATTCTTCCGGCTGAACTGCGGGTGATTCGACTTGTCGATGCTTCGCAAAGGCGAGCTGATTCGTTGGCGAGGATGATCTGTATTCCAAACCAGGGGAATTACATACTTGGCTGTATGGTATCTATTTCACTGGTCTTGGGGCGGTAACCCGAACGCCCTCGCCGTGCAGTTGTCCCAATCCCGGAGGCCCGTATGTTTGCGGCCGCATGATCTGCATGGCCACGGGCCAGACACTCGAATTTGCGCTGAGTCGTCCGATTACCTGACTCGGTATCCCCACACGCATAACACCGCTGACTCGTACATGTCGCCTTGACCTAGATCACCTCACGACATTTATAGCCCAGTAACTGATCTAGCCGGCCCCAATCCGTTCCAGAATCTCACGGTTGAGCCCAGACTTCTGCTTCACGTTCGTACCAGGGGATTCAATCGTACCCTTTACCGAACGCGTCATCGCTTCCACTTTTAAGTTTTCCAGTACAACCGTACGCCGTGCTAAACCAGCCAAATTTTTTGCTTGCCTTGGTTCCAGCACTAACCTGTACGTGATGTTGTGATAGGTACTAGCTGTTTCGCTCATAAACAAACAGCCCAAAATTTGGTAAACTGAGAAACGGGCGTGGCATCACCTGTAATGATGTTATGGTAAGCACTGGGCGGGCGGCTATCTGGTCCAATGTCTCCGTTTGCTTTTCGACTGTAGGAAAGGTTCCCGTGAGTTACAGTTTCGCATATAATTCTCAATGCTAAATTCTGGTACTCTTTACGAAAAATAGCTTCTACTTTAACCTCTAGGCGGCTTTCCTATGGAACAGATCCGATTGTTGAACCTTGCGGGCATACGTAGATAAGGTGAGCAGCCAAATTTTCGAAAACAATGCCACGGACATTCAAGATTCCGCAATTCTATCGCAGCCCGATCATATCGACGCTTAAGACTGCGCGAACGGCGGCAGATCCGCGGAAGAAGGACACTTCACCCTCACTCTTGGACTTCGGATCTCTCCGCCTGTGGATTCCCCGGAATTTTGGTTTTTGCTTCGGTGTGGAAAACGCCGTAGAAATCGCCTATCAGGCGATTGCGGATCATCCAGACCGTCGACTGTTCATGCTCTCGGAAATGATTCACAACCCTCATGTGAATAATGATCTGCGTCGACGGGGTATGGAGTTCCTACGTTCAACCATGGGGGAACAGCTAATTCCCTTCAGTGCGCTTGTCCCGGAGGATATTGTTATTATTCCTGCCTTCGGAACCACGCTGGAAATTTTTGCAGAGCTGGAAGCCTTGGGAGTAGATGTACGCACGTACGATACGACGTGTCCGTTCGTCGAAAAGGTTTGGCGTCGGAGTGCACAGATAGGTGACAAGGGCTACACTGTAATCATTCATGGCAAGCGGCTTCATGAGGAGTCACGTGCGACCTTTTCGCATGCCAGGGAGCACGCTCCGGTGATCGTGATACGAGATATTGCCGAGGCGAATGATTTGGCAAAGGTGATCCGGGGCGAGGAGGGGCGTGACTATTTTTTTGATCGGTTTGCTGATCGTTATAGTAATGGGTTTGATCCGGACCGGGATCTTGTGCACATCGGTGTTGTGAACCAGACCACAATGTTGGTGACAGAGACACAGGCGGTTACGGGTGTTCTGCGGAGGGCCATTGTCGATCGGTATGGTCCAAAGGATCACTTTGTAGATACTAGCGATACGCTTTGCTACGCAACTCATGAAAACCAGGAGGCAGTAGGAGCGCTGCTGGATCGACCGCTCAATTTGGCGCTCGTCGTTGGGGGATACAACTCTTCAAATACCAGTCAGATAGTTTCTTTGTGTAGTGAGATGGTTCCCACTTACTTCATACGGGGAGCCGATGATATTGCGGGCAGGAACCGGATACATCACTATGACTATGCGGCCAAAGAAGTGCGTACAACCGTAAATTGGATACCATCGGACCGTCCAGTATCTATTGCGCTGACCTCGGGTGCATCCTGTCCCGATATGTCAATGGATGAAGTGATTCGTAAAGTGGTGGCATTTTTTGAGGACACAGCTTCCTTTGAACAGGCACTGGCGCCGTATCAGAATGCTCCTGCAACAGCGTAAGTCAAATGACGACGCGTGGCATTTGGGTTTGCCTTATTGTTCTTGCGTCCTGTGACGTATTTAGTGCACGTACACCTGAGCCGCCGGTGGGCGAGGCGGGCACATGGCTGCAGCCGGTAGTTCCCGACCTTGTTGTTGATAACCTGCGAGCTGCTGTCGAAGAACTTAATGCTGCCAACTACCGACGTTCCATTGATCAGGAATTTGTGTTCACTCCAACTGCTCCCGCACAGGCGCGTGATCCACAGCGCTGGGCTATCTGGGGACAGGCCCAGGAAAACAGCTATTTCACGACAGTTGCGGAAGCGGCCAAGGAGAACACTGGACATTTTCTTCGCCTAGAAGATGTGACCACTGAGCTGGGGGATACGACGTACACGTTAGAGGCCCATTATGTGCTGCTGATCAAGCACGGAAGCCGGCAAGTCGCCGACTCCCTGCAGGGAAGATTAATCTGGATCATTGCAAGGAATCCCGATGGTCTCTGGGCCCTTTCCTGGTGGAAAGACCAGAGCATTGGATCGGCAGATTCCTGGAGTGATCTTAAAGCTGAGTTTGGTAACTAATTGTTGGTAGTGATACGCCAATTCTACATAGCCGGGATAGCAGTCATGGTTCTGCCATTTTTGTTGGCAGCATGCAATCCGTTTGCGCCTGCTATAGGAGAGGGAGATCCGTTTGGTGATCTACTGGGCGATCCCAAGACCATTGAGGGATATTTCACCAATTTCAGAAATGCGTACGAACTGCGGGATCTCTCACTTTATGAGCCTCTGATCGATTCGTCATTCGTGTTTATTTACACGGATTTTGATACGGGAATTGAGCGCGAATGGGGGTTTGGGCAGGAGCTCGAGACAACCCGCAGGATGTTCGAGAGTGTTGTGGAAGTGCAGTTGCAGTGGAATCAGATGATTTCCAGGCAGGTTTTCGATGAAGGCACACGAGCGATTGCGGTGCGGAGCTTCAATCTTGCCATTGGTCTGGATAATGGCGAGGTGTTCAGAGGTGATGGTAACGTAAATTTCCTGCTTGCACGCGCGGATACAACCCGCGCCTGGAGGTTACGCCGCTGGCGTGATGAAAGTGAACTGTAGTACAAAAGTAGAATTTCAAATGAGCGATGTAACGCATGCACTGCACTATGCAAAGGCTAATCAAGGCCGTTTTGTGGGGGAGTTGATTGATTTGCTTCGTATCTCTTCGATCAGCACTGATCCGGCTTATTCACAAGATGTTGCAGACGCGGCTAGTTGGTTGGCAGAAGCACTGCGGGATATCGGAGTAATGGATGTCATACTTACTGAAACGAACGGACATCCGATTGTAACTGGTGAAGTGCATGTAGACTCAGCACTTCCTACAGTCCTGGTGTATGGCCACTACGACGTCCAACCGCCTGACCCGCTTGATCTGTGGAACTCGCCTCCTTTTGATCCCATGATTGAGGATGGTGTGCTCTATGCACGCGGAGCCTGCGATGATAAAGGTCAGTTGTTTATGCACCTGAAGGCGTTGGAATGCTGGATGCGCACCGCGGGCAAACCGCCTGTAAATCTCAAATTTATTTTGGAGGGCGAAGAAGAATCTGGATCGGCAAGCCTCCCAGGGTTCATTAAGGAGCACAAGGATGCCCTGGCAGCGGATATTGTTGTGATTTCGGATTCCAGTTTATTTGCACCGGGTATTCCTTCTATTACTTATGGTTTGCGGGGGATGGCTTATGTGGAAATCACAGTAACAGGGCCGGACCGAGACCTCCATTCAGGTACATACGGGGGTGCCATTCATAACCCGATCAACGCATTGGCAGCCTTGATCGGGGAGATGCACGATGCGCACGGCAGGATTACGATTGACGGTTTTTATGATTGTGTGAGGTCACTTTCCGAGAGTGAGCGGAGTGCCATGGCAGTATTACCGTTTGATGCAGAGGCTTGGGCACGGGAGGTTGGTGTTGGTACACCGCGTACGGAGTCAGGTTATTCAGTATTGGAGGCGTCGACGGCACGTCCTACGCTTGACTGCAACGGTATCTGGGGTGGCTATACTGGGGATGGGGCGAAGACGGTATTGCCCTCGAAGGCCAGTGCGAAGATTTCCATGCGACTGGTACCTGATCAGGACCCAGAAGAGATAACCGAGCTTATGGAGGCATGGTTGCGTGCGCGCGTACCTGATTCCATGCAGTTACAGTTCAAGAGCCTACATGGAGCACAGCCTGTGCTGATTGATACCGGGAGTGCCGCGATGACCGCGGCATCGAAGGCATTGAATGACGTTTATGGCCGCAATCCCTATTTCACGCGCATTGGGGGCAGTATACCGGTAGTGGCTGATTTCAAGCACCTACTGGGATTGGACAGTGTGCTCATGGGTTTTGGACTGGATTCTGACGCGATCCACTCTCCGAACGAACATTTTGGACTGGATCGGTTCGCACAGGGTATTGAGGCGATCGTGCGATTCCATGCTCATTATGCCTCGTGTGCAGGATCCGCTCAGGTCCAGTAAAAGTAGAACGCTTTGTTGCCCGGGTGGCGGAATTGGTAGACGCGACGGACTCAAAATCCGTTGGCCCCAAAGGCTGTGTGGGTTCGAGTCCCACCCCGGGTACAGAACTATTTTTTGCAAAGCGCTAATCCTCAATGGGTTAGCGCTTTGTTATTTTGATGATGTCAACACTATATCTACAAAATATGCACGTATAGCCGAGGCGAAGCGGGTAGCGGCCCGCGCACTGAACGAAGCCCAGACAGGCGATTGGCCCGTCTTTGAGGTCGAAGCTTTCCGCTGGCGTCGATTGCTGAGGCGCACGAGGCGGTGGAGGGGATTGGTATTTGGCCGGATCGTATTGAGTTTCGGGACCGAGGAGCCTTAAGGGATCACGGCGTTTGAAGGGAGCGCGTCCGCCGCCGCCCGAATCGTGCGCAGCGTGATGGAAGGAGGGGTCGACGGCTTCAAGTGTTCCCTAAGCGGCTGCACCGGTCGGTCCCATCTCCGGCGCCCGCCGCAACCCGTGCTCGCGTGGCAGGGAGAACTCGGTGCAAGCACATTCGGCGCAAATTGTGCGTAGGAAGGATGTCCCCGAGGTTCTGGAGCAATTGCGGAAGAGTCCTCGGAAGATTGCCTGTTTCTCAACATAATGGCGATCTGCCGGAGCCACGCAGGGAGGGAGATACCCGTTATGGTGTGGATCCATGGTGATGTTTTGTAGGGGGAAGCGGCTCCGGACCCGATACTGCAGGAAATGATTTTGCCAGACTAAGGTGTCATCCTGATGACCTTCAACTACCGGCTTGGGCGTCTCGGTCATTTTGCATTACCGTCGAGCGTGCCAAGCACGGCTCGTCCGTTGGGGGCATTGAGATTGAAGGCAAGGTACTGGTTCATGATGCTCACAATCTCAGAGGCTCTGCGGGGGTACGTAGGCGGCACCGGCCCGCTCCGTGGTCTTCGCCGCGCGATAGCCGGAGGCGCGGAAAGCGGCGACTGGGTTGAGCGCGCCGCCACTACGTTGGCGGGCCTCGGTAACGAGGGGCCGCACGTCCGTCTCGTAGGCCGCTTTGAGCGCCTGTTCGGCCATCACCACGTCGTTCGTATCCTGGTAGTACGTCAGCGCCGTCCGGTCGACGAGGAGCGCCTTCGCGTAGGACTGCCGCAGATTGTCCACTGTCATCAAGAGCGCCTCGATCGGATCCTTCAGGTTGTGGCTCTGATCAATCATGTAGGCCGGGGCAGCGTCGAGCACGCCCGCATCGGACGCGTCAACCAGCTCGTTGAAGACCAAAAAGAGCTGATACGGTTTGATCGAGCCGGCTATCAGATCGTCGTCGCCATACTTTGAGTCGTTGAAGTGGAAGCCGCCGAGCTTGCCCGCCGTCACGAGCCGTGCCACCACCAGTTCGATGTTGGTGTTGGGCAGGTGATGGCCTAGGTCGACCAGGCAGGAGGCCCGAGGCCCTAGCGCCTGCGCCAGCATGAGCGACGAGCCCCAGTCCTGCACGACGGTAGCATAAAAGGCTGGTTCGTAGGGTTTATGCTCGGTAAAGAGCTGCCAGCCCTCCGGCAGCGCGGTGTAGATCTTGCGGAGGCCCTCCAGGGTGCGTTCGAAGCTCTTCCGGAGGTGCATCTGACCGGGATAGTTGGCCCCGTCGGCCAGCCAGACCGAGAGCGCCTCGGAGCCGAGCGCCCGACCCACCTCAATAACGTGCACATTGTGGGCGATGGCCTGCGCACGCACGGCCGCGTCGGTGTGGCAGAGCGAGCCGAACTTGTAGCTGTGCCCTTGGTGCGCCTGATCCTGGAAGGTGTTCGAGTTGACCGCGTCAAAGCCCAGGCCCAGCGTGGTAGCATGGTCGCGTAGGGCGCCGGGGTCGTCGGGTTCGTCCCACGGAAGGTGGAGCGAGACGCGGGGCGTGGCGCGTGTGAGTTGCTGGATCACGGCAATGTCGTCCATCTTCTCGAAGATGTCGCGCGGCTCGCCTGGTTCGGGGAAGCGCCCGAAGCGGGTGCCGCCGGTGCCCAGCGCCCAGGAGGGCACAGCTACTTCGAAGGCGGCCACCTGCGCAACGACGGCGTTGAGGTCGATTCCCCGCCGCCGGAGCTGTTCCCCCAGGTGCTCGGTGTCGCACCGGTGCGACTCCATCGTCGCCGCGTTGCTCGTTTCGATCTGCTCTGGATTCATCATTTTTAGGTTTCGAGTTTAAGATTACCCTCCAAGCTTCGCTGCGATAACGGCCCATCCATCCGATCCGACAGACCCCCTGTCAAATCGAGGTTGGCGCAGGGGAGGATGGTGTTTTTTGCAAGGTCAAACAGGGGCATCACGGGGCATCCAGAAGGGCGCCGTGACGAACCAAAGCACCGCGCCGAGAGCCATCAGTGTCGCGTGGGTGGTCCATGTGATGGTACCCGCGAAGACCAGAAAGGCCGGCACGACCGTCAGCCCGAGGCCGAGGCACGAAGCGAGTTTCAGGGCAGTTTTCATGTATTCTCTTCGGTAAGGAAGTCCGTAGTCGGCGCGGCGGCCTGTGGAGCCGGAACGCGCCGCTGTTGTGCTAGGCTTAGCCCGACGTAGAGGCCCGTGGCGATGAACCAGCCCGGCAGGCCCAGGAAGAAGATCTCTACGTCCCAGACGAGATTAAGCAGCAGGCAGGCCCCCAACGTGAGGAGCCACGCCAGTGCCGCCGGGAGGCTAAAGAGGAGTTGTTTCCACTCCGCGTAGTCCTGCCGCAGGCCCAGCTTCGGCAACAGCCAGAAATCGGCGAAGATCACCGCGCCCATCGGCATCAGCAGCAGGCCGTAAAGCGCCACGAAGTCCAAGAGTCGCATCATCAGCGCCGGGAAGAGTGCCGCCATGGTGGTGATCATTCCCACCGCGAGGGTCACCTTCCAGCGCTTCCAATTCGGTGTGATTGTCTGCATCGCCAGGCCCGCGCGGTAGATTGTCGGGTTGGCCGTTGTCCAGCCAGCGAGGAGCACTGCCACGAGGCCCGCCACGCCTGCGCCCAGGTAGGCGATCGGACCCGGTGCCACCTCGTTGGCGTTCTGCAGCGCGAGTGCCACTAGGATTCCCGAGGCGACCCAGGCGATGTAGTGGCCGAGGTACATGCCGAAGGCACTCGCGAAGCCGTAGTGCCACTTCTTCGCGAAGCGCAGGATGGTCATATCAGCCATGCCGATGTGCATGGCCATGTTGGCGAACCAAGCGAAGAACATCACATGCCAGAACGTGAAGCGGACGCGCCCCGACAGCGGCTCGCCGGTCCAGATCTTCTCGTTGGCTACCGTCCAGAAGTCGCCCATCGAGGTGACGCCGAGCTGCGGGAGGACGGCCACGCCGCAGGCAACGAAGACGAGAAACATCCATGGGGCGGCAATCTTCGAGAAATAGGCGATCTTTTTGAAGCCCAGGATGGCTAGGATGGTCACAACCGATCCGACCAAGAGCACCGTCACGACCCAGCCGACACTGTTGGGATAGAGGTCGTCAAGGCCGGGCATGGTCATGTCGAACGGGATGCCCACCGCCGTGGCCGCGACCGAGATCATCGAGCCAGCCAGGAAGCAAAACATGGCAGCGTTGACGAGGTTGTAGGCGAAGAGCAGGTTCGGGCCAGCGATCTTGCGGAGCTTCCAGTAGAGGTTGAGCCGCGTGCGCGTGGCGATGGGCGCGCAGATGAAGGCCCAAGACAGGACAGCCAGCAGGTTGCCCACGAGCAGACCCAGGAACAGGTCCCCGGCGGCTACGCCGTGGGCGACGAACAACGGTCCGATGACGAACTCGGTGCCGGCCACATGCTCGCCGGCGTAGAGGCCGACAAAGTTGCCGGATCCCTGGAGGGCGTCCTCGGAGACAGGCTCGCGGTCGAACTCATTGATTGCGTCGAGCCGTTCGGTGATTGATGCGGGGAGTGTAGACGCCATCCTATGTTTTGCCGAGGGGGACTATCTGAGTACTCATGCAAAAAGTGAATTTCCAGTCATTTATCTGTGCAGGGCCCGGAGAAACCCGAGTGCCTACCGCGATAAAAAGAATAACTTAAAGTGTGTAAATATCCATGTACCGCCAACTTCAAGAGGCGCCTTGCGAAAATTGTCGGCAGTGAGAGAACCCGCATGGCTAATCCCAGATAGATCCGGTCAGCCGAAAATCTCCTCATCCAAATCATTCTGACTGATCGTTGATCATCTCGACAAGCTTGCCAATAAGATCATTGGGCACGGGCAGTGTGAGGTGATACTGAACGATCTTCCATGTGTCCTCTTCAAGGATCAAAGCTCCTGTTCCACGAACATCCCCGAACTTTTCATTGTAGAGAATCTCGTCAAACCAGGCAGACTGACCGTCTGGGGCTACGTAAACGTAACGGTTTTTAGCCACATAGGTCCAGCCGCGGCCCGCGTTGAAATGTGGCCTGGCATAATCCTGGAACTCAGCTTTGGTCCAGCGCTCGGTTATGTCCGTTCCCAGAAAAATGCTTTCATCAGCGAGATGACCGAAGTATCGGTCGTAATCGGCTTCGGAAGCAGCAAGATGAAAATCGTCAAGCACAGCCTCAATTTGAGATTGCGCTTGTACCCCTGAGGTTATGGCCAAACCAGCTAGAATGATAAAAATGTGAGGTCGAGTCATGGCAATTGATCTGTCATATTATCAGCGACCCGAAGTGCCTGGGCCGCAATTGTGAGTGCCGGGTTCATGGCCCCGGAGGATGAAAAAAAAGACGCGTCAACGACGCGAAGATTTTCGAGTTCATGCATACGGCAATAGGGGTCAAGCACGCTGTCAACTGCATCCTTGCCCATGCGTAATGTGCCACACTGATGTGAATTGGTTTCAATACCCATTTCCTGACTAAACAGGATTGGATATCCCGCGCGGCGCAGCATGCTGCGTGCTTTACTTAACAGACGCCGATGCGTAGTTAGATTATTTGGCTTCCAGTGGATCTGTATTCTCCCACTGGATGAAAGTGTGACGCGGTTGTCGGGATCGGGTAAATCCTCACTCATAACCCACCATTCAATGCTTCTGTTTGCCAGATATTTCAGCCACGGGAGAGGCAACCGGGGGCGCGTGGACTTCAACATGGATCCTTGCACTTTACCAATCATCTGCAGGTTTCCCATTGGCCAAGGCCACGACGGTTCCCCAAGATACCAATCATTGATCGATAGTGTTTTCTGGAAGGTGGTTGCATTAAGCTCCCATGGGCGCACAGCAATAAGTGCACTGTTGTTGTGCACCATGTAGTTGCGGCCAATCAATCTTGATTTGTTTGGTATTCCTCCGGAGCGGAGCAACAGTGCAGCGGAGTTTACGGCACCACAACTGAGTACATAGGTGCCCGCTCTCACGATTACCTGCTCACCCTCCCGTTCCAGCTCAAGCGAATCGACTGATCCGTTACGTACCACGATGCGGCGCGCCGTCGAATTTGTCCATAAAGTTACGTTTGGGTGGTTGATAGCAGGGCGCACGACGCATATTTCAGCATCATGCTTTGCGTGAACTCTACACGGGAAACCATCACACGTATGGCAACGGAGGCATTGACCGCCAAGATCAATTCCCAGCGGTAAATGGAAGGGATTTAGCCCCTGTTTGTGCAGGGAAGTGGCTAGACGGGCAATCTGAGGCTCGTGTGGAACGGCCTTGTGAGGGTAATCTGCAGTACGGGATGGATCGGTAGGGTCTTCGCCGGCATTCCCGCGCACACCATACAATATTTCTGCACGGCAGTAATAGGGTTCCAGTTCGTCATATGTAATTGGCCAGCTCGGACTCGTTCCCCCCTCATGCTCAAGCGCTCCAAAATCTTCCTCCCGGAATCGGGGCAGGGCGGCACCATAAACCTTGGAGTTGCCACCCACACAATAATGCACTCCGGGCTTGAAGGGGAGACCATCGGCAGCTTCCCAGGTTTCGTCCGGTTTGTAACGGTTGTCACCAAAGACAGCTTCAGGAACCCAGTTCTGTGCTTCCTGCGGCAAAAAATCTCCACGCTCAATCAAGAGGATACGGGCACCGGTATTGCGCAGTCCCCAGGCCAGCGTCCCCCCGCCAATTCCAGTGCCTACTATGACAATATCAGCAGTGATCATGCTTTTACCGCACCGGATACCAGTCCTCTTACAAAGAACTTACCTAGTCCGATGTAAACCAGGGCTGTGGGCAGGGCCGCTATGACTGCACCAGCCATAACTACGTTCCAATCCACAGAGAAGGATCCAGAAAGATTGTTGAGCGCAATAGTAACTGGTTGGGCCTGCGGGTTCGGAACCACCGTAATTCCAAAGAGAAAGTCGTTCCAGATGTTGGTGAACTGGAAGATAAGTGTGACCGCGAAAGCGGGCAGGGACAATGGTAGCATAACACGCCAGAAGGTCTCAATCATACCGGCACCGTCCACTGTTGCAGCCTCAACGATAGAGCCCGGAATATTGACGTAAAAATTACGGAAGATGAGTGTAGTTACGGAGATACCGTACACTACGTGTGTCAGCACCAGCCCCGGAAGCGTACCGTAAACGTTAATCCACTGCAGGAAGCGCACCAAGGGCAGCAGGATAGCCTGATAGGGGATAAAGAAGCCGAACAGGAGCAGAGCAAATAAAACCTCTGAACCGCGAAAACGCCATTTTGAAAAAACATAACCATTCAGTGCGCCGATGATCGAGGATAAGAGTGCTGCGGGAATGACCATCACGAGGCTATTGCGCAGGTTGGGAGAAAGCATTGCCCAGGCCTCTGTAAAGCCTCCCAGTGAGGCGTGGCTAGGTAATTGCCACATCGTAGCAAGACTCACGCTGGATGCATCCTTGAATCCATTAGTGATCATCACGTAAACGGGCAGCGCGTACAGAATGAGCGCGAGCCCTAGAATGAACCACAGAATGCCGCGTCTCATACTCATGTTTCACGGCTTCTGAATGTGTGCACGAGGTAAGGCACAATGACCAGGCATGATGCGACCAGCATGACGATGGAAGCGGCAGCTCCAAGGTTGTATCGGGCGGCCTTGAACATCATTTCGAACACGAAAATCGCAGGGACGTCCGTCGCAAAGCCCGGTCCAACCCCCGACATGGCAAAAACCAGGTCAAAGATTTTTAGCGAAACATGCAGCAGAATGATAGCTATCGAAATCGTGATTGGAGTAAGCATAGGAATGATCACAGATCTGTACATCCTGAATTCTCCTGCGCCGTCAATACGTGCAGCGTCCCGTACCTGTCTGCTAATACTTCCAAGCCCTCCTAAGTACATGGCCATCACAAATCCAGATAATTGCCAGGTTGCAGCAATAGCCACTGGGATGAGTGCTACCGGAATCCCCCACTCGATCTGAAACGTCATCCCGCTAGGCCAGACGTGGGCCAGAACCTGATTGACAGAAAGGACCACTTCGGGATCAGTTGTCCAGCCCGGAGACAGTGGACCCATCCCGGCCGCTTCCAGGACCTGATTGATCCCCAGTATGTCAAAGAAAAGGTTTATGCCGGTTTCTGGATTAAAAATCCACCGCCAGACGACCCCCGTAACGATAAATGAGAGTGCATACGGGAACAGGAACGCACTTCGGAAGAAGCCTCGACCGGCGATCTGCCGGTCCAGTAGGATTGCAAGCCCAAGTCCAATGCCGATGGCAAGTCCTATGAAGAGTACAGTGAATACGAGGGTATTTCTAAGGTCTGCCTGGAAGCGCGGCATGGCCAGCATGTCTGCGTAGGTTTGCCACAACGGGTCACGCAGGGACAAATCAACAGCAAGCGTTCGCCAGTTTGTAAGCGAAAAAAAGAAGCTCGTCCCAATGAATCCGTAGACAAAGATGGCCGTCAACAGGAGGGATGGCAGGAGGATGAGCAATCCTTTATTACGGACCAGCCAATGCGGGTTGATCATGCTCTATTGGCCAAAGCCTGCCGCACGTGCCTCACGGGCCAGGGTTTCAGCAAAGGCCTGATGGTCACGCCGCACAACAAAATTTGTCAGCGCATCATTAAGCGCTTGCTGAAAACCCGGAGGTGCGGCTGAACCATGGATAACCGTAGGCACAGCTACCCCTTCGGCATACTTATCCATTGACCACTGAAGGTAGGGGCCAAACCGGGAACGATCGCAATCGGTTCGTGCACAAATGGATCCCTTTAGCAGATTAAAGTCCTCTTGCACGACGCGATCCCCCATGATCCGCAGCATGTCAAGAGTTTCTGTGGGGTTTGGTGCGTTTTTGGCCAGGGTAAATCCGTCAGTAACCAACAAGAATGTTTTATCACTTCCAGGATGGGCAACCCAACCAAAGTCAACATTTTCCTCCAGACCGTTCTGGATTAATTCACCATAAACCCAGTCTCCCATGGAGTAAAAGGCACAATCGCCGTCGCCCAGTTTTTTAGCTGCCTGATCCCATGAGAGGGCTGCATGGTCCTCATTCTGGTGATCAAGCAATCGACCGTAGTTCTCTATGGCCTGCATCACGTCTGCGTCTGTGAAACTGGTGGTTCCATCCCAAAGCCCTAGATACCGTTCGGGGCCGATAGTACCCACAAGTGTATTCTCGAACATGATACCTGTAGCCCAGATACCTGTATCCCCCATGCACATGGCCGGAATGTTAGCGAGTTGGAGTGATTCTGCGATACCAAGTAGCTCATCAAGGTTGAGCGAATCTTCGATAACAATCCCATGTTCTGCGAGTAATGGCTTATTGTACCAAAGGGTATTGCTGCGATGGAGATTCAGGACGACCAGATAGGGTTCACCATCCCGGCTAACCACATCTACAAGGGACGGTGAGAACAATTCGTACCAACCTTCAGCATCGTAAAGATCCTTTAGTGATGCGACATAGTCAGGTGTAACGTAATATTCCATCAATTCGGATCCGTGGTGGGTTTGCCAGCTGTCTGGGGGATTTCCGCCCAAGAGTCTGGTTTGAAGTATTGGACGGGCAGCTGAGCCTCCACCACCAGCAACTGAAGCGTTGATCAAGTCAACCTCGGGGTATGCTGCTCTGTAGGCGTCGAGTACAGTTTCCAGCGCGGCGGCTTCACTGCCAGAGGTCCACCATGTGAAGATCTCCACTTGTTTTTCTGTATCGGTCTGGTCGTCGGTGCCCTGGCAAGCGGCCAGGAGCAGTATGGGCAGGAATCTGTAGATACGCATTGCAAAAAATTTTATAGCCACGAGCCTGTACGATTGCCTATATGGAGTTGAACGGTTTTGAGCTCTGTAAATTCGTCAGTGGAAAACCGTCCTAATTCACGTCCCAGCCCACTGTCCCTGTAGCCACCAAAGGGAAGCTCGGGATGCCCATCCATGAAACAGTTAATCCATATGGTGCCTGCGCGGATTTTGCGGCTGACCTCGAAGGCGGTATCAACATTGGAGGTCCATAAGCCGGCACTGAGTCCATAGAGGGTATCGTTAGCGATCTGGATAGCTTCCTCTTTTGTTCTGAAAGTCAAGATCGACAGTACGGGTCCAAATATTTCTTCTCGTGCGATAGCCATTTCTGGAATCACTCCGTCAAACACGGTAGGCTCAAAAAACCGTCCGGTGGGCGTTGGGATCTTATGCCCACCGAGCCGCAGTCGTGCACCGCAGTCGGTGCCGTTACTTACATAGCTTGAGATCTTCTCCAGTTGTGGGATATTGATGATGGCCCCAACCTTGGTAGCGGGGTCAAGCGGGTCGCCAACGGGTACAGTACGTGCTAACTCAAGCACACGTTCGGTGAATTCTTGGGCAATACTCTCTTCCAGAAGAAGCCGGCTGCCGCTATTGCAACACTCCCCCATATTGAAGTAGACTCCAAACACGACTGGATCCAGTGCAGCATCTAAATCTGCGTCCGCAAATATGATATGTGGATTTTTACCTCCGAGCTCGAGAGAGCAGCGTTTTAGATTCTTGCCTGCGGCAGCGGCCACCCGGCGTCCTACGGCGGTTGAGCCCGTGAATGAGAGTACATCAATATCAGGGTGCTCGGACAGTCGACTTCCAACCGACGTACCCAGACCGGTTACAACGTTGATCACCCCTTCCGGCACGCCGGCTTCATGAGCCAATGAGGCTAATTGCAGCGTAGTGCCTGGCGTTAGTTCGCTAGGTTTAATTACGGCGGTACAGCCGATAGACAGCGCAAATGGCAATTTCTGGCTGATGATGAGGAGCGGAAAATTCCATGGTGTGATCATGCCCACTACCCCTGCAGGTTCGCGCAGCACCAGTCCGAGTTTGTTTTCGCCGAGGCTGTTGTAAGCTTCACCGCAGGTGTGACGGGCGAGCGTCGCCGCATAACGCCACAGGTCGACCGCAGCATCCATTTCTGCTTTAGCCTGCGTAATAGGCTTTCCGCTCTCGAGCGTTTCCAGTCTAGCCAGATCATCGTTGTGTGCATTGATCAGGTCTGCAGTTGCATTCAGCACGCTAGCACGATCCTGTCCAGACATTCGAGGCCATGGTCCGGTATCGAAGGCGGTGCGTGCAGTCTGCACCGCCTTATCGATGTCGGAGGCGGTCCCGAGTGCATAGTCCCCGACGGTAGTATCGTGTGCAGGGCTCACGGTTGTAAAACGATCCCTGATCTCTGAGCGAACGTTTTTGCCTCCTATCCAGTGATGTACCATCAGGCTTGTTCTCTGATCATGGCAGCTCCTTTTTCACCAATCATAACGGAAGTTGCTTGTGTGTTGCCGCTGATTAAGCGGGGCATTATGGATGCGTCAATTACGCGAAGAGCATCAATCCCTCGTACGCGAAGCTGCGTGTCTACTACAGACTCGTCGTCAGTTCCCATCTTACAGGATCCCACAGGGTGGTAATCATTTTTTGCCCATTTTCGGATATAGGTCCCAATTTCTTCCTCGCTCTGTGTTTCTGGTCCAGGCAGGATCTCCTTAGCAATGTACGGGCGGAAAGAAGGCGCAGCCAATATGCGCCGCCCCCATTTGAAACCTTCCATGGATACCTTAAGATCGTATGGATCATCCAGAAAATTTGGATCAATCGCGGGATCATCAAATGGATCACTGCTCCGCAGCGTTACAGATCCAATGCTGCGTGGGCGCAGGTTGCAGGTATTGATGGTTAAACCGTGACCTTTGATGGTCATACGACCATGGTCCACTACGTATGCGGGCAGACAGTGAATCTGTATATCAGGGGATCGAACTTCGGGCGAGCTTTTGAGAAAACAACCGGCTTCACACACAGAGGCGGTTACCGGTCCAGTCTTGTACAGCAGATACTGAATACCATGCAGGAGTGCTCTATTCCAGCGGTCGTGTCCATTATAGCTGATGGGTTTACTGGAAGATGCAGCCAGATACACATCCATATGATCTTGGAAATTTCTGCCAACGCCTGGCAGGTCGTGTTGTACGGCAATTCCAAGGGCTTTTAATTCATCTGCAGGCCCGACACCTGAAAGCAGCAGGAGCTTTGGAGAATTGACCGCTCCGCCGCTGAGTACAATCTCTCGTTCCGCATGAGCCCGGACGCATTTGCCGTTCTGGACGTACTCAATTCCGGTTGCCCGACCGCTTTTAAGAAGCACGCTTGTCGCAACCGCCCGGGTTAGAATTGTAAGATTGGGTTTGGGCGGGCGCAGAAACGCGGTTGCCGTACTTTCCCGACGCACATTGCGTTGGGTGACCTGGTAATAGCTCACTCCTGACTGGTGGGCACCGTTCAAGTCGGGGTTATAGGGGATGCCGACCTCCTGTGCTGATCTGACGAACGCGCGTGTCAGTAGATTTGACTGGACCTGATCTGCGACATTTAATGGACCACCTTGTCCATGGTACTCGTCCACAAAACGCTCGTTGTTTTCGGACTTCTTAAAATATGGAAGTACATCTGTATAACCCCAGCCATCGCAGCCCAGTCCACGCCATTCTTCGTAGTCCAGGCGATGTCCTCGGATGTAGATCATGGCGTTAATGGACGTACTGCCCCCTAGTGTACGTCCTTGGGGGTAGTGCATTTCGCGGTCGTTCAGACGCTTCTGGGGTACGGTTTTGAAGCACCAGTTCACATTTTTACCCGTGAGTTTGGCAAAACCTGCCGGCATGTGGATGAGTGGAGACCGATCGGGTGGTCCGGCTTCGAGCAGCAGAACCCGGGTATGTCGATCTTCGGCGAGACGGTGAGCTATAACACATCCTGCCGCTCCTGCCCCCACAATCACATAATCGAACGAATTCTGGTGTGGCATGACGTTAGGTTCCCTTATAGTCAGGCTTTCGCCGTTCAGAGAAGCTTTGCACACCTTCTTGACCATCGTCCGTGTATGCGCTGAGTGCGCCTGCAATGGATTCAAGAGGTGCACAGTCGGCATTCAAAATTTGTTTGGATATCTGTACAGCTATGGGAGCATTGTTGGAGATAGTTGCTATCAGCTTACTTGCTGCATGGGGTAATTGATCGGGTGAACACACCTTGGTCACAAGTCCCCAAGCGAGGGCAGTCTGTGCATCGATAGGATCACCGGTCAGGATCATCATTTTGGCGCGGGCAATTCCGATTATTTTCGATAATCGGGCTGTTCCGCCCCAACCAGGGACGGTTGCGATTTTAACCTCAGGCATTGCAAAAGAGGCCGTGCTTGCAGCGATTCGAATATCGCATGCAAGAGCAAGTTCAAGCCCGCCGCCGAACGCATATCCGTTCATAAGAGCAATTACGGGTTGACGCAGGTTTGCCAGACGCGAAAAAATTCGTTGACCCTTGGGAATCCATTCGTTCCACATACCGAGAGCATCCAGTGCGCCCCATGCTTTGATGTCAGCGCCCGCGCAGAATGCTTTGTCTCCTGCCCCTGAAAGCGTTACGACCCGAATCTCCCTGTTGGATTCAAGAGTAGCCAGGTGGGCATCCAGAGCTTCCAGCATTGAAGGATTAATGGCATTACGTTTTTCTGGGCGATCAAGCGTTAGCTTTGCCACAGCTTCACAAACTTCAAGATGGACGTTACTCATTGTACCTAAGACAGTTGGAGGTTCATAGGCGCGGGATCAAATAGTCGGGAATCCATAATGCTCAATGAAGGGCTAACCTTAAGCTTCAGGACGGTTTGTGCCAGGACATCACGCTCAAGATCAATCCCCGGGGCAATCTCGGTCACAGTCAGTCCCTCGGGCAGCAGACGCAGTACACAACGTTCTGTAATGTAGGTGATCTGCTGCCCTAAGCGAAGGGCCCGGCGCCCGCTGAAAGAAACGTGTTCTACAGTCGGCACGAGTTTCTGGATTTTACCCTCCCTGAGAATGTTCAGCTTGCCTCCTTCGACGACAAGACGCAGTCCACCGGTTGTATATGTGCCGACAAACGTGAGGTTACGTGCACTGGCTGTGATGTCAATGAAGCCTCCTACGCCTGCAGTAACATGAGGGCGGGCAGCTAGGCGTGAGACATTGACGCATCCCTGTGCATCAATTTGCATGAAAGACAGCAGGCTTTGATCAAACCTGCCGCCTTGGAAATAAGTGAACTGATCAGGTGATGCGAGGATGGCCTGTGCACCGGAGGCACAGCCAAACTGAAAATCCAGGAGAGGAATACCTCCGACGGCCCCCTGTTCAATGACCCAGGTCACGGCATCAGACAATCCTTCTTCCAACAGGATGCGAGGTACCTGTGCGGATACTCCAAAGCCCAGATTTACTGCATCACCTTGCTGCAATTCCATTGCAGCCCGACGCGCCATAGGTTTGTACGCTCCCCAGGGCATGAGGTCGTAGATAATTCCCTTGGGGTGTTTTTCACCGCTGATTGTCGGATCGTAGTCCGTGTTGGTGGTTTGCATCTGATCCGGCGCAGTGACCACGTAGTCTACTACAACACCGGGTACTCTGACGTCCTGTGATTTTAATGTTCCGGAGTCTACCACACGTTTAACCTGGGCAATCACAATACCACCGTTGTTGTGAGCTGCAAGCGCTTGGTCGTAGATGCCGAGGAAACTCCCTTCGTGCTCTGTGGTAATGTTGCCATTCCTGTCTGCTGTGGTTCCTCGAATGATTGCTACATCAACGGGAATTGATCGGTAAAACAGCCATTCATCATCATCAAAAGTGACCCGTTCAACGACACCGGGAGGGCTGCAGTCGTTCATCCGCGCACCAAGAAGCCGGGGATCAACAAACGTGTCCATCCCCACTTTGGTGAGTATTCCGGGTCTATGCGCTGCGGCTTCACGATGCATGTGATACAACACTCCACTGGGCAGGTTATAGGCCTCGACACGGTTTTCGCCAATCATTTGCCATATCCTGGGGGAGGGCATAGAGGAGGGGCCGCTCGGCAGGGATCCAGCGACCACACGTTTCAGCAGGCCATCATAGGCCAAATGGTCAATACCATCAATGCCATACATATCACCTGCTGCAATGGGGTGAATTGTGGTTAATCTGCGTGGTTGACCTGTATTGGCGAAGCGTTGGCCGATAGCAGACAGCATTGCATCAGGACAGCCCAGACCACTTGATGAGCTCACGGTTACGACCGCGTCATTTTTGATCTGCTCGGCGGCAAAGGCGAATGAGCAAAACTCAGGCATAGGTTACTTTGACGTGTGAACTCGTTTGCGCTGCCTGTTCGACTGCCAAGGCAACGGCGAGCGAACGAATGCCATCCTCGGCTGTTGCTGCGGGAGTTCCATTGCCCTGAACGGCATTATTGAAGCATTTTACTGCACGTTCGTAAAGGTTGGTATGGGGTGGAAGCTCAACTTTTTCAACCTGATCACCACGGCGGAGGGTGATATTTCCGATAGGTTGCTGAGTCATGACATCTGTGGCAATCAAAGATCCGTTTGTGCCATGAACTTGAAGTCCAGTTCCAGCGTGGCCAACTACAAATGAGTCATGGAATTGCGCCAGAGTGCCGTTGTTAAACCGCATGATACCCATTACCGTGTCGGCGATTCCGTGTTCTCCGAGGCCTTGAGCTGAAGTGAACGCCGTCACCGACTCAACCTCGTCATCCAAAATGAATCGAAGGGTATCTGTGTCATGAACGGTTATGTCCAGAACAACTCCGGCTCCGGTTGCGGGATCCTTGATCCGCCAGGTCTGCAAATGGGGTGGCAGCATAACAGCGTGGAACACTCGAACCGCGAGTGGCTGCCCGATTACACCGTCCTGGACAAGCGCCCGAATTTTGCGGTGAGTGACAGCATTACGCAGATGGTGATTGGTCCCCATGACTACGCCAGCTGTTGTGCAGGCTTGAGCCATTTGTTGTGCGTCGGCAAGTGATAGGGCAAGGGGTTTCTCACAGAGCACATGTTTTTGGGCAGCCGCAGCGGCCAGTGTTTGTGGCTTATGCAGCTCATTGGTGGTCCCCACGTAGACTACATCTACGTCTGGATCTGCCAGAAATTCATCAAGATCTGTATATGTGCGTGCAATGCCGAATTGTGCTTTAAAATCCTGTCCGCGCTGATGAGATCGACTCAGAATGGCGGTTACCTGGCTTTCGGCGTTCGCATTAATGGCATCGACCATCCATTCCTTGGCGATCGTGCTTGCACCGATAATTCCCCAGTTGATAGACGACTTCACTTTCTGTTTTGGATGGTTGTGATTGGGAGCGTGGATAAATTTAACTGATCAGGTGCAATCAACGCACATGCATAGGTAGATTGCAGAAACCCTTTGGATCCCGGATAAGTCTAGCTTCGTTGTGGTATAACCATCGGGTTTACTGAGCGCGCCGTTTTACGTACGATTGTGGTGATGTATGATCAACACGTCGTATCAGTGTATTCGAGTATGTCCAGGGGAGCCTGTGAAGTACCTCAATATTTTCATGAATTAGCAATTGAAATTCCTGAATTGGATAAATGAATATAGCCGTATGCATTAAGCAGACAGCCGATACGGAATCCCGCCCCACATTGAGCGCTGATGGGTCCCGTGTTGAGGAAGAGGGCCTCGTCTGGATAATAAATCCGCATGACGAGTCTGCCATTGAGGTAGCGGTGCGTCTGCGTGATGAGCGGGGTGGTACAGTCACGCTCCTTGCCCTCGGACCGGATCGCGTAGAAAGCGCACTCAGGCAGGGTTTAGCCATAGGTGCCGACTTTGCTGTTCATCTTCAGTGTGATGCTATGCCGGATGATCCAAAGACTGTCGCAGGCGCGCTCGCACACATTATTGGCACGCGTGATTTCGACTTGGTCCTAACGGGTGAGGTAGCCATCGACGGTGCAGGAGCTCAAGTGCCGCAGCGGTTAGGGGTACTGCTGAATCGGCCATGCGTTACTGGGGTTGAAGAATTGAAAGTAACCTCAGATGGATTGACCGCTCGACATCCTGTTGAGCAGGGTGACGAAATTCACATATGCAATCTGCCGGCAATCATCGGCATTAATCGCCGGATTGGTGAACCGCGCTATCCATCCTTCAGAGGTATTATGAAGGCAAAGCGTAAGCCCATAGAAAAAGAGGCAGCTGTACTTGAGTTTGCTCAGCTTCGGATTGAGTCATTGGCTTTGCCGGCATCAAGGTCAGACGGTAAAATTTTGACTTACGAAGATGGGGTTGCAGCGCGAGTCGTCGCGCTCCTGCGTGAGGAGGCAAAAGTTATCTGAGAGTAAAATGTTCAAAGTTCTGGTTATAGCGGAATCAAGCGGCTCTCGCCTGACCATATCAACCCTGGAAGTATGCAGGGCTGCGTCCGAACTCTCTATGCTTTTGGGCGGTCACTGGGAGATGCTGGTTGATCATCGGGCCGCGGAAGCCGCCGGTGCCATCGCTCCGAGGGTTTCTTCCTTTGATCCGCAGGGAATCGCATACCCGGGCCCTGAGATGCTGTCTGATATTGTAGCCCAAGTTACAAAGGCGGTGAATCTGGTCATCATGCCGGCCACGTCAACGGGCAAAGATGTGATGGGGCGGCTGGCACAGAAGCTGGATGCTCCACTTGCACAGGACTGTATGGGTTTCGAGGTGGTCGCGGGCAGACCTGTGTTCAAACGAGCGCTGTACGGGGGGAAGGTGACAGCTAATGTAGAACTGCCAGGAAAGCTGATCTTGGTCAGTTTTCGACCAAGATCCTACGCACCAATCCAGCAATCAGATGAATTTGTGAAAGCGAGTCCATGTATGGTGAGCATTCCCGAATTGATGACTGCGGTCAAACTTCAGCCAAAAGCTTCAAGCGAGCGTCCTGATGTGACGGAAGCCTCAATTGTGGTTAGTGGAGGTCGGGGTCTGCAGGGACCAGAGAACTGGTATGTGCTTGAGGATCTACTGGATACACTTGGCCCGAATGCTGCCTTGGCCTGTTCGCGTCCGGTGAGCGATGAGAATTGGCGCCCGCACAGCGAACATGTGGGCCAGACTGGCCGTGCGGTCGCCCCCGATCTATATATCGCAGTGGGGATTTCGGGGGCAACGCAGCACGTAGCTGGTATCGTCCGCTCGAAGTGTATTCTTGCAATTAACAAGGATCCGGCGGCACCGATTTTCAAAGTTGCCGATTATGGCATCGTCGGAGATTTGTTTGAAGTCGTTCCGGCACTTGCGGCCGCCATCCGTCGTGGAGCATAGCCTGATTTGTGCGGCTGCTGAAGATTGTATTTAGCTGGTCTGTACCAATGATTGGCGTGGAACAGTCAACGCTCGCCACGTTGGTTAAAGGGGAAAGCCGGGTCGTCAACTCAATTGAGCAATAAGCCAAGGAGTGCACCGCCTGCGACGAGCCAGACTGCGTTTACCTTGAAGCGCAGACTCGCAACCGTGGCAAGCAGAAAGATCACCGCGGGTGCCCAGTCAGTCAGTACACTAACCCCTAATCGTATCGTCACTACCAGCATAAGTGCAACTGCACTGACGTTTACAGCATCCAAAAATGATCCCATGAGAGCTGACTTCCGCAGACGGGGAATCAGTGGGTTCAGAATACTGACGAACACAAAGGACGGCAGGAATATCGCTACAGTGGCCATTACTCCGCCCTGCCAGCCCCCTAGGAATACGCCAATAAATGTGGCAGTAGTGAGCACAGGCCCGGGAGTGAATTGACCGATAGCTACTGCGTCCAGTAATTGCTGTTCGGTCAGCCAGCCATAAGTCTGTACTAGGCCTCCCTCCAGAAAGGCGATAAGGACATAACCGCTTCCATATAGTACAGCACCAACCTTGAGGAAGAACCATCCCAAGTTCCAGATGCTGTACTCCACCTTGGGAGTCTGCAGAAACCCAACAATAAAAGGCAGCACTCCGAGGGCTGTTAGACGGCGACGCCACAGGTAGAGTCCACCCAGACCGAGTATACCCCCACCCAGCATGGCGAGCACTTCATTCACTCCCAATAGCAACGCTATAGAGACAACAGCACCGATAGGGACCAGTGCCCAGGCCTTAACGGCGGATTTCCCTAAACGCCACAGCGCCCCCAGGATAATTGCGAGTACAGCAGGCTTAATACCGCGAAGGAACGGTTCGACTTCCGGTACTTCACCATACGAGGCGTACAGCCATCCGAGTACGCCAGTCATGAGTGCTGCAGGCAGGATGAAGCAGAGTCCTGCAACGACCAGCCCCCTAAAACCACGCTGTTCATAGCCGACATGCATGGCCATCTCGGTGGAGTTTGGGCCGGGAATCAGGTTAGTTGCACCAACTAGATCCAAGAAATGCTCTCTGGTAAGCCATTTGCGTCGGGTGACCACTTCGTCATCCATCATTGCGATGACTGCTGCAGGTCCCCCAAACCCGATAAAACCTAACTTCGTAAAAAGTCGTACCAGTTCACCCATTACACGGTTTTAATTTGATGTCCCGGAAGATAGAGATCAATTACGACGATCAGTGCGTCTTTTGCCAGTGTTCGATCAATTGGCTTCGCAAACGTGACCGTAGGGGCCGTTTTTCATACGAGGCGCTCCCGCCCGGGGCATCATGCGTTACTTTGCGTGACGAAGCAGGGACATGGCAGGCATCCACTGCTGCGCTGCGTGCGTTGAGCTACTTGGGAGGTGGATGGCGCATAATAGCGTACGCACTGTTGATCATTCCACGACCGATTCGTGATGCAGTTTACCGGGTTATTGCTCGGAACCGGCGTCGACTGATCACTGATTGCGAAGCAACTCAAAATAGCGCTGAATGAGCGCTTGGTAGTCTTTTGCATACCCACTCTCGAGTGCATCCATGAGCGCACGTCGCAGTGCATCCTGGGTCAGGTTGTTTTGCAGTTCCCCGGGGCTCACACGCTCAATGTCGGTACCCCGGCGTCCTTCCCGTCTTTTTTCTTCGCCTCGTTCCTGTAGACTGCGCGAAGCGTCCAGTAGTCTGGTCAAAATCTGCTGTTGACGCTGTCGCGTTGGGCGGTTCACCTGGCCGATCTGTAATTCCTGAATAGATTCAGCCATCTGTTCAGCGATCCGTTCAAGGTCACCGGCCAGTTGGCTTGCCAGATCGCGTTCCTGTGCCATTTCGGTGAGCTGACGCCGCATAGCTTCCTGTTGGCCGGCGAGTTGCCGTAGGCGTTCCTGCATATCAGCACTCATGCGCTCTCCCGGTGATTGGCCAAAAAAATCTTCGAGTGCCTGGTTCAATTGATCCTGCTGCATGGCCATTTCCTGGAGCTGCTGAATCATTTGCTCCATAGACATTCCTCCGCCGCTGCTGGAGGAAGAAGCATTTATGAGCTGGTCCAGTAAATCGCTCAACAGCAATGCCAAGTTATTCAGGTTGGTCATTGCTTGGGCGGCACTGGATTCTGCCGAGAGGCTGTTGCGATCCGTCAGCGCTTCGATGGAAGCCTCCATACTCATCAGCGCATTACCGGCAAACTCCTGGACATCCCGTGAAAGTTGGGGTAAGGTGCGCCCTAAAGACTGGATTGAGTCGGCAACGACGGCACCACCTGTCGCTAAGATTGCTTGCTTTCTTGCAAAATCGCGCAGCAAGGGGCTGTCTCGAGTGGCATCTGCAATACTGCGACGCAGGTCTTCTTGATCATAGGACAGTCGTAGAACGTTGCTCAGGATCAGTCTCAGTGCGGCCATATTGACCTGCATTTGTTGCCCCTGCATTCCAGTTTGGATGTTCTGCAGGTCAGACTGCAATTGCTGCATACTCTGACTCATTTGCTGCTGGCCCTGGTTAGCTTGCTGCATTTGGCCAGACTGCATCTGCTGAGCATTTTCCTGCATGCGTTTGGGTAGCTCCTTTGCTTGAGTTTGTTCGTTGAGCTGCTCCATTTGCTGCACAGGGGCTTGTTGCAGTTCCTTCATGCGTTCAGCAATTTCTTCCATCTTGGCTTCCAATGCCGACATCTCTTCGGCGGCTTGTATCTGTTCCTCTGTGAGCGTCTCAGGCGTTTCTGTCGGGGTATTTTCTGCCGTTTGCTCTTCTAGTTTATCCTGTACCTCTTGCAGATCTTCAGCACGTCGCGACGATTCCTCCAGTTGCTGCTGCACTTGGAAATTTTTGAACAATTCGAGAGCCCGCTCCATCCGTTCTCTGAACATCTCCTCATTGAACTCGAATTTTTCGAGCGATTCCTGCATTGCAGCCGGATCAAGTTCAGTGATGGCCTCCTGAAGCTGCTCAAGTGCCTCCGCGAGTTCAGGAGAGTTGATTTCTTCGGTCACATTCTGCAGCTCTTCAAATATGTCCAGTAATTCGTCACTGACCAGATTGTGGTCCTCCATCTGTTCAGCCGCCTCAGCCATGTTGTTAGCCAGCTCATCTACACGGTTTTGCACGTCCTCCTGCGCCTGGCGCAAGCTTTCCAAGCTTTGTTGGTCGTCCCAGTCGGCATCTTGCTTCCTTCGAAGCTCGTCGCGCAGCTCTTCAAATTGTTGGCGTACGTATTCGGCTTCTTCAATGAGTGACTCAAGACCGGACTCTGTTTCATCCTGTGTGGACTCCAGTGCTTCGTATCGTTCAGCAATTGAAGGGAGCCGCAACTGCTGCGTGGCAGAGATACTCTTCTTCGCACCGTTGTAGCCGTCATTATCCCAAACAGTCACGAAATAACTAATCACATCGCCAGGTACAATATCCAGACCCGTTGTCGTGTCAAGGTTCCAGAGGTACTGAACCTCGGGGGTGCTTGGCAGCGGCAGCATTATTTCCCGGAAGGTCTCCATGGTATCTCCGAATCTGCTATCGGACAGTCGCCAGGAGAGCGTAAGCCGTGAAAACCCAAAATCATCCCGGACACGAATATCAAGCGGAACCAACAGTTCGAAGTCCATATCTGTTTGAGGAGCCGGGGAAATTAGTTCTACAAAGGGGTATTGGTCAACGAGGGGGGTAATTGAATAGGTGATCGGATCGAGATTCGAGACACCGCTGGGTGACCGCAGAATGATGCGATAGCTGGTTTCCTCACGAAGCATGAGATCTCCGGCCATACCATCAAGAATAAGATCACTGTTAGTATTGTCCATAGATAGCCAAGCTTTAGCATCAGGATCACTCGTCCGAACGCGAATATTTGCTATCGTGCCTTGCAACCCCGTGATATTTCCTGTCCCGGGCGGCAGCTGCTGAGCAGGGAGTCCTGTATAGGCAGGGGGGCGCAAGGTTACCTGTAGGTCCCGAAGAATTGGGCGGTCAATTACGGCCACCTCATACCAGGGCGATCTTACAGAACCGGACACAGCGCGATATCTCAAGGGCAGGCGAAGGTTGTGTTCCTGGTGTAGGAACTGGCCAGATAAGTCAGATCGGACGCTCTGCGATCGAATACTATTTTCCCCAGGCACACCCAGCTCGAAGGTTACTATTTCCGGTAGGATTTCGCCTGAGGCAGTGGCAATTATTGTTAGGGAGTCTCCCTTGGTAATTTCAATATTGCCTGGGGTAACCGCCAGTGTGAATGGTGCAGGGCGTTCGAAAGTTGTTCCGGGAGAGAATAAGCGAACCGAAGCGTTCCAGAATCCCTGAGGAGCTGCCAATGTTAGTATGGCGATAAGTCCTAATGGGATTGCTGCATATCGGCTCCGGGCAATTGGTTGCCGCCAGTTCACTTTCTCAATAAGTGGCAAGTTGGATACCTCAGTATTGAGTGCTTTCACTGCACCATCTACCAAGGAGCGAGGAGCTGCACTGGCTTCACCATTACAGAGCTCGAGCAAACTGACAAGTCTACTCTGTAGATCAGGTTGGCCCTTTGTCACGGTGTGTGCAATTTGTTTGTAGTGTGTGCGGCTAAGCCATCCTGTCACCCAGGGGCGAACTACAAACCATAAAAATAGTGCAATGCCTGTGCCAATCCAGACCCAGAGGAGTACGCCGCGCCAAGGAGTCGGCATCCATAGGCGCATCTCTACTGTAAGGAGTATAAGCAGCGTACTTGTGACCGCAGTAATGAGCAGAATAAGACCAACGGCGACACGTTCAGTGATTAGCCGGCCCCAGCAAGCCCGTAGTCGGGTCTGGATTCCGTGTAGAATGCGTTTGGCTTCTTCACTCATGGCGCCATGTGTACAGCTGACTATCATGAACGGTTTCATCAGCTTTTAACGCCGGAGCGGCACATTACAGTATTATCTTTACAAGTCTGTGATTCGATTTATCCAATAATTCTGATTAATTAATGACTGATTGTGTAGCAATTATCCTTGGTGGCGGTGCGGGCTCGCGATTATTTCCACTCACATTACTTCGTTCCAAGCCTGCGGTGCCTCTTGCGGGCAAGTATCGGCTTATCGACGTTCCGGTTTCAAATTGTATTAATTCAGAGATCAGCAAGATTTTTGTTTTAACACAGTTCAATTCTGCCAGTCTGAATCGCCACCTGGCTCATACATACAGATTTGATGACTATCGGCGGGGTTTCGTGACGGTTTTGGCGGCAGAGCAGACCCAGCAATCAGCTAACTGGTTTCAGGGAACCGCTGATGCGGTTCGCCAAAGTATACCTCATGTCGCGATCTACCGGCAGGAGCACGTACTGATTCTTTCAGGGGACCAGCTCTATTCGGTGGACTATAGGAAGCTCCTGGCCCATCATGTGGATAACAACGCTGCTGTGACTGTTGCAACCATTCCGGTCACGGCAGAAGAAGCTCCCGCATTCGGAATACTCAAAACCGATGAAGATCAAAGGATCATCGAGTTCCATGAAAAACCTCAGGACCTGACTGGCAAATCGAGCCCGGTCAGTGAGTCTATGAAAGCTGAGGAGCGGGTATACTTGGCTTCCATGGGCATTTACGTGTTTAACAGCACGCTTCTCTTCAAAATTCTTGATGAGGAGCCTGACCATCATGACTTTGGGAAACAGATTATTCCGCACGTAATCGAAAAAATGCGTGTGGTTAGTTATCCGTTCGAGGGCTATTGGAGTGATATTGGAACGATCCGCTCCTACTATGATGCCAGTTTAATGCTGGCCGATCCACAGCCGGGTTACAACATTTATAATCCTGCAATGCGACTGTACACCCATGCGAGAATGCTTGCGCCAGCCAAGATTTCCGGAGCAAAACTTACCAACAGTCTGGTGTCCGAAGGATGTGTAATCGGCGAGAGTGAAATTACCGGGTCAGTGATAGGAATCCGTACCCAAATTGGTGATCATACAACCATTCGTAATTCAGTACTCCTTGGTGCAGACTATTATCCCTGGCATGGGACGGAAATACGCGAACGTGTTGAGGGACCGGATCAGCCTGGCATAGGAGATCATTCGTTTATTGGGGGAGCGATCGTAGATAAAAACGTGGCCATCGGTAGTAGATGCATCATACGTAACACCGAAGGCGTACAAGAACACGATGGTGAAAATTTCTATATCCGAGACGGGGTCGTTGTGATCCCGAAGAACGTTACAATTCCGGACGAAACCGTAATCTGATGCAGTTGGTTGCGAATAGGCGATGGGTCATTCTTCTTTTTGCCGGACTTATTGTTTTGGCAGGATGCCGGACCTATGGTGGTTCTGAAGACGAAATTGCTGCGAACCTGTCTGCGACAGTTCGGCAGATAGCAGCGGAGGCATCCGCTTTGGAAACAGAAGCTGTCAGGCTGGCTGAGGCTGCAGCTGCAAATCCTGCGTTGTCTCCTTATAAAGACCGCATGCAGGCCATAGTCTCCGAGTACGCGGCAATGGCACAAAAACAGGAGAAGTTGATCGACGAGGTATTGGCCATCGAGGGTAACGTGTTAACAAATTGGGTTGGACGGGCCCGATATGGGGCGCTGCATCGGGCATTTGGTGCACTTATCAGTGAAAGAGAATTGGTCCAGTCCAAGCGACACGCGCTCTCTGAAGATCTGGGAGTATACTTGGGTCTCACGCAGCGGAGGCAAGTACCGGAAGAAGGGCGCTTCCAGATCAGGCCACATCACTACAATCGCTCGCAGACCGCAATAGATTTGAAAGACTTGTTGGCCGGTATATAATTTGTGCCCGCTCCATAGCCCTGCCCGAAGCAGGGCGTGTACCGATTGTTCTGGACGCATGATCCTGAGGGTAGCACTTTGTTTGTTTACAATAGCAGGTGGCTTATTTGTGCGGAGGACGGCGCAGGCACAGGCACCGGTCGATTCACTGAGCCACTACGAATTGGGGGAAATTGTCGTAAGTCTGCAGGACAGTTCGGCCGTGACTTCACCGGTATCGACGATGCAGCGTGTCCGTCTGGCCGATATTGCGCAGTCTGACGTAGCTTCGATTGACTACGTTCTTCGGCGTGTTCCGTCCGCACATTTGCAAACAAATTCGCGTGGGGAGTCACTGATATATCTGCGTGGGGCAGGGGAGCGGCAGGTAAGCATATTCTTTGATGGGGCATTGCTCAATGTTCCATGGGATAACCGTGTAGATCTGAGCCTAATTCCCTCGGAAGTTGTTGGAGAAATCTCAATTGCCAAAGGCGTGCCGTCAGTACTCTATGGGACCAATGTCCTTGGCGGGGCCATCAATCTTACATCCAGACAGCTTAGTAACCAAGGGACTTTTACGCAGCTGTCGGGAATTACCGGCTCGTATGGTTCGCAACAGGCCCGACTCACGTGGCTTCGCCGCACGGAACGGTTCCAGTCTACGGTTTTTGCAGGTCTCTCGGATCAGAATGGTATAGGGGTTCCTGGTGAGGCAGATTTGCCATATGGCCAACATTCTGATGTGCGAACCAACACAGACCGTCAAATGCAGTCTGTTTTTGGGCAGTTGGCCTACAAGGTAGGTGGTGGCGGTAGTATTGGTATTTCGCTTCTGAGTTTTGGCGGCAAGAAGGGCGTCGCTCCAGAAGGTCATCTGGATCCTGAAGTGTCCAATGTGCGATTCTGGCGGTATCCAGAGTGGAAAACCAACATGGCCATTGTCAGTGGACAGTTTCCTGTTCGGAGCGGGACCTTACGCGGCGCTGCCTGGGTTAGCCGGTTTGGCCAGACGATTGCACAATACTCGGATGTATCCTATCGCGAGCAGCTCGAAACACAAATAGATCAGGATGATACGTACGGGTTACGTCTTATCTATCTGCGTGATTTTTCGGGGGAGGGGGTGCTGCGGCTGGCCGTAAATTGGTTATCGTCAAGCCATGAGCAGCAGGACCTTGCTATCGGAGAGCCCTCGCTTCTCAGGCTCTTCTCGCAGCGAACCCTCAGCAACGGTATCGAATACACAAAAGCCGGGCGTGTAAATCTTACAGTGGGCGCCAGTATGGATGTTTTTGCGACCCCAAAAACCGGGGACAAGCCAGATCGGGGTCCGCAGACAGGTGTCGGTGTCACAGCGGGACTTTCCCATGACCTTACCCCTGGTGTGACGATCAGGGGAGTTGCTGGGCGCAAAGTTCGTTTTCCAACTATGCGTGAACTGTTCGGTGAAGCGTTGGGGAGATTTCTAGTGAATCCGGATCTCGTCCTCGAATCCTCCCTATTGACAGAGGCGGCGGTGCGTATTGAGCGTGGTGAAACTACTGCAGAAGCGATTGTCTTTTTTAATCGGACCTACGATACAATCGGACAGAGGATGGTGCTCGTCGAAGGTGAAATGCGCCCCCGGCGACAGCGTGTTAATCTTGATGGCAGCCGTGTACTTGGACTCGAGACTACACTGGTCTCTCGCATTGTGCCGAGTATTCTGGTAAGCTGCAGCATGACTATAATGCGTGCACGAGAGGTTACTCCCGATGGTACGGAGCCACTCGTGGAGAAACCGTCCGGAATCGGAGGATGCAGTATGACCTATTGGTCTGCGATGGGCTTTTCGGTGGTATTGGAGGGCCGATACACAGGTAAGGCTCACGGATTAGGAGAGAATAACGCATTCATACCGCTTGAGCGTTCAATGGTAACAAGCATCCGTCTGGCCTGGCTTATCCTGTACAAACAATATTCGGCCGAAATTTTTGCACGGGCCAACAACATTACCGATGCAGTAACACTGCCGCAACTGGGTCTCCCCGGTCCGGGGAGAGCATTACATGTGGGAGTTCAGGTAACTTTTTGAGGTAGCTGTGGGCTAGAGCCGGAGCTGCAAACATCGGCTTAACGGTTACCCAGGCATCCCTGAACAGGGTGGATTTCCGGTAAGTATTCAGATTGGACTCAGAATCCCACTCGCTGTACGTTGTGATGATGTTTGAGAATTTAGCATCCACCCAGAGCTCGAGTTTTCTACAACCTTGCGCCTGTCGAATTTTTGGAGCGGTTGCGGCAAAGACACTGTAAAAAGAATGCACGGCATCAGGTTGCAATGTGAGGCGCACGATCCTGATCAGCATTTTCAACTGTTTGTTTGGTTAAGGGCATCACGCAGTTCGCGTGCGGCTTTTGCTGCCATCTTGTCAAAATCTTCGTCTGGGGAGGCATACAGGATGCTGCGGCTGCTGTTTACGAGGATCATGCCTTTCGGGGTTGCTGCACATGCAGCGGCTTCTACTGAGCCCCCCTGTACACCTACGCCGGGGATCAGGAAGGGGATGGTCGGATGTTGATCACGCAATCGCTGGAGTTCCCGGGGCTTGGTCGCACCCACTACGAATCCGACAGATCCGGGAAAATTTTTGCCCCAGGTGGCAGCTCGATTGGCAACATGTTCATATAGAGGCTTGCCGTCTATGATCAGCGACTGCAGTTCATCGCTGCTCGGGTTGGAGGTTCGCACCAGGACAAATGTTGCCCGCCCGCAGTATTCTAGGAATGGTTGCACCGCATCAAGACCCATGTAAGGTGCAACCGTGCAGCCATCAGCCCCTAGTAAGTTAAAGATACTGGAAGCATAACTGCGGGCCGTATTACCGATATCGCCGCGTTTAGCATCTACAATGCATAGTGTATGGCTCGGGAGCAGATCAATGGTCGCAGCAAGGGTCCTAAATCCATCGCTTCCTAGATTCTCGTAGAAAGCCGCGTTGAGTTTATAGGCACAGGCGTAGGGAGCCGTAGCTTGTATGATTGCGCTGTTGAAAGCCAGAATGGCAGCTTCAGGCGTCGCGTATTTTTGGCGAAGGGAGTCGGGTAGTTTGGCTACGTCGGGATCCAACCCTACGCAAACCATGCTATCGCAGGCAGCCTGGGCACTGCGTAAGCGTTCAGTAAAGTGAGCCTCCATGCGTAGAAGTTAGAATTCAGGCGAAAGTAGCTCCCAAGCTAAGGGGGCTTACCGTAATATCTATCATACTAAGCGCAAGTTTGCAAATTCAGTTGCCTACTGACTGACATCTTGCACTAATTTAGGGATTTTCGCCCTCAATTTGGCCATTCGGGGCCTTAATCGGCCATTTTTGCTCAAATTGATCTGAATACACAGACGTACGCAAACCATGGCAGTGACGCCCCTAACTCGGCCAGAATAGGTATTTTTCTGGCAAACACCAACTAACTTGCAACCATGCCCCGAGATCATGCAGCTGCGCGAATGGTATCGCATGGCCGATGACTTGACGGCGCAGTGCACCCGTTTGGCGCATCAGGTCTGAAATCAGCTCTGGCGCTACTTCCCGCAATTCCTGAATCTCTGGCTCCCATTGTCCTCTGCGGTGCTGAGGGTTCTATGGGTCCTCATTCCCACGCCCACCTGGGGTCTCTGGCGCGTCGTCGGGTCTGTGCATGCGGTAGCCTATCCGCGGCTCGGTGAAGATGTACGTTGGGTTGCCCGCATCGTCACCCAGCTTGTCTCGCAGTTTTTTCACGAAAGCCCGGACCCGTCGCCGGTCGTCGATGTCGTCCAATCGCCACACGCTACGCAACAGGGTTTCATAGGTCACTACCCGACCGGCGTTGGTCGAAAGGAAGCGGAGCAGATCGTACTCAATGGCAGTGAGTTCCACCGGAACTTCGCGCACGGTAACCCGGCGTTCCTCGTAGTTGATCACAAGAGCCCCCGACTGGAATGTTTCGGGGAACACGTAGCTCTTGCGCAGCGCCGTCTGGATCCTGGCCACCAGTTCCATGGGCGAAAACGGTTTCACAATGTAATCGACCGCTCCCATCTCCAAGGCCCTTACAACCGTTTCATCCCGGCCATAGGCGGACAGGAAGATGACCGGTCGATCCGCCAGCGCCGGAACCTTTTGCATCAACTCAATACCGTCCATCTCGGGCAGCAGCAGGTCCAGCAGGACCAGATGGGGGTCGTGCTCATCAATCAGGTCGGACACTTCATTCGGGTTGACTGTGGTAATCAGACTAAAACCGGCGCCGTTGAGGGTCGTCCGTACATGCCCCAGAAACTGAGGATCGTCGTCCACTGCGAGTACGAGCGGCTTCCGCCTATCCGCGCGCGGCCTATGCGTCGGGACCTCCATTGCACCATTTACGGTCTCCTCGACCAGAGGAATCGTGAAGGTGAAGCGGGTGCCTTGTCCGGGTCCGGCGTTCTCGGCTCGGATGCGGCCCCCGTGAGCTTCTACCAATCCCTTGCAGATGGCCAGGCCCAAGCCGACGCCCCGCGGCCGGCCCCCGTCCCTAGTGTACTTCTGGAACAGGTACGGCAACTGCTCGGGCGACACACCCTGGCCTTCGTCCGTTACCGAAATAGCGACGTAGACCTCATCACGCACCGCACCGACATGGATGACCGACGACTCTGGAGCATGCAGGGATGCGTTGGAGAAGAGGTTGTTCAGCACCTGAACGATACGTTGTTCGTCGGCCATCACACGGGGCAAGTCCAGCGGCAGGTCGATGCGGATGGTCTGCCTGCCGCCACCACTTAGGAAGGTGGTCCGGGCCTGCTCCACCAGTTCGGACACCTGCACCGGCTTGGAGTCGACCGACAGCATGCCGGAGTCAATGCGCCCCGCATCAAGTAGGTCGTTGATCAGATTGTTCATATGATCGGCCTGCACTTCGATGATCCGGAAGAACTGCTGCATCTCGGTGTGGTCCAGAACCCGCGAGGCCCCCAGCACAGTCGCCGCCGAACCCTTGATGGCGGCGAGTGGCCCACGCAGTTCGTGGCTCACCAGACCCAGAAATTCCGCCCGCAACCGGTTCAGTTCTTGGAATGGCGCCAGATCCTGCATGGTGACGATCATCGACTCGACCGCGCCGCCGACGGAGTAGATTGGGGCGCAGTTGATGAGCATCGTGGTTCTTCGGCCATCGGGAACCGAGAGTACGACCTCCTCGGCGCGCATGGTCAGGGCATCGTCGATCACTCGTTTCATCGGATATTCCGCAAGGATCACTTCGTGCCCGTCGGAGAAGCGGCACGTCAATACCTCCAGCAGCTGCTCCACGCCATGGCCGGGCATGCGTAGCCCCTCGACGATCCGCCTAGCCTCCCGGTTGAATGACACCGGCTGACCGGTCTTCGCATCAAAGACCACGACGCCCACCGGCGAGATATCGACCAGCGTTTCCAGGCTCGACCGCACCCGCTGCTCGTCCCGGTACGTGCGGGCGTTGGCGATTGCGGCCGCCGCCTGGGAGGCGAACAGCACCAGAACCTCCTCGTCCTCATCGGTAAACTCATAGCCACCCTGCTTCCTTCCGAGGAAGAAGGTTCCCACATGCACGCCGCGGTGACACATCGGAGTCGCTTGGAAGGTCTTCGGCAGCAACGGATCCGGGACGTAGCCGATGGAGCGGATGTAGGTGTGCAGGTCTACCAGCCTGAGCGACCCTGGAAGATCGCGGAGGTGCTCAAAGAAACGCAGCGCGGGAGACCACTCCGTCAACAGCCGCTCGTCGTCCGGGCTAAAGCCGGAGGTGACGAAGTCCTGCGGCTGCCCCGTCTCATCAATGGTCGTGATCACGCCGTAGCGGGCGCCGACCAGGTCGCGGGTGTTTGCTAGGATTTCGTGCAGGACTGTATCAAGATCGAGGCTTGAGTTGACACACAGAAACGCTGCGCTCAATCTGGACAGGCGCTCGCGCAGCGCCTGGATCTCTGAGTCCACCTTATTGGATTTATTCATTCGCCTGCATCTCGTTTTGATTTGAAAGAAACTTCTGGGTCTCGCGCCGTGCGCTAACCGATAAAGCGATTGTGATTTTTCAATGCTCTGGCCTAAAGATACAACCCAGCATGAATTAATAATAATATAACCAATATTACCCAATATATAACAGAAAAAGAACATAATTGACAGAAAAAGAACATAATTGACAGAAAAATATCTTAAACCATCATCGCCGCTGATCATGCCGGTAAACCACTTGCCCCCAAATTCTAAAGCCAGTTTTACAAAAGGCTCTGGAGTAAGGAATTTCTGGATATCCTGGTGGCACCCGGCTCGTAGTACATACAGCATTCAATTTACTTTGCCTGATGTCAACAGTAGACCATCCCCTTTCCTTACATCAGTTATAGCCCTGACGTTGATCTTGTTAGGGCTGTTTTGCCTGTCACCTTCGATCCTTTTTGCACAGGAATTGAAGATCGGTCCGACAACACAGAATTCAGACATAGGACGGGCCCCTACAGTTAAGGGCCTGAAGCATGCGGGGAACGCTGGAAATGTAATTGCAGTGTTGGAGGTGACGGTGACGGGTGATGTGGGGACCGCGAACGAAGCGCGCACGGAGTTGCCCGAGGAGCTGTCCGTGCAGGGCAGCTATTCCAATCCATTCCGCACAGCAACGAGCATTGTGTATAACCTGCCAGAGCCTGCACAGGTATATGCCGAGGTTTTCGACATACTCGGTCGTGTAGTCTATACGCCCCGTTGCAGAATATGGATGCGGGATGGGGTCACAGTCTGTCACTGGATCTGTCCACAACGAGTTCAGGCCTGTACGTATACCGTGTCAATGCGGAGACAGCGTCAGGAATACTTACAAGGACTGGCCGCATGATCCAGGTTCGATAATCCCCTGAGAAGTCTTTAAGCATCGCCAATCAAAAAGAAAGTATCGCTAGGCTATGAGAGCTATTACATTAACATTATTGTTGTCAACCTTTTGTCTGTCCCCTTTGACCCTTTTTGCACAAAGGTTGTCAATTACTCCGGCGCCGGTAACGATTGTGGAGGGAAAATCCGAAGATATTATGGTAGTACTGTCGTCGCAGCCGACGGGAGATGTAACGGTGACCATTGTAACGCGTAATGGAGCGGATGTCAGACTGGACAGGAGCGAACTGATCTTTACGCCCTCAAACTCGAATCAGCCGCAGAAGGTGACGATCATGGCGGATCAGAATGCGGATCTTTCGGAGAACAACAGGGCACTGATTTTGATTGCGAGTGGAGGCGGCTATGTCGGGAATGGGGTCATGGTTAGTCCCCATATAGCGTTGATCCAGTCACCTGGCGAGACCTTTTCAACTCAAGGGAGTAATTTAAGGATCAAGATGATGCCCACGTAACGGTGTCGTCTTGGAATGGTCGAGTGCCGATTCCTCCATTGCCGTGGTAGATTCAACCGGCGAGGTTACCGCTGTCAGTCCTGGCATAACCACGATCGCTGCCACATTCGCCACCACCGAAGGGACAGCAACCACCTGGGTAGGTGTTATCCCAGCGAATTCAATACGTTCACTGGACTCAGGATCGGAAACGATGGCTCCATAATACTCTAGACGGGAGGCACTACACTGAGCGCCGGCGTGGCTGAATGCCTGACTGGCGGTGACACGTTCAACGGCAATAGGTTCGACTACCACTAGACGGCATGGCAGTTGGACACGGGCTCGGGCTGGACCGAGGTACCGGGTACGAAGCGGGCCGACAACAAGCTGTGCGGCTACGACTTGGCGTCGGCCACACCTGACAAGTACCGGCTGGTTGAGCATATACGCTTACTATGTGTATAATCCGTCTGTAAGCTCCCGTAATTGTTCGGCGAGTGGTCTTTGTGATACAATCCGAATATCCTGAATTCATGTCTATCGCCAGTGAAATTTTGAAGAAACCCAAGCTCAGCCTTGGCATCGAAGAGGAGTATCTCATTGTAGATGAAGATACCGGAAAGCTTATTCGCGAAGTACCGCCTTCAATGTTGGCGGATGCACAGGAAGCGCTTGGTGGGCAGGTCTCGCAGGAGTTTTTTCAATCTCAGATAGAGGTTGGAACACATGTCTGCGCAAACGTGCAGGAGGCACAGGATGAGCTGATTCGATTACGCAGAACGGTACACGATGTGGTAGAGCCGTATGGACTCGCAATCATTGCCTCATCTTCGCATCCGAATGCTTCGTACTTCACCCAGCGTCACACTCCCCGAGAACGCTACGAAATTTTAGCGCAGAACATGCAGGTGATCGCTCAGAGAATGGTCATCTGTGGAATGCACATACATGCGGGTATTGAGGATGATGATCTACGGATTGACCTGATGAATCAGGCGACCTACGTGCTGCCGCATCTACTGGCACTGAGCTCATCGTCCCCCTATTGGGAAGGGCAGGATACGGGACTTATGTCATACCGTATCGCAGTCTGGAACGAAATTCCGCGTACAGGACTTCCTGAACACTTTGAGAGCTATGCAGAATTTGAGCGGCATGTAGACATGTTGGTCCATGCCGGTGTGATAGAGGACAGCACGAAGATATGGTGGGATATTCGACCCAGTCACCGTTTTCCTACGCTGGAGATGCGTGTGGCAGATATTTGCACAAGAATAGAGGATGCGATCTGCATTGCAGCGTTGTACCAGTGCTGGTTGCATATGCTGTGGCGCCTGCGCCGGAAAAACCAGCGTTGGCGTAACTATGCTAACATGCTGTTGTACGAAAACCGTTGGCGAGCCCAGCGTTACGGGATTGATGGATCACTGATTGATTTTGGGAGGGGGCTGATGATTCCGTATAAAGAACTGCTTGAAGAGTTATTGGAATCAGTCATGCCGGATGCAGAAGTTCTAGGATGCGTGAAAGAGATCAGGCATGCGCGCACGATCCTGAGGCGGGGGACCAGCGCACACTGGCAGCGTGAAGCCTACAAAAAAGCAATACAGAAAGGGGCCACGTCGGAGCAGGCTATCAAGGCTGTTGTGGATATGCTCATTCAGGAAACCATGCACGGCGTGTAGCCCCTATTCTCTCGGAGGAAACACAGTGAACTGTGTCTTGTCCCGGGCCAGGCTCCCAAAGAGACCGTGTGCACCAGATAGGGTCGGGATGGCGTTGGGAATAACTCCGGGACCAAAGGTGCTGTTACCGCCCTGTTGTAGCTCGGCAGAACGGATAAAGTCAGACAGGTTACGATCCAGCGAATTCACGTAGATCACGTTGCGGCCGTAGAAATTGACCCCGATCCACGGATAGACTAACCTGATAGTGCCGTCAGAGAACTTAAAGAAATTGCCTTCTGTAATGATTGGAGATCCGTTGATCCGGAAGTCTTCCAGAGTGAGCTCGTCATCATCTTCTAGAAATCCAGCCGCCGTTGGCACCAGAAGATCCTCCTGTACATCCAAAGCTTCCGTAACCAGTGTGAAGCTGCTTTGGGTTTGATCACTACCACGACCGGGAGTCACAATGAGGGTTAGCTGTTCATCTGACAGATACGTTCCCGCCTCGGGCGAGGCACTCAGGATTTTCACAACAGTCGGTACATTGGTTGTTCCTGTGATGAGAGATGCTACACCAGGCACGGTTACCTTCAAATCATAGCGCGCACCGGGTTGTATGATATGTTCGGGGCCAAGGTACTGGTACGCTCCAGGTTTTTTAGTGGACGCTTCCAGCAACAAACTCGTTGAGCCCGTACTGAGTACTACCTCTGCATTCGTGATAGCACGCTCCTCAAAATCACTCGACTGATTTACCAGCACAATCTTGCTCACACGCGCCGGGGGGACCGGCTCGTTAGCGATGAGCATAAGTTCGACTACGGTTTCATTGTCCAGTACACTAAAGTCTGTGGAATCACAAGCAACCAGAGACAGAAGCAGTCCAGTAAAGAGAATCTGTCGCCACATCAGAAATCAAGAGTAAAGGATAAGTTGGGGAGGGGGATTGGTATTTGCGGAATGGTTGATCTGGAAAGAGTGCCATCATCTTCAATCTCGTTAAAGATGAACCAAGTGTTGCTCCTTGAATAGACGTTGATAACCTGTATTTGCAGTGTATAGTCTGCAAAGCGTTTCAATGAGCCAGTCCAGGTCACCCCCAGATCAAGTCGATGATAGGCGGGCAATCTGGCTTGATTAAGACCTGGGGATACCAGCAGCTCAGTTTGGTCAAATCCATTCACACGCTTTGTTCCATAGATGGTATAAGAGGCTTCTGGACGTGTATATGCCTGTCCCGTGGCATACGTAAATACAGCGCCCAATTCCCAACGTCGAGAAATCCTCCATTGGCCTACCACGTTCAGGTCATGAAGCCGGTCGTTACGCGGAACAAAATTCCGGGGCTCTCTGAATGCATCCTGATTTAGTCTTGGATAGTACCGGTTCGTGTGGGCCAGTGTGTAGGCGATAAACCCGTTGATCCGGCCCTCCGGGCGTGACAGCTGCATTTCTGCGCCGCGTGCCATTCCTTCGCCAAAGGCAAACAACTCTGAGTATTCCAGACCGGCTAGGCCATTACTGAACGGATCAAGCACAAAAAGCTGGCGCATGGTTCTGTAATAGACTTCCGTATCCAGCGTAATTCCCCTGGACAGGTTTGTCTTCAATCCTAAGATGAATTGATCACCGTACGCCGGCTTGACCCCCTCGCCACTTGTTAGCCAAAAGTCAAATCCGGAGAACACCTCATTGGTAATGAGGGTTAAGAATTGGTAGTACCTTCCGGCGCTTGCTTGAAACCGTACGTCCGCCCCCAGCTGCCGTTCGAGCGAAAATCGAGGTGCTAATGTAAAATGACCTCCATAGCCATAGTACGTACCTCGCAGGCCGGCAGAGATGGACCAGTTCTCCGCTGGATGATAGGTATCCTGCAGATAGAAGGAGGCATGTTCGACCCTGTTCCGCGTGTTGAAGACTTCTCGGTCATCAAAAAAATTCGTTAGCGGCGCATCAAATATACCTGCCCAGATTCCACCGGTCAGATCATGTTTCGGTCCTGGATAGTACTCAAAATCCGCCCGGAGCGAGGTTTCCGCCACGCGGTTGATCTGCTTAAAGTTGGTGCCGCTAAAAGTTGCACGCGGCATGGATTCGTACCAGGATGTCGTTAACGTGACATTAGAGAAGAATTGGTTGGACCACAGGTGTGTCCAGCTTCCGGCGACCGTACGGTTACCGTAGCGCAGTTTTATCTCTATGCCTTCGGTAAAGGTGGAGCGCAGGTAATCTGAACCCGTGTAGAATGAGAGTGAAAGCTTATCGTTTGGGGAAGCATCAAGGTTAACTTTCCCGTTGAAGTCGTAGAAATAGAATGCCCGGGGGACGGCGTCGATATTTTGTAGAACTCCGAGTATAGGCTCAAGTGTCGATCGTCTCACGGCAACCATCCAGGAGCCGCGGGAATACGGACCTTCGGCAAAAGCTCTGGAGGCCAGCAGGCCAACGCTGAGTTTCCCGTGTGTTTCGCGCCGGTTACCATCCTTGTTCTGGATGTCCAGCACCGATCCAAGAACACCGCCATAGTTCGCAGGGAAGCCTCCCTTGTAGAGTCGTACGTCCTTGATCGCGTCCGTGTTGAACGTGGAGAAAAATCCAAAAACGTGGCTTGGGTTGTAGATTTTTGTGCGATCCAGAAGAATGAGTGTTTGCCCAGGATCTCCCCCGCGGATGTAGAGGCCGCTTGAGTAATCAGATGACTGTGCGACGCCGGGTAACAGCTGAAGAGACCGAAACACATCGGGTTCGAACACCTGTGGCAGTTTCTGGATGGTAGCTACACTGATTTGGCCCACCCCGATCGAGCGCTGTTCTTCTTCTGTGATACGGTCAGCCGACACTTCCAGAACGTCCAATAGTTCTTGGGTAGTTGCCAGTTCTACGTCGAGTCTGACTGACTCGCCTGCAGCAAAGGTCACTTCTCGTGTGACCGTCTCAAATCCGACAAAGGAGTATCGAACGGTGTACGTTCCAGGTTCAATCCCTGAAATAGCATAATATCCTGACAGGTTGCTGGTCGCTCCTCGAAGGGTACCTTCCAGGGTTACGTTTGCAGAAATAAGCGTTTCTCCGTTGGATGCGTCAGTTATGAATCCATCCAATGCAGCGAGCTCTTGGCTATGCGCCGAGGCAACAAAGAAGCCGAAGCCGAACAGGAATGTGATTTTTGCAACAACCGAGAGTGTGTACCGAGAAGGAGAGGTCGTTACAGTACCGGTCAATTTAATGGAGGTTTAGGTAAGGGGTCAGGACTTCGGGCAGTTCATACGAACAATTTTCGGTTTGGTTATACTCCAGCAAAGCTGCAACGACTCGGGGCAGTGCAAGAGCACTGCCGTTGAGCGTGTGTACGAGCTGTGGTTTGCCGCCACTCTCTGGACGAAACCGGATATTCATGCGGCGCGCCTGATAATTGGTGAAATTCGAAATAGAAGATACTTCCAGCCAACGTTCCTGCCCGGCGCTCCATACTTCCAGATCGTACTGTTTGGTTTGGTTAAAGCCTAACTCGCCAGCGCACATCAATAGGCGTCGATAGGGCAGGTTCAATGCTTTCAGAAGTGTTTCTGCATCCCTGCGCATGGTTTCCAGAACATCATAACTGTGTTCTGGATGCGTAAGCTGCACGATCTCCACCTTATCGAATTGGTGTAACCGGTTGAGTCCACGTACATGTGCGCCATAGGAGCCCGCCTCGCGTCGCCAACAGGGTGTATACGCGCAGAATTTGACGGGCAGGTCGGATTCAGATAGAATCTCGTCCCGGAAATAGTTCGTGAGTGGTACTTCGGCCGTAGGCACGGGATAGAGTCCATCCAAGGACACATGATACATTTGCCCTTCTTTGTCGGGTAGTTGTCCTGTGCCGCGTGCGCTGGCCTCGTTCACGAACAGTGGTGGACGAACCTCCCTGTACTGGCGTGTTGCGGTATCAAGGAAAAAATTGATCAGGGCTCTGTGCAGTCTTGCACCGACATCCATATAGAATGGAAAACCTGCTCCTGCTACTTTCGCACCACGTTCAAAGTCAATCAGTCCATGTTGTTTGGCAATCTCCCAGTGAGGCAGAGGGGTAAACTCAAATGAGGGAATTTCACCATGCCGGTAGACTTCCACATTATCCGCTTCGCTCAGTCCGTCAGGAACACTTTCATGCGGAATGTTTGGAATAGTGAGTAGCAGTTCAGAGAGTGCCTGTTCTGCACTTGCAGCAGTCTCTCCAAGCTCTTTGATCTCTGTTTTCAGGCTTGACTGACGTGCAATCAGGACTTTTGCTGCCTCGTGCTTACCCTTACGCATCAGGACGCCTATATTTCGGCTCTCGGCATTTGCCGCCTGTTGCTTGACCTGGCGGAGTGTCAGCGCCTCCCGGTGAACACGGTCTTGTTCCAGCACATGATCAACGAGATCCGCGCCTGCCGGGATTCCGCGCCTGGTAAGTGCCTGGCAAATTTCCCGGGGGTTTGCTCGAATGAATTCAACACCAAGCATCTACCGGAGGACGTCCAGTCTTGGCAGACTTCTTACGAAGGCGCAAGTGCGCTAAGGCTGCCTTAAGGGGCAGGGGGCGATAGTCAAGCTCGGTCTCTGCCTTCAGCGTAATGAGGCCGGTACGTTTGGGGCGTTGAGCGGGTCGGTTATCTGAGTGCTGCAAGATTGGCTTAATAAGTGTTGAATCAAGATCGAAGGCCTGCGCGATGGCGAGCGCGAAGTTGTACATGTTCACAAACTCACGACCGGACAGGTTATACACGCCATTTTTCTGAAAGTGTACTATGCGAAGAATTCCCAAAGCAAGATCGTGGGTGTACGAGGGAGTACGCCATTGATCGGTATACACTCCGATCCTGTTTTTTTCCTGAAGATTATCACAGACCCATTCAACAAAATCTGCCCGTGGGAGTCCTGTTGCTGCACCATAGACCACATTCGTTCGTACGACAGTCCATTTACCTACACCTGCTGCACGCGCAGCATTTTCGCCTGCAAGCTTTGCTTTCCCATAAAAGTTTAGAGGTTCGGGCCGATCGTCTTCGCAATACGGTCCACTATTGCCGTCAAACACAAAATCTGTAGATAATTGAATCAAGTGTGTCCCTCGACTGTGGCACGCTTTTGCAAGCTGTTTAACTGCTTGTGCGTTCACACGCCAGCACTCGTCACGGTTGGTTTCGCAGGCATCAACAGCTGTCATTGCTGCACAGTTGATTACGCACTCTGGAGAGAAGTCGGCGAAGATTCGCTGGATATCATCCGCCTGACATACATCAAGTTTCTCATAGTCGTATGGCAGCGTATTCCGTGCGTGGGGGGTGGTTTTCCGACCGGTGGCTAACAACTTATAGGAATCCCGTTCTACGAATTTCCGAATAAGCTCCTGGCCCAGAAGTCCGTCAGCTCCAGTAATCAATATGCGCTCAATGGCCATCGATTGTGTGTTCGTGTTTTGTCTAGAGATCTCTCCCCGAAATGGTTGCAATGAGGTCGTCCTTCAGGTATACCGTGTCTGCAAGAGTGATACGTCCTTTCAGGTGCAGGCGAAGTTCACGGCGCATAGCTGCTTTTTCGTAGCGTTCTTTCTCGAGCTCTGTTTCCGGATGTATTGGTGGCACCGCGGTTGGGCGGCCTTCATCGTCGAGAGCCACAAAAGTAAAGTATGCATGATTGCATTCGCGCCGATCCTTTCGGTCCAGGTTTTCGGATTCTACAGAAAGCTCGACCTCAAGGGATGTACCGAATGCCCGGTTTACCCAGGCCTCAACAATTACGACCTCGCCCAGCAAGAGAGGTGAACTAAATTCTACCGAGTCGATCGCCATGGTTACGCACACCAGCCCCGCATGACGCATCGCACAGATGGCGGCACATTTGTCCATTAGCGAAAGCAGTCGCCCGCCAAACATGGTACCATAGGCATTGGTATCGTTTGGCAGAACGATTTCGGACATCACGCAGCGCGATGCACGCGGAGTTTTCGGTGGATTCATGAACCGTCAGGTCTTTTGCTTTTTCTTACGGGCTGCTGGGAATAGAATATTATTCAGGATAAGGCGATAGCCCGGCGAGTTTTGATGCAAGCTCAGGTCAGTTGGAGGATCTCCTACGTAGTGTTGATAGTCTTCGGGGTCGTGGCCGGCATAGTAAGTAAAGGTACCCTGACCGTAGGATCCATGCAGGTATTTGACCTCACCTCGCTGTGGTACTTCGGCGAGCACGACCACATCAGGCTTAATAAGGTGCCTTCTGAACGCGGTGGTTTGTCCGATGAATCCTTTCACGGTCCCGACGTGGTTCTGAGTTAACATGGAAGGTACAGGATCCCATTTGGCACTGAATTCAAACATTGTAAAATAATCCAGTGCTGGATTTTGTAACTGCTGCGGGGGTGGCCCGACGTCAATATCGGAGTGCTCATACTCAGCAGCGTTAAAACTTGGACTAAAGCCCTCAAAAGCAAGTGAGGCCGAATAATCCAGCTCTCTGATGGCATTGGGGTCTATGGGATCCCCGTCGTACTCAGACGGAACGATATCGGTCGAGTGTGCAGCTAAGGCAATATCGTAAGTGTCTGTGCCGGAGCACATGGCGAACAAAAAACCGCCATCGGCAACATACTGTTTGATAGTCTGTGCAACCAGCAGTTTCAGGCGGCTCACCTTTCGGTATCCGTGGCGTTGAGCGGCTAATTCGGCACCGCGCTGCTGTTCGATATACCAGGGCATATTCCGATACTGGTAGAATTTGCCGTACTGTCCGGTGAAATCTTCATGGTGAAGATGCAGCCAATCGTAAGCAGACAGGACACCGCCAATGACATCGTCATCGTAAATCATATCGTATGGTACCTCGGCATATTCCAGAGCAAGGAGTACAGCATCGTCCCAAGGCAGGGTTTGTTGCGGGGCGTATACTGCAATACGCGGGGGTGTTTCCAGTCTCACAAGTGCGGTGTTTGCCCGGTCGCTCTCAACTTCGGCAATAAGTCGGGCTGTCGCGGTCCCGGAAAGTGTTTCGTATACAACCCCGCGAAGCGCAAGCTCATTACTCAATTCCGGGAAATCTACAGCCAGAAAAGCGCCGCCGCGAAAATTCAACAACCAATCGACGGGTTCTCCCCGCTGGAGCGCCCAGTATACCGCACCGTAGGCTTTCAGGTGATCTGACTGGCCGTTGTCCATTGGTATCAGCACGTCCTGCGCACCGGCAGGATAAATGGGCAACAGCAGCAATGCAGCAACGCTACACACCTGCCGAGCGAAGCGCACGTATGCGCTCACGTGCCTCGCTGACCAGGAGTGAGCCAGGGTATTGTGTGAGCAGGTTGGTGTATGCCTGCAGTGCACCTGCAGCATCGCCTTGAAAGGTTTCAAGGATTTCAGCATAGTAAAAAAGGCTGCGATCTCGCAGCGGACTCTGTGGATGTATAAGTGGGAATTCACCAAATGCCATCATGGCTTCATCAGGACGATTATCAAGCAAAAGGGCCCGGGCGCGCAAGAATCGGACATCATCTGCAATTGGATGCCGTCCCCATTGTGCCAGTATATCTTGGGCGACATGGGCGGTTTCAGCTGCTTTTTGCTGTCGGAAGAGCAGTCGAGCCTGTGCGTAGCCTGTGAGTGCCCGATTCGTGGAGTCAGTGTCGGGATTTTCCAGAAGCAGTATGCGTAACTCGATGGCATCGTTGGCGGTCTCTTTATCCGTGTCTTCTTTAAGACTGCTCAGGATAGATTGTGTCTCAGAAAAATTTCCAGCGTAGAAGTGGGTCATTGCCTCCTCAAACCGTGCTTTTGCTGCGAGTTCGCCGTCCGTCTGTTCAGCCAAGCGCGCAAAGATGGTGCCAGCTTCATTCAGATTGCCGTTCTCTACAGCCAGGCGCCCTAAATCAAATCGAGCCTGATAGCCAATGGGAGAATTCGTATACCGTGTGGCCAAAAAGGACAAAATGCGTTTGGCGGCCTCCCTGTCTCTAAATACGTCCTGGTGCAGGGCGCCGATTCGCGCCATTACAGAGGGGGTTTGTAGATGCCCGGGAAAGTCCCTCAGAAATGCTTCATAAGCTTCAAGTGCACGTTGGTACTGCTCGGGGCTATTGGTTTTTTCAGCCTGTAAGCGATACATGTCCGCCATACCGAGACGTGCTTCAATAGATATATTTTCTTCGGGATATGCCTCAAGTACTGACTGGAATGCTTGGCCGGCGACTGCGAAGGCACCTGCCTCTGCCGCACGCAGAGCGAACTGATAGACTCCTTGCCCGCCAGAATCAGCGTCCTCTTCGAGTGCCATAATCTCCTCAAATGCTCGATCAAAACTCTCTGCCTCCTCATACAGCCATGCCAGGAGGTCTCGTAGTTGACGTAGATCGGGTTCAGTTGCGACACGCGCTTCCGTAATACGGATGGCGGCTTCAAGGGCGCCATCCTGCTCCAGATCTCTTCCGAGTCTACTGCGCACGTAATTTAGCTGTCGCTCGTTCGCAGACAGAAGATCCAGGTGTTCCTGTGTAGCAAGCTCATGTTGTCCGGTAAGAGCATACAGTTGCGCAAGTTCTGCCTGAAACAGGCTCATATTGTCAATATCCTGTCTGCCCTGCTTTAATACATCAATCGCTTGAATAAGGAGGCGTATCTGAAACATACTGGCATAGACGACACGGTAAACCGCTTCGGTGTCAGGAGCGGACTGCAGGAGTGCAGACCAGGCTTCCATTGCTGCAGGTTCATCTCCGCCAAGGTAAAATAGTTGTGCACGTTCAGCTTCAAGTTCCAGCTGCACCACCTCACTGCGTGCAAGGGCATCGTCTATCAGTGCCACTGCATCGTCATATCGCTTAACACTGACGTAAGCTTCCTTGAGCTTATCGAAGAAAATCTTACGTTCGGGTTGTTCGGCGTACAAATCACTCAGGATTACAATAGCACGATCAAACTGCATGCCCCGCAGGTACCCGAGGGCAAGTTGATAACGGGAGGCAGAATTTCCGTCAAGCTGCTCTTCCTCGGTAGGAGGACGTGTTCGGTTTGCACGTTGAGGTTGAGCCAGTGCTAGGTCGCCAAATGCGAATACACACAGGCAACAAACAAGAAATAATCGCATTCGGGTTACTGAGCTAATACGGATGCAGAGAGTACTACGTTATATTAGGATTGATCAATCCAGACAAGTGGACTAACCAATAATGAACACGGGTAGGCGCAGTATAAGTATTGTGGGGGCAACAGGATCCATAGGTACGCAGTGTTTGGATATTGTTCAAAGACATACGGATAAGTTACACGTGGTAGCCCTTGCCGCCAACCGGAATGTAGATCTGTTAGTCAAACAGGCACGCGCTTTTGGCCCGGATGTAGTCGCCATAGCGGACAGATCGTATACACAGGCACTTCGGAGTGGACTTGAGGGGACCGGCATTCGTGTACTTGAGGGTGATGAAGGAGTATGTGTCTGTGCAACGCTTCCGAAGGCGGATATAGTACTTGGCGCTGCCTCGGGTATTGCAGGACTCAAATCTGTTCTGGCTGCCCTGGAAGCCGGAAAGGTATTGGCTTTGGCGAACAAAGAGACATTGGTAGCCGCCGGCGATCTTGCAATGCGGACGGCTCGGTTGCACAAGGCCAGAATTATACCGGTGGACAGTGAGCATGCAGCAGTGTTTCAGTGTTTGGAAGATAGCATACGCAGTGTAGAAAAGGTCATACTTACGGCATCCGGGGGCCCGTTCCACAAGAGTGATCGTACAGCACTCGATAAAGTTACGCCTCAGCAGGCGCTCAAGCACCCCAACTGGAGCATGGGACCCAAGGTAACGATCGATTCAGCCACCATGATGAATAAGGGCTTGGAAGTGATTGAAGCCTATTGGCTGTTTGGACTTCGCGAGGACCAGATTGAGATAGTCGTGCATCCGCAATCGATTGTGCACTCAATGGTATTGTTTGAAGATGGATCACTCAAAGCACAACTCAGCATGCCTGACATGCGGTTACCCATCCAGTACGCTCTCAGCTACCCGGATCGATGGCCACTATCTGAGGGGCGTGTAGATTGGACGCGCCCACAATCTTTGACCTTTACTCCGCCCGACCTAGATAAATTTCCATGTTTGCGTTTGGCACGTGAGGCACTGGACGCCGGCGGGAATGCACCGGCCGTACTCAATGCAGCCAATGAGGCTGCAGTCGATCTTTTTATTAAAGAACGATTAGGTCTCATGGACATTCCGCGTATGGTGGAGGGGGCACTTGGCAAGCTTGCGGGCGCCTCATGTGATACGTACGAAGAGATTCTACTTGTTGATCAGGCCGCGCGGCACCACGTGTTTGTGGCTTCCAAAAGGAACACCTTCACTCTGTGAAGTATACCGTACGCCGAACAACAATAGGTAGTATTTTCCCGTGAGCATACTCTGGATTCTCCTGACGTTCATTCCAGCCCTGATGATTCTCGTGTTTGTGCACGAGTTGGGTCATTTCTGGGCAGCGCGCGCATTTGGTATGCGTGTCGATCGTTTTTCCATAGGATTTCCGCCCAACATTCTAAAAAAGCGGTTTGGCCAAACAGAATACGTCCTTGGCTTAACGCCACTTGGAGGTTATGTCAAGATTGCCGGCATGATTGACGAGAGCATGGACACGGACTTTAAGGACACAGCGCCGCAGCCGGACGAGTTCAGATCCAAGCCATTATGGCAGCGGATGATTGTGATCAGTGCGGGCGTGATCATGAATATGGTTCTTGCAGGTGTGATCTTCTTTGCCCTGACATGGAGTTTTGGTGTCAGCCGTGTAGCCCATACCGAGGATGGATCGGTGTTCGTAATGGACAGCTCAGTTGCAGCACTGGACATCGATATTCGAACAGGTGATCGGCTTTTAGCAGTAGGCGGATATGAATACGACCCGGTCGGAGCCCAGATTCCCCTCTCGGCACTCCTAGCGGACGATCTCACGTTCGAAGTGGAACGCAAAGGACAACGCGTAACCCTTGATGGTCCGGGAAACATCATGACTCGGATCCAGGAATTGCCAGCAGGAGGATTCTATGGTCTTGGTATATACACCTGGCCCAGTACCCTTGGAAGTGTTGCAGCAGGCATGCCGGCAGAAGCGGCAGGCCTGCAGGTCGGGGATCAAATCACAGCGGTTGACGGGACCCCAATCCGTTATTGGCCGGAGCTCACCGATCAGATCCGCAATTCGAGTGGAGACTCGCTCCAAATCACATGGGTGCGCGACGATGGGCATATTTCCGTGGAACATCAAGCTGCCGTGATTCCAGTTATGGATACCGTCAGCTGCAATTATGTACTTGGTATTGGGTTAGGACAAACACAGGTCGAATATGGGCCTCTGCAGTCTGTCCGAATCGGAGTAGCTGATGTATGGAACAACACGCGAACAATTACCGCCAGTTTATGGCGAATAGTTGCAGGCAAAGAGAGCGTTCGGGAAAACCTCGGTGGGCCGGTTATGGTCGCCAATGTGATCGGACAGGCCGCAAGCAGCGGTACACGCCCGTTTTGGCACATTGTAGCAGTCCTTTCTATAACGTTGGCCATTGTTAATATTCTGCCGATCCCGGTTCTGGATGGCGGGCATCTGACGTTTCTGTTTTATGAACTGATTGCCCGCAAGGAACCTCCGGTTAAGGTGCGGATGTTTTTGCAGCAAGCGGGCATGATACTGTTGCTGCTTTTGATGGCTTTCCTGATCACAAACGATGTAATCCGTGCGTTCAGCTCCAGGGGTGAAGCCGCCGTCAAAGAGCCGCCGCAGACCTGTGAGGTTGTAGAGACTGGGATCGGGGAAGGATAAGCTAATTTGCCTGACCACGGCACGGGTTTTGCAATAACGCGTAGGTGGAGTCCGTTTTCAGATTGATCTCCTCGAAACAAGACGCTCGATAGAGCAGTACCATGGGATTGCACCGTCCAATTCTACTCACAGTGCATCAAACTATCATGCGCACCGCTGCCCCATTGCTGATACTTGTCCTGTGCATGAGCACAGCGGCGGCACAGGGCCTGTCGGGATCCTTGCAGGGGGGCGGCTCTTCCCTGGCAAATCCTGAGGAGTTTGAGATTCTGGGAATCTCGGTCGAAGGCGTGGAAACCGAGAACATGCGCAACTATGCTCTCAGAAGCAGTGGACTGGTTGTAGGGCAGAAGATCATGCTTCCCGGAGACCCGGCGATCTCAGAAGCTATTCGTAGTATCTATAAGCTGCGTGTATTTTCGGATGTGCGCATCGTTGAGGAGCGCAGGGCTGGAACCGGCATTTTTCTGCTGATCCAGCTTACGGAAGAGCCGCAGTTGGCGGAGTTCACATTTTCAGGAATCAAGAAAAAGCATCGTCGTAAGCTTGAAGATGAGGTTCCTCTTTTCAAGGGGACCCGTGTTCGCCCCGCTGATCTGGAACGGTCGAAGCAGATCATCAAGGAATATTTCGGAGAAAAGGGATACATGCTCGCCGAAGTGACGGTGAACGAAACTCCGGGCCCCGAGAACACGGTGAACCTCGATTTTGAGATTGATATGGGCGAGAAGGTCAGGATCAGAGAGGTTCTGGTTACCGGGAACGAGAATATCAGTGACCGAACAGTACGTCGAAAGCTCAAAGAAACAAAGGCCAGGAAGGGGATTTTCTTCTGGCGTAAAGCACGCTTCGATCGCATGCTTTACGAAGAAGACAAGGTTAACGTCATAAATCACTTTAACTCGAAGGGGTACTATGATGCCCGGGTGATCCAGGACTCTGTTTGGCTCGATACCTCGGGTGAAAAGCCAGGTTTGGTTGTGTCCCTAGAGGTCCAGGAGGGCCCTCAGTACCATGTACGCAGCATTGAGTGGGATGGCAATACCGTCTATCCCGATGAAGCACTTTCGACAGCTTTAGGTCTGACACCCGGAGATGTGTACAACTCGGAGCGATTAGAGCAGAATTTGCACGGTAACAAGTCGAGCAGTGATGTGTCCAGTCTCTACATGAATCAGGGGTACATGCTTTTTCGCGTGCTACCGGAAGTTCGTGTAGTCGAGGGAGATTCGCTTGACTTGTACTACGACATTTACGAGGGTGAAATTTTCAGTTTCGGGGAGATTTCAATTACTGGCAACGAAAAGACCAAGGAGCATGTTGTGCGCCGGGAGCTCTACACGATTCCCGGTCAAACCTATAGCCGGGAAATGGTGCAGGAAACGATCAGGCGGCTGTCCCAGCTGAATTACTTCGATCAGGAAAAACTCGGTGCAGGTCCCTCGATTGACTTGGATCAGGAAAAAAAAGAGGTTAACCTAACTTACAATCTCGAGGAGATCGGCAGTGATCAGTTGGAGCTCAGTGGCACCTATGGGAGATTTGGCGTGATTCTGATGCTACGTTTTGGCTTCAACAATTTCAGTGCACAGGATATATTTAAGGGCAGAGCTTGGCGGCCTTTGCCCTCGGGTGATGGCCAGCAGCTATCTGTCAGTCTACAGACCAGTGGTCGCCAGTATCAGAGCTATTCACTAGGCTTCACGGAGCCTTGGCTAAATGGACGACCAACCCCTGTGGGGTTTCAGGTATCGCATTCCCGATTTACCAGCAACTTTGGTGGCTACTATGGATATGGCTACTACGGCACCAATTTGGGGGGCAATAATAATATTAGTAATACCGGCTTCACGAATACCTCGGCACGCGTTTTTTATGAACAGCGGCTTCAATGGCCGGATGATAAGTTCAGTGCCAGCACTTCGCTGGGTTATCAGTTTTACTTCAACAGGGACTATACTTACGCGCTTCCATCTGGACAAAGCCAACAGGTTACGGTTCGCCAGGCACTCACACGGAGCTCGGTGGATCACCCGATCTTCCCAACAGCAGGATCCACATTCCTGCTCTCGGCAGAGTTGGCATTACCGATTTCGAATTTTATACAATACCACAAGTGGAGATTTTCCACGAGTTGGAATATCCCGATTTTGCGGAAGCTGACTACGAGTTTTTCAGCGGACTTTGGCTATATCGGCTCAATCACAGGTGAGGATGTCCTTTTTGAACGTTACATCGTCGGCGGATCGCCGTTTGACGTGCAAGGGTATCGGAATAATTTTGGCAAGGACATAATCTATATGCGTGGTTACCCGTCCCGGGTACTTGGCCCTCGGAGGAATGGTGAGGCTGTTGGTGGTCGCGTGTTGAACAAGTTCACTTCGGAACTTAGGGTCTTAGCGGTCCAGACCCCACAGTTAACGGCTGCGCCGTACCTTTTCATGGATGCAGCAAATACGTGGGATCAAATAGAGAGCTACAATCCGAGACAATTTTATCGTTCGGCAGGAGTAGGTGCACGTCTGTTTTTGCCAATCTTGGGCATGCTCGAAATCGCATACGGTTATAATTTTGACCAGTTTACGCCCATTACGGGCCAAGAGTCACAGCATGACGGCTCCAACAAGTGGTTCTTCCAGTTTACTCTCGGACAAGGGTTCAATTAGCATACTCGGATGAGAAAATTGTTTGGCTTGGGGTTGGTCTTGATATGGATGAGCACCCCTCTACTGGCGCAGCACAAGATTGCCTATATCGATTCGGATAGGATTTACCAGAATTACCCTGAATTTGCCACTGCGCAGCAGTCCCTGGATCGCCTTGCTCAGGAGTGGGAGCAGGATCTTTCTGAGCGGCAGCAGACGCTAGATGATATGTTCAAAGAGTATCAGGCGCGCGAGTTGCTTTACACATCGGAATCACGTCAGGAAAAACAGAACGAGATCATTGCTGCGGAAGAGGAGCTTGAGCGGATGAGGATTCAATATTTTGGACCAGACGGTCAGCTATTTCATCAGCAGGAACAAATTCTGCGTCCAATCCAGGAAAGAGTACTGGAGGTTATTCAGGAAGTGGCCGAGGGCGAGGGATACGACTATGTATTCGACCGCAACGGTGACTTTGTATTTTTTTATCTCAACGAGAGTCTCGACATCACGGACCTAGTCCTTGAGGAGCTGGGCGTTGACGTTACACGTATCAGTAGCGGTGGCCTGCGGTAAATATTTTAATTCAATTAGAGAGCTACAATCCGAGACAATTTTATCGTTCTGCAGGAGTAGGTACACGTTTGTTTTTGCCAATCTTGGGCATGCTCGAAATCTCATATGGTTATAATTTTGACCGGTTTACGCCCATTACGGGCCAAGAGTCACAGCATGATGGCTCCAACAAGTGGTTTTTCGAGTTTACTCTTGGACAAGGATTCAACTAGCATACCCGGATGAGGAAATTGTTTGGCTTGGGGTTGGTCTTGATATGGATGAGCGCTCCTGTACTGGCGCAGCACAAGATTGCCTATATTGACTCGGATAGGATTTACCAGAATTACCCTGAATTTGCCACTGCGCAGCAGTCCTTGGATCGTCTTGCTCAGGGGTGGGAGCAGGATCTTTCTGAGCGGCAGCAGGCCCTAGATGATATGTCCAGGGAGCATCAAGCGCGCGAGTTGCTTTACACATCGGAATCGCGTCGCGAAAAACAGAACGAGATCAGTGCTGCGGAAGAAGAGCTTGAACGGATGCGGATTCAATATTTTGGACCAGACGGTCAGCTATTTCATCAGCAGGAACAAATTCTGCGTCCAATCCAGGAAAGAGTACTGGAGGTTATTCAGGA
>LXNI01000263.1_pt1 | contig 66643 bp, 54 predicted proteins | sample 809091 | NCBI WGS metagenome assembly LXNI01 (sample SAMN04870527, study PRJNA318959) | sponge metagenome | biome: 01000161; feature: marine sponge reef; material: water | host: Sarcotragus foetidus | place: Greece: Milos, Mediterranean Sea | collected 2013-05-29 | depth 5-7 m
CCCTGACGCCGAGCAGCCGGGTGCCCTTCGCCGCCCAGTCGCGCGACGAACCGGTGCCGTATTCCTTGCCGCCGACGACGACCAGGGGCACGCCCTCTGCCCGGTAGCGCATGGCGGCGTCGTAGATCGGCATCTCGTCGCCGGACGGCAGGTGGCGGGTCACGCCGCCTTCGGTGCCCGGCGCCATCTCGTTGCGGATGCGGATATTGGCGAAGGTGCCCCGCATCATGACCTCGTGGTTGCCGCGGCGCGAACCGAAGCTGTTAAAGTCGCGCGGCCGAATCTGGTAGGTCTTGAGATAGTCGCCGGCCGGACCGTCCTCCTTGATCACGCCGGCGGGCGAGATGTGGTCGGTCGTCACCGAATCGCCGAGCCGGGCGAGCGAGCGGGCGCCGGCAATGTCCCCGACCGCAGCGGGCTCGGCCGTCATGCCCTCGAAATAGGGCGGGTTGCGGACATAGGTGCTGGACGAATCCCAGTCGTAGGTCAGCCCGCCGGAGACCTCGATGGTCTGCCAGTTGGCGTCGCCCTTGAAGACATCGGCGTAGCGCTCGCGGAACATGGCCGGCGTCACGCAGCGGTCGATGGTATCCGCAATCTCCCGCTCGGTCGGCCAGATATCCTTGAGAAAGACGTCGTTGCCGTCCGCGTCCTGGCCGATCGGATCGGTGTAGAGATCGACCCGGAGCGAACCGGCGAGCGCATAGGCAACGACGAGCGGCGGCGAGGCCAGATAGTTGCCCCTGGTCAGCGGATGGACCCGGCCCTCGAAATTGCGGTTGCCGGAGAGTACGGCGCAAACCGTCAGGTCACCGGCCTCGACCGCATCGTGGATCGGCGCAGGCAATGGCCCGGAATTGCCGATGCAGGTGGTGCAGCCGTAGCCGACGAGGTTGAAGCCGAGGGCGTCCAGATCGTCCTGGAGGCCGGCCGCCTCGATATAATCGCTCACCACCTGGGAGCCCGGCGCGAAGCTGGTCTTGACCCAGGGCTGGCGTTGCAGGCCCTTCTCCCGCGCCTTGCGGGCGAGCAGGCCGGCGGCCACCAGCACCGCCGGGTTCGAGGTGTTCGTGCAACTCGTGATCGAGGCGATGACGACGTCGCCGTCGTCCAGCGTCCAGTCCGCGCCGGCGACGGCCTGCTCGCGTCTGCGGGATTCGAGCGCGTCGAATTCGCTGCTGGCGTTTGTGAGCGCGATCCGGTCCTGCGGCCGCTTCGGGCCGGCAATGGACGGCACGACATACCCCAGGTCGAGCTCCAGCGTGTCGGTGAACAGCGGTTCGGGTGTGTCCGCATCGCGCCACATGCCCTGGGCTTTTGCGTAGGCCTCGACAAGTTCCACCGTGCCGGGATCGCGGCCGGTGAATTCGAGATAGCGCAGGGTCTCGTTGTCGATCGGGAAGAAGCCGCAGGTTGCGCCGTATTCCGGCGCCATGTTGGAAATCGTCGCCTTGTCGGCCAGGCTCAGGCGGTCGAGGCCGGCGCCGAAAAACTCGACGAACTTGCCGACTACGCCGCGGGCGCGCAGCATCTGGGTGACGGTCAGCACCAGATCCGTCGCCGTCGCGCCTTCCTTCAGCGTGCCGGTCAGCCTGAAGCCGATCACTTCGGGAATGAGCATCGAGACAGGCTGGCCGAGCATCGCTGCCTCGGCCTCGATCCCGCCGACGCCCCAGCCGAGCACGGCGAGGCCGTTGACCATCGTGGTGTGGCTGTCGGTGCCGACGCAGGTATCCGGGTAGGCGAAGGTCTCGCCGTTCTCCGCGCCGGACCATACGGTCTGGGCCAGATATTCGACATTGACCTGGTGGCAGATGCCGGTCCCCGGCGGTACGACCCGGAAATTGTCGAAGGCCGAGGCGCCCCAGCGCAGGAATTCGTAGCGCTCCCGGTTGCGCTCGAACTCGCGCTCGACATTCTGCCGGAACGCGTCCGGCGTGCCGAAATGGTCGATCGTCACCGAATGGTCGATCACCAGGTCGACCGGCACCAGCGGATTGATCCGCTTCGGATCGCCGCCGAGCTCGCCGATGGCGTCGCGCATTGCCGCCAGGTCGACGACCGCGGGTACGCCGGTAAAGTCCTGCATCAGGACGCGGGCCGGCCGGTAGGCGATCTCGCGGCTGGACTTGCGCTTCGCCAACCAGGCGCCGAAGGCCTGGATATCGTCGGCGGTTACGGTGCTGCCATCCTCGTGGCGCAGCATGTTCTCCAGCAGCACCTTCAGCGAGAAGGGCAGCCGGGCGATGTCGCCGCCGATAGCGTTCAGGCCGTTTTCGGCCGCGGCCGGCAGGCTGAAATAGGTATAGGATTTGCCGCCGGCCTCGAGGGTTCGGCGGGCGTCGAAACTGTTCTGCGTTCCGGTGAGAGGCATGGTTCGGGGCTCCGGGTGCAGCGGCATAGGGGCCGGGTGCGGCGCGCGCGGAGCCAGCGGCGGCGCGGCGGTTCCGGCACTCTGGATTTAGGAATGGCGCTCCGGTTACACCATAGCTATGGATCGGGTGTCCATATCGCGGCCCCGCGACAGATGCTGGCAGACGGCCGGGCGTTCGAGAAAGGCGTAACGCATGACGAAACCGCAGGAGGTGCTCGATTTCTGGCTCGCGCCGGCGACCCGGGAGCGCTGGTTCGACAAGGACGAGCAATTCGACGCTGAAATCCGCCGGAACTTCGAGGCGGCGCACAAGGAGGCCCTTGCCGGCCGGCTGGACCGCTGGCAGGGCACGGCGGACGGCGCGCTGGCGCTGGTCATCCTGCTCGACCAGTTCCCGCGCAACATGTACCGCGATACGCCGCGGGCCTTCGCGGCCGACCCCAAGGCGCGGGAGGTAACGAAGGCAGCCATCGCCCGCGGCTTCGACCTGAAACTGGCGGACCAGGAGCACCGGATGCTGTTCTACCTGCCGCTCGAACATTCGGAAGACCCGGCCGACCAGCAGCGCTGCGTCGACCTGGTGCGGGAGCGCTGTCCGGACACCGAATTCGTGCGCTATGCCGTCGACCACAAGGAGGTCATCGACCGGTTCGGCCGCTTCCCGCACCGCAACGCGATCCTCGGCCGGCCGAACACGCCCGAGGAAGAAGACTATCTGAAGGATCCCGATGCCGGCTTCTGACCGCCACGCCGCGCCCGGGCGGACTCGCGCCTTGGCGGATTTCCCTGCGCAAGGGGCAAGGCCGCCCCGGCGGCCTCCTTCTCCCTCTCCTTGGGGGAGGTGCAAACGGCCGCGCCGTTTCGTCATCCCTCCCCCTCTGAAGAGGATTTCTCTGCGAAAGTCGGGCGCTTCTGCGGCGCTATACCTCCCCCTCTTCAGAGGGGGAGGCCAGGTGGGGGTGGCGCATCGCAAGACGCATGTCGCCCCAAGGCGACTCCGCCGGCGGCCCAAGACACCCCCATCGACCCCGGATGAATCCGGGGCCACTTCCCCCTCTGAAGAGGGGGAAGGACATGTATTCCGGCGTGAAACCGTTTCGCAGAAGAATCCTCTGAAGAGGGGGAAGAAGCGGAGCGAATCTTCCTCCCCCTGGCGGCAGGGGCAGGCGTCTCCCGCAACGCGCCGCGCCGGCCTTGCCTTGCCTCGCCGGGGATTCGCGGAACGGCCCTGCGCAGGCGCCCGATGAACGTCCTCGTCATCGGCGGCGGCGGGCGCGAACATGCGCTGTGCTGGAAGATCGCCGCCTCGCCGCTCTGCGCGAAGCTCTATTGCGCGCCGGGCAACGCCGGAATCGCGCAGGAGGCGGTCTGCCTCGATGTCGGCGCGGAGGATATCGACGGCATCGTGGCGGCGGCGCAGGCCTATGCCATCGATTTCGTCGTGGTCGGCCCGGAAGCGCCGCTGTGCGCCGGGCTGGTCGACCGGCTCGAAGCCGCCGGGATCGCCGCCTTCGGACCGACGGCCGACGCCGCCATCCTGGAAGGCTCCAAGGCTTTCATGAAAGACCTGTGCGCCCGCTACGCCATCCCGACCGCCGCCTATCGCCGATTTATCGATGCCGCCGAAGCGCGCGCCTGGATCGCCGAACGGGGCGCGCCCATCGTCGTCAAGGCGTCCGGCCTGGCGGCGGGCAAGGGGGTCATCGTCGCCCGCTCGGTCGCGGAGGCCCAGGCGGCGGCCGGCGCCATGCTGGAAGAGGGCGCCTTCGGGGCGGCCGGCGCCGAAATCGTGGTCGAGGAATGTCTCGAAGGCGAGGAAGCCAGTATCCTCGCCCTGGTCGACGGCAAGAATTTCGTGCTCCTGCCCTCGGCGCAGGACCACAAGGCGGTCGGCGAGGGCGATACCGGGCCGAACACCGGCGGTATGGGCGCCTATTCGCCGGCCCCGGTGGTGACGGAATCGCTGGCCGAACGGATACGGGAAGAGATTATCGCGCCGACGGTCGCCGCGATGGCAGCCGAGGGCCGGTCCTTCAAGGGCGTGCTTTACGCCGGCGTGATGATCGGGCCGGACGGGCCGAAGGTGCTGGAATTCAACACCCGCTTCGGCGATCCGGAATGCCAGCCGCTGATGATGCGCCTGATGTCGGACCTGCTGCCGGCGCTGATCGCGGCGCGGGACGGCGAACTCAAGGACTTCGACCTGCGCTGGTACGACGAGCCGGCCTTGACGGTCGTGCTGGCGGCAAACGGCTATCCGGGCGGCTACGAAAAAGGCTCGGAAATCCGCGGCCTTGACGCGCTGGGGGGCGATCCGGATACGGTCGTCTTCCATGCCGGCTCGGCGGCCGACGGGGGCCGCATCCTGGCAACCGGCGGGCGGGTGCTGGGCGTAACGGCGATGGCGCCAACCGTCGCGGACGCGCAGGAAAAGGCCTATGTCGCGGTCGACGCCATCGACTGGCCCGAAGGCTTCTGCCGCCGCGACATCGGCTGGCGCGCGGTAGAGAGTTAGCGCGGTGGGCAGAACCGTCGATTTCTACTGGGAAGTCGGCAGCACCAACAGCTATTTCGCGCTGCACCTGCTCCGGCCGATCGCCGAACGCCACGGCGCGGCGATAAACTACATCCCGATCAATCTCGGCCACGTTTTCCGCCACCACAACTATGTGCTGATGGAAGAGCCGAAGGCCAAGATCGCCAACCGTATCCGCGACCTCGAACGCTGGGCCGGGCATTACCGGCTGCCGTTCCGCTTTCCTACGACTTTTCCGATCAAGACCAGCCGGGCCTTGCGCGGCGCCATCGCCATGCGGCGCTGGGATAAGGAAGAGGCCTTTATCGACGCCATCTTCGCCGCCTACTGGGAGCGCGACGACGCCTCGATCCAGCACTATGCCGGCCTGCGCCCGATCGCCGAAGCGCTCGGCGTCGATCCGGACGACTTCGAGGCCGCGGCGGAGAGCGAGGAATGCCGGGCCGCGCTGATCGAGGCGACTGACGGGGCGCTCGCCCGCGGCGTGTTCGGCGCACCGACGATGATCGTCGATGACGAGATCTTCTGGGGCAAGGACCGGATGGATTTCGTGGAACGCGCGCTGGCGACGGGCTGAACCGCCGCGCGGCGTGAAAAAGCGGCTGTCCGGCGGGGAGGTGGCCGGAGAATCCCGGCTCGGTCCAACGAGCAGGCATCGGACGCTGTGTGCGGACGAAAGTCCGTAGGGGAGGGTTTGAAACCCTCCACTACAAAGCCGACCGAGACGAGACGTCTCCACCCGTCATTCCGCCTGCTTCCGCCACCGTCGCCGAGGCCACGGACTCCGGGCTAACCGGGCTTGCGCACCCAGAACAGGTACATGCCGTCGAAGGTGTCGGGGTTGTCCCGCTCGAAGGCTGCCCAGGCTTCAAGGTCGAGCACGGCGGACCCGCCCTGCGCCGCCGCAAAGGCTTCGGCGATGTGCGGGCGGATGTCCATGTGCAGGAATTCCAGCCCCTCGTCCTTCAGGAAGGCGCCGATGGCTTCCAGGCTCAGCGGCCGTTCATGGGCGTTGAACAGCAGGTCGCGCACTTCGCTCAGCGTGAAGAAATCCGCCGAATCCGCGAGCGCGCGTTCGAAATCGATTTCCGGCCGGGCGAGAATCCGGGCGCGGACCGCGCGGATCGCATCCGGGTCGGCGGGATCGACGCCTGCGCCGGCGAGCCGGTCGCGCAGCGCGGTCAGGCCGCGCCGGGCGGTCGCGCTGTAGAGGCCGACATACATCAGGCCGCCCGGCCGCAGCCGGTCGAGCAGGATGCGCCAGCCGGCGAACGGATCGGCCATGTGATGCAGCACGCCGATGCATTCGATCAGATCGGCCGGCTCATCGAACGGCGGCTCGAACGGTGGTTCGATGGCCGGGAGATCGAGGATGTCCGCCTGCCTAAACCGGACGGTGTCGAGGCGATGCCGGCGCGCCTTCATGGCTGCATACCGCAGGCTCGCCCGGCTGAAATCGAACGCGAGCAGCCGGGCGTTCGGCGCGTAGGCGAGCGCGGCCTGGACCGCCTCCTGCCCGGTGCCGCAGCCCGCGATCAGGACGCGCAGCGGCCCCCTGGCCCAGCCCCCGGCCGGCTGCGCCGATGCTGCGGACGGCCCGGCGGATGGCCCGGCAGATGGGCCGGCAATCCGGTCCAGAAACGCGCGCACGGCGCCGGCCAGCGGCGGCTGCACCCAGCTCCAGCGCGGGTAGGGATTGGCCTCGTATTGCGCCGCCACGGCATCGCCGGTCTCGTCTGCGGCGCGGATTGCAGGGCCGAGATCCGCATCGGCCCGCGCCATCTCGTGCCGCTCGCGCCCGATATCGGCGGCCAGTCCGGCCAGGGCCTTCGGCAACCCGCCGCCGTCGCCGTCTTCCGCCGGGCGCCAACGGTCCGCCGGCAGGTACAGCGCCATTATGAGGCGCTGCGCCGGATCGGCCGGGTCCAGCCGGTCGACGGCCTTGCGCTCCGCTTCCGCGACCGGCCACACGCCTTCGTTCAGCCAGATCTGCCGGGCCATGGCGGCGAGCAGCGCCTCGTCCGGCGCTGCCGACAGGCCGGACAGGCTGTCGAGCGCCGCACGCCGATACGCAACGAGCCAGGATTCCAATGCCGGTTCCCTGACCGGCGCCGCTTCCAGCAGGGCGATCAGCAGGGCTGCTTCGTCCGTCCCGCTCGAGAAGGCCGCCGCCTCGCCGCGCTCGGCCAGCAGTAGGCCGGCCGCCCGGGCGATCGGGTCGGCGGTCACCCGGTCCAGCCGCAGCGCCGCCGCCAGGCCGGCGTTGTTTACCCTGGAGAAATTCACCGGCGTGACCGAGGCCAGGATATCCGACAGCTTGCGGGCCGCTTCTGCCGACCGCGGATTGAGCGCCAGATGAGCGGCCAGCATCTCGATCGCCGCCATCGGGTGGCCCTGCGCAAGCAGCACCCGGGCGAGCAGGACGGCGGCGGCGCTATCCTTCGGCGCGCCGTCATGCGCTTCGCGCAGCAGCATGAGCGCGTAACCCCGGTTGCCTTCGGACAGCGCCTGCCGGGCCTGCGCCATCAACCTCTTCGTGTTGGCCCTCGCCACCGCCGCGCTCAGTCGCTCAGAGCCCGGGGGTCGAGGGCGTCCTGCAGGCCGTCGCCGAGGAAATTGAAGGCGATCACGGTGATGAAGATCATCAGGCCGGGCCAGATCATCAGCAATGGCGCGCCGGTCATCTGCTCCTGCGCCCCGGTCAGCATGTTGCCCCAGCTCGGGATCGGCGGCTGGATGCCGAGGCCGAGGAAGCTCAGGATCGATTCGAACAGGATGATCCCGCCGACGGAGAGCGTCGTCGCCACAACGATCGGCGAGATCGCGTTGGGCAGGATATGGACGCGCATGACCCGCCACGGGCTCGCGCCCATGGCGATGGCGGCGCGCACGAATTCCCGTTCCTTGAGCGACAGGGTGGCGCCGCGCACCAGCCTGGCGACGCCGGTCCAGCCGAACAGGGCGGTGATAACGATGATGCGGTAGAGGCTGATATCGCTGTCGTTGGCGATCGAGGCCGGCAGGCCGAGCTTGGTCAGGTCGATCGCAGCGAGGACGATCAGCAGCGGCAGGATCGGCAGGGCGATCACGCCGTCGGTAATGCGCATCAGCAGATCGTCGAGCCGGCCGCCGAAATAGCCGGCCAGGATGCCGATGACGGCGCCGATCAGGGCCGAGAAGATCGCTGCCGTCAGTCCGACCAGCAGCGAAATCCGCCCGCCGTAGAGCAGGCGCACCAGCAGGTCGCGGCCGAGTTCGTCGGTGCCCAGCGGATGGGCCAGGCTCGGGCCCTGCAGCAGCGCGGTCAGGTCGACGTTGCGGATGTCCGCCCCGAGCAGCCGTTCGACCGCCGGGGCGAAAGCGGCGGCAAAGATAAGAAGCGCCAGAACGACGACGGACGCCACCGCCAGCCGGTGGCGCATGAATCGGCGCAGCCGCCGGCGCCGCAACTCGCGCCGGCCGGATACGGTGCCAGCCGCGGCGCCCAGGACGGCGGCGCTCATGTGCCGGTCCTCATGTCAGCGTCTTCATTGGAGGGCGATCCTCGGATCGAGCACCGCATAGGTCACGTCGGCGCCGAGATTGGCGGCCAGCGTGACGAAGGTGGCAAAAAGCAGGCCGACAAGGGCGAGGTTGAAATCGTTGGCCAGGATCGAATCGAAGATCATCTTGCCCATGCCGGGATAGGCGAACACCGTCTCGGTGATCAGCGCGCCGGAGAACAGGGTGCCAAAATCCAGCGCGACGATCGTGACGATCGGGATCATCGCGTTGCGCAGGGCGTGGCGCAGCAGCACGTCGCGTTCGCTCACGCCCTTGGCCCGGGCGGTACGGATGAAATCCTGGCGCATCACCGCCATTGTCTCGGCCCGGACGAAGCGGGTGAAGCCGGCGACGTTGAGCAGCGTCAGCGACAGTACCGGCAGGACGAGATATTGCGCCCGGTCCCAGAAGCCGCCCTTGCCGATGGTTTCCAGCCCGCCGGCCGGCAGCCAGCCGAGCCAGACCGCGAAGACGAAGATCAGGATCAGCGCCAGCCAGAAGGACGGCGCGGAACGGCCGGCGAAGCTGAACAGGTTGACCGTGTAGTCGCGGAACGAATAGGGCCGCGCCGCCGCCCAGACGCCGAGCGGGATGGCGATGGCGACCGAGATTACGAAGCTGAGGCCCATCAGCAGCAGGGTGCGCAGCAGATGCGGCCCCATGACCTCCAGCACCGGCCGGTTATGGGTGCGCGAGAAGCCGAGATCGCCGCCGAGCGCGGCGGTCAGCCAGTTCCAGTAGCGCTCGCCGATCGGCAGGTCGAGGCCGTAGAGTGTGCGCAGCCGGGCTGCGTCCGCCGGCGTCAGCTTCGGATCGGAGGAAATCATGATGTCGATCGGATCGCCCGGCATCAGCCCGATCAGGGCGTAGACCAGGAAGGACATGATCGCGATCACCGCCAGCGACTGCATCAGCCGGCGGATCAGGAAGGCGCTCATTGCTGCTTCGCGTCAGCTCCGGCGTGCCAGTCCTCGACCCACAAGGTGGTGGAGAACTGGTGCCCGGTCGGCCGGATGCCCTTCAGCCAGCGGGGGAACACATAGGGGTTGGCCCGGAAATAGAGCGGCAGGACCGGCAGCTCCCCGGCGTAGATCTGTTGGATGCGCCGCCAGATCGGCACGCGATCCTTGAGCTTGAGCGTCACTTCCAGTTTCTCGATCAGCCGGTCCATCTCGGCGTTGCGGAAGCCGGGAAAGTTCTGGCCCGACCAGTTGTTGTCCGCCGTCGGGATTTCCGACGAATGCAGGGTGCCGCGCGGGTTCGATTCCGGCGCCGAGATCCAGGCGTACATCGCCATGGCCGGGAATTCCCGCCTGAGCACGGTGCGGCCGAAATAGATCCGCGCCGGCTGGGTCTTGAGCCGGATTTCGACGCCGATTCGCCGCCAGTAGGCCTGGAGGATTTCCATGACCTGCTCGCGCGCCCGGTTGCCCGCCGTGGTCATCAGGGACAGGGTGAGCCGCTCGCCCTTCGCGTTATAGCGCCAGCCGCCGCGCCGCTTCCAGCCGGCCGCATCGAGCAGCGCCGCCGCCTTCTTCGGGTCGAACGGGTAGGTCGTCACGTCCTTCGATGCCACCTGGTCGAGCGGGCTGATGTTGGTGTGCGCGACCGGCTGCAGGCCGCCGAAAAGTTGCTCGCTCATCAGCTTGCGGTCCATGCCGTAGGCCAATGCCTGTCGCACCCGCTTGTCCTTGAGGATCGGGTTGTCGAGGTTGAAGTCGATATGCTCGTAGATCAGCCCGGCCTTGAAGAGGAAATTGTAGCGGTCCGGCGACCGGCGGCGCAGTCCGGTCGCCTGGTCGAGCGATAGGCCGAGCTCGCCGGCCGCATAGTCGATGTCGCCGGCGCGCAGATTGGCTTCCAGCGCCGCCGTGTTGCCGATGACGCGGACGACGATCCGCCTGAATTTGGGCTTGCCGCCCCACCAGGTCTCGTTCGGCACCAGCTCGACATGGGAACCGGAGACGATCCGGCTGGTCCGGTAGGGGCCGTAGTAGAGGCCCGGATTGGCCGGGTCGCGATCATAGGCGGTGCGCCGGCGGTATTCCTTCGGGTCGCTGAAGGCGGCGCTTTCGAGATGCGCAGGCATCGGGTCCGGGACCAGCTGGTTGTAATCGTAGCGCAGCTTGTCGAGCACCTGCACGAAGGTCCGCTTGTCGATCCGCTCGATGGCGACGGTGCGCAGGAACGGTTCGCGGCCGGCGACGCCGCTCTGCGGATGGCGGCCGACCTTCCAGGCGAAGACGACGTCGTCCACCGTGACCGGCCGCCCGTCGCCCCATTTCGCGCCCTTGCGTATGCGCCAGGTGATGCGCAGGCCCTTCTTGCCCTTGAGTTCGCCCTTGTCGAAGGTGAAGACTTTGGCGCCGCCATTCTCGACAGTCGGCAGGGTCTCGCACAGCAGGCAGACCAGCTTCCAATCCCTGTCGAAGGTGACGAACGGCCGCCGCACCATGGCCAGGATGTAGCTCTTGGCCAGCATCGAATCGATCATCGGGTTGAAGGTCGACGGGAACTGGGTAATGCCGATGGTGAGCCCGTCGCGCGGCTTCTCCTGGGCCTGCGCCGGCGCCACAGCCACGCAGAGAAGCGTCAGTAGGAATATCGCTGTCCTGATCATGCGGCGCAGATTGGCCGAAGCCCGCATCCGGTGCAATCGCCTATGCATCGCCATGCCGGGAGCGATCGCGGAATTTGCCCGGTAAATGGTCGAATTCCGGGCCGAAACAGGAGCCGGTGCGGCTCCCATTTGCAGGAGAGGTTTTGAAACCCTCCCCTACGGAATCGATCGAATGTCCGAATGCGAAACAGGCCGGAACTGCGGCGGGAAATCCGCGCTAATAGGCGCAGGCGGTCCAGATGCGATCGATGTCTCCCGCCCATTCGCCGGCATAATCTTCCAGCAGCTGGTCCGCCGGGCTCTTGCCCGCGTTGGCGCGGTCGTGCAGCACCTGGAGGAAGCCGGTCTCGTCGTTGCCAGCCTTGTCGAGTGCCCGGCGCGTCGACAGGCCGGCCTGTGCGATCTCCAGCGTGCGCAGGGCGAGTTCGCGCACCGTGCCGGTGCGGAAAGGCGCCTGGAAACCGTGCCTGGCGACGCCGGCCCGCAGGGCTTCGCGCTCTTCGGCCGACCAGTCCTTTACGAGGTCCCAAGCCGCGTCCAGCGCCGTCCTGTCATAGAGCAAGCCGACCCAGAAGGCCGGCAGGCCGCACAGGCTCTTCCACGGCCCGCCGTCGGCCCCGCGCATCTCGAGGAAGGTCTTGACCCGGACTTCCGGGAACGCCGTCGTCATGTGATCGGCCCAGTCGCTCAGGCTCGGCGTTTCGCCAGGCAGCGCGGGCAGCCGGCCGGCCATGAAATCGCGGAAAGACTGGCCGCTCGCATCGAGATAGCGGCCGTCGCGATAGACGAAATACATCGGCACATCGAGGATGTAATCGACCCAGCGCTCGAAGCCGAAGCCTTCCTCGAAAGCGAAGGGCAGCATGCCGGTGCGGTCCGGGTCGGTATCGGTCCAGATTTGCGCGCGCCAGCTCTTGAACCCGTTGGGCCTGCCTTCGGTGAAGGGGGAATTGGCGAACAGGGCTGTCGCGATCGGCTGGAGCGCCAGGCCGACCCGGAACTTCTTCACCATGTCGGCTTCGGAGGCATAGTCGAGATTGACCTGCACCGTGCAGGTGCGCGCCATCATGTCGAGGCCGAGGCTGCCCTTCTTGGGCATGTAGTCGCGCATGATCCGGTAGCGGCCCTTGGGCATCCAGGGCATGTCTTCGCGCCGCCATTTCGGGTCGAAGCCCAAGCCGATCAGGCCGGCGCCGAGTTCCTTGGTCACCGCTTCGGCCTCGGCCAGGTGGGAGTGGACCTCGTCGCAGGTCTGGTGGATGGTCTGCAGCGGCGCGCCGGACAGTTCGAGCTGGCCGCCGGGTTCGAGGCTGACCGCAGCGCCGTCCCGTTTCAGGCCGATCAGGGTTTGCCCTTCGCGGATCGGATCCCAGCCGAAGCGTTGCAGGCCTTCCAGCAGGGTCCGGATGCCGCAATCGCCGTCATAGGGCAGGCGCCGGTAATCTTTCCAGTCGAAGGCGAATTTCTCGTGTTCGGTGCCGATGCGCCAGTCCGCGGCAGGCTTGTTGCCCTGTTCGACGCTTTCGATGAGTTGCGCCCGGGACTGCACCGGCTCGGCATTGGCTGCGGCGGGGATGGACATGCGCAGGTGATCCGGAATTCAGCGGCAGAGGGCGAAGAACGGTTTAAGGGTTCGTCGGGGCGGTCCAGTCGCCCAGCACGGCCTGCCAGCACGCCAGCGCCGCAATCGCGGCGGTATCGGCGCGGAGCAGGCGCCCGCCGAGCCCGACCGGCGTGACATTGGGAAGGCGGCGCAGAAGGTCAAGCTCCTCCGGCGCATAGCCGCCTTCCGGTCCGACGAAGACGGCCCAGGGCCGGCCGCGCGTATCGCCGCGCCGGCGCAGCGTTTCGACAATGGGGATGCCGGTCTGCGTCTCGTCGAGCAGCAGGATGTGGCGATCGGCCGGCCAGCCGGCGATCAGGCCGTCCAGTCTGCGCGGCGGGAACACGTCCGGGACCGACAGGCGCGCGCACTGTTCGGCGGCTTCGATGGCGTTGGCGCGCAGGCGCTCCAGGTTCACCCGCGCCACCCGGGTATGGCGGGTCATCACCGGCTGCAGGGCGGAGACCCCCATCTCGGAGGCTTTCTGGGCGACGAAATCGATCCGCGCCTTCTTGATCGGCGCGAAGCACAGCCAGAGGTCCGGCTCCGTCCGCTGGCGGCGGGTCTGCGCGGCAACCGTGAGCACGGCGTCCTTTTTGCCGAAGGAGTCGACGGTCGCCAGCCATTCACCGTCGCGCCCGTTGAACAGCTGGACCGCCGCACCCGCGGCCGTCCGCATCACATTTTTCAGATAGTGGCTCTGCTCTGCCGCCAGGCCGACGGCCTGTCCGGCCGCCAGCGGCGCCTCGACATAGAGCCGCACGCCGGGGTTGTGCGGTGCGTCGGTTTCCGTTGCCGGCTTCATGCCGCCGGCTCCGCGCGCGCCTGCGCCGCGGCCAGATGGCCCGCGAATCCGGCCGGGTCGATGTTGGCGCCGCACACGATCAGGCCAACCGCCTTGCCGCGCAGCTGCTCGCGCAGCGGCCCGGCCAGCGCTGCGAGGGCTGCCGCGCCGGCCGGCTCGACCGCCAGCTTGAGCCGGCTGAAGCTGGTCAGCATGGCGTCCTGCAACGCGTCGTCGGATACGGTGACGACCTCGTCCACCGACCGCCGGACAATATCGAAGGAATAGGGCAGGTGCAGCGGAGCGCCCAGGCTGTCGGCGATGGTCGAGACCGCAACTCTTTCGAGCGGCGCGCCTCGCGCAAGGCTGTCGCGCATGCCGCAGGCCCCGTCCGGTTCCACACCGCAGACCGCCGCCTTCGAGTCCGCCAGGCGGAAGCCGGTCGCGACGCCGGCGATCAGACCGCCGCCGCCGACCGGGACGATGACGGCGTCCAGCTCCGGCGCCTGCCGGGCGAATTCGAGGCCCAGCGTTGCGGTTCCGGCGATGGTGTCCGGGCCTTCGAAGGGATGGATGACGGCGCGGCCCTCTTCGTCTCGAATCCGCGCCATCTCGGCGAAGGCGCCGTGGATGTCTGCGGCCAGCACGACTTCGGCGCCCAGTTCGCGGCACTGGGCGACGCGAAACGGGTTGGCCGCCTTGTGCATGACGACCTTGGCGTTGGAGCCGAGCGCCCTGGCGGCGTAGGAGACCGCGATGGCATGGTTGCCTGCGCTGACCGCTGTGACGCCGGCCGCCCGCTGCGCCGCATCGAGGGCCACGATATTCGCCAGCGCGCCGCGCGGCTTGAAGCTGCCGGTCCGCTGCAACAGTTCAAGCTTCAGCACGACCCGCGTATCGGCGCCGAGCAGGGCGTCCTTCGCGATGCCCGACCATTCCAGCACCGGGGTTTCGATAACCCAGGGCGCAATCGCGCTCCGGGTCCGCTCGATCCGGTCCAGCGTCAGCGCATCGTCCGCCGACGTTTCAGCCATCGATCTTCCTGCCCCATTCGCGGGCTGTCTCGCCGGGCCATTTGTTTGTCGCGTCGAGGCCGGCCTTGGAGCCGAGGCCGCTCACCGGGCTGGCGAAATCGAGATAGTCGATCGGCGTGTTCTCGATCGTCACCGTGTCGCGCGCCGGGTCCATGCGGGTGGATATGGCCCACATGACATCCTTCCAGTCGCGGCAGTCGATATCTTCGTCCACCACGATGACCCATTTCGTGTACATGAACTGGCGCAGATAGCTCCACACGCCCATCATGATGCGCTTGGCGTGGCCGGCGTAGGCCTTGCGGATCGAGACCACGGCAATGCGGTAGGAGCAGCCCTCCGGCGGCAGCCAGAAATCGACGATCTCCGGGAACTGCTGCCGGAGCAGGGGGATGAAGACTTCGTTCAGCGCCTCGCCGAGTACCGACGGCTCGTCGGGCGGGCGGCCGGTGAAGGTCGAGAGGTAGATCGGCTCCCGCCGCATGGTAATAGCGCTGACCCGGAACGCCGGGAAGCGCTCGACGCTGTTGTAATATCCGGTGTGGTCGCCATAGGGGCCTTCGTCGCCCTCCTCGTCGGCCATGACCCGGCCTTCGATGACGATCTCGGCCTGCGCCGGCACCTTGAGCGGCACGGTGCGGCAGTCGGCGAGCTCGACCTTCTTTTCCCGCAGCAGACCGGCGAACTGGTATTCCGAGAGCGTATCCGGCACCGGCGTGACTGCGGCGATCATGGTCGCCGGGTCGGCGCCGATCACGGCGGCGGCCGGGAAGCCCTCGCGCCGCTCTTCGGGCGAGGCCTGTGCCTTCCAGCGCGCGAACTGCTGCGCGCCGCCGCGATGGTGCAGCCAGCGCATCAGGGTCGTGTCCCGGCCGGTCACCTGCATCCGGTAGATGCCGAGGTTGAAGCCGTCGGTTCGCTCGGTCTCCGGCGCCGGGCCGCGGGTGACGACGAGCGGCCAGGTGATGAGCGGCGCCGGCTCGCCGGGCCAGCAGGTCTGGACCGGCAGGCGGCCGAGGTCGATGGCGTCGCCTTCGAGGACAATTTCCTGGCAGGGCGCGCTGCGCACGGTCTTCGGCTTCATCGCCAGCACCTTGCGCGCCAGCGGGATCATCTCCAGCGCCTCGCGGAAGCCGCCCGGCGGTTCGGGCTGGCGCAGGAAGGCGAGCATCTCGCCGACTTCGCGCAGCTGTTCCGGCGTCCGGCCGATGGCTTTCGCGACCCGCTCGACGGTGCCGAACAGGTTGACCAGCACCGGCATGTCCCAGGCCCGCTCGCCGTCCTCCGGGCGTTCGAACAGGATCGCGGGACCGTCTTCCAGAAGCGCCGCGCGGTGGATGCGCGTCATCTCCAGCGCCGGCGAGACCGGGCCGGGCTCGCGGCGCAGCTCGCCGTCCCGCTCCAGTTGCGCGAGGAAGTCGCGCAGGGAGGCGTAGGGCGGCCCGCCGGCGCTCATGCCGGCTCTTTGGGAATCAGATCAGACAACGCGACGGGGTCCGGAACCGGAAAACGTGCCGGACACATGGCCCAATCGCATTGCAAGGACAAGCGGGCGGAAGCCCGCAAGAGACTCTGCGCCTCGGCCGGTTCGGATACCGCGCTACAGATCCTTCGCGCCCGGAATTCGCCGGTGCCGCTCACCCTTGCGGGACCGGATGAGATTGTAGAACCGCCGATTCGTGCGGTGAAACACGATGAAAGACGGCAAAAGCGTCTTCGGCCGGATCCAGCCCCGCTCCGCCAGAATGACATCCATTTCGAGACGCGCGCCGGTCCATTTTCCGGTCGCCCGGTCCTGGACCAGATAGCCGCGCTGAAAATGAATGCGCCGGTTCCATTCGTTCATCTGCAGAAGGGAAAGCGGCCGTTCGAACTTGTAGCGCGCCATGTACATGATGTGCTGGCACGGGCGCGGGCGGCGCCCCTTCTTGCACTTGTAGAAGAGGACCGTGTAGTCGATTCCGCTCGCTCGGGTCCTGACATAGGGATCGCCGGACGGCCGCCGATATCCGGTAACGACCGGCAAGCCCTGCGACTCCAGCATTTCGACGATCGTCGGCGCGGTCACACTGTTTAAGTCCGCCGCATTGCCGGCGGACGCGGCGAGCAGCACGGCAACGGCGCCGGCCCCGGCACAGAGGACCGTTCTCGGCATGGGTCTGCGTCTCCGATGCGAACGCGACGGTTCCAGATTCGGCGGCGGCGACGGTCGTGTAAAGTAAATTCGGCAGTACCCCGACTCCCGATCGGCCGCTAGTGTCGCGTCCGTGACGACTCGTGCCGCCATGTATGTGCCGCCCTCGGCGCTCGATCCGGTCGAGCGGGCGATGTCCTATCCCTACGCCATTCCGGATTGCAGCTATGTCTTCGACAAGGCAGGCTGGCGACCGGCGGAGATCGACCGTGCGCTGACCGCCGGGCGCCGTCCGGTCCTCGCCTGCGGCTCCAACCGTTCCCCGGACCAGCTCGCGCGCAAATATTTCGATTTCGATGCGGTTTCGATCCCCGTCCAGCGCGCCTGGCTCAGGGATTTCGACGTCGTCTACGCCGCCCACATAACCGGCTACGGCTCTGTTTCCGCCTGCCCGATGCCGGCGCCGGGCGTGCGGGTGGAGGTCTCGATAACCTGGCTGTCGGACGACCTCATGGCGCGCATGCACGCCACCGAAGGGCGCGGGCATTCCTACGACTTCGCGGTCCTGTCCGGCCTCGATCTGGCGCTCGAAGGCGTTGGAACGCTCGAAGAAACGTTCGCCTACATCCATCGCGGCGGCGCGCTCAACGTGGACGGCGCGACGGTCGGCCTGGCCGAAATCGCGGCGACAGGGCGGCCCGGTCCCGCCTGGGCGCAGCCCCGGGCGATCGCCGAGGTCCATCGCCGGCTGAAGCACGAAGGGTCGGTCGAGGATTTCATCCGCGAGAACGCCGCCGACCGCGCCCTGTGCCTCGCCCGCGAGGCGGTGCTTCAGCGGGATGCTCACGCATTTTCCTACGAAGGGTGCCGCGTCGTTCGCTTGCCGGCAGGGTGAAACGGCCGTCGCCAATTTCGCCGAAGCGCAAAACCCCCTATATGACCGCTTTCTGCCTTGCCCGTTCCCCAGGTACCGCTCCTGCCGCTCCGCATGCCTTCCACTGCCAAACATGCCTTCGTCACCGGCGCTACCGGCTTTCTGGGCCGCAACCTGGTCGAGCAGCTGGCGGAACGGGGCTGGAAGATTACCGCGGCCTACCGCGATCCGGCGCGCTTCGAGGCGCTCCGGCACTGGGATGTCGCAGGTGTGCAATGCGATCTGCTCGACCTTGAGGGCCTGACCGCAGCGATCCCGGACGGAGCGGATGCGGTGTTTCACATGGCCGCAGACCTGACAATGTGGGCGCGCCACGGTTCGCGCCAGTTGCGCGCCAATGTCGACGGCACGCGCAACGTTGTCGCCGCGGCGGAGCGCAAGGGCGCCCGGAAATTCGTCTTCACCTCGAGCTGGAACGCCTGGGGCTACCGGCCCGGCGATCCGCCGCTGACCGAGGATACGCCGCAACGGGGCAACGCTTCCCCTGTCCTCTACGACCGAACCAAGCTGGCCGGCGAAATCATCGTCAAACAGGCCACCGCCGAGGGCCTGTCCGCCGCAATCCTCAATCCGTGTCACATCGTCGGCCGCTACGACAGCCGCAACTGGGGGCGCATGATCCGCATGGTGCACGAGCGCAGGCTGCCGGGCATCCCGCCGGGCTCCGGCGTGTTCTGCCATGCCGGGGCGGTCGCCTCGGCCCATATTGCGGCGGCCGAGAATCCGGAGGCCGCCGGCAACTATCTGCTGCCCGGCCCGGCGGCGAGCTATGTCGAGGTTATCGCCCTCATCGGGCGGGTGACCGGCCGCAAGGTGCCGAGGCGCGCCCTTCCGGCCTGGCTGTTCCGGGCCGTCGCCCATCTCCAGAATGCAGCCGGCAACCTGCGCGGGCGCGAACCGGATCTGACGCCCCAGACCGCGCATATCGTGCTGGCGCACGGCCGGGTGGCGTCGGACCGTGCGGAGAAAGAACTGGATTACCGGTCCCCCGATCTCGAATTCATGGTGCGGGATTGCTACGACTGGATGAAGCGGGCCGGCGTCCTGCAGGGCGGATAACCCCGGTGCTTCCGCGATTTCCGCGCGGTCAGACAAGAAGTCGCGGCGGCCGGCCCTTCGATGCGCCGCCTGCGGCGGCTACTCAGGGTAAAGCGGAGTAGTTCGAAGCTCTCTCCTCATCCCGAGTGGGCCCGCAGGGCCATATCGAGAGCTTGCCCTGAGCTTGCCGAAGGGGACGCGCCAACCGATGACCGACCATCTGAACCGACTGGAAGATCTGCTGAAGGCCGCCCGGGCCGCCGGCGCCGATGCGGCCGACGCCGTCTATATCGAAGGCGACAGCCTCTCGCACAGCCAGCGGCTGGGCAATGTCGAGATGATCGAGCGCGCGGAAGGACGCGACCTGGGCCTGCGGGTTTTCGTCGGCCGTCGCCAGGCCAGCGTATCCGCCACGGAAAATGAGCCGGAAACGTTCGCCGGGTTGGCCGGGCGGGCCATGGCGATGGCCCGCGCCGTGCCGGAAGACCCGTTTTGCGGTATCGCCGGACCGGACCAGTTCGCCCGCCAGTTGCCGCACCTGGAAACGGCGGATGCCGAAGAGCCGCCGGCCGAGCTGCTGATTTCCCGGGCGCGCGACGCCGAAGAAGCCGCGCGCGCCGTCGAGGGGGTGACGAACTCCGAAGGCGCGGAAGCCTCGTGGGGCCGGACGGAGGTATACCTTGCTGCGACCAACGGCTTCGTCGGCAGCTACGCGCGCAGTTCGCACAGCGTGGGCGTCTCGGTCGTCGCCGGCTCGGGCAGCGACATGCAGACCGATTACGACCATCACACCGCCGTCTTTGCGGCGGACCTCATGGCGCCGGCGGAGATCGGGCGGAGCGCCGGCGAACGGGCGGTCGCCCGCCTCGGCGCCCGGCCGGTCAAGACGGTGAAGGCGCCGGTGGTGTTCGACCCGCGGGTTGCCGGCAGCCTGCTGCGCCATCTGCTCGGCGCAATCAACGGCGCCTCGGTCGCCCGCGGCACCAGCTTTCTCAAGGACAGGCTGGGCGAGCCGGTGATGGCGCCGGGCCTGACCGTCGTCGAAGACCCGCACCGGCCGCGCGGCCTGCGCTCCAAGCCCTTCGACGGCGAAGGCATCGCCAACCGACGCAACGCGCTGATCGACGATGGCGTGCTGACGACCTGGCTGCTCGATCTGCGCTCGGCGCGCCAGCTGGAGCTGGCCCCGACCGGCCATGCCAGCCGCGGTACGTCCGGCCCGCCGTCGCCGTCGGCGACCAATGTCTGGCTCGAGGCCGGGACGGTCCCGCGGCGGGACCTGCTCGCGGGCATCGACAGCGGCCTCTATGTCACAGAGACGATCGGCATGGGCGTCGACAATGTGACCGGCGACTACAGCCGCGGCGCCGGCGGATACTGGATCGACAAGGGCGAACTCGCCTTCCCGGTGACCGAAATGACGATCGCCGGCAACCTGAAGGACATGTTCAGGGCGATAACCCCGGCCGACGACCTGGACTTGCGCTATGGCATCGACGCCCCGACGCTGCGCATCGACGGGATGACCGTCGCCGGGGCGTAGATTTTCGCTTTGGTGCTGTCCGGTGGCGTCCCTCGATACGGCGCTGGCGCGCCTACTCGGGATGAGGCCCCTCGATACGGCCCCTGCGGGGCCTGCTCGGGATGAGGGTATCTTGCAGTTTTCCCCCAACTACTCCCACGCCCTGAATGGCCGCGAAGCGGCGTATCGAAGGGCGCGCCCGGTCCCTACCCGTCGCGCCGGGCCAGATGGTCGAAGCTGGCGTTGACGATGGTGTCCTGGCGCAGGAAGCGGCGGGCCTCCAGGCCGTGGGCTTCCGGTACGCTGCGGAGGGTGCCGGCAGCCTCGGCATCCAGCTGCATGCGTGCCGCCAGTTCGAAATAGTAGGCCAGGTAGGTCGCTTCCTCGACCGACTTGCCGACGGTGAGCAGGCCGTGATGGGCGAGCAGGATGGCGCTCTTGCCGCCGAGCGCTTCGGAAATGATCCGGCCTTCCTCGTCCGCCACCGGCACGCCCGGCCATTCGGGCAGCCAGGCGCAATCGTCGTAGAGCGGCATCGCATCCATATGGGCGCAGACCAGGGGCCGGCCGATCGTCGACAGGGCCGAGGCCGCAGGCGGGTGGGTGTGCACGATGCAATGGGCGTCCGGCCGGGCGCGGTAGATCCAGACATGGAAGCGCACGGCGGGATTGGGGATGCCTTCGCCCTCGATCGTCCGGACATTCCCGTCAACGCGCAGAAGAGCCTCTTCCGACGCTTCCTCGAAACCGGCGCCGAGCCGCAGGGTCCACCAGCCGTCCGGTTCGGCGCGCACGGTGAGCTGGCCGGCGAGGCCCGCGGCATGGCCGTTCGCCGCCAGGATGCGGGCGGCGAGGGCCAGCTTGGCCCTGTCCGTCCGCTCGATGGACCGGAGGCCGCTGCCGATGGTGCTGTCGATGTGCGTGCGAATGTCATCGGGCATGGCCGTCTCCTGCGAGGCGCCGCTCGGACTTCGACCGGCGAAATCGGGATGCACTCGCGAGTTTACCCGGACCGGAAAGGTTTGTCCCGGACCAGAAAGATTTGTCCCGGACCGGAAAGATTTGTAAGGTCCGCGTTCCGTAACGCCGACGCGGATATCCGTCGGCCGTCAAGAAACGACACCAAGGGAGGAAACCGCCATGAAACCTGTGCTCGCCGCTGCCGGCGTGGCCGTTGCGCTGACGGCGTTCTCGCCGGCCTCGCAGGCCGCCACCGAATTCGCCTTTTCCAACTGGATTCCGTGGACCCACAAGCTGTCCACGCGCCTCTTGATTCCGTTGATGACAGTCATCGAGAACAGGACCGAAGGGCGGGTGAAATTCCGCCAGCTGCCCAAGCCGCTCGGCCACCCGCGCGCCCATCTGGATATTGTCCGCACCGGCCAGGCCGGTGCCGCTTTCGGCGTTCACGGCTATTCGCCGAAGCGCCTGCGCGCCTACGCGTTCAGCGAGTTTCCGCTGACCGGGGAAGACGCGGTGGCAACATCGGTCGCCTTCCAGCGCACCCATGACAAGTTCTTCAAGGGCAAGGGCTATTACAAGGGCGTTCACCTGATTGGCCTGAACACCCACGGCCCGGGCGTGATCCACCACTCCAAGAAGCTCATCGGCTCGATCGCCGACATGAAGGGGCAGAAGATTCGCACCGGCGGCCCCGCGCCGTTCGCCATCGTCAAGGCCTGGGGCGGCACCTCGATCCGGCTGCCGGCGCCGAAATCCTATGAGGTGCTGTCGACCGGCGTGGTCGATGGCGTCACCTTCCCCTACGAAGCGCTGACCGGCTTCAAGATCGTCAACCTGGTGAAGTTCCACACGAAGCTGCCGGGCGGGCTCTACAATTCCGGCTTCTACACGTTCATCGGCCAGAAGAAATACGATGGCCTGTCGGCAGCCGACAAGCAGGTCATCGCCAGCCTGTCCGGCGAAAACTTCGCCTATGCGGCGGGCAGGGTATGGAACCAGAACGACGCCGACGGCCTGGAAGCGGCCAAGAAGGGCGGCCACAAGTTCGGCGTGGCGACGGCCGAAATGCTGGCGTCGGTCAAGAAGATCAAGGCCAACCTGGAAGCGCGTTACGTCGCCGACATGAAGAAGCAGGGCATCGACGGTGCGGCGGTGCTAAAATACTACTACGGCGAAGTCGCGAAACTGCAGCAATAGCAGCCGACGCCCTAGCGGCCGGCTGCAGCGGCGCGGTCCCGGTACCGTTGTTTATGAGGGGGCCGGCCGCTGCAGCCGGTCCGCCGGCCGTTTCTCTAGCGGCGGCGGGCGCGTGTCGCTGCGCCGTCCGCCTTCCGCCGAGCAGCAAAGAACCTGACGCGTGACCAACGGGTCCGAAGAACCGGCAGAAACCAGGGTTTCGCCGCTGGCGTACTGGATCGGCGTTGTGCCGCTCCGGGCGCTGGCGGTGATTTCCTGTGCGGTTCTGTTCCTGATGATGACGCTGACTTTTGTCGACGTCACCGGGCGATATGTGTTCAACAGCCCGCTGCCGGCGCTCGCCGAAATCATCGCGTTCATGATGGCCGGGCTGGTGTTCTGCGTCCTGCCGATGGTGTGCTTCCGCGAGGGCCATGTCACCATCGACCTGCTGGACGGCGTGGTGCCTTCCAGGCTGAAGCGGGTGCAGGGGGTGTTCATCAACCTCGTCGCTGCCGGCGCCGTGCTGTTCATCGCCTGGCGCCTGTGGGTCAAGGCCATGACCCATCTGGAGTTCGAGGAAGCGACCGACGAACTCTATTTGGATATCTGGCCGTTCAGCACAGGCATGGCGATCCTGTGCGTGCTGGCGGCCGTCGCCCAGCTCGCCGCAGCGGTCGCCTATCTGACCGGCGCGCGCGACGATCCCGCCCAGGCCTCGGGACAAACGACGTGACCATTGCGCTGCTGGGATTTGCGGCGCTGCTGACGCTGTCTTTCCTGCGCGTGCCGATCGCCTTCTCGATGATCATCGTCGGCTTCATCGGCATGAGCTGGTCGATGAACCTTGACGGCGCGCTCGCCAATGTCGGCCAGACCGCGTTCGACGCGGCGATCAACTACGAGCTTTCCGTGGTGCCGCTGTTCGTCCTGATGGGCAATTTCGTGACCCGGGCGCGCCTGTCGGAGGAACTGTACACCGCCTCCAACGCCTTTCTGGGCCATCGCAAGGGCGGACTGGCCATGGCAACCATCGTCGCCTGCGGCGGCTTCAGCGCGGTCTGCGGCTCCAGCCTCGCCACGGCGGCAACCATGTCGAAAGTCGCCATGCCGTCGATGCGGCGCTACGGCTACGACGACGGGCTGGCCGCCGGCGCCATCGCCGCGGGCGGCACCCTCGGGATTCTGATTCCGCCCAGCGTGCTGCTGGTGATTTACGGTATCCTGACCCAGACCAATATCGGCAAGCTGTTCGCCGCCGGTGTCGTGCCCGGCATCGTCGGGATCCTGTTCTACCTGCTGGCGGTGCGTGCGGTGATCACCATTTGGCCGGCGCTCGGCCCGCGCGGCGACCGCACGGACTGGCGCGGCCGGCTGCTTGCGTTGCGCGACGTCTGGGGGGTGCTGACCCTGTTCGTCTTCGTCATGGGCGGCATCTACGGCGGCGTCTTCAGCCCGACCGAGGCGGCCGGCATCGGCGCCTTCGGCGCCTTCGTGTTCGCGGTGGTGCGCCGCACCATGGACCTGCGGGGCTTCTACGCCGTGCTGCTGGAAAGTGCGGCGACCACGGCGATGCTGTTCACCGTGCTGATCGGCGCGCTGGTCTTCGCCAACTTCATCAACTTCACGACATTCCCGCAGACGCTGCTCGATATCGCGGCGAACTTCGAGGACAACCCCTGGCTCGTTCTCGCCGCCATCCTGCTGATCTACGTCCTGCTCGGCTGCGTTTTCGAGAGCCTGTCGATGATCCTGCTGACGGTGCCGATCTTCTTCCCGCTGATCCTGGAATTGGGGCCGGGGTTCGTGCCGCCCTTCTGGCACCTGTTCACCGGTCAGATGCCGCCGATGTGGGACCTCGTCGCCGATGTCGGCCTGGGCCTGAACGCGACCGAAGTGGCCGTCTGGTTCGGCATCGTCGTGGTGGTGATTACCGAGATCAGCCTGATCACGCCGCCGGTCGGCCTCAACGTCTTCGTGCTGCGCGGCGTGCTGCCGGACGTGCGCACCACGACCATCTTCCGCGGCGTCACGGCCTACTGGATCGCCGACCTGTTCCGGCTCACGCTGATCGTCGCCGTGCCGACCCTGTCGCTCCTGCTCGCCAGCTACGTCCGGTAGCGCGGGCGAAGTGTGCCCGGATTCCGGCTTGGACCATTCCGGCATCGCTTCGGCTTGAGGATTTGGAATACGGAGGGTGGGGCGCTCCACAGCCCGTCTCCCCGCTCGTCGGAAGCGCGTTCGCTCCCCGGCGCCGATTTCTCGCAAGCTCGGATTGCGCGGGGTGTGTTAACCAGCTCCCTAATTTGACCCCTTAGAATCGAATGATTTCAACAGGACCGTGCACCGACAGGCGACGAACGCTTGCGCCGAACGACACCCAATAGAAGCTTGGTGAAGTCTGTACTAGTAATTTTACGCACTTCATAATAGTAATTTGGTGACGTCTCTAACCGCATTCTAGTGAGGCGAACCGATCGGAGTTGTTGTCCATGTCAAATGCCTATCTGCCCCGGCACCTCGTGTTCGAATTGGAGGCCGCACTGGAGCATGCAAGGGTCGTCAATCTGATCGGGCCCCGTCAGGCCGGAAAAACAACGCTCGTGCGCGACCTTTTCGCCAGGGGTCGCTATATCAGCCTTGACGATGCCGCAAACCTCGCGGCCATCGATGCCGACCCCTATGGACAGATCGCGGCATTACGCGAGGAGCTCGATGACATTCCGCTAATCATCGACGAAGCACAACGCTCGACCGACCTTTCGCTCGCCATCAAGCGGATCGTCGATGAGCACCCGCGCAAGGGGCAGTTTGTGCTGACCGGCTCCTCGAACGTCTTTCGCACAACGAATGTCGCCGACTCCCTTGCGGGACGGATGCGCACCCTGACGCTCTGGCCACTCTCGGCTGCCGAGCTTCATCGTGCGCCGGTTTCCCGGCTTATCGACTGGGCGGCTGGAAAAGAGCCAAAACTGTCGGCTATCCAAGCAGAGCGTGTGTCCCGTTCGGACGTCATCGATCTCGTGCTGAGAGGCGGCTTCCCGGAAATCCGTCAGCTGCCTTTGCGGGGCCGGCAGAGACAATACAGGGACAATGTCGATGCCATGGTCGACCGTGACGTCGCCGACATCATGAAGATAAGGAAAACGGACGCCCTTCGCCGCCTGATCGATCAGATGGCGGCGCGGACCGCCAACGAACTCAATATCGCCGAACTCTCCAACGCGGTGAAAATCCGTCGTGAGACAAGCGAACAGTATATCGACATCCTGCTCAGACTGTCAGTGATCGTCAAACTGGGCGCCTGGGCTTCCGGGGAAGGAAAGCGGGAGATCAAGAATCCGAAATATCACTTTGTAGACAGCGGCGTCCTGTGCGCCCTTCGGCACTTCGGCGACAATGCGTTCGATGTCGGGGCGGAGCCGGCCGCCTTCGGTGCGGTACTGGAAAGCTATGTTCTGAACGAACTCCTGCGCGCAGCACCTATGCAAGACGCCGAGTATCGCTTTTATCACTGGCGCAGTGCAGACAAACGCGAGATCGACATCCTGATCGAAAGCGGGCGTCGCCTGGTCGGCATCGAAATCAAGGCGGCCACGACTGTCGATGCGCACGATTTCCGCCACCTGCACTGGTTCGCTAGCCAAGGTTCGGGCCGAAAGAGGCAGTTTACAGGCCTTGTCCTTTACCTCGGTGCCGAGAAGCTGACCTTCGGCACCGGACTGTTCGCAATCCCCGTCAGCAGCCTGTGGGCCGAGATCGGCTAAAAGCTGTCGGCAAAACCAGAAGCAGGCTTCAGCAGAATCCAGAGACAAGCGTGACCGATTTCTTTCTCCCGCGCGGCGGCCTGTTTCTGGACCGCGACGGCGTCGTGAATGTCGACCGCGGTTACGTTCACCGGCCGGACCAGATCGACTTCGTCCCCGGCGTGTTCGACCTCGGCCGCACCGCCATGCGGCTCAATCTGCCGGTCACGATCGTCACCAACCAGGCCGGCATCGCCCGCGGCCTCTACACCGCACAGCAGTTGCGCGACCTGATGGCGTGGATGGTGGCGCGGTTCGCCGGCGAAGGCGTGGCGATCGCCCGTGTCGAGTACAGCCCGTGGTTTCCGCCCGATCTTACGCCGCCGGATGGGCGGCCCCTGCTGGCCGAATGGGTGCGCGATTCCTGGTGGCGCAAGCCGGGCGCCGGCATGCTGCGCCGCGCCGCTCAGGCCGTCGGCGTCGACCCGGCTAAAAGCGTCATGATCGGCGACCGGGAGGGCGATATCGCGGCAGGGCGTGAGGCCGGCGTCCGCGCCACGATCCAATTCATTCCCGGGACGCCGAGTCCCGCCCTGGACCTCATTCCGGACACGCTTCCCGATCCCGACCCCGACTATGGCGCCGACTACAGGTGCCGGCGCCACGAGGAGACCGTCGAAATCCTGGAACGGCTCTACGGCTGAGCCCGGCCGGGCCTATATCCGGGCCATGATGGATGCGACGCCCCTTCTGCGCCTGTGGGCCCGGCGGCGGCTGCGGCGGCTGGCGGCGATGGACCCGGCGTCGGTCCAGCTGGCCGAACTGCTCAAGTTGGTGCGCGCGGCGGCGCAAACCCACTTCGGGCGCAGCCATGGTTTTGCGCACATCCGCACGGTCGCCGACTTCCAGTCCGCCGTGCCGGTCCGCGACTACGATGCGTTCCGCGACGAGATTTGGGGCGAGTCCTTCCCGCGGCTTGCCGACATCGGCTGGCCCGGCCCGGTTCCCTGGTTCGCGCTGACCAGCGGCACGACGCGCGACGTCACGAAGTATATCCCGGTCACCAAGGCAATGATCCGCTCCAACAAGCGGGCCGCGCTCGACATGCTGGCCCACCATCTCGCCGCGCAGCCGGGAAGCAGTGTCCTTGGCGGGGCGAATTTCATCCTGGGCGGCAGCACCGATCTGAAGCCTCTGGCGCCGGGTATCCTCGCCGGCGACCTTTCCGGCATCGCCGCCGCAAACGTGCCGACCTGGGCGCAGCGATTCACTTGGCCGCCGAAGAGCCTGGCGCTGGAGCCGGACTGGGAGCGCAAGATCGACCGGCTGGCCCGGGGCAGCCTCGATCGGGATATCCGCTCGGTCAGTGGCACGCCGAGCTGGCTGCTCCTGCTGTTCGAGCGGCTTGCCGACCTGCGGCCGGCAGCAGAGCGCGACCTGACGCGGATCTGGCCCGGTCTGAATCTGGTCATTCACGGCGGCGTGCGCTTCGATCCCTACAAGCCGCAGTTCGACGACTGGCTGCGCGGGCGGCCGGTCGACTACCGCGAGGCCTATGCCGCCAGCGAAGGCTTCGTCGCCAGCAGCGACCGCGGGTTCGGCGAAGGGCTGCGGTCCAATCTCGATACCGGCCTGTTCTACGAATTCATCCCCGTAGAGGAACTGGAGGCGACGGCGCCGACGCGCCACTGGATGGGCACGGTCGAGACCGGCGTCAACTACGCCATCGCGCTCTCGACCTGCGCCGGCCTGTGGGGCTGGCTGCTCGGCGACACCGTGCGCTTCGTGGAGCGCAATCCGCCGCGCCTGCTGGTGACCGGCCGGACCGGCGCGACAATGTCGGCCTTCGGCGAGCATCTGACCGGCGAAGAGATCGACCGGGCGGTCAGCCGGGCCGCTGGCAACGCGGGCCTTTCCGTCGCCGATTATGCCGTGGGCGCCGTCTTCCCGACGGCGGAACAGCCGCTCGGCGGCCACCGCTATGTCGTCGAGTTCGCGGGCAGCCCGCCGGCGGAAGCGGCGCTTGGCCGGTTCGCCGCCGCACTCGATGCAGATATCGCGGCGGGCAACGAGGATTATGCCGCGCACCGCTCCGGCGGCTTCGGCCTGCGCGCGCCCGAAATATTCGCCGCACCGCCCGGATTTTTCGCCGCCTGGATGAAGCGCCGCGGCAAGCTGGGCGGCCAGCACAAGGTGCCGCGAGTCATCAACGACACCGGACTGTTCGACGGCCTGCTCGATGCGCTGGACGCGGCGGCGCAGAAGACGGCAGACAGGAACTGAAGCGCAGGCCCGCGCGCCCGGCGTCAATCCTTGTTTCCGCTCAGGCAGGCCGGCCCGGCGTGCAGCATTTCCGGTCTTCTGCGGCCCGGCGTTCAGAGCCCGGCAACGTCGATCAGCGTTGTCCCGGCCGCACGCTGCCGGCGGTGATTTTCGTCGATCGCCTTGCGGATCTCCGGCGGCACCGCGACCTCGCGGGCGAACTCGGGCCGCTCGCTAAGCGGCCGGAACCAGGCGAACAGATCGGGATGCAGCCGCTCCACCGGATAGCCGCAGAGGATGAGGCGGTTGACGTAGATGAACCAGGCGATATCGGCCAGGCTCAATTGCTCGCCCATAATGTACGGAGCGGCGCCCAGCCGGCGGTCCAGCTCCTCGAACTCCCGGCGAAACCGTGTCGCCGAGTCCCGGATGGCCTCGTCGGTGATTCCGTCGCGCGCCATGCGTTCCCAATAGGCGATCTCGGCGTCCTTGTTGGGGTCGCGATCCCCCAGAACCGTCCCGCTGCCGCCCGCGCGGTAATCGGCCAGCGCCTCAGCCGATTTCGGTGCGCGCGGCCGCGGCTGGGTAAACCGGAAGGAGATCGTCCGCAGATCGTGATGCAGGTCGTTTTCGTGGCGCAACAGTTCGGCCATGTCCGCCTCGCGGCCTTCGGGGATCAGCCTCGGTACGGGAAACCGCCGGTCGAGCAGCGAGAGGATGTCGTTGCTCTCGATATGGACTTCGCCGTCGACGACCAGCGTCGGCACCAGCCCGCGTGGATTGATGCCGAGAAACCTGTCGCTCAGGTTTTCGCCCTTCGGCAGGTCGACCGGATGCGCCTGCCAGTCGACACCCTTCAGATTGAGGACGATCCGGGTCTTCTGCGAACAGGACGAGCCGTGGAAATGAAACAGGTGCACGCCCCGCCAGCCGAGCACGTCGCGCGTACGGATATCGGTCTCCAGGAGTCGAACCATTGCGCATCCCTTTATGTCCGGGCTTTTGTATCCGGGCTTTTTCATCCTGGCGCGCCGCCGTACCGCCCGGCGACGATTGCAGCGCGCCGGCCGGCGCTCGGCTTTGGCGCGCCCGGTCGGCAGCAGCCCCGGCCGCGCCATAATAACGTTGCCTGCTCCGGACCGACAACCGGACGCCGCGACCTCTTGTCAACCGAATTCCGGATGTTTCCCAGGCCGCCGGAATCTCCATAAAACGATCTTCCTGTCGCTGCTGTCGTTTTGCCTGCGGCGATGTGGGCTAGGCTGTGATCGGCAGGAATCGGACAATCGGGACAAGGACGTTCGACCGCAGGCGACTGGCGCACCGGCCTTACGAGCCTTAAAATCAGTCAGACTGGGACAAAGACGCCGCGACGAATCCGAACCGACCGGCCCAAAGACCCCGGTGGCAGACTTCCGGGAAGGCCAAACCGGCACAAAGGACGACCGAAAAGACGAGCATGATCGAACGCGTACCGCACAAATTCAAGGGATTGCCCAGGAAGCAGGGGCTTTACGATCCGCGCAACGAACACGATGCGTGCGGGATCGGCTGTGTCGTGAACATAAAGAACCGCAAGAGCCACCGGATCATCGATCAGGGGCTGCAGGTTCTCAGGAACCTTACCCATCGCGGCGCGGTCGGCGCCGATCCGCTGGCCGGCGACGGCGCGGGCATCCTCATTCAGATGCCGGACGCCCATCTGCGCGCGGTTTGCAGCGATATCGGAATCGATCTTCCGGAGCCGGGCGAATACAGCGTCGGCATGCTGTTCATGCCGCAGGCCGCGGGGCCGCGGGCGGACTGCGTCCGCATGGTCGAGGAGATCGTCGAGGCGGAAGGACAACACGTTCTAGGCTGGCGCGACGTACCGGTCGACAATTCGGGACTGGGCGAAAGCGTCCTGCCGACCGAACCGTTCGTGCGGCAGGTCTTCGTCCGCCGGGGCGAAAACTGCGCAGACCGGGATGCGTTCGAGCGCAAGCTGTTCGTCATTCGCAAGCTGGCTGAGCATCATGTCGACGCTCTGGGCGAGGCGGCATCCGACGATTTCTATATGCCGTCCCTTTCGTCGCGTACGATCGTCTACAAGGGGATGCTCCTGGCCCACCAGGTCGGCGAATTTTACCTCGACCTCAAGGATGAGCGGATGGTTTCCGCGCTGGCCCTCGTCCACCAGCGGTTTTCCACCAACACCTTCCCGTCCTGGCGGCTGGCCCACCCCTACCGGATGATCTGCCACAACGGCGAGATCAACACGCTTCGCGGCAACATCAACTGGATGGCGGCGCGCCGCCACCTGATGAAGTCCAAGCTGCTGGGCGACGACCTGGAAAAGCTCTGGCCGCTGATCACCGAAGGCCAGTCGGATTCGGCGAGCTTCGACAACGCGCTCGAACTGCTGGTGCAGTCCGGCTATTCGCTCGCCCACGCCATGATGATGCTCATTCCCGAGGCGTGGACCGGGAATCCGCTGATGGACGAGCGCCGCCGCGCCTTCTACGAATACCACGCGGCGATCATGGAACCGTGGGACGGTCCGGCGGCCGTGGCGTTCACCGACGGCCGCCAGATCGGCGCAACCCTGGACCGCAACGGGCTGAGGCCCGCGCGCTACGTCATCACTGACGACGACATGGTGGTGATGGGTTCCGAAGTCGGCGTCCTGCCGATCGACGAGAGCCGCATCGTCAAGAAATGGCGCCTGCAGCCGGGCAAGATGCTGCTGATCGACCTCGAACAGGGCTGCATCCTGGACGACGACAATATCAAAGCCGAGTTGTCTTCGGTCCAGCCGTATCAGGAATGGCTCGATCGCACCCGGATCGTGCTGGAAGACCTGCCCGCAACGAACGCCCCCGTCGCGCTGCCCAACCGCTTTACGCTGCTCGATCGCCAGCAGGCCTTCGGCTATACGCAGGAGGACCTCAAATTCCTGATGTCCCCGATGGCGTCGACCGGGCAGGAAGCCGTCGGCTCGATGGGCAACGACATTCCGATATCGGCGCTGTCGTCGCGTCCCAAGCTGCTCTACTCGTATTTCAAGCAGGTGTTCGCCCAGGTCACCAACCCGCCGATCGATCCGATCCGCGAGGAACTGGTGATGTCGCTCCTGTCGCTGATCGGCCCGCGGCCAAACCTCCTCGGCATCGACGATACGACGCCGCAAAAGCGTCTCGAGGTCCGCCAGCCTGTCCTGACAAACAAGGATCTGGAGAAGATCCGCTCGATCGGCGAGATCGCGGATAACGCGTTCCGGACCCTTACCCTCGATCTGACCTATCCTGCCGAACACGGCGCCGAGGGCATGCGTCCCGCGCTCGATTCGGTGTGCGCCCAGGCCGAGAAGGCGTGCCAGGAAGGCTACAACATTCTGGTGCTCAGCGACCGTGCGATCTCCGAGGACAGGATCGCCATACCGGCGCTGTTGGGCACGTCGGCGGTTCACCATCATCTGGTGAGGGAAGGGCTCCGGACTCTCCTCGGGCTGGTCGTCGAGACCGGCGAGGCGCGCGAAGTCCATCATTTCTGCACCCTGGCCGGCTACGGCGCCGAGGCGATCAATCCGTATCTCGCGTTCGAGACCCTTGCGGCTATGCGCGACGAGTTGCCGGAGAAGCTCACCGACCGGCAACTGTCCCGGCGCTACATCAAGGCGGTCGACAAGGGCATCCTGAAGGTGATGTCCAAGATGGGCATCTCGACCTACCAATCCTATTGCGGCGCGCAGATTTTCGACGCGGTCGGCCTGGCCGAAGACTTCGTCGAAAAGTATTTCACAGGCACGGCGAGCACCATCGGGGGTGCGGGGCTGGCGGAAGTCGCACGCGAAACCGTCGAGCGCCACAGGCTCGCCTACGGCGACGCGCCGATCTATCGCAATGCGCTCGATGTCGGCGGCGAATATGCCTACCGCCTGCGCGGCGAGGAACATTACTGGACGCCCGACACGGTCACGAATCTGCAGCATGCCGTGCGCGGCGAGCTGCCTGAAAAATACCGCGCCTTCGCCGAGCAGGTAAACGACCAGGATCACCGGATGATGACTGTCCGGGGCCTGTTCGAGTTTATCCCGGCCGAAACGCCGGTGCCCCTCGACGAGGTCGAGCCGGCGCGCGAAATCGTCAAACGGTTTTCGACGGGCGCTATGTCCTTCGGGTCGATCTCGCGCGAGGCGCACTCGACCCTGGCGATCGCCATGAACCGGATCGGCGGCAAGTCGAACACCGGCGAGGGCGGCGAGGAGTCGGACCGGTTCCGGCCCATGCCCAACGGCGATTCGATGCGCTCGGCCATCAAGCAGGTGGCCTCGGGCCGCTTCGGCGTGACCGCCGAATACCTCGCCAATTCCGACATGATGCAGATCAAGATGGCCCAGGGCGCGAAACCCGGCGAGGGCGGCCAGCTGCCGGGCCACAAGGTCGATGCCGTTATCGCCAAGGTGCGCCATTCGACGCCGGGCGTCGGCCTGATCTCGCCGCCGCCGCATCACGATATCTACTCGATCGAGGATCTTGCCCAGCTCATCTACGACCTCAAGAACACCAACCCGGGCGCCGACGTTTCGGTCAAGCTGGTCTCGGAGGTCGGGGTCGGGACGGTGGCGGCGGGGGTCTCGAAGGCCCGGTCCGATCATGTGACGATTTCGGGATTCGAGGGCGGCACGGGCGCCAGCCCGCTGACATCGATCTCCCATGCCGGTTCGCCGTGGGAGATCGGGCTCGCGGAAACGCACCAGACGCTCGTGCTCAACCGGTTGCGCGGCCGGATCGCGGTCCAGGTGGACGGCGGCATCCGGACGGGTCGCGACGTCGTCGTCGGCGCGCTGCTGGGCGCCGACGAATTCGGGTTTTCCACCGCGCCGCTCATCGCTGCGGGCTGCATCATGATGCGCAAGTGTCATCTGAACACCTGCCCCGTGGGCGTCGCGACCCAGGATCCGGAGTTGCGCCGGCGATTCACCGGCACGCCGGAGCATGTGATCAACTATTTCTTCTTCGTCGCCGAAGAGGTGCGCGCGCTGATGGCGCAGCTCGGTTTCCGGGCCTTCGACGAAATGATTGGCGAGTCGCAGCGGCTCGACCAGCGCAGCGCGATCGAGCACTACAAGGCCAAGGGCATCGACCTGTCGCGGATCCTTGCCAAGCCCCATGCCGCGCCCGGCGTTGCGACCCATAACAGCGAGCGCCAGAACCACAACCTGGAAAAGGTCCTCGATCGCCGGTTGATCGAAGAGGCGCAACCCGCGCTGACCGGGCGCCAGCCGGTTCGCATCGACGTGCCGATCCGGAACATAAACCGCACCGTCGGCGCGATGCTGTCGGGCGAAGTCGCCAAGCGATACGGCCACGACGGCCTGCCGGAGGATACGATCGGCGCGACATTCCGGGGCACCGCCGGCCAGAGCTTCGGTGCGTTTCTCGCCCACGGGATCGCGTTCGAGCTGATCGGCGAGGCCAACGACTATACCGGCAAGGGCCTGTCGGGCGGCCGCCTCGTGGTCTATCCGCCGGCGGACAGCGGGGTCGTCGCCGAGGAAAGCATCGTCATCGGCAATACCGTCCTCTACGGCGCGATCGCCGGTGAATGCTATTTCCGGGGGGTTGCGGGCGAGCGTTTCGCGGTGCGCAATTCCGGCGCCGTCGCGGTGGTCGAGGGCGTCGGCGACCATGGCTGCGAATACATGACCGGGGGTGTTGTCGTGTGCCTCGGGCATACCGGGCGCAATTTCGCTGCCGGGATGAGCGGCGGCATCGCCTATGTCCTGGACGAGGAGGGCGATTTCGAACGCCGCTGCAACCTGGCGATGGTCGAACTCGAACCGATCAAGGCGGAGGACGATTCACTCGAACGTCTGGCGCACCAGGGCGGAGACCTCGAAGCCCACGGGCTGGTCGACGTTATGCGCGACATGACGCGTTTCGATGCCGAACGTCTGCATCAGCTGATCGAAAAACACGTCCGCTACACCAATTCGGCGCGCGGCAGGCTGATTCTCGAAAACTGGGATGTCTACCTGCCGCAATTCGTCAAGGTGATGCCGGTCGACTATTACCGTGCCCTCCGGGAAATGGAGCTCGCGCAGCCGGCCGACCCTGCCGACCTCGTGGCCGAGAGCCGCTGAACCATGGGGAAGGTCACAGGCTTTCTCGAGATCGACAGGCTCGAGCAGCGGTACAAGCCGGTCGGCGATCGTATCCGGCATTTCAACGAGTTCCTCGTCCCGCTGGACAAGAACACGCTGATGCAGCAAGGCGCGCGCTGCATGGATTGCGGCATCCCGTTCTGCCACACCGGCTGCCCGGTCAACAACATCATCCCCGACTGGAATGACCTCGTCTATCGCGACCAGTGGCGGGAAGCCATCGAGGTCCTGCACTCGACCAACAACTTCCCCGAATTCACCGGCCGCATCTGCCCGGCGCCCTGCGAGGAAGCCTGCACGCTGAACATCAGCGACGCTCCGGTAACGATCAAGACGATCGAGTGCGCCATTGCCGACCATGCCTGGCAGGAAGGGTGGGTGGTTCCGGACGTTGCCGCGGAAAAGACCGGCAAGCGCGTCGCCATCGTTGGCTCGGGCCCCGCCGGGATGGCCTGTGCGCAACAACTGGCACGCGCCGGGCATGACGTTACGCTGTTCGAAAGGCACGCCAGGCCGGGCGGGTTGCTCCGCTACGGCATCCCCGATTTCAAGATGGAAAAGCACTATATCGACCGGCGCGTCAGCCAGATGGAGGCTGAAGGCGTGACCTTCCGTAATTGCGTGCATGTCGGGGTCGATATTCCGGCGCAACAGCTCACACAGGATTATGACGCCGTCGTGCTGGCGGGCGGAGCGGAAAAGGCGCGCGACCTGCCGGTCAAGGGAAGGGATTTGCGCGGCGTCGAGTTCGCGATGGATTTCCTGCCGCAGCAGAACCGGCGCATCAGCGGGGAGCCCCTCGGCGACGGGGAGGAGATCCTGGCCCGCGGCAAGCATGTCGTGGTGATCGGCGGCGGGGATACCGGCTCGGACTGCATCGGGACGTCGTTCCGCCAGGGTGCGGTGTCGGTGACGCAATTGGAAATTCTGCCCATGCCGCCCGAGAGCCCCGAAAAGGCCACGACCTGGCCCCTGTGGCCCCTGCGTCTGCGCACGTCCTCGTCGCAGGCGGAAGGCGCGCAGCGCGACTGGAGCGTTGCCACCAAGGGTCTTTCAGGCGCCGGCGGGGAAGTCTCGACGCTTCACGCCATCCGGTTGGATGAGAACTTGAAGCAAATCCCCGGAACCGAGTTCGAGCTGAAAGCGGAGCTGGTGTTGCTGGCGATGGGGTTTGTCCATCCGGTCCATGAGGGCATGATCGAGGAATTGGGAGTCGATCTCGACCCGCGCGGCAACGTCCTCGCCGATACCGAGAATTACGTGACCTCCGATCCCAGGGTGTTCGCGGCGGGCGACATGCGGCGCGGCCAGTCGCTGGTGGTCTGGGCGATTCGCGAAGGCCGGCAGTGCGCCCGCGCCGTGGACGAATTCCTGATGGGCGAGTCGTCACTGAGCCGCTGAGGCCGCCGGTCGCCCGACGGCGCCGGCCTGCGTTTCCGCGCCCCTCCCGCACGCCCCGCCACATCGGCAGCCTATGGCATTGTAGGCATCCATTGAAAATCCGTATTCGATCCGGCGGCCGGAACGTGGCAAGCGCGAAGCCATGTTCAAGCGGCGCAGCGAAGTCGAGAAATTCCTCGCGGTGGCCGAAGCCGGCAAGATTGTCGCCGCGGCCGACCGGCTGGCGATCGGCCAGCCGGCGCTGACCCGCTCGATCGCCCGGCTGGAGAGCCGCTTCGGCGCGCCGCTGTTCGAACGGCGCAACACCGGCGTTCGCCCGACCGAGCTGGGCGCCGTGGCTGCCGAACAGGCCCGGCGCCTGCTGCGCGCTTTTGAGGAAGCCGAGGACCGGATCTGCGGTGCGCTGGCAGGGCGCAGCGGCCGCATCCGGGCGACCGCCGACGGGCTCTGGATGGCGGGCATCGTGCCGGATGCCGTCGCGCGCTTCCGGAAGATGTTTCCCGAGATCGAGCTGCGATTGCGCAGCGCCGGCCGGGCCGAGGGGCTGCGCCTGCTCGACGCCGGCGACAGCGACCTGCATTGCGGCGGCATCGACGACCGCGGCCGCCTGCCGGACCATCTGAGGCGCGAGACGCTGCCGCCAATCACCATGGGCGTCGCCGCCCACCGCCACCATCCGCTCCAGGCCGGCGGGGCAACCCCGGAGTCGCTGGCCGACTGGCCTTGGGTCGATTGCATCGCAGACCCGCTGTCGTCTGCCGGACCGGAGGCGGACGCTGCATCGCCCGATGGCCTTCTCGACCGGCTGCACGCACGCACCGGGCGGCGCGCTGCGTCGATCGTCCGGGCCGGCGCGGCCGGTCTCGTCCTGATGGCCTCGGGCCCGTATCTCGCCTGGCTGCCGCTGGAGCTGTTGGTCCGGCTGCCCGGCCGGACGCTTTCCGCCCTGCCGCTGGAATTCGGCCGGCGGCGCTGTCCGACCGGCCTGGTGCTGCGCCGCTCGGCGGAGAGCCTGGCGCCCGTGCGCGCGCTGCGCGACAGCCTCCGGGAAGCGGCCGGTCGGGACCGCATCTGAGTCGGCAGGCCCCGGCGCCGGCGGCAATTGCGCGCGATCATGTCTGCCAGGGCATGTCTGCCAGGGCATGTCAGTTTCCGGAAACGGCATTTGATTTTGCAGCGGCCGGGCGGTATTCGCCCGCTTTCAACGCAGGGTCGGTCGGGCACCATCCCTGCGCCGGATCCGGTTGCCGCTCTCGCATTCCCCGCGCAACCGGTATCCGGCCGGCGCCCCCCGGCAACGACTTCGAACCTGTCGCGTCGATTCCTGGGGGTACGGAATGGCCATGAAGGCTGCGGATGCGATAAGCCGCAATTCTGCCTCCAGGACCGGAGCCGGGTCGGAGATCGGAGCCGGGGGCGCCGGTGCGTCGAAAGCCTGAGTTCAGCCCGGCCGGTGCGCACAGGCCCAGGGCGCCGTTTCTGCTGCGGCTGCTGCTCGGCGTGGCTATCGGCGTTGCAACAGTGTCGGCGTACCATGTGTTGGAACGGCCGCGGCCGATTGCCGGGGTCAGGCTGGACGACCTGGCGGCAATCCAGCGGGGCGCCCCGCGCGGAACGGCGCCCGCCGCGACGCCAGCGGCTGACGGCGTAGTGGATCCTGCGTTGAAACGAGCGCTGGAACGGGTCGCACAGCGACATGGCGTGGTGCTGCTGGCGACCCGCGGAATCCTGGTCGGGGCACCGGACCTGACCGCCGAGGTCGCCGCGGAACTGGCCGAAATTCTCGGCGCCGCGCCGTCCGGGAGCACGCCGCCGCCCGCAGACCGGTAAAGCGCTGCCGTCCCCTACCCGGTCCGGGGACCTCAGCCGCCGGTCCGGCCTTCTGTGCCGCGGCGGGGTGCAACACCGCCCGCGAATTCGCCTGTTCGCTCGCCCGCACCCGCGCTACAAGCGGACCGCTGCCGGCGCCGGCACCGCATACCGCAATATATCCGGGAGGCCCCGAGGCGTGACCGTCATCTATTCCGCGCGCAAGATCGTCACCATGAACCCGGCCCGGCCGCACGCGACCCATGTCGCGGTGCGCGACGGCCGCATCGTCGGCGCCGGTTTGCTGGACGAACTGGCCGGGTGGGGCGCCTGCACACTCGACGACCGCTTTGCCGACAAGGTGCTAATGCCCGGCCTTGTGGAAGGCCACAGCCATACGATGGAAGGCACCCTCTGGGCCTATGTCTATTGCGGCTTCTTCGACCGGATGGACCCGGAAGGCACGGTCTGGCCCGGCCTCAAGTCGATCGACGAGGTCGTGGAGCGGCTGCGCGAGGCCGCCGCCCGGCTCGGAACGCCGGCCGCGCCGCTCGCCGGCTGGGCGCTCGACGCGATCTACTATGGCGACCGGCGCGTCGACCGGCACGACCTGGACCGGGTGTCGACCGACCGCGCCGTCGGCGTGCTGAACGCCTCGGGCCATATTCTCAACGTCAATAGCAAGGCGCTGGAACTGGCCGGCCTGCTCAGGTCGGGGATCGACCATCCCGGCATCCCGCTGGGCGGGGACGGCCTGCCGACCGGCGAGATGAAGGGGCCGGACGCCATGGCGCCACTCGGCCCGCATACCGGGTTCGACCGGGACCTGCTGGCCTGCGACGAGCCCGGTCTGCGCCGCTTCGCGAAATTGTGCGTGCGCACCGGCGTGACGACGGCGGCCGACCTTGCCAACACGCTGCCCGACGACGCGGTGGAGATGATGCTGCGGGTGACCGCCGAGCCGGATTTTCCGGCGCGCATCGTCTCGCTGCGCCGCTTCTATGGCGTAACGCCCGAAGAGCTGATCGGCCGGGCGCTCGACCTGGGCGCGCGCAGCCAGGACAATCTGCGCCTCGGCATTATCAAGGTGGTGGCCGACGGCTCGATCCAGGGTTTCTCGGCGCGGCTGCGCTGGCCCGGCTACTACAACGGCGCGCCGGAAGGGCTCTGGTATATCCCGCCGGAGCATCTGCTCGAAATCTACGAGCGCGCCATGGCCGCCGGCGTGCAGGTCCATACCCACACCAACGGCGACGAGGCGACGGCGCTGGCGCTCGATTGCGTCGAAGCGGCGTTGCGCAAGCATCCGGCGCCGGACCATCGCTTCACGCTGCAGCATTGCCAGCTTGCCGACGCGGCCCAGTTCCGCCGCATGGGGAAGCTCGGCGTGGGCGTGAACCTGTTCCCGAACCACCATTTCTACTGGGGCGACCAGCATTACGGCATCACCGTCGGGCCGGAACGCGCCGAGCGGATGAACGCCTGCGCGACCGCACTCGCCAGCGGCGTGCCGCTCGCCATCCATTCCGATGCGCCGGTCACGCCGCTCGGCCCCCTGTTCACCGCCTGGTGCGCGGTCAACCGGCGGACGGCGACCGGACGCACCCTGGGCGAGCATGAGCGGATCGGCGTCGCCGACGCCCTGCGCACGATCACCCTGGGCGCGGCCTACACATTCAAGCTGGACGGCGAGATCGGCTCCATCGAGACCGGCAAGCGCGCCGATTTCGCGGTGCTGGAGGACGATCCGGAGAGCGTCGGCAGCGAGGCGCTGAAGGATGTCCGGGTCTGGGGCACGGTGCAGGGCGGCCGCATTTTCCCGGCGGCCGAAATCTAGGCATGACGGCCGCCGGCCCGCAATCCCCGCCATTGCCCGTCACCATCGTCGGCGGCTATCTCGGCGCCGGCAAGACGACCCTGGTCAACGCCATGCTGCGCCAGGCCGACGGGCGGCGGCTCGCCATCATGGTCAACGAGTTCGGCGCGCTGCCGATCGACAGCAGCCTGGTCGAGGCGGCGGACGACCGGATCGTCAGCCTGACCGGCGGCTGCGTCTGCTGCAGCTACGGCGAGGACATGGTGTCCTCGCTGGCCATGCTGGCCGCGCTCGACCCCCGGCCGGACCATGTTTTGCTCGAAGCGAGCGGCGTCGCCCTGCCGGGCGCGATTGCCGGCACGGTCGGGCTGCTGAGCGACTTTGCATTGGACGGCACGGTCGTGCTGGCCGACGCAGAAACCGTGCAGCGCCGCGCCGGGGACCGCTATATCGGGAGCACGGTCCGGCAGCAGCTTGCCCAGGCCGACCTGATCCTGCTCAACAAATGCGATCTGGCGGCCGATTCGGAAGCGGTCGAGGCCTGGCTGGGCGACGCGGCACCGGACGCCCGGATCGTCCGGGCGGAGCAGGCCGATGTGCCGATCGACGCGGTGCTGGGCGCACGGACCGACTGTAGCACGGTCAGGGCCGATGGCCGGTTCCGGGATCACACCGGCGGGTATGTCGCCGCGGGCCTCGATCCGCCGCCGGACGCCGACCCGGACGCGCTTGCTCGGCTTCTGGCCGACCCGGCGCATCGCCTGTTGCGCGCCAAGGGTTTCGTCCGGCAGGCGGACGGCGCGATGGCCGCGATTCAGGTCGTCGGCAATCGCTGGACGGTCTCGGAAGCGCCCGCCGACGCGGTGCCCGGCCTCGTCTGCATCGGCCTGAAGGGACAGGCCGATCTTGCGGCGGTGCAACGGGCGGTCGGAGAAGCCGGTTCCGGAGCACGGGCCATTAACTGAGGCCAAGAACAAGCCGCATCCCCGTCTCTACCTGCCTGAGCACGGTATCGGAGACCCGTCCCGCGCGGTCGGTGAGACGCCGTTTGTCCAAGGTGACGATCTGCGAAACGTTGATGATCGATTTTCTCGTAAGACCCGTCCCGCGCCGGGTGAGAGTAACGTTGCCGGGCGCGGCAGCCAGGTTCAGATTCGACGTCATGACCAGCGCAACGACAGTGCCGATCCGGCTTCGGTTGAAATTGTCGGATTGAACGACGAGGACCGGACGGCGGTAGCCCGGCTCGGACCCGTACGGCTCGGACAGGTTAGCCCACCAAATTTCTCCGCGTCTCACCACCTGTCATCGGGTGGCAAAGACAGAAACTGGAGGCGTTCGATATGCGGGTCGAGCGCAGATGCGGATTCGTCGTCGGCATACACTGCGTTGAGTCTTTCCGTGATTCGCTCGTCCGCGTGGCGCGAGACGAACTCCTCAACGGCCTTGGCGTAAAGCTCGCTTCGGGAGAGGCCCATGCGCGCTGCGACAAGCTCCGCGGCTTCGAAGATTTCATCTCGAATGGAGATTGCAGTTTTCATGACTTGAGTATAACTGAGGTTATACTTTCTTGCAATCCATCGCCAGGGAGAATTGTCCAGAAGGCCGCTGGCGTCGCATCTATTACCGCATCCGCTGATCGCTTTGCCCTCTGCCGGACCTGCCGGTCAGGAAACGACCTCGCGGATCGTGCAGCCGGGCGGCCGGCGCATCCGGGTCTGCTTGCTCTTCTCTGTCAGTTCGGCCCCGGCGGTCGGGTAGGTCCGCTCCCAGGTCATGCTGGAGCTCGGGCGCGCCAACTTGACGACCCACCAGTGCCTGTAGCGCCCCGGCGGCGCATCCGGCGTATGGAGATAGGCCGCGCCGGCGTGGAGATAGACGTCGCGCAGCAGAGCGAAGCGGTGACAGGGGCTGGCCTTCAGGTTGGCGACCGCGCCGCGCGCCGTGATCTGCCCGGCCGAAAGGGTCTCGCCGACCTCGACCCAGTCGTACCCGGTCCGCGCCACGCGCCCGCTGGGCGACGAGCCGTCGCTGCCGGCATGGTAGAAGCGCCAGTCGTTGCGGAAATCCAGAGCCTTGTCGTTGGCCGCCTTCATCACATGCGCTTCCAGAATCACCGGCGGCAGGCCGTTTGCCGTGCGGAATTCGTTGACGATCCGGATGATCATCTGGGCGTGGCGCATCTGTTCCGGCGCAGGATCGGCGACCCGGGCCTCGCCGCGGGTGAATTCGACGGTCTTGGTCCCGGTGCATCCGCCGAGGGCCAGGGCGCAGAGGAGAAACGTGGCGAAAAGCGAAGTCGGAATATTCATGGCGCGCCTAAATTAGCCGGACGGGCGATCTGTGCAAGGCCCTGCACCCCGGGGCCGCAATAGCTGCGTTGCATCATTGTGCGCCCGTCGCGCCACCCCGGAGATCGATCGGGCCGTTCGCCCTCCCGGCCTTCTCCGCAGGTTCTTCGGGCTTTTCGGCGCCGGCCGGTCCCTTGGCCGCCTCTGGGCAGTCATTGCCTGTGCACGGGGCGGGCTTTTTCGGCCAGAGGCGGTCGCGCCACGGGTCGGGCTCCGCCATGATCAGCGTCCAGAAATGCTTGATCGGAATACCGTAGCGCGGCGGGTTCGGATTGTAGTCGTAGGCGATTCCGGCCTCGGTCATCCCCGTCAGCGTCATCTGCATCAGGTGGCGGGCGCTGCCGGTCCATTGCTGCATCGTGGCTTCCGCGGTCGCCCGGCCGCCCGCCAGGTTCTCGGCGATCCTCCTCCAGGTATAGCCGGCGTCCCAGACCCGGTCTCCGAGCTGGGAACAGTCCGTTCCGGTATGCTGCATCAGGGCATAGCGGGCGATATCGAGATTGTGCCGCTTCGCCGCAACCATCAGGCGGGGTTCCAGTCTCATGGCGGTGTGGCCGCGGCGCTCGCGCACCCGGTTGATCAGCTGCAGCATGCGCAGGACCTTGGCGTCGATCAGCCGGGGAAAAGCCGCGTCGGCCTGCCGCGCCGCCTGCTCCCGGTCCGGCTGGTCGGGATCGCGCTTGTATTCCTCGGTATAGGCATAGCGGTCGGGGTCGTAGGGCCGTGGAATCTGGTCGGCGCCGTGATATTTCCAGGCCTTGCATTCCAGCCGGTCGCGGCCCGGTCCCCCAGTCTGCCGGCGCCCAGTCTGCCGGCGCTCAGTCTGCCGGCGCCCAGTCTGCCGGCCTGTAGCCTGCCGGCGCGGCGCCGCGCTGCGCAGCCGCGGTTTCGCCCAGACAAACGATTTCCGGGCCTGCGCCTGCCTGCCGGCGGCCTGCGCACGCTCGGCGGCGGCCGAAACGGATGCCGCGGACAGAGCGGCCAGGGCGGATACGGCCGTCGCAACCGCCAGGACGCCGGCGGCAATCGTTTTCGGGCGACGCAGGTTCATCGGATGACGATATTCGGCGCCGGTTTCGGGCCGTCCGCGCCGGCGTCGAGGCGGTCGAGGACCTGCACGGCGATCTCGCGGTAGGCCGCAGCGTGGGCCCCGTCCGGCTCGGCAGCCACGATCGGCCGGCCGCCGTCCGAAGTTTCCCGGATCGCGATGTCGAGCGGAATTTCGCCCAGGAAGGGGACGCCGAGCCGCTCCGCCTCGCGCCTTGCGCCGCCGTGCGAGAAGATATCGCTGCGCTCGCCGCAATGCGGGCACTGGAAATAGCTCATATTCTCGACGATGCCGAGCACCGGGACATCGACCTTGCGGAACATGTTCAGCCCCTTGCGCGCATCGAGCAGGGCGATGTCCTGGGGCGTCGAGACGATGACCGCGCCGGCGAGCTTCGCCGTCTGGGCGAGCGTGAGCTGCGCATCGCCGGTGCCCGGAGGCATATCCACGACCATCACGTCAAGCGGCCCCCAGTCGACGTCCTGGAGGAGCTGCTGGAGCGCGCTCATGACCATCGGGCCGCGCCAGATCATGGGCGTTTCCTCATCGACCAGGAAGCCCATGCTCATCAGCTTCACGCCATGGCCGACCATCGGGTCCAACACCTTGCCGTCGGCGGTGGTCGGTTTGCCGCGGACGCCCATCATGCGCGGCATCGAGGGGCCGTAGATATCGGCGTCGAGCAGGCCGGTCCGGGCGCCTTCCGCCATCAGGGCGAGCGCCAGGTTGGCCGCCGTCGTCGATTTGCCGACGCCGCCCTTGCCAGACGCGACGGCGATGATCGAACCGACCCGGTCCGCGCCGCCGCCCTTGGGCGCCGCGGCGGTCCCGCCGGCGGGGGTGTTTGCGGCGGCGGTATTTCCCGCGGCGGTATTTCCGGCGGGGCCGGCTCCGCTGCCGTTGCCCGACCCGCCCGACCTGTGGGCGGTCAGCACCGCAGTGACCGAGGTGACGCCGTCGAGCGCAAAGACCGCCTGCTCGGCCGCCTTGCGCAGCGGCTCGGCAGCAGTACCGCGCTCCGCCGCCACCTCGACGGAGAATCCGACATTGCCGTCCTTGATCGCAAGGCCGCCGATCATGCCGAGGGACACCAGATCCTTGCCCCGTTCGGGATCGCGCACCCGGCACAACGCCTCCAGAACCCGTTCTTCGGTTATATTCGCCATGCTTGAATTCTCCGCGTTGCGTCCGATATCCCGAATGGCGGGTCGACGGCATCGGGGACTGGCGCAGAACTAGGCCCGACGCCGGAGACGATCCAGCGAGGCGTGCCGGGCTGCGCCTCTTAGCAGCAGTCCGGGCGCAAACGGCCGGCGCGCATTGCCGCCGGACATCGGCGTCGCTATGTAGCGGCGACCGGCAGGATACCGCAAATCGCCTGCGCTGCGCGACGGAATGCGCGGCGGGAAGCGGGACGGAATGCACCATCGCAGCGCGCGATAGACCCGATAAGGGGCCAGAGCAGGGACGGCGAAGAGATGCCTTGGAAAAACCAGAGCGGCGGCTCGGGCGGCGGTGGGCCGTGGGGCGGCAACGGCGGCGGCAGGGGCCCGTGGGGCGCCGGCGGCGGTGACGGAGGCGGGCGGCGGCCCGGCGGCGGCGGGCGTGGCGGCCAGCCACCCAATTTCGAAGACATGATCCGGCGCGGCCAGGACGGCGTGCGCCGGGTGATGCCGGGCGGCGTCGGGTCGCCCAAGGGCCTCGCGCTGATCGCCCTGCTGGTGATCGCGATCTGGATGGCGACCGGGTTCTACCGCGTCGACCCGAAGGAGGCCGGCGTCGAACTGGTGTTCGGCGAGGTGGTCCATGTCTCGGCCCAGGGCCTGCACTGGAACTGGCCGTCGCCGATCGGCGAGACCGAGAAGCCGAAGATTACCGAAATCTCCAAGACGAACGTCGGCTTCATCCAGCTGGGCGATTCGCGCCGGACCGAAGAGCAGGAAAGCCTGATGCTGACCGGCGACGAGAATATCGTCGACATCAAGGTGGTGGTGCACTGGCGCATCGACGCCCGGCCGGTCACCGAAAACGACATCACAACCCAGCCGGGTATCCGGAACTTCCTGTTCAACATCCGCAACCCGGAGAAGACGCTCAAGGACGCGACCGAGAGCGCGATCCGCGAAATCGTCGGCAAGACTCCGTTCGAGGAAATCCGCACCGAAGGCCGGCTGAAGATCGAGGGCGACGCCAAACTTCTGATCCAGGGCATCCTCAACGAATACGGCGCCGGCATCGAGGTGGTCCGCGTCCAGTTGCTGGGCGCCGATCCGCCGGACAAGGTGCTCGACGCCTTCCGCGACGTGCAAGCGGCCCGCGCCGACCGGGACAAGATGATCAACGAGGCGACCGCCTACCAGAAGCGCATCCTGGAACGGGCGAACGGCCGGGCCGATCAGGTGACCCGGGCGGCGGAAGCCTTCAAGCAGGAGCGCATCCAGATCGCCCAGGGCGAGACCAGCCGCTTCCTCGCGCTGTTGCACGAGTATGAGGCGGCGAAAGACATCACCCGCAAGCGCATCTACATCAACACGATGCAGAATATCCTCAAGAGCATGGAGAAGATCATCGTGGACCAGTCCGGTGGCCAGGGCGTCGTGCCCTACCTGCCGCTCGACGAACTGATCAAGCAGCGCGGCACGGCCAGGAACGAGGACGGCGAAGAGACACCCGGAACGGGACCGACGCTCCGCCAGCCCGAAGCCGATGCCAGCAGGAGCCAGTAACATGACCCGCACCCGTATCGCCCTGATCGCGTTCCTGGTCATCGCCGGAATCCTTGGCTATTCGGCCGTCTACACGGTTCACGAACGCGACCAGGTGCTCGTGTTGCAGTTCGGCAAGGTCGTGCGCCAGGACAGCGATCCCGGCCTGCACTTCAAGCTGCCCTTCATCCAGAACATCCAGTATTTCGACCGGCGCGTTCTGGACCTGGACGATGCGCCGGCGGAAATGCCGACCAGCGACCAGAAGCAGACCATTGTCGACACCATCGCGCGCTACCGGATCGTGAACCCGCTGAAATTTTTCCAGGCGGCCCGGGCCGTGGCGGTCTTCGAACAGCAGCTGGGCGACATCGTGAGCTCGACAACGCGGGCGGTTTTCGCCCGGGTGCCGCTGTCGGAATTGCTGACGGCCAAGCGCGCGGAAATCATGCGCGATATCGCAAACCGCGTGAGCACGGCGGTGGAAAGCCGCTATGGCGTCGACCTGATCGACGTGCGGGTCAAGCGCCTCGACCTGCCGCCGCAGAACAGCGAACGGATCCTGCAGCGGATGGAATCCCAGCGGCGCCAAGAAGCGACCGGCATCCGCGCGAACGGCGAGCGCGAATCGGCGCGCATCCGGGCCGATGCCGACCGGGATTCGCGGATAACCGTCGCCAAGGCGGAGCGCCGTTCCCAGGAACTGCGCGGCGAGGGCGAAGGCAAGGCGCAGGAAATCTACAACAAGGCCTACGGCCGCGATGGCGGCTTCTTCGAGTTCTGGATTTCCATGAACGCGCTGCGCGATTCGCTCGGCGCGGAAAACACCCGCTTTATCGGCCCGGCCACAGGCGATTTCTTCAAGTTTTTCGGCAACATGAACGGCGTGAAGGCCGCCGGGGAAAAGAAGTAGCCGCCACAGTCCCTCGGGCCGGCAAGACCGGCGACCGGGCCGGCGGGTAGAATTTCCGTGAAGGAGCTGCTGCTGGCGCTCTGTCTGGCCGTGGTGCTGGAAGGCATGGTCTATGCCCTGTTCCCCAACGGGATGCGCCGCATGCTGAAGGCTTTTCTCGAAATCCCGGAAGCAGCGATCCGCATGACCGGCCTGGCCGCGGCGGCGGTCGGCCTCGGCCTGATCTGGCTGATACGCTGAAACCCTGTTGCGGCGCCCGTGCGGCGGCATCCGGGACGGGATACGATACCGAAAGTCGATTGACCCGCGCCGCCGCCGGTTGGAGACTGCGGCAGGCAGAGAGGCACACGATGGCCCGGCTGCCGCCGGCCAGACACTTGAGTGCGGTCATGAACGACGCCGATATCCCCGACGATATCCCTGCCGTGGGCGGCAGGATCATCCCGGGCGACCTGCCGTGCCTGGTCTGTCAGGCCCGGTCGGCTGCCGTCTGCGGCGTCCTGGAAGGCGAGCGCATCGCCTGCCTGAAAGACATCGTCGTCCGCCGCCGGATCGCCGCCGGAGGCCGGCTGTTCGACGAAGGCGATACGGCGGCGCATTATTTCATCGTCACCGCGGGCGCCATGATGGTGTTCAAGGAGGTCCATGACGGGCGGCGGCAAATCACCGGATTCCTCTATCCCGGCGACATGCTGGGGCTCAATCACCACCAGCGCTATGCCTATTCCGCCGAAGCGCTCGGCGAGGCAGTCGTCTGCCAGTATCCGATCGCGGCCATGAACGGGCTGTTCCGGGAGTTTCCCGACATGGAGCACTGGCTGTTGCGGCATTGCTCCAACGAACTGGCGTCGGCCCACGACCAGATGTTCCTGCTCGGCCGCAAGAACGCGATGGAGAAGATCGCGACATTCCTGTGGTTCCAGATGCACCGGACGCGCCAGCGCAGCCCGGACGCCGCGCGGCTCGTGCTGCCGATGTCGCGCCGCGAAATTGCGGACTATCTCGGCCTGACAGTGGAGACGGTGAGCCGCACGATTACCCGGCTGCGCCGCGACGGCACGATCCGGACCGTCGGGAAGCAGACCATCGAAGTGCTGGATGTCGAAGAACTGAGCGCGCGCGCCGGGGGCGACAGGGCCCTGAAGCCGGCGACGGCGCATCCGGGGTGAACGGCGGGCCCGTCGTCCGCCGGAGCGCCCGAAGGCGCACAAGCGCGCCGGAAATCGCCGCCTAGCATCCTGTTCGCGAAGACGGGCCGGAATGGACACCCGCTCAGTGGCTCATCAGCACCGGCACCGGCATCTGGTCGAGGATGTCCCGCGTCGCGCCGCCGAGGACGAGCTCGCGGAAGCGGGAATGGCTGTAGCCGCCCATGACGACCAGATCGGCGCTGTGGTCCGCGGCGCGCGACATGACGACGTCGCTGACCCGGATATCCTGCGCGATGTGCTCGGCGAAGGAGGCCGTCGCGCCCATGCGCCGGGCGAAGGCGATCAGCCGGTCGGCATCGGCGGCCGATGGCTTCTGTTCGCTGTCCGGCGCGACCGTCAGGAACAGGACTTCGGCGCCGTCCATGAACGGCGCGGCGTCGTTGAAGGCGCGCACGACCTCGCGGCTGCCGTCCCAAGCCACCAGGATGCGGCGGAAATCGGCGTCTGCGCCGATGTAGGGATGGAACAGGACCGGCCGGCCGCTGCCCATCACGATGTCGGATACGCTTTTCCGGGTCAGATAGTTGAGCGGGTCCCCTTCGTCCGGCTGGGCGACGACCAGAAGTACGGCGGTCTGCGCCGCCCGGATCATCGCCGCTGCGCGGTCGCCCTCGACCACCAGCCAGTCGGTCGGCACGTCGCCGGCGGCGGCCTCGAACGCCGGGCGCAGCCTGCCGATATGGGCGTCGACCTCTGCGCCGTGCACCTCGCGCAGCCGGTCCATCACCTCGTTATTGGGCAGGGCCGGCCAGACCGACGCGGCGAACGCCGGGTTGGGCAGCCGGGCGTAGACCCCGGCCAGTTCGCCGCCGTACCGCCCGGCGATGGCGGCAGCGAAGGCCACGCGTTGCGCGCAGCTCCGGTCGCTGTCGATATTCACTGCCACCCGATGGAACGGCATGGACGCCTCCAGTAAAGAATTCCGGTGCGAAGCAAGACTATTTCGGCATCCGGCCCAAAGCGTTGATTTGAATCAAATGCAGCGCGAACCGGTACGACAGTATTCTTCCGCTCTTCAGAGGAGAAATGGCCGAGCGCAGCGGGGCCGATAGGGATGCACCTGCCGGCAAGCAAGTTCTCCTGTCCTTCGAAGTGCGTCTTTCGCGAATAACCGGATAGAGGGGTGACACTATAGACCGGTTACATGGGTTACAGTGTTCCCGGTGCGGTTTGCTTCCGCGGGGAGAGGCCCCCCGGGCGGACCCCGGGCGGACCCCGGGCGGACCACGGGCGGAACCGCCGACAGGAAATCGCTTGACGCCGGTTCAGGAACATTTTACGAACAAACCGGCGTCTCCGGCGGGCGGTTGGCGGCGGCCCGATCCGGCGGCGCGGCTTCGAACGGAGAGGCCGGTGTGCAAAAAAAACACTGTAGATAGAACGGTCTGTCTTAGCGAATTAAGGCAAAATCGGGGCGGCGACGCAAAGCGGACGGCAGGACTGTCGCGGCGAATGGCGGGACAACTGTCATTCGGCGTGGAATATTGACCCCCTTTCTGGGGTGATCGGCGTGCAAAATTGACCCCCCGGATATCGTGGTTTTTGAACGCACCTCGTTTTTGGACGTACGAGGTGGGGGGAGATGCTGGTTGTGGAGACGATTGCACGGATCCGTCGGGAACATCTGGGCAAGGGCACGCCGATCCGGAAGCTGGTCCGGGATCTGAAGGTTGCGCGGAACACGATCCGCAAGGCGGTGCGGAGCGACGAGACGTCGTTCGGCTACGACCGCACGGTTCAGCCGCGGCCGAAGCTGGGTCTTTGGATCGGTGAGCTGGAGCGGCGCCTGGAGGCGGACGAGAAGAAGCAGCGCCGGGACCGGCTGACCTACGTGCGGCTTTACGAAGAGCTGGCGGCGCTGGGCTATGAGGGCGGCTACGACGCGGTGCGCCGCTACGCCCGGGACTGGCGGCGTGGGCGCCAGGCGCAGCCGGCGACACAGGCCTATGTGCCGCTGATCTTCGATCCGGGCGAGGCCTACCAGTTCGACTGGAGCCACGAATACGCGATCCTGTCGGGCGTCACGACCAAGGTGAAGGCGGCGCACATGCGGCTGTGCCACAGCCGGATGCTGCTGGTCCAGCTGTTCCCGCGCGAGGGCCAGGAGATGGTGTTCGAGGCGCACGACCGGGGGTTCGGGTTCTTCGGCGGGGTGTGCCGGCGGGGCATCTACGACAACATGAAGACGGCGGTGAGCACGGTCTTCGTCGGCAAGGAGCGGGCCTATAACCGGCGCTTCCAGGAGATGTGCTCGCACCATCTGGTCGAGCCGGTGGCATGCACCCCCGGCGCCGGATGGGAGAAGGGCCAGGTCGAGAACCAGGTGGGCTACGCGCGCAGCCGCCTGTTCGTGCCGCGGCCGCGGGGCCGGTCCTACGCCGAGCTCAACGCGTGGCTGCTGGACGCCTGTATCCGGGACGCCAAACGGCGGGCGCATCCGACGATCCCGGGCAAGACGGTGTGGCAGGTCTTCGAGGAGGAACAGCCTTTCCTGATGGCGTACCGCGGTCCGTTCGACGGCTTCCACGCCGCCGAGGCGGCGGTCTCGAAGACCTGCCTGGTGCGCTTCGACAACAACCAGTACAGCGTGGCGGCCCGCGCCATCGGCCGGCCGGTCGACGTGCGCGCCTATGCCGAGAAGATCGTCATCCGCCAGGACGGCGAGATCGTCGCCGAGCATCCCCGGAGCTTCGCGCGCGGCCAGGTCGTCTACGATCCCTGGCACTATGTGCCGATCCTGAAGAGAAAGCCGGGCGCGCTGCGCAACGGCGCGCCCTTCAGGGACTGGCATCTGCCCGCCGCGCTGGGCCGTCTGCGGGTCCGCGTCGCCGGCCGTGCCGACGGCGACCGGCAGTTCGTCAAGGTTCTCGCGGCGGTTCAGGAGGACGGGCTGGAGGCGGTCGAGGCGGCCTGCGCCGAGGCGCTCGAGAGCGGCGCATGCAGCGCCGACGTGGTGCTCAACATCCTCGCCCGGTGGCGCCAGCCGGCGCCAGTGCCGGACATCCCGACGCCGGAAAGCCTGCAGCTGCGCTGCCAGCCGACTGCCGACTGCCATCGCTACGACTGCCTGCGGGAGGCCGGCCATGGAGCGGCATGACGTGCTGTCGATGATGACGACGCTCAAGCTGTCGGGCATGCGCGCCGCCTATGACGAGATTCTCGCCGACGGCCTCAAGCGGCGCCATCCGGTGCAGCTGATTATCGGCGCGCTGCTCCAGGCCGAAATCGCCGACAAGACGGCGCGCTCGATCAAGTACCAGATGACGAGCGCCAAGCTGCCGGCGGCCAACGAGCTGGCCGACTTCGACTTCGCCGCCTCGCCGGTCAACGAGCCCCTGATCCGCGATCTCGCCGGCGGCGGCTTCCTGGAGGGCAAGCGCAATATCGTGCTGGTCGGCGGCACCGGGACCGGCAAGACCCATCTCGCCGTCGCCGTCGCCCGGTCCTGTATCCGCAAGGGCGCCCGCGGCCGCTGCTACAATGTCGTCGACCTGGTCAACCATCTCGACGCCGAACACCGCTCCGGACGCCAGGGCCGCACCGCCGACCAGCTCACCCGGCGCGACTTCGTCATCCTCGACGAACTCGGCTATCTGCCTTTCGCCCCCTTAACGATCCTGGGCCGGCGGCCAGCTGTTGTTCCACCTCATGAGCCGGCTCTACGAGCGCACCTCGATCGTCGTCACCACCAACCTCGCCTTCGGCGAATGGCCATCCGTCTTTGGCGATCCCAAGATGACCACGGCCCTGCTCGACCGCCTCCCCCACCATTGCGAGATCGTCGAGACCGGCAACGAGAGCTGGCGCTTCAAGCACCGCTCATAACCCGGCGCTGGCCGAGCCTGCGGCCCGGTTGACCCGGTGGGTCCACAGGCACCCCCCGCGCGGCTTCGCTCCGCGTCGCGCAAAGCGCTACGCGAAGCCGCGCGGGTCCCCCTATGGACTACCGGGACAACCTCCATCCAGCCTCCAGAAGGGTCAATATTGCACGCCGATTCCGGGTCAACTTTGAATGCTGATTGACAACCTGTGATCAAAGAGAAGAGACTAGGGCGGATATTGCCGAAGAATTCCTGGGGCGACAGGTTATTCGGTATTAATCGCTTTTACAGGAGGCTCGGGCGATTCCCGGAAAACATCCGGTTCGATTCAACGACCATCTCTTTGCATTGAAAACGAGCGGCTACGGCTACGATCCATTGATCCAGTTTGTAACCGACAAGGAATACGCAAAAGTTTATATCGCGGCAACAGTTGGAAAGAACTACGTCATCGAAACATATCGAATAATTCGCAACAGGGAGCAACTCAAAGATTTTGTCCCAGATCGGGTGCCGTGTATTATGAAGCCGACACATTCGAGCGGCCAAGTTCTAATTTACACCGACGCCACTACCCCTCTGGATCGCCAAACCCTTTGCAGGTGGTTCGACATAAATTACTATGAAAGATCAAGAGAGCAGAACTATCGCTACCTGATACCTAAAATTATCGTTGAAGAATACATTTCGGAAGACGGCTACTCTATTCCCAAAGACTACAAGGTTTTTTGTTTCAAAGGAGTTCCTAGATTCGTTCAGGTTGATGGCGACAGGTTTTCCGGACATACACGAAATTTATATGATACCGATTGGAATAGAATTCATGCACAATATGTATATTCAAATCGACAATTTGACGATCCTAAACCAATTTTACTTGGTAAAATGATGGAAGTTTCAGAGGCTCTGTCCGCAAACTTCTGCTACGCGAGGATAGACATGTATGCAACAAAAACTAAATTCCGAGTAGGGGCACTTTCGTTTTTTGCGGAGAGTGCATCTGGCTTGTTGGAGCCGCCGGAAGCGGAATACGCCCTCGGCAAGTTTTTTGCAAAATTTGAACGCTAATCTGGAGGTGCTTTAGTGGTCTGCAATGACATGAAGAACGACTCAAAAAAGTTGTCAAGAATTTTCGCAAAGCGTTGTCTAAGGAGATTATTTCGATCCCTTTGGCGAATCAGGTTTGCTCAGTCATTTCTAATTAGGTATTGGCCAAATGCCGAATTGCGCATAGGGGAGTTTTCTTTTTTACTCGGAATATGGGCCAATTTAGCTGATCGAAAAATGTATATTTCCAAATCGGCTCGATCAATATTATCAGTCACCAGACTTACGACTCTTGCTGTTGACAGGCGTGCGCTGATATTCGACATTGGAGCAAATGTTGGAACTTTTGCAATTCCTCTGGCGGCAACAGTTGGAAACGGCTCGAAAATTATTGCTTTCGAACCGAACCCGAGATTAGCCGCAAGACTTCGTGAAAATTTGCAATTGAATGAATTGACTGACAATGTGATCGTTGAGGAAGTTGCATTGGGAGACAAGGCTGGTGAAATGCTCCTGTACACGCCTGGAACTAATTTGGGCGCAGCTTCGCTTCACGCACTGCCGGGAAGTCGGTCGATCAGCGTACCGGTCATACCACTCGTGGAATACATGCCAGATTCGATAAACGATTTTCAGTATTTTGCGATCAAGATCGACGTAGAAGGTTACGAAGATCAAGTTCTATTGCCTTTTCTTTCTGCGTTATCGTCGGAACGGTTACCAAATGCAATCATGACCGAAGTAAGTCATAGTGATCGATGGAAGGCAGACCTGATTGAAAAATTACATGAACTGGGATACAAATCTTTCTTTGTTGGAGAAGATGGTAACGCGCTATTTTTGAAATTATCATAGCTTGTCAACTTCTGGACATCGACTTTCAGGTTACACCATGAAAAGTTATGAACACTGCCTTGCTCTCCTTCCGGCCCGTAGCTGTATCTGACATTGCCCCGAGAGACCGGGCCGGCACGATCTGAGCCGAACGGAGCGATCGCCCGCCCCCGTTGGCGCCCCCAAGGGGAATCGAACCCCTGTTTCCGGCGTGAGAGGCCGGCGTCCTAGGCCGCTAGACGATGGGCGCGCGGGACGCGGATGGGCGCCGGGGCGGACCGTTCCGGGCGGGCGGCGGACGGATTTCGAACGCCGGGGCAGCGATAGCGCAGTGCAACGCGCGCGGCAAGAGGCGCGGCCGGCCGGCGGGCGATTCCCGGTCCGGCGCCGGCCCGGAACCGCCAGTTGTTCTTTTGTTGTTCTTGATATTCCGGGCAAAATCCGCAGGTTTGCCGCCTGGCCGCCGCGGCGCGCCGATGTCCCCCAATGACGGTTCGTGACAAATCAAGATAAGACATGACACGCCCGTGTCCCTTCTTGTCCGGTTGTGTCCGGACAAGAAGGGACAAGCCGATGATTCCGTAACCCAGCGAATGGAACTTGCGTCATCCATTCTTGGTCGGTCGGTTACGGCCCCGCCGGTCCCCGTCAGTTCAGCCGGTTTTGCGATATTGCCGGAAAGCGGGAGAAATTGCCGGCCGGTCGGCCCGGATCGCGAAGGCGACGCTGCCGGCGGCACCGTGCCGGTTTTGCGGGGCGCGTTTCCTGCTGCGGGAACAGCGGGCAGGTGCGCTCGAAGCCGGCCCGCGGTCAGGGCGACTGAGGCATAGTGAAGCTCAGAAACAATAGGATTTCGCGGCGCACCGTCGACGCCATCGCGGTGGAAAGGGACACGGTGTTCTGGGACAGCGAACTCCAGGGCTTCGGGGTTCGGGTCTATCCCTCGGGACGGAAGGTCTGCATCGTCCAGACCCGGGCTCGCGGCGACGCGGGTTGCGGGCGCGATGACGTCGATGCGCTGCAAGTCCTTGGAGATTTCCGAAAGGAGATCGATGTAATCCGGCGCTGACGTACGGTGGTCCGGGGCCGAACGGGATTGTTGTCGCCAATGCGCCGACCCCTGCCTATGATGGCCGCCGCCTGTGAAGGCATCGTGCCGGCAGCGTTCCCGGTTCAGCTACATTCGCAAGGCTTGGATCCCCGAACATGGCAACGAGAGCCAGTTTCGCCCAGGCGATCGATCCGATCGAGCTGGAGATCATCCAGGAGGCTATGATCTCCATCGTCCGCGAGATGCGGGTCAATCTCGTGGCGACCGCCTATTCTTCGATCATCTACGAGGCCTACGACTTTTCCTGCGTGCTGATCGACGGCCGGGGGCAGATCGTGGCGCTGGCGGAGGACAACCCGTCCCACATTTTTCCGGTGCCCTGGTCGGTCAGGCAGATGTTCGACACCTTCGGGGACGACATAGGGCCGGGCGACGTTTTCCTGCACAACGATCCCTATACGGGCGGCACCCACCTCAACGACATAGCAATGATGTTTCCGGTCTTCGCCGAGGGGCGGCTGGTGCTGTTTCCGTGCGTGCGCGCCCATTGGGGCGATGTCGGCGGCACCACGCCGGGCAGCATCTCGGGCAAGTCGACGGAGATATTCCACGACGGCGTGCGCCTGCCGATCGTGAAGATCGCCAGCGGCGGAGAGCTCAACCGAGGCCTGTTCGATGTGATGATGGCCAACATGCGCGTGCCGCGGGAGCGGCGCGGCGATTTCATGTCGACCTGGGGCACCTGCCAGGTCGCCGAGCGGCGCATCGCCGAACTTTTCGAACGGTACGGCGTCGCGACCGTCGAGGCCGCCATCGCCGAACTGATAGACCGGGCCGAGCGCCGGACGCGGCAACGGATCGAGGCGCTCGCCGACCGGGAATTTGTCTACGAGCACTATCTGGACCCGGTTGGCGCCGATGCAGAACCGGTGATCGCGAAAGCGCGAATCCGAATCGACGGAAGCGACATCGCGGTCGATTTCACCGGCTCGTCCGGCCAGACCAGGGCGGCCATGAATGCTGGCCCGGCCGTGGCGGCAACCGGCGCCTTCATCGTGCTCAAGGCCTTTCTCGATCCGACCCAGCCGATCAACCACGGAAACTTCCGGCCGATTTCAATAACGGCGCCGGAAGGCTCGTTCTTCAATGCCCGGTATCCGGCCTCCTGCGCGGGATCGTCCGAAGTGAGGCACGCCGCCATTTCGGCGGTTCTGGGGGCCATGAGCCAGGCCATGCCGGAACGCATGGCAGGCGACATCAAGGGCACTTCGAACCACATCTATATCGGCGGCAGGGACCCGGACCGGCCCGAACCGTTTATCTTCTACGAATATCCCGCCGGAGGGACCGGCGCGACTGCAGAAGGCGACGGCGGCGACGCGTTGCGCAATTTCGCAGAGGGGGATTTCGCCTCCATACAATCCGTCGAGCAGATCGAGCACGAAAGCCCGCTGCTGGTCGAACGCTGCGAAATCCGGCGCGACTCCGGCGGCGCCGGGCGGCATCGCGGCGGCTGCGGCCTGCGCCGGGACGTGCGCGTCCTGGTCGACGAAGCGCTGCTCTCGGTTTCCTCCAACAAGAATATCCTGCCGCCGTTCGGGGTCGCGGCGGGATGGCCGGGTGCGCCCAATAGTTTCTCGGTCGTCCGCAACGGCGAAGAGCTGGCGCCCTCCGATACGCCGGGGCAGGTTCAGGGCTTTCCCCTGCGCCGCGACGACATCGTGGTCATGCGCAGTTCGGGCGGCGGCGGATTCGGCGATCCCCTGGAGCGCGATCCGGCGCTCGTCCTCGACGACATTGCCGAGGGCCGGCTCTCGGTCGAAGCGGCGCGCCGGGTCTATGGCGTTGCGGCCGACGGGCGGGCATTCGACCCGGACGCGACCGCCGCCTTGCGGACCGGGATGCAGGCGGAGCAGCGGCTGCTGACCGTCGATCCGGTCCCGTCTCCGCCGCCGGGCGGCAGGATCTGGTGCGACCTTGCAAGGGGCACGATTGCCCGGCTCGGCCTGAAAGACGGCGGGGCCCACGAAATCCTCGATGCCGGAGGCCCTGGCCTGCGGGTCTGGATACGCGGCGGCGAGGGAATGGGCGAGAATACACTCAGGCTGCCGGAGCGCCTCTGCCGTGTCCTGGACCTGCGCGAAGGCGATGGCGTCGCGCTCCGGCCGCTGTCGGAACCGCTGTGCGCCGAACCGTCATGACCGGCGAAGCAGGCCAGCGCGACCTGATTGCGACCGCCGCGCGGATCTTTCCCGGCGGCGTGCTGAGCCGGCACAAGCTCGACGACGAACGTCAGCTCGTTTTCGTGTCGGGCCGGGGCGCGCATGTCACCGACGCCGCCGGCCGCGAATTCATCGACTATACCTGTGCAGGCGGAGCCGTGCTGCTCGGCTACGATCATCCGGGCGTTCTGGCGGCGCTCGACGCCCAGGCCCGGTGCGGCACGCATTTTTTCGGCCTGCTCAACGAGCCGGCGATCCGCTACGGCGCCGAGCTCCTCGACGTGCTGCCCGTCGGCGGGCAGATCCGCTTCTGCTGTTCGGGCGCCGAAGCCACGTTCAACGCGATCCGGCTCGCCCGTGCGTATACGGGCCGTAACAAGATCCTCAAATTCGAGGGCGCCTACCACGGCCATCACGACTACGGCATGTGGAGCTACAACCGCTTCGGCGGCGACGCCTTCTCGCCGGCTCCGAACTCGGCCGGGATGGCCGCGGGGATCGGCGCGGATATCCTGGTTGCACCCTACAATGACATCGCCGCGGCGGAGGACGTGTTCCGGCGAGAGGGATCGGCGATCGCCGCCGTGATCATGGAGCCGGTGCAGCGCATGACGGCGCCGGCGCCGGGATATCTCGAGCGCGTGCGGAACCTCGCTTCGGAAAACGGCGCCGTTCTGGTCTTCGACGAGACAGTCACCGGGTTCCGGATCGCCTTGGGCGGCGCGCAGGAGCGCTTCGGCGCGCTGCCCGACCTCGCGGTCTACGGCAAATCGCTGGGCGGCGGCCTGCCGCTCGCGGCGGTTGCCGGCGATCCGGAGATCATGGCGCTGGCGTCGGTCGAGGCCTGGCAGAACGATCCCAGGGGCGTCTTTTTCTCCGGCACGCTGTTCGGCAATCCGATGGCCTGTGCCGCGGGGCGGGCCTTCCTCGAAGCGTTGCGGAAGCCCGACGCCTTTCCGCCGTTCCTTGCCCGCGCAGAGGCGCTCAAGGCAGGGCTCTCGCGGGTCCTGAAAAAGCATGGAGTCGATGCGCACGTCATCGGCGAGGGGCCGATGTGGCGGCTCCATTTCGGCGATCCGGAACGCATCCACGATGTCCGTGCAACCTCGGATAAAGACCGCCAGCGCGCCTTCGATCTCGGCCTGCTCGATTCCGGCATTTTCGTGCGGCCGGGCGGCGGGCACTATTTCTCGATGGCCCACACGGACGAAGACGTCGAGACGGTCCTCCGGGCGGCGGACCGGATCGCCCCGCGGCTCTAGGGCCGGAAGCGCATGGCAGTCGCAGTCGGCATCGATATCGGCGGGACCTTCACGGACGTCATCGCCCTGGATCTCGAAACCGGCGACGTGCGCGCCGCGAAATCGCTCACAAGCTACGGGGACGAGACCAAAGCGCTGATTGAGGGCCTGCAGGATGTCGGCGTTTCCTATGGGGAAATCGACCGACTGGTGCACGGCACGACCATCGGCACCAACGCCATCCTCGAGCGCCGGGGGGCGCGCATCGCTCTGCTGGTCACCGCAGGATTCCGCGACCTGCTGGTCATCGGCCGGACCCGGCGGATGGCGCCGAACACCCTGTTCGACCTGACCTTCCAGCGGCCGAACCCGCTGATCCCGCGGGCGCTACGATACGACGTCGAGGAACGGGTCGGCGCATCGGGCGAAACCGTGCGGCCGCTGGACCGCGACGCGCTTTCGGCCGTTCTGAACGATCTTGAACGGCAGGACATCGAGTCGGTCGCCGTGTGCTACCTGCACGCCTACGCAGCACCGGGACACGAGCTGGAAACGCGCGCGGCGATCCGGGAGAAGCTGCCGGGGGTGCCGGTGTCGCTGTCCCACGAGGTCGTGCCCGAATACCGCGAATTCGAACGCCTGAGCACGACGGTCCTCAATGCCTATATCGCGCCCGCGCTCGAAGACTATCTGGCGCGGCTCGAGACCGTCCTGCGCGGGCACGGTGTCCGCGGCGCCCTCTTCATCATGGCGTCGAGCGGCGGTGTGCTCTCCCTGGAGCGGGCCCGTCTCTTCCCAGTAACCACCGTTCTGTCGGGCCCGGCCGGCGGCGTCGTCGCCGCGGTTCAGGCGGCCGCGGCCGCCGGCGCGCGCGATCTTATCACCTGCGACATGGGCGGTACGAGCACGGACGTCAGCATGATCCGCGACCTGACGCCGACGGTGAAGAAGGACGGCGTCATCGCCGGAATGCCGCTGAAGTCGACCCAGATCGACATCAGCACGGTCGGCGCCGGCGGCGGCAGCATCGCCTGGTTGAGCGACGAGGGGCAGCTTCATGTCGGCCCGAGGAGCGCCGGATCGCGCCCCGGGCCGATCTGCTACGGCCTGGGCGGAACCGAACCGACGATCACGGACGCGAATCTCGCACTTGGCCGCCTCACGGTCGGCCGCAAGCTGGGCGGGCGGATCGAGCCCTCAGTAGAGCATGTCGTGCCGGCGCTGCGCGATCTGGCGGGCCGCCTGGGGATCGAGAGCCCGGAACGCATGGCCGACGGCATCGTCCGCATCGGCGTCGCCAAGATGGTCGCCTCGATCCGCGAAATCTCGATCGCCCGCGGCCACGACCCGCGCCGCTGCGCGCTGGTCGCGTTCGGCGGGGCTGGGCCGATGCATGCCACTCAGGTCGCCGAAGCCCTGGCGATCCCGAAGGTGATCGTGCCGCCCCATGCGGGGAACCTGTCGGCACTCGGCCTGGTCTCCGCCGACCTGCGCATCGATCTCGGCGAAACCGTGCTCCTGCCTAACGAGCCGGCGAGCATGTCAGCGGCGCAAGACGCCTTCGCGCGGCTGGAAGAGACGGGCCGCGACCGGTTCGCCGCGGAAGGCTTCGACCGGGACGGAGTCGGTGTCGAACGGGTCGCCGAAATGCGTTACGCCGGGCAGGCCCACGAGCTTGCCATTCCGGTTGTGGCCGGGTTGGACTCCGACGTCCTCGCCGATTCGTTCAACGCCAGCTACGAGCAGGCCTACGGCCATTGCAACCGCGACGAGGCGATCGAGATCGTCAACCTGCGCCTGGCCGCCAGCGTGCCGGTGCCGCAACTGCGCCTGCGGGCGCGCCAGGCCGACGATACCGGCGCGGTCGGCGAACGGGCCGTCTGGTTTCGCGACGGTTTTACGGCGACTGCAATCTATGAGCGGCACCGGATTCCCGTCGGGGACTGGCTTCCGGGTCCGGCCATCGTCGAGGAGGGCGGCGCCACAACGGTCGTCTTTCCCGACTGGCGGATACGGCGGGACGAACACGACAATCTGAACCTTGAGCGGATGGATTGAGTCCGACGCGCCGCCTGTCAGGGGTCTTGTTGACAGGTCACCGTCGCGTGATAGGATTCATGCAGTGCAAGAATAAAGAGGGCGGCTCCCATCCCACACGGCCATTGGGGTACCGCTTTAATATATACTGCACTCCGATGGCCCCGAGCGATGGACTGACCGCCCCCAAATCGAACTTGAAGAAGTGTCCGGAAAGAGGACGCTGCGAGGAGGTATTGGAATGTCTATTGTAATTCGCTGGTTTGCCGGCTTTTTGGCGCTCGCCATCGCGTCGAGTGTCCATGCCGCGCCTAAAAAGACCGACTGGACCATTTCGTCGGGTGTCGACCCGTCCGGGCCGTTCCAGGTGATCGCCGAGGCCATGGGCTTCTTCAAGAAGCAGGGCCTGAACGTGACGGTAAAGAAATACTCGTCGGCGACCCGCGGATTCCGCGGCATGCTGGCCGGGGAGAACGACATGGCGAACTCGGGCTCCTTCGCGCCCGTCAGCACGCTGGCGCAGGGCTCGAAGAAGTTCAAGATCGTCGGCTCGACCCGCAACAGCCAGAGCGGCTTTACGGCCATCGTCGTCCGGCCGGGGATCATGGACGCCAAGGGCCTCGATGGCGCCAGGATCGGTATCGCGCGCGGCAGCCCGTCGTCTCACATGTGGTTCGACAAATACGCCGCCAAGAACGGCCTGAAGAATTTCAAGCGGCTGTGGCTGCAGCCGCAGGAACAGCTCATCGCCTTCAGCAAGGGCGAGATCGATGCCGTCTCGATCTGGTATCCGTGGGCCGGCCGGGCCGCCGGCGTGCTCAAGGGCGCCAAGGTGCTGGCGCGCGACAAGGATATCGGCTTCGTCAACGATACGCCGATCACTTTCAGCAGCCGCCTGCTGGCGGACCGCGATGCCGCGCTGGGCATCATGAAGGGGATGGTCGAGGCCAGCGCGTTTCTGGATGCCAATCCGGACGAATCGGCCAAGATCGTCAGCAAGGCGTTCAAGATCGATCTGAAGGACACCAAGGCTATCTCGAAGACGATCAGCCTGAAGGTGCAGTTTTCCGACGGCACCACCGCCGACCTGTGCCAGTCGCTGAACTTCCTCAAGGGGCTCGGCAAGGTGAAGGGCCAGCCCGACTGGAAGACGGGTCTCGATTCGAGCATCATGAAGGCGGTCGCCCCGGAACGCGTCACCGCGAAATCGTTGCCGAACTGCTAGCAGTCGGCGCGTATGCACGCGGCGGAGTTCATCGGGGTAAAGAAGCAATTCGGCGGGCGGGGAGAGGATCCCAGCCCGCCGGCCCTTGAGAATTTCGAAGTCGCGATCCGCGAGCGGGAGTTTTTCTGCCTGCTCGGCCCGAGCGGCTGCGGCAAGACCACGGCGCTCACCCTGCTGGCCGGCTTCGAAATGCCGACCGCAGGGCAGGCGCTGCACCGCGGCCAGCCGGTGCGCGGCCCGAGCGCGGATCGCGGCGTCGTATTCCAGGGCGACGATTCCCTGATGCCCTGGCTCACCGCGCGGGACAACGTCCTGCTTGGACCGAGGATACAGGGCCTGGAAAAAGCCGAGCAGGGCGAGATTGCCGAGCGCCTGCTGAAACTGGTCGGCCTCGACGGCCACGGCCACAAATACCCGCGCGAACTGTCGGGCGGCATGAAGCAGCGCATCCAGATCGCGCGGGTGCTCGCGACCGAGCCGGACATGCTGCTGATGGACGAGCCGTTCGCCGCCCTGGACGCCCAGACCCGCGGCCAGATGCAGGACGAGCTGACCCGCATCTGGAGTTCGAGCCGGCGCACCGTGCTCTTCATCACCCATGACGTGGTCGAGGCGCTGATCCTCGGCGATCGGGTCGGCGTGATGCACGCCGGGCCGCGCTCCTCGATCCGGGAAATCTTCCCGATCGACCTGCCGCGCCCGCGCGACCGCACCGATCCGGAGCTGCTGAAAATCTACCGGAGAATTCAGGAGATCCTTGCCGAAGAGGTCCAGAGGAGCCGCGAGGAATGAAGCGGATCCTGCTGGATCGGGTGCTGCCCTATACACTGACGGTCGTTTTGCTGCTGAGTCTCTGGGAGATGGGCTCGCGGATGATCAATCCGCTGTTCTTCCCGCCGCTCGAGACCGTCGGCGAGTCCTTCGTGCGCATGGCGACGGGCGATCTCTGGGCCCAGGTCCTGGTCAGCCTGCTGCGCATCTGGACGGGCTTCCTGCTCGGCAGCATGCTCGGCGTGCTGGTCGGCATCCTGATGGGCGGCCTGCCGCTGGCGCGGGGCATGCTCTACAGCGTGGTCGAGTTCTTCCGCTTCATCCCGCCAATCGCGATGATCGTTCTCGCCGTCTCCTGGTTCGGCACCGGCGACGTCGCCACCATTTTCCTGATCGTCTTCGCGACCGTGTTCATCGTGACGATCAACACCGAGGACGGCGTCTACCACGTCACCCGCAACCGGGTCCGCGCCGCCGAAAGCCTCGGTGCGAATACGGGCCAGGTTTTCCGCCTCGTCATTTTCCCCTCGACGCTGCCCCACGCGCTCACCGGCATGCGGGTCGCCATGGGCAACGCCTTCTCGACCATCATCGCGGCCGAGATGATCGCGGCCGATTTCGGCCTCGGCTTCATGCTCCAGCAGGCTCGGGTCTTCCTCAAGACCGGCGACATTTTCGTCGGCCTGGTGGCGCTCGGCCTGCTCGGCTTCGCGACCGACCGCCTCTTCCGCATCCTGATCGACCGCTGCGGCGGCGAATACGCCAGGGTCGCCTGACATGGCTGCGACCAGAGCCTTCGACCTGCTTCTGGCGCCGAGCTGGCAGGCCAGCGAAATGGAGCGGCCGGGCGCGGTCGTCCTGCCGGTTACCGGCGCCGCCATCCTGATCGCGATCTGGGGCTTCGCGTCGCTGCGTTACGATGTGACCATCCTGCCGTCGCCCGGCCAGGCGCTGGAGGAGGGAATCGACCTGCTGGCCGGCGGCGAGCTGATCTTCCATGCGCTGGCAAGCCTGCAACGGCTGCTGATCGGATTTTTGATCGGTTGCGCGATTGCAGTCCCGATCGGCTTCGGCATGGGCCTGTCGCCCTTCTTCCGGCGCATGATGGAGCCGATCACCGAGTTTTTCCGCTACATCCCGGCCATCGCCATGGTGGTCTTTGCCCTCATCTGGTTCGGCATCGGCGAGGCCTCGAAGGTCTTCCTGATCTTCTACAACACCTTCTTTTCCGTCGCGCTGGCGACCGAGGCCGGCGTCAAGCACATCTCCCAGGTGCGGATCAACGCCGTGCGTAGCCTCGGCGCCAACCGCCGGCAGGTGTTGCAGTTCGTCGTCGTGCCCTCGGTCGTGCCCTACGCCATCCAGGGCATGCGCATGGGCATGGGCCGCGCCTTCGCGACGATCGTCTCGGCGGAAATCCTGGCGGCGAATTCCGGCCTCGGCTTCCTGATCTTCTCGTCGCGCGAGTTTTCCCGGATGGATACGGTGATCGTGGCAATCGCCGTGCTCGGCGTCCTGGGCATCGTAATCGACCGGCTGTTCCGGCGGATGACGCGGATGGTCGGCGGCAACTACCTGCCGAGCGAGATGGGCTGACGGCGGGACACAACGGCGGACCCGTTCAGACGTAGGCGATGGCGTCCATTTCGAGCAGGATACCGGGGCCGATGAAGCTGACTTCGGCGGTCATGCGCCCGGGCGCGTCCTTCGGGAAGTACTCCCTGTAGACCGTCTCGAAGCCCGGCTTATTGCCGATATCGGTCAGGTAGACCGTGACCTTGACGACCTTGTCGAGCGACGAACCGGCCTCTTCGAGGATCGCCTTGAGGCTTTCGAACACCCGGCGCGCCTGGACGTCGATGTCGCCGTCGACGATCTCGCCGGTTTCATGGTCCTCGGGCGCGATGCCGCCGGTGAACACGAAGTCGCCGACTTTCCAGCCCTGCGAGAACGGGTAGGGGTGGTTGGCGATCTTTCCGGGCGCCAGCGGGGATACGATCTTTTCTTTCTTCAGCATTTACTGCGGTCCCAGCGGTATTGGTTCTGTCAGCTGTCGAAGTAGCCGATGCCGGCGTTGTTGAGATCGACCCAGACGGTTTTCTCCTCGCAGTATTCCTCGAGGCCCGACAGGCCTTTCTCGCGACCGATGCCGCTCATCTTGTAACCGCCGAAGGAGGCCGAAATCTGCGTCTGGCGGAAGGTGTTGATCCACACCGTTCCTGCCTTGAGGCGTTGCGCCAGCCGCATGGCCCGGCGCATATCCTCCGTCCACAGGCCGGCGACAAGGCCGAAATCCGTGTCGTTGGCGTCGGCTACGAGTTGCTCGTCGTCCGCGAAATCGAGCACGGAAAGCACAGGGCCGAAAATCTCCTCCCGGGCGAGGCGCATATCCGGCGCCACACGGTCGAAGATCGTCGGCAGGTAGAAGTATCCTCCTGTCAGGCCGGGATCGTCCGGCGGCGCGCCGCCCGCGATCAATTGGGCGCCTTCGTTCCGGCCGATCTCGACATAGCGTGCCACCTTGTCGAACTGCTCGCGGGTGGTCAGCGATCCGACATGGGTTGCCGGGTCGAGGGGATCGCCGACCCGGATTCGCCGGGTCATGGCCATCAATTTCTCCATGAAGGCGTCTCGGATTGCGCGGTGGACGAACAGCCGCGGGCCGGCATCGCAATATTGCCCGGCGCCGGCGAATATGCCGAACAACGTACCGCGGACCGCCGCGTCAAGATCGGCATCCTCGCAGACGATGTTCGGCGCCTTGCCGCCAAGCTCCAGCGTGACCTTGGTGAGATTGTCGATCGACGCGCGCAAGACCTCCTGGCCCGTCGCAACCTCGCCGGTGAAGGCCACCTTGTCGACGCCGGGATGGCGAGACAGGGCCGCGCCGGCGGTGTGGCCGAAGCCCGGCAGGATATTGACCACGCCTTCGGGAAGGCCGGCCTCCATCAGGATGTCACCCAGGACCAGGGCCGTGACGGGCGTGTGCTCGGCGGGTTTGAGGACCATTGTGCAGCCTGCGGCCAGCGCCGGCGCCAGCTTCTGCGCGGCCTGGGGCAACGGTGAGTTCCAGGGGATGATCTGGCCGCACACGCCGATCGGCTCCAGCACCGTATAGGTGTGGAACCGTCCGCGCACCGGGATGACATGGCCTTCCAGCTTGTCGGCCCAGCCGCCGTAATAGTCGAAATAGTCGGCCGAAGCGTTGACCTGGGCGCGGGTCTCGCGGATCGCCTTGCCGTTATCCAGCGTTTCCATGCGGGCCAGCTCGTCGCCCCGGGCGCGAATTTTCTCCGCCACTTGGAGCAACAGGCGCCCGCGCGCCGCCGCATCCATGCGCGGCCAGGGGCCGGTATCGAACGCCCGCCGGGCCGCCGCCACAGCGGTGTCGACATCTGCCGCATCCGCTTCCGCCACGTCGGCGACATGTTCGCCCGTCGCCGGGTTATGAGTCGCGAAACACTTGCCGGAAGCGGCGTCGGTCCACTGTCCGTCGATCAATAGCCGGTAGTGATCCGCCATTTTCGGTTCCTCCCGTCGCTGTTGCTAAAGCGCGTCGACCAGGGCTTCGAGCTCCCGTTCGGCATTGTAGAAATGCGGGGCGATGCGCAATCCGTCCGGGACGGCGCTCACCACGAAGCGCCTACCCAGCAGTTCATCGCGGCGCTGTGGGGCGTCGTCCATCCCGATCGTGACGATCCCCGCGCGCGCGCCGTCGGCGCGTGGCGTGATGCAGGGCAGCCCCTTGCGGTCGATGAGATCGATGAGGCGGCCGGTCAGGGCCCGGACCCGGTCATGGATGGCAGGAATACCGACTTCGCCGATGAAGTCGACCGCCGCTTCGAGAGCGTAAACGCCGCCGTAGTTCATGTTGCCGTGCTCGAAGCGACGCGCGTCGGCGTGAAACCCGGGAAATTCGGCATCGGTCGCGGTGTCGGCCAGGCTCGACCGCGCCACGAACGGCGGCATGAGGTCAGGGATCAGCGGCTCGCGGCACCAGAGAAAGCCGAGCCCGTGGGTGGACATGAGACCCTTTTGCGGCCCGCAGGCCAGCGCGTCGATTGCCGGATCGTTGACATCGAAAGGTATCGTGCCGACCGCCTGGACCGCATCCACCACGAGCAGGGCATTGTGCCGGCGGCACCGTTCGCCGAGGCGCCCGAGATCGAAGCGCTGCCCGGTGCGATAGCTGACAGCGGAAATTGCAACCATGCGGGTGGTCGGCCCGATGGCGGCCAGGATGTCTTCGACATCGATGATCCGGTCCGCGCTTTCGACTACGCGGACCTCGACGCCGCGCCGCCGCAGGTTGATCCAACCGTACAGATTGTTGGGGTGCTCGCGTGTATGCACCACCATGCTGTCGCCGGGCTGCCACGGATAACTCTGCGCAATCGCGTTGAGTCCTTCCGAGGTGTTCTTGACGAAGGCGATTTCCGAAGCGCCGCCCCCGATCAACGCGGCGATCTTGACGCGCAGCGCCTCGGCCCGTTCCTTCCAGCTTTCCTTGTCGCCGGGGCCATCGTGGATTTCGTCCAGAAACCGCAGCCACGCGTGCTTCACCGGCAGGGGCAGAGGCGCCTTGTTGGCGATATCGAGATAGATCCAGTCGCGCGTAACCGGAAACTGATCCTGCCAGGAAGGGGGGGCGATCATCGGACTGCTGGTTCCGGAAGCGCGGTTGCGTTTCAATGCCGGACCGCGGCGCCGAAGATTTTCGCATGAG
>LXNI01000264.1_pt1 | contig 66616 bp, 62 predicted proteins | sample 809091 | NCBI WGS metagenome assembly LXNI01 (sample SAMN04870527, study PRJNA318959) | sponge metagenome | biome: 01000161; feature: marine sponge reef; material: water | host: Sarcotragus foetidus | place: Greece: Milos, Mediterranean Sea | collected 2013-05-29 | depth 5-7 m
AGTTTGAGGTCCTGGAACGCAACCTGCATGGCGTAGAGCGCGTCCGCATCTGCAATGGCGATGCCCGACGCCAGCGCCTGCCGGTTGATTTCGAAGGTCAATTCGCCGGGGATGTCGGCAAGCAGGGAATCGCAAACGGACCGGACCGGGCCGGGCAGGGCGATCCGCCGCCCGGCTTCCAGCGACCGTATGGTATCGTCGCCGGCGGCGGGCTCGCAGGGATGGACCGGTACGCCCGGCATCGCCGTTTTGAGCGCTGTCGCGATCCCGGCGATCAGGCCGCCGCCGCCGCAGGGCACGACGACGGCGTCGGGGACGATCCCCAGTGCGCGGCACTGGCTGGCGATCTCCAGGCCGATCGTACCCTGGCCCGCGATGGTGTCTGGATGGTCATAGGGCGGCACGATCGGGCGGCCCAGGTCTTGGGCCAGCGATTCGGCGAAGCCGACGCGGTCGACGGCATCGCGATCGAATGGGCGGACATCGGCGCCCCAGCTTTCGGTCCGGCTACGCTTGATGGCGGGCGCGTCCAGAGGCATGGCTATGGTCGCAGGAATGTTCCGCAAACTGGCGACAGCGGCGACTGCCTGGGCATGATTGCCGGACGAATACGCGACAACGCCGCGGCTGCGCTGGTCTTCCGGCAGGCGGGAAATGTTCGTCCAGGCGCCGCGGAATTTGAACGATCCGGTTCGTTGCAGATTTTCGGCCTTGATCCAGACGGCGGCGCCCAGCCGGGCATCCAGGGCATCCGAACGCAACAGGGGCGTGACGGTGGCTATGCCGCGCAGCAGCCGCGCCGCATCGACAAGGCTGTCGAATTCCGGCGGGCGGAGATCAGCCGCGATGCTCATGCTGTCGGTCGACCGATTTCAGGAAAACGTCGATCGCTTCGGCGGCTGCCGGTTCGTGAAGCCGCGGCGCATGGCCTACGCCGGGCACGGTGACGCCGCCGATGTCCGGATGATCGTCCAGCATGGCCTGCAGGCCTGCGTCGGTGAGTAGATCGGAATTGCCGCCGCGGATCGCCAGTACAGGCACATGACGGAGCGCGCGGAACATCGCCCAGGGATCCGGTGCGCCGCCGGTTCCGCGCCGGATCGGCTGCACCAGTTGCACGTCCCAGTCGTAATGGAGCAGACCGTCGTCGCCTTTGCGGTAGGTCGCGTGCGCCACGTCGTCGAAGGCCGCATCGTCCCACGCATCAAAGCCGGGGAAACGCTCCCTGGCTGCCGCAGCTGCCGCCGGCCAATCGGGCACCGGGCGGTCCGTTCCGGCATAGTCGACGATCTCGGCGGTTGCCGATGCTTCGATCTCCGGGCCCACGTCGTTCAGGACGACGCCGGCGATTGCAGAGGGAAGCACGGCGCCGAGTCCCATCGACAGGAACCCGCCCATCGAGGTGCCGACCAAAACGAATCTGTGCAGGCCAGCGGCAACGATCAGATGCCGGATATCGTTGACATAGGTTTCGGGCGTGTAGGTCCGCCAGTCGTCGGCGCGGTCGGAGGCGCCGCGGCCGCGATAGTCCGGGCAGACGATGCGGCGGTCTGCAGCGTGGGCCTCGGCAAGGGCGGCAAAATCGGCTGAATTGCGCGTCAGTCCGGCCAGGCACAGCAGCGGCGCGCCGGCCCCGGTTCCGCTGTCGTAGTCGCGGTAGTAGAGGCTCAGCCCGTCCTGGCTGAGAAATCGCCGTTCGCGATACGGCATTCCGGTCATTGTCTTCTTCCGGTTGTCTCTGTTGCGTCGGTCACTGCATCGCGCCGGCCGGCGCGCGCGGCGAGGAGGCGCGGGCATTCTTGCAAGTGCCCGCGACGGCGCACGCGACTTTGGATCCGGGCGCGCGCCAGGCAACTGCCGGTGTCGCTGCCGATCCGTTAGCGCTCAGGCGGGCCCGGTAGACAGCGATATTCGCCAGGACGCGGCGCACGAAATTGCGGGTTTCGCCATATGGGATGGATTCGATCCAGTCGACCGGGTCGATATCCCGGTCGGGATGGCCATAGTGCGCTGTCCATCTCGCCACTCGCGTAGGACCGGCGTTGTACGCCGCCGCAGCCAGCAGGTAAGAGCCTTCGAACCGGTCCAGCAAATAGGCAAGATAGGCGGAACCGAGCCGAATGTTGTAAGCCGGGTCGCGGCTCAGGCGCCTGCGGCTCCATTTCAGACGGGCCCGCCGGGCGGCGAATTTTGCGGTCGACGGCAAGAGCTGCATCAGGCCCCGTGCGCTGGCCCGGCTACGGGCCCTGATGTTGAATTCGCTCTCCTGTCGAATGACGGCCAGGACCAGCGCCGGCTCGACCGGTAGCCGTTTCGGCAGGGTTATGACCGGATAGGCGAGGCGGCTGCGAACGTAGCCCAGCGGCAGAGCGAGGCGTGCCGCGCGGACCGCAACGTGGCGTTCGCCCAGTTCTACGGCCAGTTCGGAGATCATCGCAAGCCGTTGGCCGGCCTGTTCCATATCCTTGCCGGATACGGCGGCAGGCCGGCGGGCGCTGCGGCGAAGCAGGTGCCGGAGCAAAGAACGGCTTTGCGACTTTGCCCGGTAGCGGTCGTAAAATCGGGTCAATCGAACGGCCGCTTCCCGGCCGAATGCCGCCCTCACCGTTGCCGGTATCGCCGTATCCGGCGGCAGAACCAGTTTCTGCGCCATGAGCCGCATGCGCGATAACTGGCCGTGCAGGCCGAAGGCCGCCTGTGCAGCTTTCCGATACCAGGCTTCCGCCTCGTCGGGCCTGAGTTTCTCGCGCCAGGTTTCGCCGATCCACCAGGCCGCCATTGCCCGACGGTCGTGACGCCGCGACCCGGCATGGATCCGCTGGAAATGCTTCAGCGCAGCCTCGGACCGGCCCTGTTTTCGCAAGGCGATCCAGCCTGCGAGGCTTTCGGCGCCCGCGAACCGGTAGCCGGATGTATGACGGTGACTGATCGCCACTGCATAGGCTCGGGCGTGCTGCCGCTCCTTCAGCAGTTCGCGGACCGTGAGCGAGCGTTCCAGCCACCAGCGCCCTGCTGTGGCCTCGCCCGGTTCCGGGGCGGATTCAAGCGCCGCACCCGCCGCCTCCAGCTTGCCTCTGCGCCGGTTCCAACGCACGAGGTCGAGGCGGAAACCGGGTTCAGCCCGGCTCTTTGCGGGCACTTTCGGAATCCGCTTCAGCAGTTTCGGAACCGTCCACGGGCGCGGTTTCCGCTGGAGGTCGATGCGCACCTTGAGCGGGATGGCGTAGCCGGCCGACAATTTGAAAAACCTGATCAGCCTGTACGCGCTGCGGTAGCGCCCGCGGTCCAGATGCATGCGGATTCTGGCTGCCCTGTCTGCATGGGAGATTTTGCGTCCGTATCGCCGGAAGAACTTCTTCTCGCCTGCGGTCGCAATCTCCAGGCTGAGCCAGCAGCGGGCGATCTCGCGCTTCGCCGCCGCCCGATCGCCGCGCTTGCGCAACAGATCGATATGGCGAATGCAACCGGTCGGCGTGGTCGGCGGATTCAGTGCAAACCAGGCAAGCATTCGCCGGTCGGCGACCTGGCCTTGCTGCGCCCATTCCGCCCGCTGCCGCAAGGCGGACAGCAGAGGCCAATCCGGGTGTGCCTCGATGAAGCGGATAATTTCCCCGGCCGACGCCGGGTTGCCGTCGCGGCGATAGAAGGTGAACAGCGCGGCGTCGCGTTCGAACGGATCGCGTATTCTCCGGATGGCCCGCCGCGCCCGGACAAACTGTCGCCGCTCGATTGCCGACAGTGCCTGTTTCGCAGGACCGGTCTGGCGTTTCGCAGCCTGCGCGTTATCCGCCGCCGGTGCCGCCGCCAACGGACCCAGCAGGGCAATGAGCCAGACGAGCGAAACCGGCCGTGCCCGGCCCCAGGGGAGAGGGCGGCGATTCACCGCGTCCGGCCCAGGATCGCTTCGGTCCCGTTACTGCCGGCAGGCCATCGCTTGATGGCAGCGGATCGCCGGTATACCTTATCGCCAAGCATTCTGGACAGCAGATCCCGGAGAAATCCCATGTTCAAGGGTTCGATGGTTGCCCTGATTACACCGTTCGACAATGGCACGGTGGACGAAGACAGTTTTTCCCGGCTGGTCAACTGGCAGATCGACGAAGGAACGGAAGGCCTGATCCCGGTCGGGACGACCGGCGAGTCGCCGACCCTGAGCCACGAGGAACACATGCGCGTGGTTGAGTTGTGCGTCAAGCAGGCAGACGGCCGGGTGCCGGTGATCGCCGGTACGGGCTCCAACTCCACCCGGGAGGCTATGGAGTTCGCCAAACATGCCAGCGCGGTCGGCGCCGACGCCCAGCTTGTCGTGACGCCCTATTACAACAAGCCGACCCAGGCCGGCCTGATCGCCCACTATACCGCGCTGCACGAGGCGACCGACCTCCCGATTATCATCTACAACATCCCGCCGCGTTCGGTGATCGACATGACGGTCGGGACGATGGCGGAACTGGCGAAGCTGCCCCACATCGCCGGCGTCAAGGACGCGACGGCGAAGCTTGACCGCCCGCTGGCGACGCGCCTGGCCTGCGGCCCGGACTTCGCGATCCTGTCTGGTGAGGACGCGACGGCGCTTGCCCTGCTCGCGCAGTCCGGCGACGGCTGCATCTCGGTCACGGCCAATGTCGCACCGCGCCTCCTCGCGTCGATGCACAAGGCCTGGCGCGCCGGCAACCTGCAGGAGGCGATCCGCATCAACGAATTGCTGATGCCGCTGCACGAGGCCCTGTTCTGCGAATCGAGTCCGGGCCCGGTGAAATACGCCGCGAGCCTGATGGCCCTGGCCTCGCCGGAAACCCGGCTGCCGCTGACCGAAATCGCCGAGACTTCGAAGCGACAGGTCGAGGCCGCGCTGGAGCATGTCGGCATATGGAACGCGGCGCGGGAAGCGGCGGAGTAGACAGGGCTGCATTCCGTGTGGCCGGCGCCGTGCTGTCGCGGTTACACCGGCGCTATGCGGCGGCAGATGCCGTTTCGTCGTCGTGCAGGTCTTCCCAGCGTTCGATATAGCCGCGCGTGAGCGGTACGGCGTCCTGCTGCCGGGCGATCTGAATCTGGAAGACCAGTTGGTCCATCCGCCGGAACGACATTTCGCAGCCGGTCAGGTAGAATTCCCACATCCGGCAGAATCGTTCGTCGTAGAGGTCGCGGATTTCGTCGCGGTTGGCCTCGAACCGGAGACGCCATTCCCGCAACGTGCTGGCGTAGTGCAGGCGCAGAATCTCGATATCCGTCACCCACAGCCCTTCCTTTTCGACTACCGACATGATTTCGGACAGGGCCGGGGTATAGCCGCCCGGGAAGATATACTTCGCCAGCCACGGGTTGGTTGAACCGGGCGGGCCGGCCCGGCCGATGGTATGGAGCAGGGCGACGCCGTCCTCCTTCAGCATCGAGCGCATTTTGCTGAAGAATTCCCGATAGTGCGTCACGCCGACATGTTCGAACATGCCGACGGAGACGATGCGGTCGTAGGTTTCCCGCTCTTCGCGGTAATCCTGCAGGCGGAAGTGGACCTTTCTGGCGAGACCTGCCTTGGCAGCACGCTTCTCGGCAACGCCGTGCTGCTCGGCCGAAAGGGTAAGGCCGGTCACTTCGGCCTCGGCCTCCCGCGCCAGGTAAAGCGCCAGGCCGCCCCAGCCGCACCCGATGTCGAGGATCTTCTGGCCCGGCTCAAGCAGCAATTTGGCGGCGATGTGGCGTTTCTTGTTGTGTTGCGCCTCTTCCAGGCTGTCGCTGTCGCTGTTGAAGTAAGCGCACGAATATTGCTTGTCTTCGTCCAGGAACAGGTCATACAGCCGGCCGGACAAATCGTAGTGATGCGCGACGTTGCGCCGGGCCTTGCTGACCGGGTTGTATTGCCGGAGACGGCGGGTCAGCCGGCCGTAGGCGCCGCCGAGCCGGCCGATCCAGGTATTCTCCTCGAAATCGCCCACGGCGCCGCACAGCAGATCCAGCAGGTCGTAAAGCGAACCCTGCTCGATCGTCAGGCGGCCGTCTGTATAGAGTTCGCCGAACGCAAGTTTCGGATTGAATAGCAGCCGCCGTTCGGCGGCGCGGTCGTGAACGCGCACCGTCACGTCCGGCGCACCGTCGCGCCGTTGTCCGATCGTATGGCGTGCCCCGGCAGCATCCACAATGGTCAGCCGGCCGGCGGACACGCATTCGTCCAACAGTCGGGCCAGCAGCATCGCCAATCTCTCCCTGGACCGAAAATTAGCGCGTAGGGCACCCGGATTGCAACAGAACTGTCGCAGCCGGGCCGGCAAATTCGGCGGCCGGGCCGTAGTATCTGCGCTACGGTCTTCAGGCGGCTTTGCCCGGCTGTTCCGGCCATGAGCGACGCGCCAGCTGCACGGCATTCCTGACGATCGTCAGGCCCGCTCCTCCGTTGAGGCTCAGGATAGATTCCGGATGGAACTGGACGGCGCACCACGGGCGATGCCGGTGCTCGATGGCCATGACCGCGCCGTCGGCCTCGGCCGTCGCGGAAAGCTCAGGCGGCAGAGAATCGAGCCGGGCGTGCAGCGAATGGTAGCGCCCAACCGTCAGCCGCCGGGGCAGCCCATCGAAGAGGCCGGTTCCGGTGCATCGGATGTCGGACGCCTTGCCGTGGCAAGGTTCCGGTAACAGGCCGAGGCGCCCGCCGCAGAATTCGATCATGGCCTGAAGGCCCAGGCAGACTCCGAAAACAGGCAGGTTCATTTCGCCGAGCAAGGCCAAAGTCCGGTCGGTACGGAAGTCTGACGGCATTCCAGGACCGGGCGACATGACGGCCAGATCGGGTTGCAGTTCCCGCAGTACGGCCTCGCCGGTGAAACCGGCGCCGGTTTCGGCGCGCAGGGTGACGACCCTGGCCCCGGTCTGGCGAAAATAGTCGGCGATCGTGTGCACGAACGAATCCCGGTGGTCGATCATTGCGACTGTCATGCCCGCGCCCGGCGACGCAGTCGCGGGAGCCCGTAGCGCGACCGGCGCGCCGGCCTTTGCGCCCGTTATCGCCGCCACCAGGGCCGAGGCCTTCAGATGTATTTCCGCCTCTTCCTCCTCGGGGACGGAATCGTGGAGCAGCGTGGCGCCGGCGCGTATCTCGGCCCGGCCGCCGGCGATCCGGATCGTCCGCAGGGTAAGACCGGTGTTGACGTCGCCGTTGAAGCCGAGGGCGCCGACCGCACCGCCATACCAGCGGCGGGGCGATTTTTCGTTGTCCTCGATGAACTGCATGGCCGCCAGTTTCGGCGCGCCCGTGACAGTGACCGCCCACATGTGCGTAAGGAACGCGTCCAGTCCGTCGAAGCCCGGGCGCAGCCTTCCCTCGACATGATCGACGGTATGGATCAGCCGGGAATACATTTCGATCTGGCGGCGCCCGATCACCCTGACGCTCCCCGGCACGCAGATGCGCGCCTTGTCGTTGCGGTCGACGTCGGTGCACATCGTCAGTTCGGTTTCGTCCTTGGTGGAATTGAGCAGCTTGCGGATCTGCTCGTGATCCTCCATCGGCGTCGCGCCGCGCTTTATTGTGCCGGAGATCGGACATGTTTCGACCCGGTCGCCGGCAACCCGCACAAACATTTCCGGCGAAGCGCCGACCAGATATTCGCCGCCGCCCAGATTGAGGAAAAATCCGTAAGGTGAGGGATTGGCCTCGCACAGGCGGCGGAAGATCGCCGAAGGCGGTTCCGGCGCCGGTCGGGACTGCAGCATGCCCGGCACGGCTTCAAACAGGTTGCCCTTGCGAAACTCCCGCTGCGCCTTGCGCACCAGGTCCGCATATTCGCCCGGCCGGCGGTCGGCCCGATGCCCGCCGGTCCGGTCCGGCCGGTAGGAAACAGGGGTTCCGTCGCGCGGCAGGCCGCAGGTGCTGACGCCGTTAAATTCGAAGTCGTAAAGGTGCCGGCGGGCTATGCCGGCCCGGCGGTCCACGACGATCAGGTCGTCGGGCAGGTAGAGCACCAGGTCGCGCTGATCTTCGGACCGCGTCAGATCGAAACGAATCGGATCGAAGGCGAATGCGAGATCGTAGCCGAATGCGCCATACAGGCCGAGATGATTGTCACTGCCGGTCCTGAACGCCGAGAGTATTGCCCGTAGCGCGGTAAACACGCCGGGTTGCCTGCTGCGGTCTTCCTCGAAGAAGGTGCGGCCCGCCGATTTCGGCGATACGTCGATCCTTGTGTCCGAGGCGGTCTCGACCTCCAGCCCATCCGCATGTTCCAGAGCCTCGTGCGCCACCGCCAGAAGGACTGCGCCGCGGTCGTTCAGGGCGTCGAAGCGGACCCGGTCGCGTTGCACCGCAAAGGCGACCGGCGGATCCATAAATCCCGTATCCCAGCGCGAGTAGCGGCCCGGATACTCGAAGCCGCTGGTAAAGACCGCGCCGCGCGCCCGGTCGAGGCCGTCGACAAGCGCGTCAATTGCAGCTTCGCCGTCAATTTCGACTGTCCTGCGCGTGACCGCGATTCCGGGAATCGGGCCTTCGGTCAGGAAGGTCTCCGGCGGCCGTGCGGCGGCTGCGAGGCGGGAAATGCGGAGTTCGGTTTCGAGCATTGTCTCTTCCTGGTGTGAAAGGGAAGCCGGGAAGAGAACCGCACGATCGAAAAGGGCCGCTCTCCTTCCGGGGCGGCCCTGGCGTGCGTTCGAAAACGAGGCACGATCAATCCGGTACGGCCGCCTTTCCCGGGCGCCGCCACCACTGGACTGCTGTGAAAGTTCTCATCATGGGGCGGCATCTAATGCCTCCCGGCAGACGCGTCAACCAATACTCGAACCCTGTATGGACGAAAGTCTGCAAGCGCGCCGAACAGCCGGTCCGTTATCCGGATCGGGCCTTCGATTCCGGCTTTGGCGGAGGCGGCGGTTCCACCGGTCGCTTCTGCGGCTTCGCTTCGTTGCCCTGCCGGACACATTTCTCAAGACGTTTCAGGGCCACTGCGGTCCCGGTAAGCTGGAACCCGTAATCGCGCTCGCCTTGCAGCAACCTGAGCTTCAGCCCCCAGCGCAGCCGCTCCCGCGTCTCGCGGTCTTTGCCGAGCGCCAGCCACAGCCGCTTCGTATCGTACCGGAGCACGGTACCCGGCGCGGAACGGATCGTCTTGCCGTCGATCACCAGGGTCATCGTGTAGGGACTGTGAGGGTTGAGCGACCAGTCCGGGGCGGCCACTCCGATGAACAGATCGTGATCGCGGAAGAGCAGAAAATAAAGGGTAATGCCGCTGTTATACGTTGCCGACATGATGCAGTGGCTGAAGGCGCCGGCGCGGTCGACGTAGGAATTTCCATTCCAGTCGCCGACCGACCATTGCGCCGCCGCCGGCGCCGAACCGGCCGTACTGCCCAGAAAAAGGGCAATCGACAGAGCGTACAGGCGGCGAAGGAGTCGGGGCATTCGTTCGGATTGCTCAGGAATTGCGTTACAGCGGCCAATGGCGGACTACAGAAGCGGACCGCGGGATTATCGCCTTCGTTGCCGTTGCGTTCAACCGGATCGGCCGGGGTCGGCGCGCGCCCCTGTCGCGGTTCATATTGTATTTGCAAAGCCCTAACATTAGGCCCGTTGATTAAACGAGGGGCGGCAGGGCGCTGCCCCCGGCAATATTTTCCCGGAGACGAAAGCTCCGGTTCGATAGGCCGTCGGCGGAGATGGCGCGTCGGTTCGCCCGGCGACGCCCCCCAGGAGCGAAAACACTTGGCACGCAAGCGCAAACGGAACGAGGCCGGCGCGCCGGAAACGGAGATCGACCGCGAGGAAGAGCTCTTCATTCAGGAGGTGAATGAGGAGCTCAAGCAGGAGCGGTATCTCCAGACCTGGAAGAAATACGGCCAGTATATCGTCGGCGGTGTGCTTCTGGCGGTCGGCAGCGTGGCGGGCTGGCAGTGGTACAAGGACAGCATCGGCAGTGCGCAAGAGGCGCAAAGCGTCGAATTTGCCTCTGCCGCTGCGCTGGCAGAGGGCGGCAAATCCGGCGAGGCCGGCAAGATTCTCGACAAGCTGGCCCGGGAAACCGACGGAGGCTACGCCGCGCTCGCGCGGTTGAGACAGGCCGCGCTGGTAGGAAAATCCGGCGATTCGAAAGGCGCCGCCGCGCTCTATCTCCAGCTTGCCGGGGACGATAGACTTTCGCCGGTGTTTCGCGATCTCGGTACGGTCCTGTGGGGCCTGTATGCCCTGGACAGTGCCGGTCCGGACCAAGCGATCGCGCGCTTGAAGCCGCTTTCCGCGGCAGAGGGGACATGGCGCTACACTGCGCTGGAGCTGATCGCTCATTATCATCGCAAGGCTGGGCGGAAGGGCGATGCCGCGCGTATATTCAAGCAACTGGCGGGCGATGCCGGAGCGCCGGCCACGCTGAAAAGACGTGCCGGCGAGATGTTGTCCATGCTGGGAGAGTCCTAAGCCTTCGCAGGGTTGGGGACGGGCCGGCCGACAGGTGAGCGAAATGAGGAATCTGAAACTTGCGTTGGCGATAGCGGCCGGGTTGGCGTCTGCGGGCTGCGACACGATCAAGAATCTTGTTAATTCCGACGACCCGCCGCTGCAGGGCCGGCGCCTCGCCGTATTGCCGACAGCCGATATTCTGCGGGCCGATACGAGAATCTCCGACGTCCAGGTCCTTCTGCCCCGGCCGGCGCCGAACGCCGCCTGGCCACAGCACGCCGGTTATCCCAACCATGCGATGCATCATCTGGCGCTCGGCAAGGATCCGCGCGAAGCCTGGTCGGCCCGGATCGGGTCCGGTTCGGCGCGCCAGGGCCTGTTGTCCTTCTCAAAGAGCCGGCGTCTGTTGGCCCAACCGCTGATTGGCGACGGCCGCGTATTCACAATGGATTCGAACGGCGGTGTCCGGGCATTCGACCTGAAGACCGGGCGTCGCCTCTGGTCTCAGGCAACCTTGCCGCGGCACGAGCGCGACGGCGATGTCGGCGGTGGGATCGCCTATCGCGACGGCCGGATTTTCGCCGCGACCGGGGCAGCCGAAGTCCTTGCCCTCGACGCGGCGAGCGGCAGGGTGCTCTGGCGCAGCAATACCAGCGCGCCTATGCGCTCACCGCCGGCGGTGAGCGACGGCCGCCTGTTCGTCGTTACCTCGGAAAATGCCGTGATCGCGTTCGATACGAAGGACGGCAAGAAGCTGTGGACCCATGACGGCGTCGCCGCCCTGACCGGCATTCTGGGCGGCGGAGCGCCGGCCGTCGACGAGGGCATCGTCGTCGCGCCCCAATCGACCGGCGAAGTGGTCGCACTGCGGGCCGAATCCGGCCGGCAGATCTGGACGGAGAATGTCGGCGCAGCCCAGCGCGGCGATCCGACGGGCGGTCTCAGCGCCATTATCGCCAGTCCGGTGATCGACCGCGGCGTGGTCTATGCCGTGAGCAACGCCGGACGGTTGGCGGCGATCGAACTGGGCTCGGGCCGGCGTCTGTGGGATGTCGAAATGAACGGCATACAAACGCCGTGGGCGGCGGGCGATTATGTGTTCGTGCTGACGAACCGCGCAGTCCTGGCGGCAATCCGGCGCAGCGACGGAAGGGTTCGATGGGCTATCCGGCTCGACCTGTTCACCGATAACGATGACCTTGCCGAGGGCCGGCCATTCTGGACCGGGCCGGTGCTGGCCGGCGACCGCCTGGTGGTTGCCGGATCGCATGGCGAGGCCTTGTCGATTTCGCCCTATACCGGCGAGGTAATCGGCTGGATCCCGCTCGACAGCGGGGTCTTCATCCCGCCGGCGATCGCGCAACGCACGATCCTGTTCCTTGACGACAGCGGTCGGCTGACCGCCTTGCGCTAATGGGCCGTGCCGCGGCCAGGGTCGCAATCGTCGGCCGGCCGAACGTCGGAAAATCCACCCTGTTCAACCGGCTGGTAGGCCGTCGGACCGCCCTGGTGCACGATACGCCCGGTGTGACCCGCGACCGCAAGGAAGCGCAGGCCCGCCTGCAGGGTCTTGCGTTTTCCGTCGTCGATACGGCCGGACTCGAGGAGGCGGCGGCCGGCGAAATCGAAAACCGGATGGCCGCTCAGGCGCTCCGTGCGCTGGAAAATGCGGCAGTCGCCCTGTTTCTGATCGACGCCCGGGCCGGCGTTACGCCGGACGACAGGTATTTTGCCAACCTGCTGCGCCGCGCCGGCACCCCTGTTCTGGTGCTCGCCAACAAGTGCGAGGGCCGGGAGGCCGAGCCGGGCCGGCTCGACGCCTTCAGCCTCGGGCTGGGGGAGCCGCTGGCGATTTCGGCCGAGCACGGCCGCGGGATGGGCGACCTGCGGCTCGCCCTGGAGCCGTATCTGGAAGAGCCAGCGGATACCGGGCAGGAAACCGGGCAGGAAACGGATGCCGGCACGGACGCGGCAGACCGGCCGATGTCTCTTGCCATCGTCGGGCGCCCGAACGCCGGCAAGTCCACCCTGTTCAACCGCCTGATCGGCGAGGAGCGGGTGCTGACCGGCCCGGAACCCGGAATTACACGCGATGCCATCTCGTTCGACTGGCAATGGCCGGATACCGCCGACGGGCGGCCGATTCGCCTGATCGACACGGCCGGTGTCCGCCGCCGCGCGAAGATGGACGGCTCACTGGAAAAACTTTCGGTGATGGATACCTGGCGCGCGATCCGTTACGCCGACATCGTCGTCCTGATGATCGATGCGCAGACCGTTCAGGCCTACGGGCACGGCATCGAGAAGCAGGACCTGACGATCGCCCGGCAGGTCGAAGAGGAAGGGCGCGGCCTGGCCATCGCCGCCAACAAGTGGGATCTCGTCTCGGAACCGCAAAAGGTCCGCCGGCAGATTGCCGAAAGCCTGGGAAAATCCCTCAGCCAGTTGCGCGGCGTCCCGCTTGCCAGCATCTCCGCCCTGGACGGGCAGGGGATCGGCCGCCTGATGGAAGCCGTCCTGAAGATCGACAGGGCATGGAACAGCCGGGTCGGCACAGGCGCCCTCAACCGCTGGATCGAGACGATGCAGGAGGCGCACCAGCCGCCCCTGGTGAACGGCCGGCGGATCAGGATTCGCTACGCAACCCAGGTCAAGGCACGGCCGCCGACTTTTGCGCTGTTCGCCAACAAGCCGGCGGACCTGCCGGACAGCTACCTGCGCTATCTCGCCAACGGCCTGCGGGATTCTTTCGGCCTCGACGGCGTCCCGCTGCGTCTCTATCTGCGCAAGGGCAGAAATCCGTATGCGGAGACTGCCTGAGGGCCGATCAAGCGAATACGGTTTCGCCGTGTCGGTGGCAATTTGTCGACGCCAACTCGACAAAGACGTCGGCGATATTTTCCGGCGGCGGCAGGGCCATCGGATCCTCGCCCGGCATGGCTTCGGCGCGCATCCGGGTGCGCACGATGCCGGGGTCTAGGACATTGACGCGAATTTCGGTCTTTTCCAGTTCCGCCGCCCAGGTCCGGACCAGCGCTTCGAGCGCCGCCTTGCTCGCAGCATAAGGACCCCAATAGGGGAAGGCGCCCCGCGTGACCCCGCTGGTCACGAAAATCGCCCGGCCGGCCGGGGACCGGCGGAGCAGCGGTTCGAACGCCCGGATCAGGCGCCAGTTGGCGGTGAGGTTGACGTCCATGGCTTCGGCCCAGCGGTCCGGCTCGACATGGGCCAGCGGCGCCAGGCCGCCGAGCACGGCGGCGTTGCCGACCAGGATATCGAGCCGGCCGAACCGCTCGGCGATCGCCCCGGCCATCTCGTCGATCCGGTCGTGGTCGGCCAGATCGACCGGAACCAGCGTCGCGTTGCCGGCGCCTGCAGCCGCGATCCGGTCGTCGACCTCTTCCAAAGCGCCAGCGGTCCGCGCGGCGAGGATCGGGCGGGCGCCTTCCGCCGCGAAACGCTCCGCCACCGCCGCGCCGATGCCGCGCGATGCACCGGTGACCAGCGCGATCCTACCGTCCAGGGCGCCCACGGTTTCAGACGTCCTCTTCCAGCAGCGAGAGTTCGTTGCCGATCGATCCGTCCTCGAAGTCGGTGAGGCCTGTGGGGTATTCGCCGGTAAAACAGGCGTCGCAGAATTGCGGTGCGGCGTCGTTGCGGCCGGCCGCCTCGCCCATCGCCCTGTGCAGCCCGTCGATCGACAGGAAGGCCAGCGAATCGACGCCGATCAGCGCCGCCATCTCGCCGATGCCGTGCCGGGCCGCGAGCAGCTTGTCGCGCTCCGGCGTGTCGATGCCGTAAAAGCAGGAATGGCCGGTCGGCGGGCTCGAAATGCGCAAATGCACCTCGCGTGCGCCGGCGTTGCGGATCATCTCGACGATCTTTGTCGAGGTCGTGCCGCGGACGATGCTGTCGTCGACCAGCACGACCCGCTTGCCGTCCAGCGCATCGCGGTTCGGACTGTGCTTCAGCCTGACGCCGAGATGCCGGATCTGGTCCGCTGGCTCGATGAACGTGCGGCCGACATAGTGGTTGCGGACGATACCGAGCTCGTAGGGCAGGCCGGCCGCCTCGGCGTAGCCCATGGCCGCCGGGACGCCGGAATCCGGCACCGGCACCACGACGTCCGCTTCGATGCCGGCTTCGCGGGCCAGTTCGGCGCCGATGGATTTGCGCGTGCTGTAGACTCCGCGGCCTTCGACCCGGCTGTCCGGCCGGGCGAAATAGATAAATTCGAAGATGCAGAACCGGCTTCGCTGCCGCGGAAACGGCCACAGGCTCTCGACGCCGTCATCGTCCAGCACCACCATTTCGCCGGGCTCGACGTCGCGCAGGAATTCGGCGCCGATAATGTCCAGCGCACAGGTTTCCGACGCGAGCACGAAACTCGCCTCGAGCTTGCCGAGCACCAGCGGTCGGACGCCGAGCGGATCGCGCACCCCGATCACCTTTTTCCGGCTGATCAGGACGATGGAATAGGCGCCTTCGAGCTGGCCGATCGCATCCGTCACCCGGCCGACCAGCGTATCGCTGCCGCTCTTGGCAACGAGGTGGACGATCACCTCGGTATCGGTGGTCGACTGGAACAGCCGGCCATCGTGGACCATCTCGGCACGCAACGCCCGGGCGTTGGTGAGGTTGCCGTTCTGCGCGACCGCCAGTCCGCCGAACGCAAAATCGGCGAACAGCGGCTGGACGTTGCGCATGATACTGTCGCCGCTTGTAGAATAGCGGACATGACCGATCGCCATATTTCCGGGCAATCGCGCGATCACGTCCGGCGCGTTGAGGGTGTCGCCGACATGGCCCTTTGCGCGGTGCATGTGAAAATGGTCGTTGTCGAAGGCGACGATTCCGGCGGCTTCCTGGCCGCGGTGTTGCAGCGCGTGCAGTCCCAGGGTCGTCAGCGCTGCGGAATCTTCGTGCCCGAAGATGCCGAAAACCCCGCATTCTTCCCGCAGCTTGTCGTCGTCGAACGGGTTCGTCGTCATCGTGACCGGAGACCCGACGGCAGTCTGGCCGGGCAGGCGGTTACCGGGCGGCATCGCGCTTTGCGCCACGGCTGCCCGACCCGCGGGCATCGTCGATTTTGGACTTGATCTCGGCGCCCGTTTGCAGACCCTGCGCCGCCTTGCGGCCGCTCTGGATAACGCCTTCCGGCAGCAGCCCTTCGGCAACGCGCAGTCCCCGTTCCAGATAGGGTTTCGAGACCGCGTCGCGCATCCAGGGGATCTGGCTGTCTTTCGGATAAAACGATACCAGGACGAGATAGCCCAGGACGATCAGGACGGCGCCGCGGACCACGCCGAAAACGCCGCCGAGCAATCGGTCCATGGAACTGAAATGGCTGTCTCTTACCCGGCCGGAGACCGGCGACCCGATGAACGTGATGGCGAACAGCGCCACGATGAATACGGCGACCGACGCAATAATCCGCGCCGCCAGTGTATCGTCGACGATCTGGCGCGCGTAGGGTTCCGTATAGGGCAGAAGAAACCAGGCCGCCGCCGCCGCGCCGACCCAGCCCAGCAGACTGAACAATTCGCGTGTAAAGCCACGGACAAACGCGAGAATCGCGGAAAGCAGCAGAACGCCGACTACGATGAAATCCAGGAGGGTCGGGTTCACCCGCGGCCTCGGCTTCCGGATCGCTCGGCAGGCCCGTCGAACAGCGCCAGAAATTCGCCGAGATGGCCGATCGATTTCTGCTGCAAGCCGGCCTGCGCGCCGTCGGCCGCACCGGCACGGGCCCGGCGCTTCGGCAGGATGGCCCGTTCGAAGCCGAGTTTGGCGGCTTCCTTCAGCCGGTTGTCCATCTGACTGACCGCTCTGATTTCACCCGACAGGCCGATTTCGCCGAACACTACCGTACGGGCGGGTACCGGACAGTCCGTCAGCGACGATACCAGCGCTGCGGCGACGGCAAGATCCGCAGCAGGTTCGGCGACCCGCAATCCGCCGGCCACGTTGAGATATACGTCGCGTCCGGCCAGCGCAAGTCCGCACCGGGCCTCGAGCACGGCGAGCACCATGTGCAGGCGCGCCGCGTCCCAGCCGATCACGGCGCGCCGCGGCGCGGCGAATGTTGCCGGTGCGACCAGCGCCTGGATTTCGACCAGCAGCGGCCGGCTGCCCTCCATGCTGGCCAGAACGGCCGCACCGCTTGCCCGCGCACCGCTTTCCTCCGGCTCTCCGAGGAACAGGGCGGATGGGTTGGGCACTTCCGCGAGGCCGCGGTCGGTCATCTCGAACACGCCGATCTCGTCGGTCGGTCCGAAGCGGTTCTTGACCCCGCGCAGGATACGGAACTGGTGGCTGCGCTCGCCTTCGAAGTAGAGCACCGTATCGACCATGTGCTCCAGCACGCGCGGCCCGGCGATGGCGCCTTCCTTGGTGACATGGCCGACCAGCAGCAGTACGGCGCCGCGCTTCTTGGCCGCCCGAATCAGCTCCTGGGCCGATGCCCGGACCTGGGAAACCGTGCCCGGCGCCGCCTCCAGCGTATCGACATACATGGTCTGGATCGAATCGATAACGACGAGGCCCGGCCCGTCGGCGGCGTCGATGCTGGCGATAATGTCACGCACACCGGTTGCGGCCGCCAGATTGAGCGGCGCGCCGGCGACACCGAGGCGGGCGGCGCGCATCCGTATCTGATCGATGGCCTCCTCGCCGGAAATGTACACAGAATCCCCGTCCGCAGCGGCCAGGGCCGCGACCGCCAGCAGCAGAGTGGATTTCCCGATTCCGGGATCGCCGCCGATCAGCACGGCGCTACCCGGTACCAGACCGCCGCCCAGCACCCGGTCGAACTCGGCGATGCCGCTGGTCCGGCGCGGCGGCCTGTCGGATGTGCCGGACAGGCTGGAGAGGTCCAGTCTGCGGCCTTTCGATGCTGCGCCGGCGCCCATGCCGCCCGGCGCCGCCGTCTCGACCTCCTCTGCGATACTGTTCCACCCGCCGCAGCCGTCGCATTTGCCGGCCCAGCGGCGATGGACAGCGCCGCAGGACTGGCAGACGTAGCGGGTGACGGTCTTCGCCATGCCTAGCCCCTCACCGCCATTCCGATGGGGCCTTCGGCATGGCCATGAATGAACTGGTCGACGAAGGCGTTGCCGCTCGAATCGATGTCGCCGGCCGGCCCGTCCCAGACGATCGCGCCGGCATGCAGCATTGCGATCCGGTCGGCGATCTTGCGGGCGCTCGCCATATCGTGGGTGATCGAAATCGCGGTCGCTCCGAGCTGCCGGACGCAGTCGACGATCAGTCGGTTGATGATGTCGCCCATGATCGGATCCAGGCCGGTCGTCGGTTCGTCGAAAAAGATAATCTCCGGGTCCATGGCAATGGCGCGCGCCAGGGCCACCCGCTTCTGCATCCCGCCAGACAGTTCGGCCGGCGACAGTTCGGCCACGTCGGCCGTGAGCCCGACCTGCGCCAGCTTATCGACGGCAAGCTCGCGGGCCTGGCGTTTCGGCATGGCGGACCGGCTTCGCAGCGCGAAGGCGACGTTTTCCCAAACCTTCAGGGAATCGAACAGGGCGCCGCTCTGGAACAACATACCGATCTTGGCGGCCTGGGCTTCGCGCGCCCTGCCGGACAGCGCCGTTACATCCGCGCCGTCGATATGGACCGACCCTTCGTCCGGCCACAACAGGCCCAGAATGCATTTCAACATGACCGACTTGCCGGTGCCCGATCCGCCGATGACGACGACGGACTCGCCCGCGCCGACCCTGAGGTCGATGCCGTCGAGCACGGTCTTGGCGCCGAACGATTTTTTCAGGCCGCGCAGCTCGATCTTGGGTTCGGTCCCGGTTTCGTCGGTCGGCGCACTCATCGATCAGGCTCCGAAGAATGCTGTCGTGATCATGTAGTTGGCGGCCAGAATCAGCACCGAAGCGGAGACCACCGCATTCGTCGCTGCGGCGCCGACGCCCTGGGCGCCGCCCCTGGAATGGAACCCGTGATAGCAGCCCATCAGCGTCACCAGGAATCCGAAAACCGCCGCTTTGACGAGGCCGGTAATGACGTCCAGCGGCTCAAGAAACTGCCATGTCAGCTTCAGATAGTTCGCGGCATTGAATTCGAGCGAGTGAACGCTCACCAGATAGCCGCCGAACACGCCGATGATGTCGGCGACCAGCACCAGAAGGGGCAGCGTCGCGACGCCGGCGACCAGGCGTGGGACGATCAGGTATTTGTAGGGGTCGGTCGACAGGGTGGTGAGCGCGTCGATCTGTTCGGTCACCCGCATGGTCCCGATTTCGGCGGCGATGGCGGCGCCGACCCGCCCGGCGACCATCAGGCCGGCCAGCACCGGGCCGAGTTCGCGCGTCATCGTGAGAACGACAACAGTGGCGATCGCCGATTCCGCGTTCAACCGGGCAAATCCCGTGTAGGACTGCAGCGCCAGGACCATCCCGGTGAAGATCGCGGTCAGCCCGACGACAGGCAGCGAAAAATAGCCGATCTGGATCATCTGCCGGCCGATCGACCGTCCGTAGATCGGCGGCCGCAGGCAATGGCTGACCGAAAGGGCCGCGAACGTGACCAGGCGTCCGGTCGCGACCAGAAATCCGATGAAGACCCGGCCGATCGGCGCGAGGAAATTCATCGGCCGCCCCGCGCGGGAAGGGCCGCTTCAATTTCGCCCGGATAACGGCGGCGATATCGGCTGCCGAGGCCGGTCAGAATTTCATAGCCGATGGTGCCGGCATTCGCAGCGACATCGTCGATCGTGTGCCGGGCATCGATCAGGTCGACGAGGACGCCGGGATGGAGGTCGGCGCCGGCCCGCACGGCATCGGTGACGTCGACAGTCAGCAGATCCATGGACACCCGTCCTGTAACCGGGCAGGCCTGGCCGTCGACGAAAACGGCGCCCCGGTTGCTTATGGCGCGGAGATACCCGTCGGCATAGCCGGCGGCAAGCGTCGCGATCCAGGCCGGTGGTGCAACTGCGGCGGTCGCGCCGTAGCCGACCGTGCGGCGCTCCCGGATTTCGCGAAGCTGCAGAACGGGCGCCTGAAGCCGTACGACCGGCCGCATCGGATTTGTGCCGGCCGAGGGCGTCGGGTTGCCGCCGTAGAGCGCGTAGCCCGGCCGGCCGAGATCGAACAGACTGTCGCCGTCGAGGAAGATGCCGGACGAATTGGCGAGGCTGGCCCGCGCTGCTGGAAAGCGGGGCCGGATAGCGGCAAAGGCCGCTCGTTGCCGGCGGTTGAGCGGATGGTCCGGTTCGTCGGCGCAGGCGAAATGGCTCATCACGACCAGGCCGGGCAGGGCATTTACAGCGTCGAGGTCGAGCGCATCCAGGTCGTCGATGTCGAGGCCGAGCCGCGTCATGCCCGTATCGATGTGCAGAGCCGCCGGCAACGGGCCCGCTTCGGCACAGTGATCGAGCCAGGCGCGCACTTGCTCCGGGTCGTTCAGGCAGGGCGCGAGACGGTGGCGGCCGTAAAGCGGGGCAGCGCCCGGCAGCAGTCCGTGCAAAACGAATATCTCCGCCTCCGGAAGCGTCCGGCGCAGGTCTATGCCCTCTTCGGTATTGGCGACGAAAAAGGTCGAGCAGCCTTCGGCGGCAAGGCGCCGGGCAACCGGGCCGGCGCCGAGGCCGTAACCGTCGGCCTTGACGACGGCGGCGCAGGTGCCTCGCGCCGCAGGGCCGCCCATCCGGTCCCGCAACAGGCGCCAGTTGGCCGCGAGCGCATTGAGGTCGACGGTCAGCAGACCTGCAGGTTCGCCCGTCTGCATCGCGTATGCCGGCTCAGCGCGCCTCGTCATGGTAGGATTGCGCCAGATCGCTGAATCGGGTCAGCTCCGGTTCGAAATGCAGTTTGACACTGCCGATCGGTCCGTGGCGCTGCTTGGCGACGATGATGTCCGCCCTGTTGTAGGCGCGCTCCATATTCTCCGACCACTTGGTCCACTTGTCGGTATTCGGCGGCGGTTCCTGGCGCTCCAGGTAATACTGCTCCCGATAGAGGAACATGACGACGTCGGAATCCTGCTCGATCGAGCCGGATTCGCGCAGGTCCGCGAGTTGCGGGCGCTTGTCCTCGCGCTCCTCGACCTTGCGCGAGAGCTGGGCCAGCGCCAGAACGGGGAGGTTCAGGTCTTTAGCCAGCGCCTTCAACGACCGGGTGATCTCGGACAACTCCTGCACCCGGTTTTCCGGCCGCTGACCCGGTGAAGGCCGCATCAGCTGGACATAGTCGATAATGATCAGCGACAGGCCGTGCTGGCGGTGCAGACGCCGGGAACGGCTTCGTAGCGCCGCAATGTTCAGGTCCGCGCTGTCGTCGATATAGAGCGGCAGATAGTTCAGTTCCTGCGAGACCTGAACGAAACGGGAGAAATCGTCCCCGGAAACCTCGCCGCGCCTGATCCGGTGGGAGGAAACGCCGGACTGCTCGGCGAGGATCCGGGTAGCCAGCTCTTCGGCTGACATTTCGAGGGAGAAGTAGCCGACCACGGCGCCGTCCGTGCGCACGGGCCGGCCGTCTTCGCCCCGTTCTTCGCGATAGGCCCTGGCCGCGTTGAACGCGATATTGGTGCCCAGGCTGGTCTTTCCCATGGAAGGGCGGGAGGCCAGAATCACCAGTTCGGATGGCTGGAGTCCGCCCAGTTTGCCATCCAGGTCGCGCAAGCCGGTCGCGACGCCGGTGATCCGGCCATCCTGCTTGAACGCGGCTTCGGCCCGGCCAATCGCACTGCCCAAAGCAGCCGTGAAGGCGGTAAAATCGCGCCGCGTATCGCCGGCTGTGGCGAGATTATGCAGATGCTGCTCGGCCTGCTCTATCTGGGCGCCGGCGTCCAGGTCCAGGTCGATGTTGTAGGCCTCGTTGACGATATCGGAGCCGATCTCGATCAGCGCCCGGCGCAGATGCCGGTCGAAGACAGTCCGTCCGTAATCGCCCGCGTTGATGATCGTGACGACGGAGGCGGCAAGGCGCGCCAGATAATCCGCTCCGCCGACCTCATCGAGAGATCCGTCGCTCTCGAACAGGTTCTTCAGCGTGATCGGATCGGCGACCTGGCCCATTTCGACCAGCTTGCGGATGGCACCGAAGATGCGGCCGTGGCGCGCATCGGCAAAATGCTCGGTCTGGAGGAAATCGGCGACCCGGTCGAACGCCCGGTTGTTGGCGAGCAGGGCGCCGAGCAGCGCCATTTCCGCCTCGTAGTTGTGCGGCGGGACGCGGAAGGCGGCGCCTTCGTGCAGGCCGTCCGCAGGCGGACCGCCTCCATCGAGACCGCGGGCCGGAACCGGACCCGAACCTTCCATGCAACAGTCCCCTCGATTTCTGGGTCAATCTTCGCGTCGGCGAAAGAAGGACCTTATCAGTATTGCAAAAGAAAAAGCGGACGAGAGTTCAATGGTCCCAAGAGAAGTTATACACAGATTGTGGAAATCGGACATAAAATGCCGGACGGTCCGATACGGAGTTCCGGCCGGGCTCGGGAAAGCACGTTGCTTTCAGGGCACTGTAGGAATTGGCTGAGACTGCAACGAAAATTCGGGAGCACGGTCCGGACTTGTTGACGGCGTTTGCGTCCACCGGCTCCGGGTGAGTCCGACCACGCCGGTGTGCGCGCCGGGCTCGCTCACCTGGTGCCGTATATCCTGTCGCCCGCGTCGCCGATGCCGGGGACGATATATCCGTGATCGTTCAGGCATTCGTCGATGGCCGCGGTAAAGACGGGCACATCCGGGTGGGCGGCGTGGAAGGCCTCGATGCCTTCGGGCGCGGACAGCAGACACAGGAACTTGAGCTGCCGGGCGCCGTCCGCCTTGATTCGCTCGACTGCGGCGACCGCCGAGTTGCCGGTCGCCAGCATCGGGTCCAGCACGATGACCGGGCGGTCGCCCAGATCGTCGGGCACCTTGAAATAATATTCCACCGCCTGCAGCGTTTCCGGATCGCGATAGAGCCCGACATGGCCGACCCGTGCCGAGGGAATCAGGTCCAGCATGCCCTCCAGCAGACCGTTTCCGGCCCGCAGGATCGAGATCAGGACGAGTTTCTTGCCACTCAGAAACGGCGCCTCCATCGGTGCCAGAGGCGTTTCGATGGTCCGGTCTTCGGTCCTCAGATCGCGAGTCACCTCGTAGCCGAGCAGGAGTGAAATTTCGCGCAGTAGCAGTCGAAACTGCGCCGTTTCGGTTTCCTTCCGCCGCAGCAGGGACAGCTTGTGCCCAACCAGCGGATGATCGACGACCGTGACGTTACCCATCGATGGACTCTCCGAAATGAAGCTCATTTTGCGCACCGCCGCCCACAAGGACCGCCGGCGGCAGGACCGCATCATCGAACCGGAGCGCCCCGCGCACAAGGGGCAGAGCTGTCCGCCCGCCCGGTGCGTAGGAACGAGTGTACATCGCGCGGGCGGTGCTTCTCCGGCGACGACGCGTGTCGCATCCGGGGTGGTGCAGGTGCCGGAAATTCTGCCTTTTGCGTTGCAAAAAATGCAACGCGGGAAGCAGAAATTTGCGCTTCAGCATAACACTCGACCGATTTACGCTTCGTTCGATTCCTGGATCGGGATAGCGACTGCCATGCCTTGTTGCCCGCCAGAGCCGTTGCGATGAACGACATGCCGGCCAGATCGCTGGTACCCGCCGTTTCTGCCGTGCGGACATCCGGCCGGCAGGGCGCAGACCGCTGGAATTGTGCGCGTTCGAAGCGCGCCATGGAAATTGGAGCCGCTTGCCAGCACGCTGCAACGGCCGGCATAGTTCTGCCGGACGGCATCGTCGGCGTCGCTCGACCGATTTCAATTGCTACCATCGTAGGGGAGAAACACCATGGAAATGCATGAAAAGCAGGCAGATTCTGTCAGCCGCCGGGACGTCCTCGGATACGGCGCCGCGCTCGGAGGCACCGCAGCCCTGTCGTCGTTTATCGGCGTCGAGGCGCTGGCTGCCGGTGAGGCCAAGGTCAACATGCAGTTGGGTTGGCTTGCCAGCAACGGCATCATGGGCGAAGTGGTCGCCAAGCGAATGGGTTACTACAAGGAACTGGGCATCGATCTGAATGTCACGCCAGGCGGCCCTGGCGTCGACGGTGTCGCTTCTGTGGCCGCGGGCCGGGCGCAGGCGGGCCAGCTTTCCTCGAGCCCGTCGCTGATGCTGGCGCGTTCGGCCGGAATCCCGGTCAAGGCCTTCGCCGCCGGCTACCAGAAGCACCCGTTCACCTATTTCTCATTGAAGAAAAACCCGATCCGCACGCCCAAGGACATGATCGGCAAGACCATCGCCACGCAGCCGACGGCGGTGATCCTGCTGCGTGCGCTTCTGGCCAAGAACGGCATCGCCGAAGACCAGGTCAAGATCGTGAAGATGGGCAGCGACATGGCCCAGCTGACGACCGGGCGCGTCGCCGCGGTCACCGGCTGGATGACCAACACCAACGCGCTCAAGATTCTCGGCAAGGACCGGGTCGACATGATGCTGTGGGACGCCGGCATCCGGCTCTACGCCAACGTCTACTACACAACCGACGACATGCTGGCGAAGCATGCCGACGTGCTGAAGCGTTTCCTGACCGGATCGGCCCGCGGCTGGGGCTATGCGCGCAAGAATCCCAAGGCGGCCGTCGATCACCTCGTTTCGGAATACAAGAATCTGAGCAAGGCGAGCGAGCTTGCGGCGATCGGTGGCGTACTCGGCTTCTCCTTCGACAAGGTGACGGCCAAGGACGGCTGGGCGGCGATGAATCCGGCGAACTGGCAGGCGCAGATCGATACCTACGCCAGCCTGAAGCAGTTCAAGGGCGCGACGCCGACCGTGAACGACGTCATGACGAGCGAGATTCTGGCGGGCACCGAGAAGATCAGAAGGCAGATCGGATGACATGAACGACGCTACGGCGGCGGAGGTCGCGTCCCGTTCCGGCGTTACGGCGATCTCCGTCGACCGGCTTGTTGTCCGGTTCGACGGGGTCGGCGGAACCGTCACAGCGTTGCACAAGGTCGGTTTCGAGGTGCCCCAGGGCGGTTTCGTGACCATGCTGGGGCCCTCGGGATGCGGCAAGTCAACCCTGCTGCGGGCCATCGCCGATCTGGTGCCCGTAAGCGACGGAGAAATCAGGGTGTTCGGCCGGACGCCTGAAGAATCGCGGCGAGCCCGGGATTTCGCCTTCGTGTTTCAGGATTCGACATTGTTGCCGTGGCGCAGCGCGATCGACAATGTCCGGTTGCCGCTTGAAGTCGGCCGGCGCGGCGGAGTCGAACTCGAACGGCATGCGGAACCGGAGGAACTGCTGGCGCTGGTCGGGCTGGAAGGTCGCGAAAACGCGCTGCCGCACGAACTGTCCGGCGGCATGAAGCAACGGGTCTCGATCGCCCGGGCGCTGGTCCAGCAACCGCGTGTCCTCCTGATGGACGAGCCGTTCGGTGCGCTCGATGAAATCACCCGCGACAAGCTTAACGAAGAACTGCTGCGCATCTGGCGCGAAACCGGGACGACGATCATGTTCGTGACCCATTCGGTGCCCGAAGCGGCATTCCTGGGCCAATCATGTCTGGTGCTGTCGGCCCAGCCGGGCCGCGTGCGAGGCTATCCCGATATCGACCTGCCGGAGCCGCGCCGATTGAGTATCCGCGACACGCTGGAATTCGTGCAGATCACCTCGCATCTGCGCAGCCTGCTGGAAGTTGAGGAATGAAGGCGGCCGGCTACGGGAACGGGCGGGCGCTCGCCGCGACCGGTGGCGAAGCCGGCAAGCGGCTGGAGAAATGGCGCCAACGGGCCCCGGCCATCGTCGCGGCCGTCGGCCTGCTGCTGCTGTGGCAGCTCATCGTCGATGGCTTCGGCATTCCAACCTATATCGCGCCGAGCCCGGTCCAGGTGCTGGAAGTTTTCGCCAAGGAAGGCGAAATTCTGTGGATCAATTTCTGGCCGACGCTGATGGAAGCCGCCGCCGGCTTCGCGCTCGGCAACAGTATCGCCGTATTGCTGGCCGTCTGGTTCGTACACAGCCAGCTCGCAGAACGTGCCTTCTATCCGATTGCAGTGTTCGTCAACACGATTCCGATCATCGCCATCGCGCCGATCCTGGTGCTGATGCTCGGCAACGGCTATGCGCCGAAAATCGTCATCGCGGCGCTGATCTGTTTCTTCCCGACCCTGGTCAACATGGTCCGGGGCCTGAAATCGGTCAGCCCGCAGATGCTGGAGTTGATGCGCGTGCTGTCGGCCAGCGATTCCGAGGTTCTGTGGAAGATCCGGCTGCAGAGCTCGCTGCCGTTCCTGTTCGCTGCGCTCAAGATCGCGTCCACGACCTGCGTGATCGGCGCCATCGTCGGCGAGTGGATCGGGTCGAATTACGGCCTGGGCTCGCTGATCATCGAGGCGACCTACAACTTCCGGGCGCCGCTGCTGTACGCCACGGTGATTCTGGGCGCCGGTATGGCCGTGGCGGCCTTCACCACGACCACCATTGTCGAACGGCGTGTCCTGAATTGGAAACCGGGCAATGTCATTTGACTGGAAAACGGAGATAGCGTCGTGACCCTTCCCGACATCGTAACGCGGCCCGAAGCCGCGGTGCCGGTTGTCGCCAACGCTGACGTGGTTGTTGTCGGCGGCGGCCCGGCCGGCGTTTCCGCGGCGGTTTCCGCCGCCCGCAATGGCGTTTCCGTGACTCTGGTGGAGCGCTACCCCTATCTGGGCGGGCTGGCCTCCGGCGGCATGGTGCTGGTGCTGGACGACATGCACAACGACACGGAAATCTCCGTGCGCGGCCAGGCGATGGAAATCATCGACCGGATGCACGCGAAAGGGCTGTGCGTCTACCCGTCCGAGGCCGACCGCGACCCGGCGATCCGGGCGACGGAGGAAATGTGGCGCAAGTGGTCGCGCTGGGGCGTGTTCGATTTCCACACCCACACCAAGCCGCATCCCGTGATCTTCGCCGCCGCCTTCGATCCCGAAGGCTTCAAGCAGGCGTCGCTGGACATGGTGCGGGAGGCCGGAGTCAACCTGCGCCTGCACAGCTGGTTCCAGTCGACCATCGTCGAGGACGGCCGCGCGGCCGGCGTGATCGTTGAGACCAAAGAGGGCGCCCAGGCAATTCGAGGGTCGGTGGTGATCGACGCCACCGGCGACCTCGATGTTGCCGCCAGCGCCAACGCCGCCTTCACCGAAGGCGCCTACATCGTCACCACCGTGTCGCGCATCGGCGGCGTGGATACGGATGAGGCGGAGCGCTTCCAGTTTGAGGAACCCGAGCGCTTTGCCGAAATCGACCGTCAGGCCAAGCGCATCATCAACGGCAGCTGGCAGTATTGGTGGCTGAAGACGCCCCTGCCCGGCATCGTCTGGTGCAACTGCCCGCATATGGTCGGCTTCGACGGCATGAAGATTGCCGACCTGACCGGCGCAGAAATCGAGGGCCGGCGACGCATGAAGGCGCTTCTGGAATTTGCGCGCGAGAACGTACCCGGTTTCGGCAATGCCTATTTCGTGGATTTCGCACCGCAGACCGGCGTCCGGCAGACCCGCCTGCTGGAGGGCGAATATGTCGTCACCAAACGGGATGTGATGGACCGGGTCCATTTCCACGACAGCATCTGCCGGGGTCGCGACTACTACACGCCCTATCGCGCGTTGCTGCCCAAGGGCGTGGAGCAGATGCTGGTCGCCGGACGTCACTATTCGGCGACGCCGCAGGCGCAGAAGCTGAGCCGCGAGATACCGCCGTGCATGGCGATGGGAGAGGCCGTCGGCATTGCGGCAGCGCAAACGCTGGGCAGCGGCATCACGGTGCGCGAGGCGGATGTCGGCGCGATCCAGAAGCAGATGCGGGCGCAGGGCGCCGATCCGGGAGACCGGCCGGCAGACAATGCCCTGGTCGCGGAGGCCGCCTGATGCCGATACAGGATAAAGGCGGCGCTGCCGGGACCCTTCCGCTCGACGGAGTGCGGGTTCTGGATTTCAGCCAGGTGATGATGGGGCCGTGCTGCACCCAGATGCTCGGCGACTACGGCGCCGATGTCATCAAGATCGAGCGCGCCGAAAGCGGCGACCTGTCGCGCTGGAGCGTCGGCGACGATCCGGACGGCGGCAACAATCCGGTGTTCTCCAGCCTGAACCGGAACAAGCGCAGCATCGCCGTCAATCTGAAGGCCGATGAAGACAGAGAGGCCGTCCTCCGCCTCGTCGAGACCGCCGACGTCGTCGTGAACAATTTCCGCCCGGGCGTGATGGACCGCATGGGATTCGGCTATGCCCGCCTGCAGGCGATCAATCCGCGCATCATCTACGCGGTCGGGACGGGTTACGGGCTTGAAGGGCCCTATGTGGAACGGGGCGGGCAGGACGTGCTGGCCCAGGCGATGAGCGGCGTCATGCACCGGCGCGCCGATCCGGCGCTGCCGCTGTCGGTCTACCCGACCGCGCTCGCCGACTATGCCGCCGGGATGCACTTGGTCCAGGGCATCCTGCTGGCGCTCCTGCAGCGCCGGCAGACCGGCAAGGGCCAGCAGGTCGCCGTATCGCTCTACAATTCCATGCTGGCGATGCAGATGCAGGAAGCGGCGGCGTGGATGATGCGCGGCCAGGATCTGAACTGGGCCGCGATGCCGCTCTGCGGCGTGTTCGAAACCACCGACGGCGCCATCGTCATGGTCGGCGCTTTCAAGAAGAATCCGTTGCAGGATATCTGCCGCGCGCTCGGCCTCAAGGATCTGTCCGCGGATCCGCGATACGCCGACCTGGACCAACAGAAGCGCCATCGGCCGGAACTGCAGGAGATTTTCCGCAACAGCTTCAGCGGCAACAGCACGGAACACTGGCTGCAACGGCTCGGCGAGGTCGATATCCTGAGCGCGCCGGTCAGATCGCTGCCGGAGGCGCTGGATGACCCGCAGACCGCCTGCAACGAGATGATCGTCGAGCTTGCACCGTCCGCCGGCGGGCCGGTGCGGCTCGTGGCGTCTCCCATCGACATGTCGGACGCGCCGTTCCGGGTCCGCCACGCGCCGCCGAAACTGGGCGAACACACCGAAGAAGTGTTGGCGGAAAGCCGCCGGGAAGCTGCGGCGTGAGCATCGAATTCGAGGTCTCCGGCGGGGTCGCCCGGGTCACCCTGAACCGGCCCGACCGGCTGAATGCGATCGATCGCGCCGCCGAGGCGGCGCTCGCCGAAATCTGGGACCGGATCGAGTCCGACACCGGCATCCACTGCGTCGTGCTGACCGGAGCCGGCCGCGCCTTCTGCGCCGGCGCCGACATGAAGGAGGAGGGCGTCGAAGGCCTCGAATACTGGGCCGACGCCGACCCCTGGGGCTTCGGCGGCATCGCCCTGGGGGGCCGCCTGTCGGTTCCGCTGATCGCCCGGGTCAACGGGCCTGCGCTCGGCGGCGGTTTTGAGATGGTGCTGGGCTGCGACCTCGTCGTCGCAGCGGACAACGCGGTCTTCGGCCTGCCCGAACCGCGGGTCGGCCGGGTGCCGCTCGACGCCAGGGTGACGCTGCCGCGACTGATTCCGCGTGCGCTGGCCCTGAGCGTGCTGTTGACCGGCCGGCGCATCGGCGCGGCGGAAGCTTTGGATTACGGGCTGATCAACCAGGCGGTTCCGGCAGACGGGCTGGACGCGGCCGTCGACGGCTGGGTCGTGGATATCCTGGCCTGCGCGCCGCTCAGCCTGAAGGCGGTCAAGCGCTCGGTCTACGACACGGCCCATATGGGCCTGGCCGAAGCCCGCAACGCCCGTCTGCCGGCGCTGACCGCTGCTTTGCGCAGCCGGGACGCAGACGAAGGCGTGCTGGCCTTTCGGGAAAAGCGCGCGCCGGTCTGGACCGGCAGCTAAGCGGGCGTGGGGGGCGGACGCCATGGCCTTCGTGATCGCCGAAACCTGCATCGATGTGAAAGACGGGGTCTGCACTCAGGTCTGCCCGGTCGACTGCATCTACGAGGGCGGCCGGATGTATTACATCCAGCCCGACGAATGCGTGGATTGCGCCCTGTGCGTCTCGGTCTGTCCGGTCGAGGCGATCTGGGCCGACGACGAGCTGCCCGCAGGTTCGGAAGGTTTTACCGCTGTGAACGCCGAGTTCTTCGGCGATTCGGTCACTGGCTGGGGGCAGCCCGGCGGCCTGGAAGAGACGTTCCGCACCGACAAGGACCATCCGGTGGTCGCCGCCTGGGAAACCGGCGGAGGGTGAGAACGACGCCATGCACGCTGCGGTGCTGCGCTATTTCGAGGCTGTCGCCGAAGAGGGATCGATCCGCCGGGCCTCGGAACGGCTGAACATTTCGGCTTCCGCGGTCAACCGGCAGATTCTGAAAATCGAGGACTATTTCGGCACGCCGCTGTTCGAGCGCCATCCGGACGGTATGCGGCTCACCGAGGCAGGCCGGCTCATGCTGCGCCATTCGCGCGAAACCTTGCACGATTTCAAGCGTTTACACGGCGAAATTGACAATCTTCGCAGCATCGTCAGCGGCGAGGTCGCGATCGCTACCCTGGACAGCCTGACCCAGCACTTCCTGCCCGATACGCTGACCCGTTTCATCGCGGCCCATCCGGCTGTGCAGATCCGCGTGACGGCCGGCGATCCCAACGAAATCCTGCATTCGGTCGCCCGGGGCAACGCCGATCTCGGCTTGACTTTCGATCCGGTCTGGCGCGGCGGCATCCACGAATTGCAGAATATTCCCTGTCCGTTGCACGCCATCATGAAGCCGGATCATGACCTGGCCGGCCGCAGTTCGGTCACGCTCGACGAATGCAGTGCCTATCCGCTGATCTACCAGGACAATTCCGGCTCGATCCGCGGCTTTCTCGGCGACAGCCTGGATGGCTTCAAGCGGGCCCACAAGCCGGTACTGAGTTCCAATACCCTGGCGCTGCTCAAGCGACTGCTGCTGCGCGGCGTCGGCATCGCCTTCTATACCCGGCTCGGGTTCGTCGAGGAGTTGGCCGAGGGGCGGCTGGTCGCCGTGCCGCTGGAGAGCGAGCGACTGACGCAATTGCGCTTGTGCCTGCTCGCCCCGTCCGAGCGCAGCCCGACCGTCGCGGCACAGGTAATGGCGGAGCATCTGGGGGGCGACCTGGCCGGCTTGTCGCGCGATTCCGCGCCGGACAGCCGATGAGCCGGAGCCTTTCCGTCGGCCGCCTGCTGGCCGAGCCGGGCACGGCGCCGGCGCGGCGCAACGCCGAGCTGACGTTCGCCGATGGCCGGATCGCCGGGATCGCCGGTTCGGACGGCGCGCCGCGCGACGGCCGGATAGCGCTGCCGGCCATGGTCAATGCCCACGATCACGGCTACGGCGTCCTCCCGCTCGCCCTGGGCGGCTGCGACGACGCCCTGGAATGCTGGATCGCCTCCTTCCTGCGCCTGCCGCTCGATCCACGGCTGGAAGCCGTCGTCGCCTTCGGCCGCATGGCGCTCGCCGGCATCGGGTCGACCGTGCATTGCCACAATTCGCTCGCCGTCGACCGCCTGGAGAGCGAAGCGGAGGGCGTCGCCCGCGCCGCCGCCGAGGTCGGCATCCGGGTCGCCTTCTCCTGCCCGGTGCGCGACCGCAACCCGTGGGTCTACGGCGACCAGCAGGATTTGCTGCCTTACCTGAGCGACGACGACCGGGCGGCGATGCAGGCCGCCCTGGCCGCAGCGGCGCCGGCCCACCGCCAGGTCGAGCAGGTCGAGGAGATCGCCGCGGCGCACGAGAGCGAACTCTTCCAGGTCCAGTACGGTCCGGTCGGGCCGCAATGGTGCCAAAATGCGACGCTGGAGCGGATCGCCGAGGCTTCGGCCCTGCACAACCGGCGGGTCCACATGCATCTGCTGGAATCGCCGCGCCAGCGCCAGTGGCTCGACGCGACCTACACGCAGGGCATCCTGCGTTTTCTCGACGATATCGGGCTGCTGTCGCCGCGGCTCACCGTGGCGCACGGCGTTCATCTGACCGAGGACGAATGCGCCCTGCTGGCCGAGCGCGGCGTCACCGTTTCGGTCAACACTTCGTCCAACCTGCGGATGCGCTCCGGCCTGGCGCCGGTGGCGCACTATATGCATCACGGCCTTTGCTTCGGTTTCGGGCTGGACGGCGCCGCCCACGACGACGACCAGGATTATTTCCGCGACCTGCGCCTCGCCTGGCGGCTGCACAACGGCGCCGGGCTGGACCCGGCGCTACCGCCGGTCCGGCTGTTCCGGGCGGCCCTCCGCGACGGGTTCCGGGCCATCGACGGCAGCGGCGATTACGGCACGCTCGCGCCGGGCGCGCGGGCCGATATCGCCGTGCTGGACTATGCCGGGATGGCCGAAGACAGCCTGATTGCAGATTTGGATGAAACGCAGGTTCTGCTCACACGCGCCACCAGCCGTCACGTCCGTGACCTTATCGTCGCCGGGCAGACGGTCGTGAACGGCGGCAGACTTGCCGGGATCGATCTCGCGGCAACGGAAGCCGAACTCATGGCCCGCGCCCGCCGCGCGGCGGCGGACGATCCCGGGCAGTTCGCCCGCGGGCACCGGCGGCGCGACGCCGTGCGCGCCTACTACAAGGCTTCGGGACATTTGAATTGAGTTTCGCCGATCGGGTATCCCAAACTGGAACCCCGCCGCCGCTCAGTGCTCGCCGCTTGAGATGATGTCGTAGGTTTCCGGCCGGCGGTCGCGGAAGAACTGCCAGAGGTTGCGGACCTCGCGCACCTTCTCCATGTCCATGTCGGCCCAGACCAGCTCGTCCCTGTCCTCGCTGGCCTCGCACAGGAATTCGCCGCGCGGATCGACGATGTAGGACGAGCCGTAGAAGCGCCCGATATTCCACGGCCCTTCCGTGCCGACCCGGTTGCAGGCGCCGATATAGACGCCGTTGGCGACGGCCGACGCCGGCTGTTCGAGCTTCCAGAGATACTGGCTGAGTCCGGCGACGGTGGCCGACGGGTTGACGATATATTCGGCGCCGTTGAGCGCCAGGGCGCGCCAGCCTTCCGGGAAGTGCCGGTCGTAGCAGATATAGACGCCGAGTTTGCAATAGGCGGTCTCGAAGACCGGCCAGCCGGACGTGCCGGGCTTGAAGAAGAACTTCTCGTAGAAGCCGGCGACCTGGGGGATGTGGGTCTTGCGGTACTTGCCGAGATAGGTCCCGTCGGCGTCGATTACGGCCGCGGTGTTGTAATAGATGCCGGTCTGCTCTTCCTCGTAGATCGGCACGACGATGACCATGGAATGCTTTTTCGCGTATTCCTGCATCAGCCGGGTCGTCGGCCCCTCGGGGATCTTCTCCACGGCGGCGTACCACTTTACGTCCTGGCTCGGGCAGAAATAGGGCTGGTTGAACACCTCCTGCAGGCACAGGACCTGAACCCCGTTTTCGCCCGCCTCGTCGATCAGCGGCAGGTGGGCCTCGACCATACTGGCCTTGATCGCCTCCGGGCTTGCGTCGGTGCTGGTATTGAGTGCGAACTGAATCAGACCGGCCCTGACAGTGGTCATGTCCTGCCTCCTTCGGGATGCTGCCGCGTTCGCCAGTCCGGGCGAAGCGCGAAAACGCGAATATTAACCCGGCAGACTGTCTTCCTGCCAGCAAATCCGCCGCGAAACGGCGCGCCCGGACTGGCGCCGGAACGCGATTTGTCATAAAATCCGGGTTTCGATTCCAGTCGCCGGCGCCGCTTCCGGCCGCGTCGGCGGTATCGTTGGGAGAGTCCGAGATGGCCATTCTGATCCGGGGCGGAACCGTCGTGAACGCCGACCGCAGCTTCCGCGCCGACGTGCTGCTGGACGGCGACAGGATCGCCGCCGTCGGCGAGAATCTGGAAGCCCCGGCCGGCGCCGAGACCGTCGACGCCGGCGGCTGCTACGTCATGCCGGGCGGCATCGATCCGCACACCCACATGCAGCTGCCCTTTATGGGCACCGTGGCGTCCGAGGACTTCGAAACCGGGACGACCGCCGGCTGCGTCGGCGGCACCACGACGATCATCGATTTCGTGATCCCCAACCCGCAGCAGAACATCCTGGACGCTTACAAACAGTGGCGGGAATGGGCGGAGAAGTCTGTCAGCGACTACAGCTTCCACGTCGCCATCACCTGGTGGGACGATACGGTCCATGCCGACATGGGCACGCTGGTGCGCGACCACGGCGTCAACTCGTTCAAGCATTTCATGGCCTACAAGAACGCGATCATGGCCGAGGACGAGACGCTGGTGAACAGCTTCTGCCGGGCCCGCGAGCTGGGCGCCATCTGCACCGTCCACGCCGAGAACGGCGAGCTTGTCTACCATCTCCAGCAGGAGGTGTACGACCAGGGCGTGACCGGGCCCGAGGGCCATCCGCTGTCGCGTCCGCCGGAGGTCGAGGGCGAGGCCGCCAACCGGGCGATCCGGATCGCTGAGGTGCTCGATGTCCCGCTATACGTCGTCCACACCTCCTGCATCGACGCGCTGGAAGCGATCGTGCGGGCGCGCAACGAGGGCCAGCGCGTGTTCGGCGAGGTGCTGGCCGGCCATCTGCTGATCGACGACAGCGTCTACCGCCATCCGGATTTCGCAACCGCGGCGGCCTATGTCATGAGCCCGCCCTTCCGCTCGTCCGAGCACCAGGCGGCGCTGTGGCGCGGCCTGCAGGCCGGCAACCTTCAGACCACGGCGACCGACCATTGCTGCTTCTGCGCGCCGCAGAAAGCAGCCGGTCGGCAGGATTTCCGGCTGATTCCGAATGGGACCGGCGGCATCGAGGACCGCATGCATGTGCTCTGGGAGCACGGCGTCAACACCGGCCGGCTGACCATGAACGAATTTGTCGCCGTGACCTCGACCAATGCGGCGAAGATCTTCAATATCTACCCGCGCAAGGGCGTGGTCGCCGCGGGGGCGGACGCCGACCTTGCGGTCTGGGATCCGGCGCGCAGCCGGTCGATCTCGGTCGAGACCCATCATCAGCGGGTCGACTACAACATCTTCGAGGGCATGGAGGTCACCGGCATCAACGTCAAGACGTTCAGCCAAGGCAAGCTGGTCTGGGACGACGGCGACGTGCGCGCGACCCGCGGCGCCGGCCGCTACATCGACCGGCCGCCCTTCGCGCCCTATTACGAGGCGCTGAAGATCAAGCACGAACTGGCCCGGCCGGCTGCCGTGATCCGCGAGGCGGCGGAGTAGGGCGCAGATAGCCGGCGCGGCAGGTCTATTCCGCGGCCTGCACCCGGTTGGCCGGGTTCCGCGGGTCGTCGGCCCAGACGACATAGGGTTTGCCGTTGTCGACCGGCTCCATGGTGATGCAGCCGTCGACCGGGCAGACATACATGCAGAGATTGCAGCCGACGCATTCTTCGTCGATCACCTCGTAGCGCCGTTCGCCGTCGACCCGGAGCGCCGCGATCGACTGGTGGGAGGTGTCCTCGCAGGTGACGTGGCACAGGCCGCACTTGATGCAGAGCTCCTGGTCGATGCGGGCTATGATCTCGTAGTTCATGTCGAGGTCGCCCCATTCGACGAAATTCCGCACTGCGGCGCCCCGGAAATCCGACAGGGTGCGGTAGCCCTTCCCGTCCATCCAGTTCGACAGGCCGTCGACCATGTCCTCGACGATCTTGAAACCGCGGTGCATGGCCGCCGTGCAGACCTGGACCGAGCCGGCCCCCAGGGAGATGAATTCCGCCGCGTCGCGCCATGTCGAGATGCCGCCGATGCCGGAAATCGCCAGGCCCCGGCATTCCGGATCGCGCGCCAGGTCGCCGACCATGCGCAGGGCGACCGGCTTGACCGCAGGCCCGCAATAGCCGCCATGGGTGCCCTTGCCGTTGACGGTGGGTTCGGGCGCCATCGTATCGAGATCGACGCCGATGATGGATGCCAGCGTGTTGATCAGGGAGACGGCGTCGGCGTTGCCCTTGCGCGCCGCGCGGGCCGGATAGCGGATATCGGTAATGTTGGGCGTCAGCTTGACGATAACCGGCATCCTTGTGTGCTTCTTGCACCAGGCCGCGACCATCTCGACATAGTCGGGGACCTGGCCGACGGCCGAGCCCATGCCGCGCTCCGACATGCCGTGGGGGCAGCCGAAATTGAGCTCGATCCCGTCCGCTTCGGTGTCTTCGACATCGGCCAGGATGGTCTTCCAGCTTTCCTCGTCGCACGGCACCATCAGCGAGACGACCAGCGCCCGGTCCGGCCATTCCCGCTTGATCTGCTTGATCTCGCGCAGATTGACCTCGATCGGCCGGTCCGAGATCAGCTCGATATTGGTGAAGCCGGCCATCCGGGAGCCGTTATGCTCGACCGCGCCGTAGCGCGACGTTGTGTTGACGATCGGTTCGCCGACGGTCTTCCAGACGACGCCGCCCCAACCGGCCTTATAGGCCCGCTCGACGTTGTAATACTTGTCGGTCGGCGGCGCCGAGGCCAGCCAGAAGGGGTTGGGCGATTTGATTCCCGCCAGGTCGGTTCTCAGGTCGGCCATTGTCTTTGCCTTCCGCTCATCGGGTCAGGTAGCTGTGGATCGAACGTGCGGCGGTCTTGCCGTCTTCCACCGCCTGCACGGTGAGATCGAGTCCGTCGATGCAGTCGCCGCCGGCGAACACGCCGGGCAGCGACGTCCGGAGTTCCTCGTTCACCACGATCCGGCCGCCGCGGATGTCGAGCGGCTCGCTCGCGCCGTCCGCAACCGGATCGGCGATCAGCACCTGGCCGATCGCGGTAAACACGGAATCGGCCGGCAGGATTGCGGTGTCGCCGGTGCCGGTCAGCCTGCTGTCCGCGTCGAGCCCGGTGTATTCCAGCTCGATGCCGCTGACATGGCCGTTTTCGCCGTGCAGCCGGACCGGGCGGACCCAGTGCTTGATCCTGACGCCGCTGGTCTGGGCGACCTCCTGTTCATGCCAGGTCGCGCCCATCTCGTCCGGTCCGCGGCGGTAGCAGATGGTGACGTCTTCGGCGCCCAACCGCTTTGTCTGGACGGCGATATCGATCGCCGTATTGCCGCCGCCGATCACGATGACCTTCCGCCCGACAGGCAGGGCTGCGAGATCGTCGGCCTGGCGCAACCCGGCGATATAGTCGATCGCCGGACGGACGCCCTCGAGCGCCTGTCCCTCGATCTCCAGGGCCTTCACGCCGGCCTGGCCGGTCGCCAGGAAGACCGCGTCGAAGTCGCGCCGCAGCCCGGCAAGGGAGATGTCCGCGCCGAGCGCCCGGTTGGGTTCCAGCGTTATGCCGCCGACCGCCAGGATGAAGTCCAGCTCCCGCTGGGCGAAATCGTCGATCATCTTGTAGGCGGCAATGCCGTATTCGTTGAGACCGCCGGCCTTGGCGCGCGCGTCGTAGACCGTGACCTCGTGGCCCAGCCGGGCGAGGCCGTGAGCGCAGCTCATGCCGGCCGGGCCGGCGCCGACGACGGCAACGCGCTTGCCGGTCGGCGCGGCGCGCTCGAAAGGCTGCTCGCCGCCTTCGAAGAACCGGTCGGTGGCGTAGCGCTGGAGCAGGCCGATATTGACCGGCTTGCCCTCCTGCGCGGTGCGCACGCAGACCTCCTCGCACAACTCCTCGACCGGGCAGACCCGGGCGCAGGCGCCGCCGAAAATATTGGCCTGCAGAATATCCATCGCCGCGCCCCGGATATTGTCGGTCGCGATCTTGCCGATGAAGCTCGGAATGTCGATGCCGGTCGGGCAGGCCTCGATGCAGGGCGCGTCGTAGCAGAAGTAACAGCGGCTCGCCTCGATCGGCGCCTGCTGTGGCGTCAGCGGCGGCTTGATGTCGCCGAAATTCCGCGCGTATTCCGCCTGCGAGAGCCGGCCCGCCGCGATATCAGGCTGCGCCGCCATCGTGCTTCCCTTGTTTCATGCTACCCCCGATTCCGATGCCGGACCGGCAAGTTTCCTCCGGATTTCACGGTCGCGCATCCGGTCGCCGGGGCGGCGGATGCCCGGAGAAAAAAGAATTGACCCTAATTGCGGCCCCGGAACCCGTCAAGAACTGTCGCAGGCCGGCCGGCAGAGCCGGTTGCCGGCCTTTTCATCCGCAGCAGGAACGGATGCTTGACGGCGTTCGAATCATGGGGCTAATGCTTGCGGGCTTGGCGCCCCGAGCCGGAAGGGGAGGGGCTTAATAGGGAATCCGGTGCGATTTACGGATCAAGTCCGGAGCTGTCCCCGCAACTGTAGACGGTTGGCCGCGCTCGGAAGCCACTGGGCGAAGTTCCGGGAAGGCGAGCGCAAGTGGCTGCAAGCCGTGAGCCAGGAAACCTGCCTCGCAACCGGGACAATATCGTTGTCGGGTGATACGACGGAGAATTGAATGACTGCCCAGACCCAGAGCAGAACGGGAATTTCGGCGAAGCTCGTTGCCATCGCGCTGTCTGCCTTCATCGGCCTCGCGATCGTGACGATCGCCGGCCATGTGCAGACGGCCGCCCTGCATGACGCAGCGCACGATTCGCGCCACGCCATGGGCTTTCCCTGCCACTGAGCCTGCCGCTGACCCGGCCACTGGCCATGTTTTCCCGCATACTGGTCAGCGCGCTGTTCGCTGGCTTCCTGACGGGGCTGATCGCGGCCCTGCTGCAGCTGGTTTTCGTACAGCCGGTGCTGCTGCATGCCGAGCTGTATGAGAGCGGTGCGCTGAACCATTTCGGCGACGGCGGGGAGAACGCCGCCACGGCCGCCGTGCCGGGCATCGACCTGGAGCGCGACGGCCTGAGTGTGCTGTTCACGGCGCTCACCTATACCGGCTTCGCCTTCCTGCTGGTCGCCGCGATGGCGCTGGCCGAAGACCGCGGCTTCCGGATCACCGTCCGGCAGGGGCTGGTCTGGGGCGTGGCCGGTTTCGTGGCGTTTCAGCTGGCCCCGGCGCTCGGCGCGCCGCCGGAATTGCCGGGCTCCGCGGCGGCGGAGATCGGCCCGCGCCAGATCTGGTGGTTCGGGACGGTCGGCGCGACCGCGGCCGGCCTCGCGCTCGTCGCCTTCGCCCGCAGCTGGGCGTTGCGCGGCGTCGCCGCCTTGCTCCTCCTGGCGCCGCACGTCATCGGCGCGCCGCACCCGGACGAGTTCATCGGCCCGGCGCCGCCGGAACTGGCCAGCCTGTTCGCCGCCCGCGCCCTCGGAACCGGCCTCGCCGCCTGGAGCCTGCTCGGCCTGCTCGCCGCTTACTTCTGGCTGCGCGAGGGCCGGCGGGCAGAGGGGATGGCGCGGGTGGCGTGAGGGGCGGGCTGGAAGGTGCCGCTTCCGACGCTCTAAAGTTCAATCGTAAGAAAATCGAAAGCGGCTTCAAGCCAAATACGGTCATCCAACATTGATCGATGGAGGTCGGAGTCGAAGAGCACGCAGGGCGGGTGCGCGGGCGGTCGTAGCGGGCACCGCGGACGGGCAATTCAGAGGCGGGTCGGAACCGGCACCGGAGTCGGCTCGTAGTGAAGGGCGCTGCCCGATTCGATTTCATGGAAAAACATACGTATCCGACCAGTACCGACAGTCATCAGGATTCGGAACTTGAATGACTGCCAGTAGGCTCAGTTGTCGTGGCGATGCTTATCGGCAACAAACTATAGCAAAATGAGCAGGTTGTTCGACAAGGTGTGACCATGGATGACAGAGAAAAAAGGGGTTCCGGGGATCAACGAGTACGACTTGTACCATCGAAAGGCAGCTTAATTGGCGGAGTATCCAAACAGAAGACCGCACGGATCACGGACGCGATGACGGACCTACAACTCGGGATCGACGGGCTAAGGAGCCGGCAGCCCCAAGCGGAGGATAGTAAACAGTGGGGTCCTGCGCTAGCCGCATTCGCACGGACCAGTTCGGTGTTCCTTCGGAAAACCGTCTTGGGAAATCACAACAGGCGCGAGACGCGATTGCTCGACGATGATGTTCTGAAATCGACCAACTTGCAGTTTGATCGATTGCGGAAGATCCCCAGAAACAAGCGAAGAGAGATCGAGGTAGGATTTGGCCTCGATTCGGTGGAGGTTCAAATCACGAAATTGGACGACGAAACTAGAGAACCGGTAAATTCCTATCGTTTCCGAGGGGGGCCGCAGGAGTTGAAGTTATCCATTGAGTGGCCAATACTTGGCGCGGCGGACTGGACGGGAGTACCGTCTAAAGAGGCACCGTGGCGGATAAGTCTGGATCAATTGTTTTGCACAAGCGCAGCTTCAGGTCTGAGTTGCGACCAATGGCTGGCGCAGCAGGTCGTGCTGTTCGATGGTAAAGGAATTTCCCTGAAGGAGATGATTCGGACCGTGGCGAATTTCGAGGCTGCCCACGCGATCGATGTCGGTCGACTGGCTGTCGTCGAAGGCGAAGCACCTTCTTCAGCCGCTAAGTACCCAGCGCCTCACATCCTGAATGCTGTAAGTCTGTGTGGTGTCCGCTATGCGCATCTAGTTGTGATCGAGTGCGCGGTATACCTATTCGAGAAGCTCTTAGACCAGAGTTCCATCGAACGACCCAGTGGAGAAATATACAGGGTCACGCCGGCGGTTGCGTGCCCGCCGGAACAAGCGGAATCATCACAGCCGAATTGGGTACAGTTCCAAGGCGGCATGATGGTGTCGTTTTCTGATGTACCGAAGGTCATTCGACACAAGATTAGGGCTCCGAATTAAAAAGACGCAGATGTGGCGAAGTGCAGTGTGTCGATTTCTTGCTTCAATTTCTTGGTCTAGAAGATTCTTGTAGACGAGCGAGCGCTAGCAGTCGTCCACGACCCCGCGGGCTTGCATGCGGCGGGAGATGGACGCGGCAGATCGGTCAACAGATTGGAAAATCTACTCCGATAGCCGTGAGCGGGTATGGAAGCGCCAAACACACTGACTCACAGCTTGTGATTGCCCGGGCGTTGTTGTTTGGCGGAGTTCGCGGGCAAGATCTGGATTATTTGGGTCTTCGATTTGCCACCAGCAGTCACGATAATGTCAACAGGGCAGGGCGATACGCCCTTGACATATATTAGAATTATTCTAATTATAGGCCAACAATTCATTCCAGAGGACCCCACCCATGCTCGTACCCAACGTCACCTTCAAGACCCGCGTCCGCGACGAGGCCGTCGGCGGGCCGAACCCCTATCGCTGGCAGGACCGGACCGGCGCCGGCATCTTCGGCGGCCGCAGGGTCGTGCTGTTCGCCCTGCCGGGGGCCTTCACGCCGACCTGCTCCTCGACCCACCTGCCGCGCTACGAGGCGCTGCACGACGACTTCCGGGCGCTCGGCGTCGACGAGGTGGTCTGCCTGAGCGTCAACGACGCCTTCGTCATGTTCCAGTGGGGCCGGCACCAGGGCGTCGGGAAGGTCACGATGCTGCCCGACGGCTCCGGCGCCTTCACCCGGCGGATGGGCATGCTGGTCTCGAAGGACAATCTCGGCTTCGGCATGCGCTCCTGGCGCTATTCCGCTTTCGTCGATGACGGCGAGGTCGTGAAGATGTTCGTCGAGCCCGGCTTCGAGGACGAGTGCCCGGCCGATCCGTTCGAAGTCTCGGACGCCGATACGATGCTGGACTGGCTGCGCGGCCACCTGGCGGACCGGGCGCCGCAGGCGCTGGCGGCCTGATCCGGGGCGAAGCCCCTCAACGCCGGCCGGGGCGCAGGCTCCCTCGATACGCCCCGGACAAGCCCGGGGCTACTCGGGATGAGGGGATATTTTTTTTGGTATACTCCTTCACCCTTATCCCGAGCAGGCCCCGCAGGGGCCGTATCGAGGGGCGTGCCGGCCAAAGTTCCACGCCAGGGCGGACCGGCTACACCGCCATCTTGCCGAAGTTCGGTTTGCGCTTCTCCTTGAGCGCGGCGAGGCCTTCCTTCGCTTCCGGGCCGTCCCAGGCGAGGAATTCGTAGCCCAGCGACGCATCGAAGCTCGGGCCGTTCATGCGGTACCAGTTGTTGAGCGCCATCTTGGTGTGGCTGATCGCGGTGCGGGCGCCGCCGGCGAGCCGCGTGGCGACGCGCAGCGATTCGGCCTCCAGGGCGTCGTCCTCGACCGCCAGCGAAATCAGCCCGATCCGCTCGGCTTCCTCGCCGCTGAGCGTGTAGCAGGTCATCAGGTAGTATTTCGCCTTGGCCATGCCGCACAGCAGGGGCCAGCTGATGACCGAATGATCGCCCGCCGCAACGCCGAGGGCGGTGTGGCCGTCGATGATGCGGCAGCCTTTCGTGGCGATGGTGATGTCGCAGACCATGCCGGCCGCGAGGCCCGCGCCGACGGCGACGCCGTGCATTGCGGCGATCGTCGGCCGGGAACAGTCGATGACGTTGTAGACGATCTCGCGCGCCTCTTTCAGCCCGCGCATGCGGTAGTCGTGGTCGCTCATCAGCGCTTCGATCATGCCGAAGTCGCCGCCCGCCGAATAGGCCCGCTCGGCGCCGCGCAGGATCACCGCGCCGACATCCCGGTCGGCGTCGATGTCGCGCCAGACCGCGACCAGCTCTTCGTGCATCTTCGCATCGACGGAATTGAGCGGGTTGTCCGGGTTGTGCATCGTGACCCGCAGCACGCCATCGGCCGGCCAGTCGAATTTCAGGCGTTCGTAGGCGTCGTAGCGGTTTCCGGACATGATTTTCTCCTTTCCGGCAGGGGGGCTGAGCCCCGGCTGTAGCACCGCAGCGCCGGCGTTGAAAGGCGGGCAAAGGGGCGGGCAGAAGCCTGCTTGAGGCCAGCGACAGCGCGACGCACGAAATTGTCATTTCGGAGCGGCCGAATTTGCGTGACGCGGCAGGCGGTTATGTGCATGTTCCCGCGCCGCTGCGCTCCACGGAACCATAACCGCCGGGGCCGGCCGCCGGTGTTGCGCCAAAGCGCACCTTCAGGGATGGTACCGCCATGTCCGACGACGACGATCTCGTACTCAGTGAACTGAACGACGAGGAACTGGTCGAGCAGATGCACGACGATCTCTACGACGGTCTCAAGGAAGAGATCGTCGAGGGCGTCAATATCCTGCTCGAACGCAAGTGGCAGCCCTACGACATCCTCACCGAAGCGCTGGTCGAAGGCATGCGCATCGTCGGGATCGATTTCCGCGACGGCATCCTGTTCGTGCCGGAGGTCCTGCAGTCGGCCAATGCGATGAAGGCCGGCATGTTCATTCTGCGGCCCCTGCTGGCCGAAACCGGCGCGCCGCGGGTCGGCAAGATGGTGATCGGCACCGTCAAGGGCGACATCCACGACATCGGCAAGAACCTCGTGTCGATGATGATGGAGGGCGCCGGCTTCGAGGTGGTCGATATCGGGATCGACAATCCGGTCGAGAACTACCTGAACGCCATCGAGGAGCACGAGCCCGATATTCTCGGCATGTCGGCGCTGCTCACGACAACGATGCCCTATATGAAGGTCGTAATCGAAACCTTGAAGGAGAGGGGCATCCGCGACGACTATACCGTCCTGGTCGGCGGCGCGCCGCTGAACGAGGAATTCGCCCAGGCAGTCGGGGCAGATGCCTATTGCCCCGACGCCGCGGTCGCCGTGGAAATCGCCAAGGATTTCATGAAGCGCAAGCACAACCAGCTTGGCGGCGCGACGATCGCCTGACCCATGGAGGCCGCGCTGGCGCGTCGCCCGACCGCAAGAACCGGCAGGAGAAGCCGTCCCCGAAACGGTTCGGCTCCGCGCACTTCCGCCAGACCGCCGGACAGAGTGCCGGACGGGGCTCTGGACGTGGCGCCGGACAGCGACCTGACTCTCGCCCGGCCCCGCGACGGACGCGGCACGGCCCGCACCATGGTGATCGCTTGCGGTGCGCTCGCCCGGGAGATCGTACATTTCAGAGACATGAACGCGATTCCCGCTTTCGATGTCGCCTGCATTCCGGCCTGGCTTCACAACGCGCCGCAACTGATCCCGGACCGGGTCCGGGCGAAGATCCGCGAGCACCGCGCCGCCTACGACCGGATTCTCGTCGCCTACGCCGATTGCGGCACCGGCGGCCTACTAGACAAAGTGCTGGAGGAGGAGGGCGCCGAGCGGATAGACGGCCCGCACTGCTACGCCTTCTACACCGGACAGGCGGAATTCGCCGATCTCGCCGAAGCGGAAACCGGGACCTTCTACCTGACCGATTACATGGTCCGGCATTTCGACCGGCTGATCGTCGAGGGCCTCGGCCTCGACCGCCATCCCGAACTGCGGGACGATTATTTCCGCCACTACACGCGTTGCCTCTACATCGCCCAGACCCGCGATGCCGCACTCCAGGTCAAGGCGCGGTCGGCGGCGGCAAGGCTGGGGTTGGGCTACGCCTACCGCTATGTCGGCTTTGGCGAACTGGAAGGATTCCTGCGCGATGCCACCGCCTCCGGGCCGGATAGCGGGGTCTGAAGCGTGGCGAAGCTGCAGATCATTTACTGGCGCGACATCCCGGCCCAGATTATCGTGTCGGCCGGCCGGAAGAAGGCGCGTCGGCAACTGGATGTACGGTTCGAAAAAGCGATTGACCGGGCGGCCATCCGGGCCAAGCTGCACGGTACCGACGATTACCTGGAACAGTGGCGCCGCAGCGCACCGGTCGATTGCGGCGACGATCTGGAAGCGGCAGCGGAACAGGCCGCCGGCCGCATCCAACTGGAATATTCCGCCGACCGGGTCGAACGGATCGTCCGGTCGAACGGCATCGACGATACGACAGTCTAGACATTCGAACGAGAGATCATTTCCGACATGAGCCGAACCGTCGTCAGTTCCGCGACCCGGGAGGTCGTTATCGGTTTCGACCGGCCCTTCTGCATTATCGGCGAGCGCATCAACCCGACGGGGCGCAAGCTGCTGATGGCGCAGATGCGCGCCGGCGACTACAGCCGGGTCGAGGCCGACGCCGTCGCCCAGGTCGAAGCCGGGGCCCATATGCTGGACGTCAACGCCGGCGTGCCGCTGGCCGACGAGCCGAAGATCCTGGCCGATTGCATCAAGCTGGTACAGTCGCTGGTCGATGTGCCGCTCTCGATCGACTCTTCGATCGTCGCGGCGCTCGAAGCCGGGCTCGAGGCCTATGTGGGCAAACCGCTGCTGAACTCGGTGACCGGTGAGGAGGAGAGGCTGGAGGCGGTCCTGCCGCTGGTGAAGAAATACGGCTGCGCCGTGGTCGCCATTTCCAACGACGAAGCCGGCATTTCGGAAGACCCGGACGTGCGTTTCCAGGTCGCGAAGAAAATCGTCCAGCGCGCGGCCGACTACGGCATTTCGAAGGAGGACATTGTGGTCGATCCGCTGGTCATGCCGATCGGTGCGATCAACCAGGCCGGCCGGCAGGTTTTCTATATCCTGAACCGGCTGCGCGACGAACTGGGCGTCAACAGCACCTGCGGCGCCTCCAACATCGGCTTCGGCCTGCCGAACCGGCCCGGGCTCAATGGCGCATTCCTGAGCATGGCCGCCTGTTCGGGCATGACCTCGGCGATCATGAATCCCTTGCATGCGCACGAAGTCGATGCCGTGATGGCCGCCGACGTGATGAACGGCAACGACCCGGACTGCCGGCGCTGGCTGAAGAAGTTCCGCGACCCTGCCGCCGAAAGCGAAAGCCGCCGCGGCCGGGAAGGGCGCCGCCGCCGCCGTGCCTGAGGGGCAACCGGCCGACGGCAACACGGCTGCCCCGCAGACGGCGCGGGTTGTCTTCACGCCGTCGGGCAAGCGCGGCGACTTTCCGGTCGGCACAAACCTGCTGCAGGCGGCGCGCGATCTGGGCGTCGACCTGGATTCGGTGTGCGGCGGCCGGGGCATCTGCGGGCGCTGCCAGATCACGATCAGCACCGGCCGTTTCGCCAAGTTCGGGCTGGAAAGCGCCGCGGGCCATCTGAGCGCCTTCAGCGCCAACGAGCAGCGCTACAAGGCCCGGCGCGGCCTGGCCGAAGAACGCCGGCTGGGCTGCCATGCCACGGTGCAGGGCGATCTGGTTATCGACGTGCCGCCGGACAGCCAGGTCCACAAGCAGGTCGTGCGCAAACGGGCCGAAGTCCGCGATATTACGGTCAACCCGGCGGTCCGGCTGCACTATGTCGAGGTCGAGAAGCCCGACATGCACCGCCCGACCGGCGATTTCGAGCGGTTGGCAGCGGCGCTGCGGGACCAGTGGGGCCTCGGCGAGCTCGAAGGCGACATCCGGACACTGCAGGGGTTGCAGAAAATTCTGCGCGACGGCGACTGGACGGCGACCGTTGCGATTCACCGCAGCGAACGGATCATTGCCATCTGGCCGGGCTTTCGCGACAAGGCATACGGTCTGGCCTATGACGTCGGCTCGACGACGGTCGCCGCCCATCTCGCCGACCTTTCGACCGGAGAGGTCGTTGCGTCGGTCGGAGTCATGAACCCGCAGATCCGCTTCGGCGAAGACCTGATGAGCCGGGTCTCCTACGCCATGATGAATCCGGGCGGCGACGCCGAGCTGACCGAAGCGGTGCGCGAGGCGGTCAACCGGCTGGTGGCCGACGCGTCCGCGGAAGCCGGCGTCGCCGCGGAGGATATCCTCAACGCGACCTTTGTCGGCAACCCGATCATGCATCACCTGCTGCTCGGCATCGATCCGGTCGAACTGGGCGGCGCGCCCTTTGCGCTGGCGACCAACCGGGCGCAGACGCTCTGGGCGTCGGAAATCGGACTCGCGGTCAATCCGGACGCCCGGGTCTATTTTCTGCCCTGCATCGCCGGCCATGTCGGCGCCGATGCGGCCGGCGTCATCCTCTCCGAATCGCCCTACCTCTCCGACGATACCGTGCTGATCGTCGATGTCGGCACCAACGCCGAGATCGTCCTGGGAAACAAGGAGCGGATACTTGCCGCCTCCTCGCCGACCGGCCCGGCCTTCGAGGGCGCGCAGATCATCTGCGGCCAGCGCGCTGCGCCCGGCGCCATCGAGCGGGTGCGCATCGATCCCGGGACCCTGGAGGCGCGGATCAAGGTGATCGGCTGCGATCTGTGGTCCGACGAGCCCGGCTTCGAAGACGCGACCGGCGATACCGGCGTCACCGGCATCTGCGGTTCGGGCATCATCGAGGCGCTGGCCGAGATGTATCTCGCCGGCCTGATCCGGCCCGACGGCACTATCGACGGCGGCCTGGGCGCCCGCACCGGCCGATTGCAAGCCGAAGACCGGACCTTCAGCTACCGGCTGTTCAAGGCCGGCGAGCGCGACATCCGCATCTACCAGGTCGACGTGCGGGCGATCCAGCTCGCCAAGGCGGCGCTCTACGCCGGCGCCCGGCTGCTCATGGACCGCCTGGGCATTGCAGCGCCCGACCGGATCGTGCTGGCCGGCGCCTTTGGCACCCATATCGAGCCGAAATACGCCATGATCCTGGGCATGATCCCGGATTGCGCCCTCGACAAGGTGGCCTCGGCAGGCAACGCCGCCGGTACCGGGGCGCGGATCGCGCTGCTCAACCAGGCGGCGCGCGACGAAATCGAACAGGTCGTGCGCGGCATCGAAAAGGTCGAGACCGCGGTCGAGCCGGAATTCCAGCGCCATTTCGTCGACGCCATGGCGCTGCCCCACGCGACCGCCGACTATCCGCACCTCTCGCAGCAGGTGACCCTGCCGGCGCGCCTGGCGGACGACAGCGCCGCAGCGGAAAGCGCCGGCCGCCGGGGCCGACGCCGGCGCAGATAGGGCCGGCGGGAAGCGATTTTCGTCGTCCCGACGCTGTAGGGGAGGGTTTCAAACCCTCCCCTACAAATTGTCCGACTCCTCCGAAAATTCCCCTCAGCCGATCCCGTCCGGCAGGCTCTCTTTCTTCTTCGCGATGAACGCGTTCAGCGCCTCGTCGATCGCCGGGTCGATCGGCGGCGCTTCGTAGCTCGCCAGCATCGCCTTCCAGCGTTCGTTGGCGCGCACGACGATGTCCTTGGAGCCGTCGCTCTGCCATTGCTCGAAACTGTTGTTGTCGGCGACGGCGGAGCGCCAGAAGGCGGTCTCGAAATTATCCTGGGTGTGCTGGCAGCCGAGATAGTGGCTGCCGGGGCCGACCTCGCGCACCGCGCTCAGGGCCTGACCGTTTTCCGACAGGTCGTAGCCGCCGGCGATCACCTGATGCATGGCGAGCTGGTCGGCGTCCATGATCAGCTTCTCGTAACTCGACGCCAGCCCGCCCTCGAGCCAGCCGGCGGCGTGGAGCACGAAATTCACCCCGGCCAATACAGTCGGCATCAGGGTGTTCGCGCTCTCGTACGCCGCCTGCGCATCCGGCAGTTTCGAGGCGCAGAGCGAGCCGCCGTTCCGGAAAGGCAGGTTGAGCCGGCGCGCCAGCGCCGCCAGGCCAAACAGGGCAAGCGCCGGTTCGGGGGTGCCGAAGGTCGGCGCGCCGGACTGCATCGAGATCGAACTGGAGAAGCTGCCGAAAATCACCGGCGTACCCGGCCGGCAGAGCTGGGTTACGGCGATGCCGGCCATCGCCTCGGCCAGCGTCTGGGCCATGACGCCGGCGACCGTTACCGGCGCCATGGCGCCGGCCAGGATGAACGGGCTCACCACGGTCGCCTGGCCGGCTCTGGCATAGGTCTTGAGCGCGCCCAGCATCGTGGCGTCGAACACCATCGGCGAGTTGGCGTTGACCAGGCTGGTGCAGACGCAGTTGTTGTCGACGAATTCGTCGCCGAACAGGATCTTCGCCATGGCGACGGTGTCGGCGGCGCGCTCCGGATGGGTCACCGAACCCATGAACGGTTTGTCCGAAAAGCGCATGTGTGCATACACCATGTCGAGGTGCCGCTTGTTGATCGGCACGTCGACCGGTTCGCACACCGTGCCGCCGGAATGGTGCAGGGCCGGCGACAGCCAGGTCAGCTTCACGAAATTGCGGAAATCCTCGATCGTGCCGTAGCGCCGGCCGCCGTCCAGATCGCGCACGAAGGGCGGACCGTAGACCGGGGCGAACACCGTGTGGTCGCCGCCGATTTCCACCGAGCGCTCCGGGTTGCGGGCGTGCTGGGTGAACTGCGCCGGCGCCGTGGAACAGAGCTGGCGGGCGAGGCCGCGCGGGAAGCGGACCCGCGTGTCCCGGACCTCCGCGCCAGCATCCCGGAACATCGTCAGGCATTCCGGGTCGTCGTGGAACTCGATGCCGACCTCCTCCAGGATGGTGTCGGCATTGTATTCGATCAGCTCCAGCCCTTCGGCCGAGAGCAGTTCGACCTTCGGAATTTTCCGCTGAATAGCGCGCAGTTGCTCGACCGGCCCGGCCGTGCGCGCCGCACGCCGGCTCTCCCTGCCGCCGCCGACGCGCCGGCCTCCGCGCTCGCCGCGCTTCCTACCGCGTTTCTCGCTCATGGCCGGTTCTCCGCGTTGGGCGCCGGGATGTCAGGATTTGTCAGGTTTTGTAAGGCGGGGCCGACGCATCGCCCACTATACTTCCCCCTCTTCAGAGGATTGTTCTGCGAAAGGCGCGCGCCGTGCGCACGCGGCCCCCTCCCCCCAACCCCCTCCCCTTGGGGGAGGGGCAGGGGGAGGGGTATCGTTGGGAAGGCTCCGCCGCCGCCCATTTTGGCTTTGCCCGACTTTCGCAGAGGAATCCTCTGAAGAGGGGGAGGCCAGGTGGGGGTGTTGCAACGCACGGCGCGCGCTGCCGTCCCGCATTTCCGGACAGACCGGTATTGCACCCCCCTCGCCTCCGCTGCGCTCCGGCACTTCCCCCTCTGAAGAGGGGGAAGGAGATCGTTGGGAGGTGCGGGAGTCGGAATGTCAGGAAACGTCATGCTTTGTCATGAACTCGTGCAGGTCGGGTTTTCCCGCAAAGTCCCGTAGCGCCCGTTGTGACAAGAAATAGGGCATGAAAACCTTTATTCAAGGAAATTGCGCCTACGACCGCAGTGCCGCATTCTCCGGGTCGTAGGGACTCTCGGCGACGATCCGGGCCGGGCGGCGCTGGTCGAGGACCCGGACCTCGCAGTCCCGGCCGATTTCCGCCACGTCGCTGCGCACATAGCCGAGCAGCAGGCTCTTGCCGACATGATGGCCGTAGCCGCCGGCGGTGCCGCGGCCGGCGACCTCGCCGTCGATATAGACCGGCTCGTTGCCGAACGGGTCGGCGTCGTCGGCGTCGATCTCGATGGTGCGGTAGGCGTTGGGTACACCCTGTTCCTTCTGCGCCAGCAGGGCGGTGCGGCCGGTGAAGTCGGCGTTCTTGTCGAAGCGCACGAAGCGGTTCAGGCCGGCCTCCAGGATGCTGTTCTCGGCGTTCAGGTCGGTGCCGAACAGGCGGTAGCTCTTTTCCAGCCGCATCGAATCCATCGCGCGCATGCCGACCGGGCCGATATCGAATTCGGCGCCGGCGTCCATCAGCGCATCGTAGAGATGGACCTGGTATTCGATCGGGTGGTGCAACTCCCAGCCCAGAGAGCCGACGAAGTTGACCCGGAGCGCCCGCACGTTCGGGCAATAGCCGACCGGGATGTCCCGGCCGGTGAGCCACGGGAAGCCCGCGTTGGAGACGTCGTCGTCGGCCAGCTTTTCCAGTACCCGGCGCGCCTGCGGGCCGGCGAGCACGAACACGCCGTATTGCGTTGTCAGGTCCTGCAGGAACGCCGAGCCGTCGCGCGGCAGGCGGCGGGTGAGGATGTCCCAGTCCATGTCGTGGGCCGCGCCGGGGCCGACCAGGTAAAAGCGCTCGCCGTACAATCCGTCGGGCAGCCGCAGGATTGTGAATTCGCTGCGCACCGAGCCGGACGGGTTGAGCGCGTGGGCCAGCGTCATGCGTGCGACCTTGCGGGGCACGTTGTTCGCCACCATGCCGTCGAGCCAGTCCCGCGCGCCCGGCCCCTCGACCAGGTATTTCGCGAAGCTCGAAAGCTCCATCAGCCCGACCCGCTCGCGCATGGTGCGGACCTCGTTGCCGACATGCTGGAACCAGTTCGAGCGCCGGTAGGAATACTCGTCCTTGCGCTCGACGCCTTCGGGCGCGAACCAGTTCGTCCGCTCCCAGCCGAAGCGCGCGCCCCAGACGGCGCCGGCCCGGTCCAGTCGCTCGTGGCAGGGCGGCGCCTTGGCCGGCCGGCCGAGGCCGCGCTCTTCCATCGGATAGTGGTTGACGAAGACGTGCTCGTAGGCCTCTTCGTTCTTGATCTTCGCGAAGTTTTTCGAGACGACGCCGAAGCGCCGGGGATCGACGCCGATCATGTCGACGGTCGGCTCGCCGTCGACGATCCATTCGGCAAGCTGCCAGCCGGCGCCGCCGGCCGCGGTGATGCCGAAGCTGTGACCTTCCGACAGCCAGAAATTCTCCAGGCCGAACGCCGGGCCGACCATCGGGTTGCCGTCGGGCGTGTAGGAGATCGGGCCGTTGACGATGTCCTTAATGCCGGCGTTCTCGAAGCTCGGCACCCGGTTCATGGCGGCTTCGACATGGGGCAGCAGCCGGTCGAGCTCGCCGGGGAACAGGTCTTTCTCGAAGGTCTCCGGCACGCCGTCGACGAAACAGGCCGGCGCGTGGCGTTCGTAGGGGCCGAGGATCCAGCCCATGCGCTCCTCGCGCAGATAGTAGGAGGAGTCGGATTCCCGGAGCACGGCGAGTTCGGTATTGCCGGCTTCCCGGTATTGCTGCAGCACTGGATCGACATCGGTGACGATATACTGGTGCTGGACCGGGATCGCCGGGATTTCCAGGCCGACCATCCGGGCGGTGGTGCGGGCGTAGTTGCCGGTCGCGCTGACGACATGCTCGCAGCGAATGTCGCCCTTGTCGGTTTTCACGATCCATTCGCGATTGTCGCGCTCGATGCCGGTGACCGCGGTGTGCTGATAAATCTCCGCGCCGCGGTTGCGCGCGCCTTTGGCCAGCGCCATCGTCACGTCGACCGGCGCGATATGGCCGTCCGTCGGGTGCCACAGGGCGCCGACCAGCCCCTCGGCGTTTATGAGCGGCCAGAGCTGCCGAATCCGGTCGACATCGACGATCTCGCATTCGACGCCGATGGTCTCCGCCGTACACTGGTAGAGCCGGTATTCGTCCATGCGGTCGCGGTTGGTCGCGAGGCGCAGGTTGCCGTTGACGTGGAAGCTGACGTCCTGGCCGGTCTCCGCCTCCAGCGTCTTGTACAGGTTCACCGAATACTGGTGCAGCTGGCCGACCGAGTAGCTCATGTTGAACAGCGGCAGCAGGCCGGCGGCATGCCAGGTCGAACCGGCCGTCAGTTCCGTGCGCTCGACCAGCACGACATCGGACCAGCCCTTGAGGGCCAGGTGATACAGGGTGGAAACGCCGACCACACCGCCGCCGATAACGACAACGCGCGCCTGGTTCTTCATCCGCGGGGCCTCCCCGATTTCGCCGTCCGCCTAACCTGCCGCCCGGTCCGGTTGAGAACGGCGCCCGGCGGAGGCGCGGGATACTATGCAGAACGGGCGGGAATGCACGAAAAATTTGGCATGATCGGCGCACGTCACGAGCAAAATTGACCGGCTGGTGGAATTTGTGCCGTCGATGCTCTCTTTTCCCGCCGCCGCTGCAGTTCCCGCCTGCGCGCCTTGCTAGCTACATCTCGCGCAATTCCAGCATTCTGGCGGGAATGTCCCGCGCTCCGTGCAATACGCGCCAGATTTCGATTTCCGTTTCATTCTCAAGATAGAAGATCAGGTACGGATACTGTCCGGCCGAGCGGACGCGCAGGCCGGGAATATCCAGTTCATGCGCATAGCGGGGCGAACCGATCGCAGGCATTTGGCCGATGCTTCGGAGGGTCTCTTCCAGTGCGTTGATGAATGTCAGCGCAACCGCCGATCCTGCCTCGGTCAGGTAGTACCCGGTTGCCTCGTCGATGTCGCGCCGCGCGTGCTCGCGCAAAGCAACCGGTTTTCCGCTCACCGCCGGTCGTCTTCGCGAATCCGGTTTCGGAGCCGGTCGAAGTAGTCCGCATCGGCCATGCTGGCCTTCGGCGATGCAGCGCCTTCGAGAACCAAATCACGCAAGCGCTGGCGGTCGCGGTCCTTGCGGATCAGCTCGCGGACATACTCACTCGAAGTGCTGTAACCGCTCGTGCCGACCCGATCCTCGACAAAAGACTTGAGGGATTCGGACAGCGATATATTCATCGTGCTCATTTAGCGAGACTAGCAAGCTTGGCAAAATTTGGCAAGGCCTCCACGGGTACACAAAATTGCTGACGGCAGAGACCGCTCGCACGGTATTGCGGAAAACCATCAGGTTGATGATATTGCCGGAATTGTTGAGAAAGAGGCAAAATTTTCCGGATTGGAAAGACAGTGAAATCGATCTCTGCCGCCGAATTCGAGGTCAGGTGCCTCCAAGTGATTGAGCAGATGCGTGAAGATTGCGAATCGGTGACCATCACCGAGAACGGCCGGCCGCTGGCGGTCCTGTCGCCATATTCGCCTTCGGATCGAACTGGTTCGATCATCGGCGCAATGCGGGGATCGGTGCTGCGCTATGACGACCCGTTCGGGTCCGTGGCCGATCCTGTGGATTGGACTGCGGTCCGGCCCGACCGCACCGGACTCACTTGCCGAACACGCGCTCGAAGATCGTCTCGACCTGGCTTGTGAAGAAAGTTGGGTCGAAAAGCGCGTCGATCCCCTCCGCCGTCAGACGGGCCGCGATTTCTCCATCCGCCTTGAGCGCCGCGGCGAAATTGCCGCCATCCTGCCAGACCGTCATGGCGTTGCGCTGGACGGCCCGGTAAGCGGCTTCCCGGCTCATCCCGGCCTGGGTGAGCGCCAGAAGAACCCGTTGCGAATTGTGCAAGCCGCCCAGGGCGTCGACATTGGCCTGCATGCGCTCCGGATAGACGACCAGCCTGTCGACCACGCCGGTCAGCCGGGCGAGGGAAAAATCGAGCGCCACCGTGGCGTCCGGGCCGATATGCCGCTCGACCGAGCTGTGGGAGATGTCGCGCTCGTGCCAAAGAGCGGCGTTTTCCATTGCCGGCATCACCATGCCGCGGATCAGCCGCGCCTGGCCGGTCAGGTTCTCGGTCAGCACCGGGTTGCGCTTGTGCGGCATGGCCGAGGACCCCTTCTGGCCCTCGGAGAAATACTCCTCGGCCTCGCGCACTTCGGTCCGTTGCAGATGGCGGATCTCAACCGCCAGCCGCTCGATGGCGCCGGCGATCACGCCGAGGGTTGCGAAATACATGGCGTGGCGGTCGCGCGGGATAATCTGGGTCGAAACCGGCTCGGGTTTGAGGCCCAGCTTTGCTGCGACATGGGCCTCGACCCGCGGATCGACGGTGGCGAAAGTGCCGACCGCGCCGGAAATGGCGCAGGTCGCGATCTCGGCCCGCACCGCCTCCAGCCGCGCCCTGCAGCGGGCAAATTCGGCATAGTGGCCGGCGAGCTTGACGCCGAACGTCGTGGGCTCGGCATGGATGCCGTGGCTGCGCCCCATCGTCAGCGTGAATTTGTGCTCTTCGGCGCGGCGCTTGAGGGCGGCCAGCAGCCCGTCCAGGTCGGCCAGCAGCAGGTCGGTCGCCCGGCTGAGCTGGACCGCGAAACAGGTATCCAGGACATCGGACGAGGTCAGGCCCTGATGGACGAAGCGGGCTTCCGGGCCGACCTGCTCGGCCAGTTCGGTCAGGAAGGCAATAACATCGTGCCTGACCTCGGCCTCGATGGCGTCGATGCGGGCGATCCGCTCCGCCGTATAGGGGTGATCGCCGTTGCGCCACACCGCGGTCGCCGTGCCCTCGGGAATCGCGCGCAGTTCCTCCAGCGCGTCGCAGGCATGGGCCTCGATCTCGAACCAGATGCGAAACCGGTTTGCCGGCTCCCAAACGGCGGCCATGGCGGGGCGGGTGTAGCGGGGAATCATCGGCGGGCTCCGATCGGAGTCTGAACCCCGCTGCTACACCGGAAGTCCGGCCGCCGCCAGCAGACGGGTCGCCGCGCGCCCGCTGTGCGGCGCGTATATGGCGTCGGGCCCGGGCCGATGCTATACCGCTGGCCGTAGACCCGCCCGATCCGCCATCGCCGGAGAACCGCATGAACCGCCGGGGCCGCCTGCTGCTCTTGCATCTCACCGCCGCTGCCCTTGTCATCGGCGGGACCGCAATCGCGGAAGCGCAATCGACCTCCAGGCCCCAGTCCGGGACCGCCGAGAACGCGGCGCCGCCCCGCGGCGATAGCCTTGCCAGGGCGTTGCCGGCGCCGGCGGAGGGACAGACGGCCCGCGAGCGGGTGGAAGACAATGCCGAGACCGGACAGGTCCGCGTCCAGCGGGTCTACCAGGACGCCGACGGCAAGCCCGTCATCGCCATCGTCGTGCGCGGCGAAACCCCCGAATCCCTGAAGAAGCGCAAAGCGATCTTCATGGACCCCGACGTGGTCCGGTCGAGGAAGGGCGAGTTCCGGGAGATCTCCGGCCAGCGTTTCGCGATCGTGAAGATCCAGGGCGAATATACTGCCACCACCTTCGTCGACAGCCGCTATTCGGTGCTCTTTTTCGGCACGGCGGACCGGACGACCCTGCTGGCCTACATCATATCGACGGATTTCGCCCGGATCGGCGCCGTGCAGTAGAGCGGCCCCGTTCCATCGGGCCGGCGGCCCGCAAGAGTGACGGCGAGGAGCCGGACATGCGCTTCGATCCCACGTCCCAGGACGTCGGCAACATCGTCTTCTTCGAGCATGTCAACCTGACGATCCCGGACCAGGAGACGGCGACGGACTTCTATGTCTCCGGACTTGGGCTGACACGCGATCCCTACATGACGGTCGGCACCGGCAATATGTGGATCAACGCCGGCCGGCAGCAATTTCATCTCCCGAAAGGCAGGCCGCAGCGTTTCCGTGGGATCATCGGCCTGGTCGTACCGGATCTGGATGCGCTGGAGGCCCGGCTGGACCGGATTTCGGTCCGGCTCGGCGGCACGCAATTCTCCTGGCGCCGCGAAGACGGCCACATCGCGCTGACCTGCCCGTGGGGCAACCGGTTCCGGGCGCACGGCGCCGGCGCGGGTTATCGCGGGCCGCTGGGCATTCCCTACCTGGAAATGCCGGTCGCCGGCGGCACGGCGGAGGGCATCGCGCAATTCTACCGCTCGGTCCTGGGCGCGCCGGCCAGGGTCGAAAGCGCAACGGCACGGGTGACCGTCGGTCCGGGGCAGCTCTTCGTGTTCCGGGAAAGCGACGAAGCCGAAGCCGAGTATGACGGCCATCATGTCGCGATCTATGCGGCCGACTTTTCCGGTCCTTACAGCGCGCTCGCCGAGTGCGGCCGCATTACTGCCGTGGACAACGCCAGCCAGTACCGCTTCGCCGATATCGCGGCGCCGGGAGCGGAGGCAACGTTGTTCGCCCTCGAGCACGAGGTCCGGAGCCTCCACCATCCGCTGTATGCGCGTCCGCTCGTGAACCGGAACGGAAAGTGACCGGCCGGACGGGCGCGGGCCATGAGCGGCGGGCGGCCACGCGGAAATCGCCGGCATATTCCCGCTGCCGAAAATTTCTTGGGGATAACTTTATCCACAGCCCGAGTCCTCGGAAATCCGCCACGGTCGCGTCGAATTGTGGAAAAAACCTATGGCATTGGTCCGCTAACCCTTTGGTTATCCACCGAAATTGGGAGTATTCGGCAAAATTTTCTGTTGCTTCGCCGACATGAGAGAAGCACTATTCAGTCACGCGATGGGGGACCGCAAGGAAGCCGGTCGCGGAAGCGGCGAAAGCCTTCGGGCGATCGGCGCTTGAGCCGGAGAGCCGGACCCTCGGGACCGGATCGAAGGCGGAACGGCCAGGCGGCTTCGGCCGTCGAGGTCGGGAGCCGGGGAGCCTTCGGGCGAGCCGGCAGCCGGGAAGCGGGCCTTCGGGAACGCGGAACGGTGGGGCAGCCCGCAAGGGCGAGCCCGCGGTCCGGGCCTTCGGGCCGGGACCATGTGGGAAGCCCTTCGGGGCAGGCCCGCAGAGAAGGTGTCAGGGGGCTCTTCGGAGCCAAGCTGGGACGTCCGCGTCGAAGCACCTGGCGCCTTCTTTGCGTCTGGGCATCGGGAAAAGTGTCCGGCGCCGCTGCCTTCGGCCGTCACCCAATTGCCACAACGCCAAAACAAAACCCGGCCGCACCGGAGTGCAGCCGGGTTTGCTGTGTCAGGGCATGTCCGCGTCTAACGCACCTGTGCGGCGCTTCCATAGTGGCGACAGGAAAATTTGTCAACAAGATTTTGTGGCTCTGCGAAAAAATCTTCAAGATTTTGTGATATTCGCGCGTGGACGGCCCGACGATGCCTCAGTTCCCGACGCGACGGAACGCCGACAGACGGCGCCGCCGGAGCCGCTGCGGTCGGCGCCGGGCGGGCGCTACGCCCCGGACTTCGGCGCGCCGCGCGGCGTGCCGGTCCGGAGCGGGAGTTGGCGGCGAACTGCGGCGATTACGGACGGATATAGGTCCAGCCCTGCTCCTGCAGCTCCATCAGGCGCACGACGCCGGACGGCACCTTCTTCGCTTCGGCGACCAGCGTGACCGACTTGCCGGCCTTCTTGCTCATCTTGCGGTGGGTGTTGCCGCAGGCCGAGAAGCGCAGGTCCGGATCGGCCAGGCTCATGGCCGCGACCCGGCCCTTCACCGGCGAGGTATCGGCGCGCAGCATGTGCAGGCCGGGGCCGTAGGCGACGATCTCGATCATCACCTTCTCGCCTTTTGAAGAATAGTATTTGCGGATGTTCTGCGCATTGTTCAGCGCCATGTTCATCCGCTTGGTGTCCCGGTCGTCGACATGGATCGCGACCTTGTGCACCTTCGCCTGGGCATGGGCCGTCGTGGCGGAAAGGGGAGCAAAAACGAGCAACAGGCAGAGCGCCAGTGCGGAAGCGAACGATTTCATTTTTCGGTCTCCAGTGTGATGCGTTGACGATAGCGCGCGGCCGGCCGCGGCGTCTCTAGAATTCGAGGATATCCTGTATCGCCTCGATGCCCTCGACGGCGCAATCGTGATCGAGCTTGCCGCCCGGCGCGCCGGACACGCCGACGCCGCCGACAACCGACCCCGCTGCCGTGACCCGGACTCCGCCGCCGACGAACAATGCCTGGTCGATCTGGCGTATGCCGGGATTGAGCGAGCCGTCCTCGATCAGGCGGTACACCTCCCAGGTATCCGTGCGGAAGGAAACCGCCGACCACGCCTTGCGCCGTGCGGTCTCGACCGTATGGGCGCCGGCCAGCCGATCGCGTAGCGCGACCTGCACGCCGCCGAACCGGTCCGTCACCACGACCGCGACCTGGTAGCCGCCCTTGCGGCAGGCTTCGAGCGTTGCCTGCGCCAGCGTGAGCGCCGTCTTGGGCGTCATCACCTTGAAGGTCGCCAGCGGTTTTTCCTCCGCGCCGGCGGAGGGTACATTCACGCCCGACAGGGCGGCCAGCGCTGCGGCGCCTGCCGCCATTGCTACCAAACCTTTGCGCAACGGAAACATGGTCATCCTTTCGTCTTGTGCGCCGGCCCGCCCTGCGCCGCCGGCAGCTTGTCCAGCAGCCGCTCCAGGAGCGGCCAGAAGAAATCCTCGCCGGGATAGCCGACGAGGCGGCCGAGCTCGCGGCCCCGGTGCCAGAGCACGAAGGTCGGCGTGTAGGCGACGCCGCGGACAGCGCGGTATGCCGCCGGGACCGCCCGGTCGATATCGATCCGGCGCAACGGCGCGATCCGGCCGAACCGGGTCTTGCCGTAGGCCGGGCCGATCTCCTCGTGCCAGCGCTCGCACCATTCGCAGGCCGCCGATTCGAACATCAGCAACTCCGCGGCGCGCGCCGGTGCGGCAGCCGACAGGCCGGTCGGGAACGTGCTGGCGGCGACCGCAAGGACAAGCAGCAGAAAGCGGAATTTCGGCATCGTTACCCGCAGATTTTCGGCGATCGGGCAGGGCGTCGCGCCCTCTGGATCGACCGCCCAGATTCTCGCTTGTTAAATTAGAAAGTTTGAATATGATACCGCAACTCTGGCGGGGGGGAACACCGGATTTGTAGCGCTTTTGCCGATCCGGAACCGCCTCGGGGAAATCGGTTTGCCAGCCGGAATCGCTGGCGAGCCCCGGTCAGGAGGGCGTGGGTTTGAAGTTCGGTCGATTTTTCTTGGCAACTGTTTTCGCGGCCGCATTCGCGGCAGCCCCATTCGCCGCACAGCAGGCCATCGGCCAGGGCAAGGCCCCGCTGATCAAGTACAAGATCGTCGACGAAGACAGCATCCCCGAATCGCTGACCGGCAAGCCGGGCGACCCGGAAAAGGGCAAGAAATGGTCCATTAACACCCGGCAGGGCCATTGCATCGCCTGTCATGTCATGCCGGTAGACCAGCCGTATATGGGAGAGGTCGGGCCGTCCCTGGTCGGGGTCGCGTCGCGCTACACGGCTGGTGAGATCCGGATGCTGATCGTCAACCCGAAAGTGGTGAACGAAGACACGATGATGCCGGCATTCTACAAGGCCGACGGGTTCCACCGGGTGCGCAAGGCCTTCGTCGGCAAGACGATGCTGAGCGCCCAGCAGATAGAGGATATCATCGCCTATCTCCTGACGCTCAAGGAAGAGGAAAAGCAGTAGCCATCCGCGCCGGCCGCCCGACGCAGGCCGGCCCAACGAGGTAACAGGACAGGAGCCATGTCACAGACAGATGTATCCGGCGGCGTCCATCGCCGCAGTTTCCTGATCGCCGCCGGCGCCGGCGGCGCCGCCTTCGCCGCAGCCCAGTTCACGCCGGGCATCGCGCTGGCCGACAAGGCGCTGACCGCGGAAGCGATCAAGAAGGCGATCGGCGACCGGAAGCCGATCGAGGGCAGGGTGACCATCGACGGCCCCGAGATCGCCGAAAACGGCAATACGGTTCCGGTCGGCTTCGAGGTCGAGAGCAAGATGTCCGGCGGCGACATGGTCAAGGCCGTGCACATCTTCGCCGAGGGCAATCCGCGCCCCGAAGTTGCGAACTTCTGGTTCTCCGCGGAGAGCGGCGCGGCCCGCGGCGCCTTCCGGATGCGCATGGCCAAGACGCAGAACCTCATCGCCCTGGCCGAAATGGCCGACGGCAAGGTCTATATGGGCCAGCGCCTGGTGAAGGTGACGATCGGCGGCTGCGGCGGCTGATCTCCCGCCGACACGGCAGGACCGTTATCAGGACACACATCGAGACAGACATCAGGATCGAGGGGAAACCGAACCATGTCACGACCCCGCGTGCGCGTTCCGCGCAAGATCAAGAAGGGCGATACGGTCACCATCAAGACGCTGATTGCGCACAAGATGGAAACCGGCGTGCGCCGCAACAAGAAGACCGGCAAGCTGATCCCGCGTAAGATCATCAACGGCTTCGAGGCGAAGATCGACGGCAAGACGGTCTTCAAGGCCGCCTTGCATCCGGCGGTCTCCGCCAACCCGTACATTTCGTTCGCGATCAGCCCGGAAAAAAGCGGGAAGATCGATTTCGTCTGGACGGAAGACGGCGGCAAGACCTTCACCAAATCCGCGAAATTCACGGTCGCCTGACGGCGCTTCCGGAATCCCGCACGACAACGACTACAGGCAGGAAACGTACATGTTGCGGAAAACGATCGCTGCGGCCGCCCTCATAGCGTTCGCCGTCGGCGCCGGAACCGGCGCCACGGCCGAGGACAAACCGCTCGAGCCGTGGGAGCGGAAGGAAAACCACGTCAAGCCGCCGAAGGACAGCCCGCTCGACCATCTGGTGTCCGGCTACTGGTTCCGGACCCCGAAGACCCGGGCGTTGCAGGACGACGATTTCGAGAACCCGGCCTTCCTGTGGGTCGAGCAGGGAATCGAGGAGTGGACGAAGGTCGACGGCAAGGCCGGCAAGTCCTGCGCGAGCTGCCACGAGACCGCCGAGAAGAGCATGAAGGGCGTCTCGGCCCGCTATCCGGTCCACTCCGCCAAGACCAAGAAGATGATGGCGGTGTCGCACCAGGTGAACTACTGCCGCAAAAACTACATGAAGGCCAAGACGTGGAAGTGGGAATCCGGCAAGATGCTCGGCATGACCGCCTATATCGGCCTGCAATCGCGCGGCATGCCGGTCAGCGTTTCGATCGACGGCCCGGCGCGGCCCTTCTTCGAGGCCGGCGAGGACTTCTACCATGAGCGCCGCGGCCAGTTCGACCTCGCCTGCGTGCATTGCCACCAGGCGAATTTCGGCCAGTATATCCGCGCCGATTTTTTGAGCCAGGGCCACTCCAACGGCTTCCCGACCTACCGCCTGAAATGGCAGAAGCTGGGCTCGCTGCACCGCCGGTTCCGCGGCTGCAACAACAATATCCGGGCCATTCCCTACAAGCGCGGCTCGCCGGAATACACCAATCTGGAACTGTATCTGGCGTGGCGCGGCAAGGGACTGAAGGTCGAATCGCCGTCGGTCCGCCAGTAGGCGCCATCGAATTGATGCCGGGGGGCGGCCGGGCCGGTTGGCCGGCCGCCCCTTTCGATTGCGGGACGGGGATGTCGATTCAGGGTAGAGGTACGTCATGATCACCCGCCGCGATTTCGCGACAGCCGGCGCCGCGGCCGCTCTCATCGCCGGGTCCGGTTCCCTCGGACGGCTGGCGGCGCAACAGAAGCTGACCCAGGAGCGGCTGCTGGCCTTCGAGCCGGTGGGGCAGGTGACCCTGCTCCATTTCACCGATATCCACGCCCAGCTTTCGCCGCTCTATTTCCGCGAACCGTCGGTCAATCTCGGCGTCGGTGCGGTCGAGGGGCTGCCGCCGCACGTCACCGGCACGGCATTGCTGAAGAAATACGGGCTGAAGCCGGGCAGCGCCGAAGCCTATGCCCTGTCGAGCGTCGATTTCGCTCGCCTGGCGGCGTCCTACGGCCGGCTCGGCGGGCTCGACCGCATGGCTACTGCGGTCAAGGCCATCCGCGCCGAACGCCCCGGCAAGACCCTGCTGCTCGACGGCGGCGATACCTGGCAGGGCGACTATATCTCGCTCAAGACCCGGGGCGGCAGCATGGTCGAAGCGATGAACGCGCTCGGCGTCGATGCCATGACCGCCCATTGGGAATTCACCTACGGTGCCGAGCGGGTACAGGAGGTTACCGAAGGCGCGCTGAATTTCCCCTTCCTCGCCGGCAATGTGCGCGACACGGAATGGAACGAGGGCGTTTTCGAGAGCACGCACTATTTCGAGCGCGGCGGCGTCAACATCGCCGTGATCGGGCAGGCCTTCCCCTTCACGCCGATCGCCAACCCGCGCTACCTGATGGAAAACTGGTCGTTCGGCATCCGCGAGAAGGACATTCGCAAGGCGGTCAGGGCGGCGCGCGGCAAGGCCGACCTTGTCGTGCTGCTCAGTCATAACGGCTTCGATGTCGACCGCAAGCTGGCCTCGCGCGTCGACGGCATCGACGTCATCCTGACCGGCCATACCCACGACGCCCTGCCCGAAGCGGTGCGGGTGCGCGATACCCTGCTCGTCGCCTCCGGCTCCCACGGCAAATACCTGTCGCGCCTCGACCTGGAGGTGAAGAACCGCAAGGTCGCCGGGTTCCGCTACCGGCTGATCCCGCTGTTCAGCGATGCCATTGCGCCGGACCCGAAGATGAAGGCGCTGCTCGACAGGATGCGCGCGCCGCACCGGGCGGTGACGGACAAGGTGATCGGGCGGACCGACGCTCTGCTATACCGGCGCGGCAATTTTAACGGCACTTTCGACGACCTGATCTGCAACGCCCTGCTCGAGGAGCGCGATGCCGAGATTTCGCTGTCGCCGGGCTTCCGCTGGGGCGCCTCCCTGCTGCCCGGACAGGACATCACGATGAACGATGTCTACAACCAGACGGCGATCACCTATCCCGCCGCCTACCGCATCAAATTTACCGGCGAATTCCTCAAGACCGTGCTGGAAGACGTGGCCGATAACATCTTCAACCCGGACCCCTATTACCAGCAGGGCGGGGACATGGTGCGCGTCGGCGGGCTGAACTACGACATCGACATCGGCAGGAAAATCGGTCATCGCATCTCCAACATGACGCTGATGCGCACCGGCCGGCCGATCGATCCGGCGAAGGAGTACACGGTAGCCGGCTGGGCGTCCGTCAATCCAGAGACCCAGGGCCCGCCGATCTGGGATGTCGTCGCCGGCCATATCGCGCGCAAAAAGGTCATCGACCGGCCCGAGCGCGGCCGGATTCGCGTCCGCGGCGCCTGAGTCGCGCAGCCGTGCTCGAGGACATCTCCTATCCCGGCGTCCTGCTGGCCGGCATCCTGACCTTCCTGTCGCCCTGCATCCTGCCGATCGTGCCGCCCTACCTGGCCTATCTCGGCGGCATCACGCTCGACCAGGTCGAGGTCGAAGGGCGGACCGACCGGGCCAAGGCGCTGCAGGTCTTCCGCGCCGCCGTCTTCTTCGTGCTCGGCTTCACGACCGTCTTCATCGCGATGGGGCTGGCAGCGTCTGCCATCGGGCGCTTCGTCGGCGACAATATCAACCTGCTGGCGACGGTCGCCGGCGTGCTCATCATCGTTCTCGGCCTGCATTTCATCGGCCTGTTCCGCATCGGCTTCCTGTTCCGGGAAGCCCGCTTCCAGGTCGACCGCAAACCGGCGGGCGCGGCCGGGGGCTATGTCGTCGGGCTTGCCTTCGCCTTCGGCTGGACGCCCTGCGTCGGCCCGGTGCTGACCGGCATCCTGATGTTGGCGGCAGCGAAGGAAACGGCCCTGGAAGGCGGCTTCCTGCTCGGTGTCTTTTCGCTCGGCATCGGCGTGCCGTTCCTGATCGCCGCCCTGTTCGCCGGGGCGTTCCTGCGCTTCATGAAACGCTTCCGGCGCTTTATTCCGTGGGTCGAGCGCGCGCTCGGCGCCTTGCTGATTCTCACCGGCATCCTGTTCGTCACCGGCTCGCTGAACGAGATCGGCTTCTGGATCCAGGAGGCCTTTCCCGGCTTGGCGAAGCTGGCGGGGTAGGGGGCCGTCCCTCGATACGGTGTGGTGCCTGCCCCGAGGGTAGCCGAGGGGCGCCTACTCGGGATGAGGATCTATTTGAACATTTCTCAACCCAAACACCACTCTCCTTCACCCTGAGTAGCCCCGGGTTTGTTTCGGGGCGTATCGAAGGGCGGGGCATCCGCTAGGCATTGTAGGGGAGGGTTTGAAACCCTCCCCTACAGCGTCGACGCCCGGATCGAAAGCCTGCTCCTTCGACAGGCTTATGGCAGGCACTGAACGAAGTCGAAGGGGGACACCCGCCGGCTATCCCAGGTAGAGCCAGATCAGCCGGTCGAAGGAGCGCAGTTCGCGCAGATTGTTGATGACGCGGAGTGCGCTCTTGTCCTTCGCCGCCCGGATCAGACGCGCGATGCTTTCCAGGCTGCCGGGAAACAGCCGGCCGAAGGCGGGGTCGGCGCGTTCGCGCGGGCCCGCCTCGCGCTGGCAGCGCCTGTACCAGTGCTCCAGCGCGGCGAAGCGCCTGTCCATTTCGGCGACCTGGCCGGCGTCGGCAAAGTCCGGCGGCTTGCGCCGATAGACCCATGCCTCGTCCATCGCCCGGTTCATCGCCGCGATGCAGTCGCTGTAGATCCACAGGCCGTTGCGCTTGCGCAGCGCCGCCAGCCGGCCGGCGACCGGTTTCAGATGGCCGGCGGCGGCATCGCGTTCGTCCTCGTCGACGGCGGTGAGGGCCTCGTCCAGCGCGTTTGCGACGGCGTCGAGATCGCCCTTGAACGCACCGTCGCCGGCGAGTTTGCCGGGCGGTTTCGCCCCGAAGGCCGCCGTCACGCCGGCCCATTTTTCCGTCGCCTGGTCCAGCTCCGCCCCGGCGACCGCCAGATTGCCGGTGCGCAGATAGAATTGCGCGAGGCGGACATGCTTCATCGCCGCGTCGACCGCGCGGTGATAGTCCTGCAGGGCATCGGCGGTGGCGGGCCCGGCCGGCCCCATGAACGAGAGCGCCAGCACCAGGCTGAGCAGCAGCGTCCTCATCGGAACTTGCCCTCCAGGAATTCCGCCATCCGGTCGGCGACATCCTCGGCATAGAAATCCAGGAACATGTGGTCCGCATCCTCGATTACGTCGAAGGTTATCCGGGGGGTTTTCACCCCGGCCATCTTCGCAATCAAGTCCGGCACGACCCTGTCTTCCCGGCCGGCCAGCACGAGCAGCGCCGCGCCGCGATAGTCCCTGAGCAGGCCGGGCGTGTCCCGGCCGGGGTCGTCGCGATGATAGTCGACGAAGCTGCTCGCCGCCACCGTGGCGTTCGGGCAGGACAGGAACGGATGGTCCTTCAGCAGCGCATTCCCTCTGGCGGTTGCCGCCGCCACGTCGGCCAGCCGGTCGCGCTTGTGGCGCTGGCGGTAGGTCGCGTCGGCGCGCTCGGCGCTCCAGGTCGCCGGCGCCAGGGCGACCGCAGCAGCCAACGCGCCCGGCGCCGCCGCGCGGGCGTAGGCGACGATCTGGTTGCCGCCACGCGAATGGCCGAACAATGCAATTTTGCCCGCGCCCTGCCGGCTCAGCCAGTCGCGCCACAGGCCGACTTCCCGGCCGGCATTGCTGTGCTTGTGACGGTGCACCCGGTCGCACGGGAAAAGGCCGGTCCGGGCCGATTCGCCGAGGGACAGGGTGATGGCGAGCGACGGGATCTGGCGTTCGGCAAGCGCATTCTGGACGCCCGCCACGGTTTCCTGCCCCAGATGGGCCATGCTGCCGTGAACCATCAGCACGGCGCCTCTTGCCAGCGTTGTGCCGTCCGGGACCAGCAGCCTGCCGAGCAGGATGCGGCCGCCGTCGTCGAGCCGCACGGTCTTCGCGGCAGCATCGCCGGCCGTTGCGGCAACGAGCCAGAGCGCCAGAAGCGGAGTGAAAATTCTTTGCATGGCGCACATCGGGACTATGTGAGTAGGGGTGAGTCGGGGTGAGTCGGGCGACGGGCGAATATCTTACATTCACGCCTGCGAATATGGTAGCCTGCGGCGAACCGGGCACAGCGTAGAGGTCGAGCGATGATCGAGCGGCGGAATTTCCTGATCGGCGGCGGCGCGGCCGCGGTTGCGCTGGGTACGGGCGGACTGGCGGGCGCGGCCCGGGCGAACAATCCGGACTGGGTGCCCGGCTACAGGGCTTCTGTGGACGACGACGGCCTGCACAGCCAGCCCTGGTTCCACCAGGGTTTTCTGAACATGAAGGAAGACCTGGAAGAGGCTGCTGCGGCCGGTAAACGGCTCGCGGTGGTCTGGGAGCAGAAGGGCTGCCCCTATTGCCGGGAGATGCATAAGCGCAATCTCGCGCTCCGGGAGATCAACGACTACATCCGCAAGCATTTCCTGGTTGTGCAGCTCAACATGTGGGGCTCGCGCAAGGCGACGGATTTCGACGGCAGGGAAATGGAGGAGAAGGCGCTGGCCCGGCGCTGGCGGGTAAATTTCACGCCGACGGTCAATTTCTTCCCGGCCACGGTCGCCGAAGTCGAAGGCAAATCGGGGCTGGAGGCGGAGGTGGCGCGCATGCCGGGCTACCTGAAACCCGCGCATTTCCTGACCTACATGGAATTCGTCAGGGACGAGGGCTACAAGAAGGAGAGCTTCCAGCGCTATCTGCTGGCCAAGTTCCGCGCCATTCACGACAAGGGCGGCGACCCGTTCCGCCTCGACAAGCTGACCCAGCCGCAATCGTAGGAGCGAACGCCATGCGCAGGCTGATCCCCTTTTTCGCGGCGTTCTTCCTTCTGGGCACTGCGGCCAACGCCGACGAGGTCAAGGTCGGTGGCGACGGCCTGTACCACCAGGACTGGTTCCTCCAGAGTTTCCTCGACCTGAAGGAAGATCTTCAGGAGGCCGCCGATGCCGGCAAGCGCATGGTCATCCTGTGGGAGCAGAAGGGCTGCCCCTATTGCAAGGAACTGCACCAGGTCAATTTCGTCGATCCGGCGATCCGCAAGTATATCCGGGCAAATTTCGTCGTATTGCAGCTCGATATCTGGGGCGCGCGGCCGGTGACGGATTTCGACGGCAAGGAAATGTCGGAGAAAAAGCTGGCGCGGCGCTACGGCGTCCGCTTCACGCCGACCATCCAGTTCCTGCCCGCAACCGTGGCCGCAGCAGAAGGCAAGATCGGCAAGGCCCTCGAAGTGGCCCGGATGCCGGGCTATCTGGAGCCGTCGCCCTTCCTCATCATGTTCCGCTACGTCCGCGAAAAAGCGTATGAGAAAACGAAATTCCGGAAATACCTGCGGGCCGAATTGAAGCGATCGGGGTAGCGCCGCCTTCCCTGCGGACGGACATTGTTTTCGTGTCTGAGAGTGCGGCGGCCCGCCCTTCGATACGCCGCGACGCGGCTACTCAGGGTGAGGGGAGAATTGTTCAGAATTTGCGAAATAATCAAAATCCCTCATCCCGAGTAGGCCCGAAGGGCCGTATCGAGGGACG
>LXNI01000265.1_pt1 | contig 66614 bp, 86 predicted proteins | sample 809091 | NCBI WGS metagenome assembly LXNI01 (sample SAMN04870527, study PRJNA318959) | sponge metagenome | biome: 01000161; feature: marine sponge reef; material: water | host: Sarcotragus foetidus | place: Greece: Milos, Mediterranean Sea | collected 2013-05-29 | depth 5-7 m
GGATTCGTCTGCCTTGAGGGTGACGAAGAGCCAACCGCCGGGTTTCATCACTCGTCGGATTTCGGCGAGCGCCTGCTCGACGCCGGCGTGGTCCAGATGAACAAGCGATGCCATGGCCCACACACCGTCGAAGGTCCCGTCACCGAACGGCATGTCGCGGATGTCGTCCAAACCGAATGTCGCAGCGGGGCAGGCGTCAATAGCGATGCTCAGCAACTCTGATGCCAGGTCTACGCCGTCAACTTCGAAACCCGCCTCGGCGAATGCCGCTACATCCCTTCCGGTTCCACAGCCCGCGTCGAGCACTCGGCCCCCGACAGGCAGGTAGCTGGCGAAGAACCTACGCAGGTTCGTCACATCCACTGCCGCGTACCGCTCCTGGTAGCTGACTGGATCGCTGTTGTACTCATCGATGCTCTTGCGCAGCTCGTCGCTCATCTCCACAGGCACAGTTGCCCTCCCACAGTTGCCCTCAACTTGACTCGCCGCCCAAAGACGCAGGTACCAGCATCGCCAGGCAACGACCGTCTATGCGTGCCGCCGCACTCCGTGCGTCCCACCGCGTAGGACCCAATGAGCTCGCTGGCTGCAATGTCACCTATGCGCGACGCTCGAAACGGCGCACACGCCGTGCCCGCGGGTTCTCCCGCAGAGTGTCTGCTGGCTGGTCCCACGTCCACAGCCCTAGGCGTCCTCGCTCTGGCACAGGCTGGATGAGGAGTTCGGCGTCCTGGAAGAACCACACGTGAGCGCCGACTTGGAAGTCGTGCTCGTCGGTGACCGGGAACTCGACCCGGATCTTCACGGCTTCGTCTTCACCCTCGGCGCAAGTGAGACCGATCTTGTCGGGCGGTGTCGGGACGATCTCGCAGCTGAAGCGCACGACCGCAGTCCCGACGACCATCCCGAGCGGGTAGGTGCGAATCCACAGTGACAGTCGCAGGCTGCCGCCGATCTGTTGCTGCAGACCCGGAGACAACTCTTCTGGGCAGATAGGAGTCTTCGATGCGTGCAGCCCGATGCGTTCGCCCCACAGGTTCGGTGGTGCTGGGTGGGTTCGCACGAGCATGTCTGTGGTGCCGCGCACGACGTGCGAGGCGTGCGGCTGGTCGACTGTGATGGCTTTCACGATGGCTGATCCTCCATGTGCTCAACAAGGCTCGAAGACAGTTCGAGCCACGGCGCGAGCTCGTCTACGGACGGTCCTTCGTTCGGTGGGGCGAGCAAGACGACGAGTGTCCGCTTCGACTGGCACCCGATGGTGATGAGCGGCCGCAGCGAGGCATCGCCGGCGAGCTCTATACCGCACTCCTGCAGGACGCCTGGTTGATCGCCGAACACGAGAGCTCGACTATCGCTGGCGGCGGAATCGTCCGGTTCTCGAGGCTGTTCAGGCATCGTGGCCTCCTTCAGCAGGCCATGTTCGGACGATGAAGTCGGTCCATGGCAGCGCATCGATGTGCAAGATGGTCTTCGCCGGGTCTTCGTGAGGCACGCAGACGCTCAAGCCCTCATCGACCGGCACCCACCAGTCGTAATCGCAGGTGTCCTGCACGGGCATCTGGTCGGCGAGGTCCTCAGCGAGGCTCGGGTCTTCGTGAAGCCAGCGATAGCCCAGGCACCAGTTGCAGCCGCCTTGGCATGCCGGCAGTCGCCACACTTCTTTCGCAGCATCACGTACCTCGCAGAACCGCACGAAGTCGAAGTTGGGGTTGATGCCGTCGTCATCCGTCATGCGCTGGATGTAGTCGAGCCGGGCGTGCCGCCACTTGCGTTTCGGGGTCGTGGGGTGGCCCATCGTCGAGTACCACTCGTCACTCTCGGCAACAAGGAACGTCGGTATCTCAATGAGCGTGCCGGGGATGCGGAGCGGACCCGATCCGACGGATATCGCATCGCCGATGTCCCAAATTGCGCGGGACTCAGACCCGATCAGCGTGTCGCTGCTCATGCCGCTGCCTTCGTCGCTTCTCGGGCAGCCGCCGGCGTCATGCAGGAACCTCGGGCGTGCGTTGGCAACCCATGCCGAGGATGCGTCTCATCGAGTTGCCTTACGGTCACGCGTCGGCAGTTCCTCGAGGGCATCAGCGCATCGACGGCACGAATCCGACGAGCGGCGCGTCCAGCGCCGGCAAGTACGCACCGTCGGAAGCCAGTCGCCGTGCTTCTTGTCGTACCAGACCATCCCGCAGCGCCTCAGGGGTCCCATGCCAGCAGTAGTTCTGGTCACCGCAACCTGGCGACGAGATCAAGGCCGGCGCGGCAGAACGCTTCGAAATCGTCGGGTGTGCAACGCGCCCGGCCCACATTGGCGCCGGTGGCTGTCAAGGACACATTGCCTGAACGTGTGCCGTTTCCGTTGTGGCCCAAGCGCGCTTCAGGATGGGCAGGCAGCACGCCGTCCATCGAGATGGTGTATGGCAGACTCACACCCCGCTCCTCTCACCCTGCTCCTGCCTCAACTGCAGCAACTCCGCGGTGACGCACGTTTTGCACAAATGCCCATTCTTCATAGTCACGAGATCGTTGCCAGGGTGAAACTCATCACACTTGTCGCACGATGACTGATCCAGCATCTGCTGTTTGTATTCAACAATCGGCGCTATCACCAAGAGCAACGCTGCCCCAATGGAGTCCACGGTCTCCCAAATCAGTGACAAATCACCGGCAGGCTCGTCCGTGAATTTGTCGGTGTATTCGACACAAGTAGCGTCGGCTAGGCACAGAGCTTCTGCTATGCGGCCCAGCGCATCGATCCGTGTCTGAAGATCGTGGGTCATCAGCCGTCCTTCCATCGCCATAGTCCTTGGTGCCCACGAGCCGGAACGGGCTCGGACAACTTCTTGACGTCGCTGAGCAGCCAAACCCAACGGCCCACGCTGTAGTCACCCAGACCGTCGTTGTCGATGCTGCCTTTGCGTTCGCCTTCTGGGGTTTTCACAAACGGGGTGCCGTAGCTGCTGATCGCCCAGACCTGCACGCATTCGACGAGGGTCACAGTGGCGATCACCGCACCCCGCGGCAGAAATCCGAGACGCTCGCGCAGAGACAGGGCGCGCAGAGTGTTGTGGCGAGGCTCTTGCTGCGACGATGATGGATCGAGCATTCGCCAGAGGGCATCCAACAGCTTCTGGGGATACCACATCACCTCTGTGGACGTCGGGATGTGCATGCCCGCGTGGATGCCGATGGTGGTGCCCCAGTACTTCTTCGGGGCCATCCACGAGCGTGTTTCGCTCGGCTTGACCTCATCTGCGATCAGCGACGCATGAGGCTGCCAGACCGTCAGCATCGGCATTCCGTCGATCAAGGCGTCGCAGGGTCGGCTGGTTGACGAGTCCGAGCGTTCGTCTCGCATCGCCGGCCGTTCTCCGTCCCTGGCTCCGTTCACGCCGAATGCCTCCGCTCGTTCTCGACACGGGGGTCTGCCACTTCATCTGGTCCGAAGACGCCCTCGATGGCACCGTTCAGCCACCGCTCGCCGTAGTCCTTGGCCAAACGGAGCGACCCAAACGTGCGCTGACCGAACGGCGCTGCTCTGAATGGCCCTCGCCGGCCTGTGCGGCGATACGAATCGAAACGGAGGCCGTCCCGTTTCGCTCTGCGGATCATGACCTCGCGGTCACCGGCGCTTGCGAACCACGAGCGCTGACCCTTTCGGCCCAAGGCCGTCCGATGTTTCGCCCATCGCACAGCGCCCACGGTCAACGTCTCCATCGACCGTGTTTCGCGTGCCCGTCGCACACCATCCATACGCCGCCGGACTTGTCGTCCGTGCATTCCACCGTCGCCCAATCGGGACAGATGCCGTTCACAGGGTCAGCGATTTCGCACGGCAACCGATGAACCTGGCCTGCGCTGGTGCGCATGTAGAGGCCGCGCGGAGGTTGCCAACCAGGCAGGAACATCTCCGTGTCCTCGTTGATCAGGCTGCTGCGTCGCGCATACGCGGGCGCTGCGCTCACCGTCGGCACCGCCATCGATGGATCACAAGCACTGTCACGGCGGACAGCAGCAGCGAACCGAACACGATCAGCAGGTAAACCTGAATCGGCAAATCGCGACGCTCTCCGTAACCGGCGAGCGTGTGCACCATGTAGCCACCGTTGACGATGAGCGCAACTGTGCTGATCACTGCCACGAAGACGCATGCGCCCAACACGTCTTTGTTCGGATTCCTCGTCACAGTGCCTCTTCCAATGTCCACAGTCCCTGTGTTGCGAGCCGGGATCGGCTCAACCATCTTCTGGGAGTGTGAAGACCTATTCGCCTGGACGAGTGCGTTCGGCTGTGAGCCCCTTCGAGACGAGGGCTACGAACCGTCGAATGGGTTCCGACGGGGAGGGCGACACGCGTTCCGCTTCAGCACTGCTCACGAACTTGCCGCACTAACGGCACCGAGGCGCTGCTGCGGTCTCCCGTAGAGAGTCCGTCAGCGTTCGCACGGGATGTGCCCGTCCTCGTAGTGGGTGAGGATGCACACCGCGACCGCGGCGACCTGGATCAGCTCCTTGTGGGCTGCGTGTGTGAACTGCGCCGGTTCCGAGTCAGCGAGTCCGCGGGTGTCGTTCAGCGCTTCCGCGAATTCGCCTTGTTCCTCGGTGAGGACCAGCAGCCATTCGTCCCACGTGTGCGGTCGGGGATAGGTGAACTTCTCGTCCTGACGGACCCGCTCAGCGACGATCCGCTCATGTATCGGGCCGAGACTCGATACGGACAGGGCTTCAAGAGCGCACACTGCGACGCTGGCCACATTCGCAACCGCGAGGGCGCACCGTTCGGACCGTTCGCCGCCGAGCGCACATGCGTCTGCGTAAGCCCCGAGGCGGCGAACCAGTTCACGGTTCCAGCGCACCGGTGTGAAGTCCGCGTACCGGAAGCGTTGGCGTTCGTGCGCTTCGAGCACCCTCTGCCACGCGCGATCTGCCACGGGTCGGGCGGTCATGTTGTCTCCCCCTTAAACAGGTCAGGGTTCTCGGTCAGCCACTCGGGACTCTCATCGCCAACCCATTTGCGGACGTCGATTTCGTACGACGAGCCTTCGACCGGTTCCATGAGCCGCACTGGGTAGTCCTCGCTGATCGCCAGTGCGAGACCCTTCATGGCCGTCTTGATTTTCTCGGTCGGCTTCCAGTCGTTGTTCAGCTCTTCCCAGCCGTACTCATCGTTCAAGCGCTCCAGCACGCTCTCCACCGCTCCCTCGACGAGATCATCCGCTCGAGCGATGGTCAAGTCCACCGGCCGGTAACCCTCCACGGTGATCGTCTCCGGCAACGGAGCCTCACGGCCGTCCAAGAACGCCTCGATCGCTGAGTCCTCATCGTTGTGGGTCATGTCGACATCGCCGACAGCCCAATGCGTCGCTTCGCTCACTTGGTGCCTCCTTGGTCATCCCCCAGCGTTTCGATCTGATCACCGATGATCCGGTACGGCTTGGTGATGTCCATCTCACCGCAGCGGGCGCGTTCCCATGCCAAGCGAAGGGTCTCGGACTCAGCAACACTGACCCTCGGCTTACCGATGGTGTCCGGCCGCTCATCAGCGAGGCAGATATAGCCGTACACCGGCTCATGAGACTCCGATGCGCGCACGACGGCCCACACCTCTTCGCCGCTGAGGAATCTGTCAGGGCGCAACAACAGCCACGCCGCGGCGGCCTGCTCGTCTTCGGACCCGTCCAATGGGTTGTTGCGAACTGCTCGTGCGAGATGGAAGCCGCATGAGTACTTGGTCTTCTCGCGCAGCTGGTAGTGCTCGGCCTGTTCCCGTACGTTGCTGCGGGCGAGAACCTCGAAAGCAGCGAGTCTTCCCAATCTGGTTGCTGGGCAGTACTCGCAGATCCGTGTCGAGTCTTCCTTGATCGGTCGCACCTCGCGGACGTCAGTCATCATTGGCATGGCATGGGTTTCGCTCATGATTCGCTCTCGTTGGTCTCTTTGCGGTCAATGGCTTCGATGTGCGCGGCGAACAGCGCCATCGCTTCGATCAGCCGAGAGCGTGTGTCGGACAGCGCCCGTCTGATCGAGGAATGGCCAGGGCTCATGAGGCACGCATTGGCCTTCTCAGCGCGCTCTTGATGCCGCTCCATCCAGGCGCGGTGCCCCAACGAGTCGTCATGTTCGTGACTCCACTGCTCGCGTTGCCGTTCACGTTCAGCGGCAACCTCGATCAGGACATTGAGCGTGTGAGCCTCGTCGTCTGATGCTCCTGCGTGCCTCGTGATGGCACGCTTCAAGCCTTTGATGAGTCCGGCGACATATGGGTCGTCGAGCGCTTCGGCGCCCAACGCCTCGCCCAGGAGCTCGCCTATGCGGCCGCGGAGACGGTTCAGTTCGTCGCGTCCGAAGATCGTCGACTGAGCGGACGCAAGCACAGCCGTATCGGCGCCGATGGCGTCGCGGTCAGCGGCAGCGAACAGTTCACCGGTCACGTCGTCGCCGTGAAGGACGACGGCGAACATGTCGTCGGGGAGCGCAGTGATGTCTACTGCGTTCCCATGTGGTGTCCGGTCCATCGCCTCTTCCTGTCCTTCCAGCGTCATGCGAGCGCCTGCTCGATCTGGGTTTCGGTGAGAAGCGCCTCGCTTCTCGCTACGTGGCAGACATCGATTGCGTGGTCCGCTGCGAGGTCGATCATCCCGGCGGCCGGCCGCCGCCGTTCGCCTTCTGACTCGATCAGCGCGACGTTGCGCCGGATCGTCTCGCAGCACGCCTCGGAGGTCCATCGGGGAGCGGGCAGAGTCATCCGAGCCACCCTGAGCGCAGATACGCAGCGCAGACGAACGACGTGCCCGCCTCGCGCAGTTCTTGGGCAAGGTCTTCCGTGAAGATGCCCAGCGGTATGGACTGGCCGGTCAGAGCCGGCACGATGACCATGTACGGCGTGCCGGCGCAATCGGCGCGGCCGCATTCGCACGCTGCGCTGCTGTCGACTGGCTCAAGGACCGTGACGTTCTGGTCGGTCATGACGTCAGACATCGTGATTGCCTCCGGTTAGCCCGGCCCACGCCCGTTGCCTTCCACCAGCAGCAACGGTGGCCTCGAGATGGTCGCCGGTCGTTGCGATAGCGCTCATTCAGCCAGTGCCTTCCGCTTCGACGACTGCCTCGGCGAGGCAGCTTGTGCATGTCGGCCGGTACCGGTCCCACGGCGCGGCCGCGGGCTGCGGTGCTTTCACCATGAACCGCGAGACGCGATTCCCGCACATATGGCAACGCTGGCTTTCAGGTGCCGTTGAGGTCTTGACCTCTACAGCGCTTGACATTTCCACAGCCCTCGATAACCACGGCACTGGATCGGCTCGGGCAACTCCTCGACATCCGCCAGATGCCACACCCAGCGGCCGACGCTGTAGTCGTCGAACCCATCGTCGGCAAATTCGTCGAACCGGTCACCTTCGATCGACTCGAGCTTGAGCAGCACCGTGTCAGGTCGCCCTACATCCCAGCCGCGCTGCACTGATCGCCTGCCGTAGATACGGAGACACTCCACCAGAGTCGCGGTGGCCACTATCGCCCCCAACGGCATAGTTCGCAGACCGCTGAATGGTTCCTGCAGTAGTTGCTCTATCGGCGGCGTGAGTTCTTCGCTTCGCGGTCTGCGCTTGGCGGCATGGATGCCGACACGGCTGCCGCAGGCATGTTGCGGAGCTGGCTGGGTACGAGCGACGACGGGCATGACGCCGCCGGCTACGAGGCTCGCTTGTGGTTGTGGGATCGTCAGCGCTCGCATCCGGCCTTCACCTAGAACCTTGCCGGACGGCTCGGCAGCGGCAGATTCGCAGCGCCACGGCGAAATCGAGCGAGTTGCCGAGGTAGGCATCATCGTCTGCGCTGAACGCGTGGTACCTGTAGCGGTGGTTGCCGTAGCGGAGCTTGTCGATCCTGGCGATGACGGTGTTCGTGTCGAGGTCGCGGACTTTGAACTTCTCGACGATTCCTGTCTTGCCCGCTGCGAGTGTCCTGGTTGTGTGGTCAGCGAGATCGCCCGTGCGGCACAACTCGACATGTTCAGCGAGAGTGTTGGCGTTGGTGCCTGGGGGAGGGTCCGCCTTGCAGTGCGGGCACCGTTCGGGCGTGTCCTCGCAGAGAATTGTCTGGCCGCTCATGCCGGCTTGCCCGCCGGATCCTGTGGACCCTCAACATTCGCCGCTGAGCGCCCTGACAAGGTGGCCCGCTCCAGCAGACTCGGGTGGGCTTCGTGCTCGCTCAGTTCAAGCAGCCTCGAGCGGCTCTGGGCGCAGCGGACCAGGACGCGCACGCCGTCACCGCGCAGGCCTCGCAATGCGTCGTAGTCCCGGCCCACTGCGGTGTCGCTGCCGCAGATGCAGCGCGATTCGTCGTGAGGGCGCAGCCCGTGCCCTTTCGGGATGGGCGACAGGAGCGCATCGAACGTCTGCATCTGTTCAAACGTAAGGAGGCTGCGCCTGGCGGGGGCCTGAGCCCATCTGGGTGTTCGGCGGGATGCGACGCATTCGGTCAACAAGAGAGTGGAAGCTTCCCTGCAGTCATCGCACCCCGCCGACTGTGAACTTCGAGCGGGCGTTCGGGCCCTACTCGGAGTCGAACTCCAGCTGCAACGGGTCGGTCTCGAGCCGAAGCGGCTGTCGGGTGCTGATCCACGGGGTGTTGCCAGGGTTGAATCGGATGTAGTTCCCGCTGGTGGTCATCACCTGGAATGTGCGGCAATCGGAGCCGGATCTGTAGATGCCGTCAAGACTCGGCGACTTGCGCAACAGTGACGAATCCCGGTAGTCAGTGGCGCTGATCGAGTCGCACAAACTCATCGGGGCGAACTCGCTGACGACGTAGAAGATCGGGGTGCCGTCGAAGCTCAGGCTGTACGTGTACCACTCGCCTTGCCTGGCTGTTTCTGCCATTGACGCGTTGATGGCATCACGCGCCGGGAAGCGATCCGGTGGAATCGCTGGCACAGCATCGAAGGCTCTCGTGAGCGTGTCTTCCTGGGTCTGTCGTGACTCCCTCTCGGGCGTTGTCTCGTCACATCCCGCAGATCCTGTCGTGAGCAACAGAATCGTCAGCGCAGCCAGCGCGATAGATGCCTTCTTCCACATGTGTGCCTCCTAGCACTCGCGAGGATTCGATTGAGGCAAGCGCTCTGGCAGGTCCTCGGACCGCCACTGCCCCACAGTCAGTTCCTGTCGGGCCGAGGCGTTGTAATCGGCCACGAGGCCGGCGCGCTTTTGCAGCAGTCCCCGGCACTCGGTGCGCTCGCGGGGGCCCATGTCGTCGACGTCCGCTGGGAACGCCTGCAACTTGGTGTCGATGGCCTCGATCTGCTCATCGAGGTCGTAGAACAACTCGTACGCCGTCGTGCGGTAGTTCCCGCGGTTCACAGAAACGATCTGCTCGGTTCGGCCGACGGGCTCAGCCCACAGCCTCGGGGCGAAGATGGCGAACACCGGCAAACCAACCAACAGCACAACCACACCGATGGCGATCCAAACCTTGTGCTTCCTGCGCATTCCCGACTCAGCAGTCATGACGCAACTTAGGGACGCGCTGCCTGGCGAGTCCCTTAGCCCTCTGAAGACGGGCTTGCTGAGTTAGCCGGAACGAGGCAGCGAGAGCGGGCCGGCCAAAGCTGCTGGGCTCACCGTCGAGCCTGTCGGACGATGCTGCGCAGTGACGAGATGGCTCCGATGCCGTGCCCGCCCTTCTTGGCCGCCTCCATCAAGACCTCTTCGACATAGGAAGCCAGCTCGTCAGCGTCGGCAGTGCGGTACATCTCCCGCATGCCTTCCGGGGTTGGCCGTTCCCCGTGGTCAATCCCGACCAGCTGCATCTTGTCCACCGGCGTTTCTTCGCTCGAGTCGTCGAGTTCGTAGATCCAATGGACCGCTCGTTTGGTGAGCGAGACGATCTGTGGACGAGCCGGGTTCGCGGTGCTGCGCTGGAGCAGGGTCGCCGCGCTCTTCGCCGCAGGCAGCTTCTCGACATCGAGCCGGGCAGCTCGGCGTTCGGGTGTCTCTGCGTCAGGCATCGTCTGTGCCTCTCGCGCGCAATCGAGCGGGCTTACGTGATCGATGTGGCGGGAATTTCGAATGCGGATACCTGAAATTCCTGGCCGTCCCCATGGGTGCCGATGATCTGCCAGCAGACTTCCTCACGCCCGTGCTCAGGATCGGGCATCAGGACTCGCGCCGTGCCCCATCCCTTGTCTGCACCTCGGCCGCAGCCACAGATGCCGTAAGTGGCGATGTAGGTGTCGAGCGCCGACTGCATCGAGGCTGCATCGATCTCTTCGTGGGCGCAGTCGCTCTCTTCGCCACACTCGAACCAAATCTCGAAGGTCTTGGTCGCTGGGGTGCTGCCACTGCTGTCGCTGACTCGGTAAGTGGTTGATGCCATCGAATGGTCTCCGCCCAGAACCTCTGCGTTGTTCTCCATGTTGATCATGAGGTCAGTGTCTCAGGGGGGTGTGACAACTTCGATTTCTGGCGCTCACCTCGAGGCCAATGCGAGTGCAGATCACTCACGCCAGACCCTCGCAACAGGGGCACTCAGCCTCTTGAGCATCGGGAGCGTGCTCACCGTAAGGAGCTGGTCCTGGCTGCAGCACTGCTACTCCGTCGGTGTACGCGAACACCATGAGATCAAACCCGGCCTCACCGATCAGCCGGCTGGCATCGGACTTGCTGATCCGTGCGTAGTACGGGCCGCTATCGCCGGCGAGCATGCCCATCTCGACTCGTGCAGCCTGCTTGATCTTGGTGCGGCAGTTCGCGACGTGCCGAGCTCGGGTGACGAGCGGATCCTTCGAAGATGCGGCCGTGGTCACACCCGGCCAGCCTTCTCGAGTGCAATCTCACACGCTGCAGCGACAGCCTCGACTGCGACGGTGCCTTGGCCAGCACCCTGAACGGCGAGTGATACATGGATCGAGCCGTGTTCTGGCGCCAGCAGTGCCACCGCGTTCCATTCGCCTTCGGCGTCCTGCTCGGCGGTGACGTCGAAGTGATGCCGTCTCGGGGGTGCGGCCCTCTCGAGGGAATGGGCCGCGCTGTCAGCGAAGCGGCTGTCGTCGCATCCGCTCTCGGCCTCGTCGAACGGGCTCCAGGTGCCCGGCAGGTCAATCACGGGGCCATCACTTTCAGGCCAACGAGGTCGAGTTGCGCAGATCGCCGGGCAGATGCGTTCACCCCACAGCCCTTCGCAAGTTGAGCGCGGACCAGTGGCTCTCCCAGTCATCCAAGAACTTCGGCGCGCAGGTCGGGCACAACAGCAGCGCCGAGTCAGCCGGCGCGGCCACTCCCGCTCCGAGCACGACAAGATCGGTGGCTCCGCACTGGCAGCACACCGCAGCGACAGTGCGGTCGCTCACTGCGAGTCTCCGTTGCGATGCTCTGCGACTGGCAGGGCAGGCTGCTCGGGATCGATGACCCACGACTCAGCATCGATGGTTGACCGTCCGGCGTCGAGAGCAGCGCACACGTCGGGGTCGTGCGGCGTGCCGTCGCACCAGCAGTCACGGTACGGGGCGCTCATCGTGGGTCTCCATCGCCCTTCATCGCCTGTACCTCGCCCATCGGCGAGCTTTTGATCTCCTTCAGCACTCTCATTCGAGAGTCGGGCTGCACCACCTCTTGATGGCCGTCGACGTACGAAATGGTCAGCGCCCTCTCGTCGCTGCACAACGTCGTGCGCAAGACGTCACGCCACCTGGGGGCCATGCCTTCCATCCGGATAATGTCGCCGGGCTGCACATCGATGGCTCGCTTCTCAACGATCGTGCCCAGTGCGGGATGCCATTGGTTGTCCTCAATCGCCTTGTTCATATGCCGCCCGCACGCGTAGACGAAAGCGCTGCCGGGGGCATCGTGGCGGACTGCTGCCCGCGCTGTGGCACCACACCAATTGCATCGGGCGTGCGTGTGGTTGTGAAGCAGTTGGACCTTGCGTTGCCCGAGCATGCTGCGCCCCGCTCCGTACTGGTTTTGTTTCACACCAGTACCTCCAGCGGGCTCAGCACGCGACGGGTGCCCATCACCGTCCAGCCGCGAATGTCGGCGGGATCGGCATCAGGCCACCACACGAAGTGCGTCTCGTTCGGCGAGTAGTGCTGCAGCCAGGTCGCCTCGTCGCTCATTGCAGATCTCCGTGTGACAACCACTCCATCTGCAAGCGCCAACCCGGCACGAACCGACCCGGCAGGCGCTCCCCAAACCGATTGCAGGTTCGGAACGCCAGCCACATTCTCATTCGCCAGATCTCGTTCATTGCGGGTCCCCGTCGGCGAAGTCGCTGAATCCGCAACCTTGTTCGGCGTCGTTCCCGCCGGGACCGGTGCATACCACGGTCTCGGCTGAGATCGCTACGCCAAACTCGGCGCGCCTCTGTTCGAGCAAGCCACCGCAACGCGGACACTCATCGGGGTTCATCGGCGGGTCTTCGTTGCTCACCCGGCTCAGCAGTGCGCTGCGTGCGTCACCTACTGCGTCTCTGCGCTGTGTGATCGAGGCTGGCTCCTGTGAGGCGATGCCGTAGTTGCCGTGGACTTGGTTGCGAACGGCCAGCTCGAAGCGGTCCACCAAATCAGCCACGGCCGGTTCGCATTCCGCAGGCATCATTCCGCTCATTGTTCTGTCCTCGGTCCCACGTAGGACCACTCGTCAGCGAAAGATGGGTCTGCGCCGCCCGTCTCGGATGGGACGTAATCGCCACAACTGTCGCACCAGGTGCGACCCAGGCTGAGGTGCCGCGCCGGTTCGCCGCAGCCACCGCAACGCGGCTCGTCACTCATCGAGGGTCTCCGTTGATTCTTCGCGTCGACGCTCTGCCGAAGCGATTGCGGCTTCCCAGTCCTGGAAGGTCATGCCTCCGTGCCATGCCAATGCGTCAAGCACGTCCGCCTGCTGGCCGATGGTGACCGCCGCGCAGTCATCGATCAGTTTCAGGCCGCGATCCCCGATCATCTCCCTGAACGCCTCAATGTGTTCTTCGTGCTCGCGGATGGCCTTCCGCAGATGCCTGATCGTGTGCACGGCCCCATGGAGATGCTCGTTCGTCTCCGGGCGCAGGCGGGTCAGGCGGCAGTCCAGCCGCTCCACAGCGCCCACTTGCTGGTCTCCGTTGACCACCTCGGCGGCGCCGAGATTCTTCAAGAACTCGATGATGTCGGGTTCATCGTCATGGATGTGTCGAGCACCCATCCATTCACCGTCAACTCGGGTGGTGACCTCGCGGTAGTTCTCGGGCCACGATGGCTTGACTACGAACTCAATGTCGAACGAGGTCGGGTTGTGCGGGTTCTCGGTCTTGAACACGAACCTGCGCTCAGTCATCGTGAACGATCCTGGATCAGGGCTTCAACGTCCGCACAGAGTTGTGGGCCGGGTGTGCCGTGCGGTCGGATCTCCGTGACCACACGACCGGTGCTGTACTTCGCCTCGGCGTGAACACCGATATTGCGACCGTCGCAGACTCGCATGATGCGCCGGCGCCGTTCCCCGTCGCACACGATGCCGATCACGGAACTGTCGCCCTTGCATGCCGCCGCGTGGTGCTGCTCGACGTGGGCATCCCACTCTTCGATGCTGTCGCCTCGTACGTCGCGCTCGGCCCCGATCCATCCGCAACGGCAGCGGGTGACCCATCGGTCGTTGGAGCCCTCCGGCCAGGTCTGGACTCGATTGTGCGCCTCCGCCACGCGGTCGATCGCCGCCATCGTCGTGCTCTCGGCGAGCCTTTGTGCGGGCACCTTCGATTCTTCGGGTGACTCGGCTCTCGCATAGCGGTCAGTTGTCACTGTTGTGGTCATGGCTTCAGCATCCCGGGTGGGTGTGACGAATCCGAGAACGGATGGGTCGCCGCGGCCGGGTCGCTCGCCTTGTTTCGCGACGGGCCGCTGAGAGCCGCTTCAACGCATGCTCGAGCGTTTGTCGCAGTCGATGTACGCGTAGGGCGGAGCACCCACAGCGGCGTTCGTGGCAGTCGGCGCACAGCCATGTGCCCATCGGGATCCGCATTTGGCATGGGTGGCAGATGCCGCCCCAGCGGAAGCCTGTGTGGTCCATGGGGGAGCTGCGCTCGTCTAGTGCGGGGCACAGCCCAAATCGGCTCGGAGTCCGGTCTTGCTCAGCGGAGGCAAGCTCAGCGGTGATTTCTTCCAGGTTGCGCTCAGCGGCGAAGACCGAGGTGCTCATGGCCACACAATGCGGTGCCGAACTGCCTGGCACCAGCGCAGTGCACACTCGATTCCTGGACTCCAGGAGTAGCGGCTGCGCCCAGGTCGGCTCATCAGCGGGCTGCCGAGACCGTGATTCACACACTCGCCTCCGCGGTGATCTCCCCGATTCGAGTCTCCAAGTCAGCGTCGGAGTACGCAACGGCGGCGCACACCCCGTCTGCTGTCCGGCGAGGCGCACGAGCGTGCAAGCCGGGCCAGCGTCGCGTTCGTGCCTGCCTGATGGCCTCGCGTGGGCCGTCTGCGGCCAAGGTGATCGTGTCGCTCTTGCCGCTGTCGGCGACGTAGGCGACGCGCCACTCTCGTGTGTGGGCACTCATCGTGACGAACTGGCACGAGGCGCTGTGAACATCATGGGACCTTTCGATCTTGTGAGTTGGCGCAACGTCGCCTGACTCATCGAACAATGTGCTCAGGCACTGCCTGGCAGCGACAGACCGTGGCCATCCCGAAGTGGTGGAAGATGGCCCGACACTGCGTCAGGAGTAATGGTGCTCGCAACGGTGGATACAGCGACAATCCAGGGAGCTGCAAGCGTCCCGGCAACTGTCGATGTGTGTGTGGATGCAGCCGACGCTCTGCCGTCGTTCACCATCGTCGGCAAGCCTGATGGGATGTGCCGCGAGGCACGTGATCGGGTGCGGGCAGCGATCTTGAGCTCAGGCTTGGAATGGCCTCAGCGCCGCATCACGGTGAACATCGACGGTTCGGCGGGTGCCCCGTTGAGTTCGAGCATGGACCTCCCGATCGCTGTCGGCGTGCTCGCTGCAAGCGAGCAGCTGGCCGCCGAGGCGTTCGCTGGACTGATGTTCTTCGGAGAGATGAGTCTCGACGGACGCATTCCGTCCAGTCGCGGCGCTCTCTCACTGGGGGACAGCCCGATCCCGAAGGTGAACGCACTGGTAGTCCCGTTCGATGACGCAACGGCAGTTCAATCGCTGGTGAAGCAGGCTGGGAAGCCAACCGTCGTCCTGCCCGCCTCGGATCTGCGGTCGCTGGTGGAATCGCTACGCAACCAATCGGACTGGGCGAAGGTCCCGCAACACCAATCTCTCGTCGTCGATCAGCCGAAAGTGGTCGACGTGATCTGCGACCCGATCGCACGCCAAGCAGCCGAAGTTGCTGCCGCGGGCGGGCATCACCTGCTCATCGCCGGGCCGGCCGCTTCAAGCCGCTTCGAGATCGCTCAATTCGTCCACGGCCTGCTCCCCGACCTCACGGACGGACAAGCTCGTGAGGTGGCGAGCGTCTGGTCAGCGGCAGGCGCGGGCAACGAGGTCCGCGTGCGGCCACCATGGCGAGCGCCGCATCACACGGCGACCACTACGTCACTGATCGGCGGGGGCACGGCTCACATGCGACCAGGTGAGTTCTCGCTAGCTCATCACGGCGTGCTATGCCTGCAGGACATAGGCGAGTTCACACCGTTCGCCTTGGACGCGATTCGCTTCGCACTCCGTGAGAGCACAGTCCGTGTCGCTCGAGGCCAATCTTCAGTCAGCTTGCCGGCCAGCTTCCAGCTGGTCGCGACGATGAACCAATGCCCCTGCGGCAGAGCCCCCGAGCGGTGCCGTTGCTCAGAGAACGCTCGGCAGCGCTACCGGCAGCGCTTAGCGGGCCCGCTCGTGGATCAACTCGATCTACGAATCTCGATCAGCCACTCGATCCAAGACAAACGCCCACTCGATACGACCGAGACGGCCTCGGCAGGGGCTGATCGAGTTGCTCGTGCCCGCGATCTCGCCGCCGAGCGCACAGCGCTCAACGCTGATCTGCCGAACGGCATCTTGCGCGATGTCATGCCAGTCGTCCCAGGAGCAGCCAAGACATTGCGCAGTCTGCTCAACAGCGGCCAAATGAACTCTCGTGGCGCCGCAAGCGCCAAGCGTGTAGCGCTGACGCTGTGCGATCTCGCCGGCGAAGAGCCAGTCCTCACCAAGGAGCGTTTGGAGGAAGCCTGTCGGCTTCGCTCCAGCTTGTGCGATCTGGCGCGCCCGCAAGCTTGACGACCTCGCTCTGTCAAGGGCCTCAAGCGGAATGGCGGGCGTCTTAACCATTCGGCGGCATCCTCTGAGTCATGAGGACTCGCCACAGGACCATCGGCTGCGGGCAGATCGCCGCGAACACAGGCCAGCTCTGCCGGCGGGCCGGCTGCCGTGGCGGCCACCCAGTGCTCACAGGGGACACAGCGAAGATCAACGGCCGGCGAGCTGAGACCGAAGAACTGCTCGCAGCGTTGCGCTCCGACAGCGACACGCAGGTTGTTCCGGCGTACAAGCGGCGCAGCCCGAGCGACCATCCCGTGACTGGGGTGCGCACCAAATCGGTCACTGCGATCGTGGGCGACACCAGTCCGGTGTTCCTTCAACAGTTCGACATCGAACACATCAGCAACGCCCTCGCGGACGGGCGCCTTCCCATCCACTCACCACAGGAATTCGCGACCTGGGCATCTCAGAATCCGCCGCCGCCGCAGCCAGGAGACGAGGCGCTCCCGAGCGAGACCGACGAATGGGAGAGCGCTGTCGAGGACTGGATCACTGATGGGCTGGCTGCGACCTCGCGAGCGAGCAGCGACCTCGATCAGGTCAAGAAGGACATGAACGCGATTCTGAGAGCAGCGACCGGATCCGAGAAGGGCACGGTGGCACACAAGCACATCGAGGACGAGACGCCTCTCGAGTCCATCGAAGATGACGACGTGCGCGGGTTTGTGTCCGCCGCTCGGTCATGGATGGAAAGCGAGGGGATCACGTTGGTTGACCACGAGGTGCGCGTCTGGGGCGAGGACTTCAACGGCCGGATCGACGCAATCGCTCGGGACCGTGACGGGAACCTGGTCCTCGTCGATTGGAAGACCAGCCTTTCGAACAAGTTGAAGGTCTATCCATCAGCGCAGGCTCAGGTCGCGGCCTACACCCAAGCAGAGCCGATCCCCGACGGATGGCCCGGTGGGGAAGTGCCGCGCAAGGCGTTCGTGGTGAAAATCGGCGCCAACGGGGAGTACTTCCCAGCCGAGGTGGACTGTGCTCCCGACTCGCCGGCGATCCGAACGTGGGAAGCAATGAAGGAGCTCGCCTACACGCAGCAAGCGCTCACGGCGGTGGGTGGGTGATCAGTCGGTTCCCGTCTCGGGTTCTGCCATGGCGGCCGAACTGGCTGCGTCGTCGAACGAGGCATCGTCAGGACCGAAGTTCGCGGTGCACATCCGGATCGTTCCCGCTTGTGTCCACATAAGCATCCGGTGAAGCGTCGTGATCGACACGAGGACCAGGGCTGTGAACGCCCAGACTGCGATAGCGAACAAGATCGGCGAGAACAGCAACGGCATCGCGTAGCCCAAGGCGGCGGCGGTCAATCCGATGGCTGAGGCGAATCCGACATAGGCGATACTCGCAGCCAATGCGGTGTGCATGTTGGCGATCTTGTTGACGTCGCTGCCGATCTCGGTTCGTTCGTTGCCGTACCAGTCACGTGCTTCGGCGAACCCTCGCATCCACGCCAGATGAGTGCCGATGCCCAGCACCGTCAACGCGAGAAGAGTGCCGGCGAGAGCGATGGCGAACACCACCATCAAGAAGGCGTACAGCACCACCCACGGCTGATCCCACCAGAGCGCCGAGATGCTGGCCACGACAGCCGCAAGCCACGGCAGCAACCGGCGAACTGCCACCCGGGTCGGCACTTCGACGCCGGCAGCGGTGTAGTCGTTGTAAATCGATGTCTCTTCAGACGTGAACTTGCCGATGATCGAGCCCTTGTACCGGCGTCTCGCTGTCGATGCCATCCTGCGGAAAACTGCTGGGATCATGCTTGTGCTCTCCTCCGTCAACCCGGCATGCGCGAGCCGCGACAAGACTCCTGGGCAGTCTCGGCTCGACGGGGAGAGGTTGGTGATGTGGAGGCTCGAGCGCTATCCAATGCGCCAGGCGCCGAGCGGTTCAATCATCGCCAAACGAGCACGCCGGTGAGAGTTCCGGGTCGGGATCCTCAGCCTCACCATCATCCGGCCCTTCCGAGCCGTCGCCGAACAGATCTGACATCTCATCAGCGGTCAGGTCGACGTCGGAATCGAAAGGCGTGCTGTCGTTCGGGTCGAACTCGTCAGTCATCGTGGCGTCCTCCACCCCTGCCGCCGCTCTGCGGGCCGACAGCCAATGGGGGGAGGTTAGGCAGCCTCTGCCCATTCACGATGCTTGTCCAGGCTGGCGGCTTCAAGCAGCTTGTCCATCGAGCTCTCGCCGCGTTCGACGAGGTTCTTCGCTTGTCGGGCCCGGTCAGGTCGCCAGTTGTGCAGGTACTCGGCTGAGGTCTGGCTGGTGTCCACGCCCCACGCATGCGATACGGCGTATGCCACGCTCTCGGCGACGAACTCGCATGCATCTCGGTTCAGCTCGTACCCCTGAGCGCGCCCGAACGAATCGCTGCCGAAACCCGCCAAGTACGGATCGCAGTAGTGGCCGAGTTCGTGAGCGATGGCCGCGGCCTCTGCCGCCGGGGTCATGCCGGCCCGAACACGGACCTCGTTGCTGCCCCAGGACAGGCTCGCAATATGGCCGGCCCCCTTCATCTTCGAAGGGTCGACATGCACGACGCTCAGCCCGAGGTTCTCAACGGCACCGTGCATCGCATCTCGGAAAGCCTCGTCGCTGGCACCGCCGTCTCCCACCTGAGTCGCTGAGAGGTGTCCCCAGCGGTCTGTGCTGGTTTCGTCGCCTTCAGTCTCGGAGATGTCGTAGTACTTGGCGTTGCCGTTGTTCCCGCCGAATCGGAAGACGGTCCGCGTCTGCGAGTCGTCCTGGTCTTCGGCACCTCTCTCAGCGCCATCTTCAGGCTCGCTGTCGACAGTCACTTGTCGTGCTACCCAGATTTGGAAGCCCTCAGCGTCTTCCTTCAACGGCCGTCCGGCTTTCTCCCAAGCGGATGCGGAGGCGACCGTGCCGGAACCCCCGATCCGTGCACAGTGCAGGGCTGCGAGGAATCGGTTGGCCTTCCCCCTCAAGGTCGGAGACTGGGCCAGACTCGCTCGCATCTCCAGTGTGCGTAGCCACGTGTCTCCATCGAGAGCTTCCTCGAGTGCCGCCTTCATCGTCTCTTGGTGCTCTGTCGGGTTCTTCCCCTTGCGGCACAGTTGCCCGGCGAGGGTGAACGCGCTGCCTTCCGCTGCATCAGCCCGCTCGAGCGCCAGCATCTCGCGAGCTGCTGCTCGCGCTTGCTGAGTCTCGGCTTCCCGCTGTTTCGTTCTGCCTGTGTGCCGGCCACAATCACCAGTCTTGGACGGATGCCTGCAAGGCTTGCCTTCGTCGGTCAGATGTGTGCAGAAGTTGGTCGCTTCCCGTCGAGACCTCATGCCGTGAGAATGCCGCGGCGCGGTAGATTCGACCCGGATGCGAGTCGGTTATATGTCTTCAGCGGGCGCTTCGCAAGCGTCGCTCTGCCTTCGATGCGACCGTCCGCTGGCGCTGAAGTGGCTTCTGCTCCTAGACAAGGAGACGCTGGTGTCGGCGCTTCGCTGCGGAAATTCTTGCTCACGGACGCCCGCTGAACGAGCTTGATCTAGGTGAACAACTTGCCTTGAGCATTCTCGGCGGCGATGCGCTCAGCAGACTTCTCGAAGAACTCGCTTGATTTCTCCATAGCGACCCATGGTTGCCCTGTTCGCTCGGCAGCGATGGCCGTGGTGCCCGACCCGGAGAATGGATCAAGCACTACGGCTTCAGGTTTCGCGGCGGCGATGATCGCCCGCATCGGCAGGTCGACTGGGAACGGCGCTGGGTGCCATTCGCACTTCGCTGGCGGGAACTTCCACACACACCCAACGCCGTTGGCTCGTGGTTTGAGTTTGAAGTCAGGATGGGTCATCAGATAGATGACCTCGTAGTTGGGCAAGAAGAAGCGGGATGTGTGGTTGACGCCTCCAGGGCGTTCCCAGATGATGATTTGACGCACGGGGAAGCCGGTGACGATCTCGTCCTGCGCCTCGATGAGGCCGTCCTGTGTCCGCCACTTGTGGTTGTAGAACAGCGCGCCGTCACAAGACAGCAGCCGCATGACCTGGGCGATCGCCAGCCGTTGCGATTCCACGTACTCGTCTCGTGGCCGTGCGTCATCGTCCTGATCGTCGTAGCCGCCTGTGGTGCGAAGTTGAGAAACGCGCCAGCGGCCGCGGTTCTCTTCGTTCGTCCAAAAGCCACCGGTGCTGTTGCGAAGGTTGTACGGCGGCGATGTCACCGCGAGTTGGCACGAACCGACTGGCAGTAGCGGCATGATCTCGTGGCAGTCGCCAAGGAACATGACCCCGTGGCCAACTCGACAAACGTCAACGGCCGCTGCTGCGCCGTGTTCGGCGATTTCGTCAACGCTGATGCGCGGCCCGGACTTGGGCTCCTCCGCATCCGCACCAACCAGTGCCGTCATTGCATTCGCTTGGGCATCACCACGATCGTCAGTTGCGCCTTCGAATGAGGTGACTGGTACACAGTCACCCATCGTCCGGGGACTGACTTCGGCTTGTCGTCCTCGTCGCCAGGCACACGCTGCGTAGTCCGCGGGGCAATCTCCCACTTGATTTCTTCGTCGGAGCAGTGCTTGGTCGCCTCGATGAGCGTTCTGGCGTTGAACATCGTGTTTTCCGGCACGGATCCGCGGCCAGTGGAGCAGGGGAGGACGTCGGTCGCTTCGCCCGCCTCCGGGTGCATCGACCTGACCGTCACCGTGCCGTTGGCATTCGGCTCCAAGATGACTTCGCCGTCCCTGGACTGGTGAATGAGCACCGTGCGATTGACGGCGTTGATCAATGCCTGCGGGGACATGTGCAGCCGCTTGGGGCGCTTCGGCGGCTGGGCGATGGGAGCCCATTCTGGATACGGCGGCTGGTACTGGCGTACAGACATCTCGGCGTCGCAATCGTCGCCGAGAGAGAACTGCAGGAGAGACTCGAGCCCGGTCACCGTCAGAGTCGCTGACTCATCGTCAGGGATGTGACGGGCCGCTGTGAGCAGCGGAACCGGCGGGATGATGCCTGTGGCCTGCGTCTTCGCCTTGCTCTCTGGAGCAGTGTCCATGCTTGCGAGTTGGTAGGTGTCGGTCGCTGTGAAGCAGAGCGATCCGTCGCTGCGGAACATGGTCTCGATGCCGCACAGTCGTATGCGTTTGTCGTCAGTGCTCACGAAGTGGGACACGACCTCGCGCAAGTCCTGCAGGACATCGTGCGAGAGATTCGCTGTGAGAGGTGCCGCGTCATTCTCGTCGTTGTCCGACACGAACAGGCTTGCAGGAACCGCATCGTCAGAGATGCGTCGCGGCTGCCAGAAGCCGTCCCCATCGTCATATACTTCGCAGGCGTTCCCATCGGCTGCGGCGCTGACCGTCACGTTGCCGCCAGCTTCTGCTGCGACCAACGCGATCTGGCGGAAGAGGCGGGCCGGCAACGACACGCCGCCGGACTCATCCACAGCCGCTGGAAGCGAAATGAGCGCCGCGCCGCTGCCGCCTACCGTCCGCAGGGTGACGCGGCCCTTCGCAGCATCTGCTTCGATCCGCATGCCAGCGAATGCCAGCGCTTCACGTGAGGTGGACTCTGCAGCGATGCCCACGCAGCGAGCGAAACGCTCAGCAACGGCCTCGAACTTCATCGTGATTGCCCCTTGATCGACGTTGGGGCAGAGTAAGAAAACATCTCGCCTGGCAAGCCCGCAGATGTTGAGCCCCCACGATCGGCGCTAGCGCCGAGGGGCTTCCCGGCAAGGCGGCCGATTCCAGATCTCCAGCGTCATTCTCTCCATCGGGCGCCACGGGCGACTAGTGCTTCAGCGCCGGACAGCCTTGGGGAGGTCGTATGAACCGGATCCGCAACCCTTGGCGCTTGCTGCAGATCTCCTGGAGTGTGCTCCGAGAAGACCGAGAGCTCCTGTGGCTGCCGATCTTCGGCCTCATCGCCAACTTGGTGCTGTTCGGCGCAATGGGGTTCGGGCTCGTCGCCGTCGTGATCCTCCTTCCCGCCGTGTTCATGCCGATGATCCTCAGCGCCGTTCTCGGCACCATTGAGGTCGTGCTGCTCGCCTCGGCCCCCGCCGTAGTGGTAGGGCTCACCGCTCTCACGGCGTACTACAAGACCGCCCTGTACCTGTTCACGACCGACGGCGACGTCCCAGAAGGCTTCGACAAGCGAGACCTGCAACCCTCGTTCCTGGCTTGAATGGCCGAAGAGAGCCGCTGCGTCACACCAACGGAAAAGGCCGGGTCGCTGACCCGGCCCTTCTTCGTGGCGGAGGTGGGATTTGAACCCACGACCTCAAGGTTATGAGCCTTGCGAGCTGCCAAGCTGCTCCACTCCGCGGCCCATCATCGTAGCGATTGTTGCTGGCCTGGCACAACCTGCTGGCATAGGTGGCAGCGCCCTACGTTTCCGCTGATGCACACCGCTGCTGAATTCTTCGCCGGGATCGGCCTCATGCGGTCCGGCCTCGATGCTGCCGGGATAGACGTGGTGTGGGCCAACGATTCTTCGCCGGTCAAACAGCGGGTGTACGAAGCCAATTACGGACCTGACGAATTCCGCAGAGACGACGTGAGGAACGTCGACGGACGTGAATTGCCGCAAGTCGATCTAGCCACTGCGAGCTGGCCGTGCATCGATGTGTCTCTCGCCGGCAAGCGAGCCGGGCTAGATGGGACGCACTCGTCTCTGTTCTTCGAGTTCGCTCGCATCCTTGAAGAGATGGGGGACCGGCGCCCCACGGTCGTGCTGCTCGAGAACGTCCCGGGCCTCGTCTCTGCCAACGGAGGATCGGATCTACGCCGCGTCCTAGCGGAACTCAACCGCCAGGGCTACGCCTGCGATCCCGTGATCATTGATGCCGCATGGTTCGTCCCGCAGTCGCGGCCGCGCCTGTTCGTGGTCGGCACGCAGAGATCTACCCCAACTCAGCACGCGCCAGCCGGCGGGCCACTGCGCCCAGCGTCGCTGTGCTCCTTCATCGCGACGAACCTCAAGCGCCTGCGCTTCGCGACGCGTTCAGTCGCCGCGCCGGCGAAATCGAACACCACCCTTGACGAGATCATCGATGACTTCTCTAGACACGACCCTCGCTGGTGGTCCGAGGCCGAGATGGACGACTTCCGCTCGAAGTTGGCACCCGCGCATCAGAGATTCCTGAGAGCTGCCCAGCTACCGCTCGTGGATGAGGGCTCTTGGCGGACAATCCACCATCGCACCCGGGATGGTCAACTCCGCTGGGAAGTGAGAATGGATCGGATCGCCGGCTGCTTGACGGCGGCCAGAGGTGGCAGCAACCGTCGAGCGTTGATGCGAACCGGTGCCGATGGTGTGCGCTGTCGGTGGATCACCGGTCGAGAATGTGCCCGGCTTCAAGGTGTCGCGGAGTCGTTCGACCTAGCGGGGCTATCTGAGGATCAGGCGAGAATCTGCTTCGGCGATGCCGTATGTGTCCCAGCGGTCACATGGCTGGCCCGAGAATTCGTCCTGCCAGCACTCGCCACGCCAATTGTAGGTTCGCATCATCGCCAAGATTCAGAGTCGAGAACTGGCAGTCGCTCATCATGAGCGCACACCAGGTCTGACGACGCGCATAACGGCGATCAGGTCAGGCGACCACTCGAGGGGCGTCTCTGTTGGACAGAACGTTGATCTCGACGCAGTGCTGGACGAACCTGCAGAGGGCATTCGGTAGGTCGTAAGAGCCTTCTGATGTGGCCTTGATCACACCGAACTCGGTCCAAGCGTGGTCGTCCAGCCCCCGACGTCGCACATCTTCCTGGGCTCTGTCTCGCTCGATCTTCGACGTGCGAGTCGAGTGATTGAGCGTCCACACGTCCGATTCGTCTCCCGGCAGGAAGATTCGAATAGCAAGCGCCCGGTCGCCTTCGGCGGCATAGGGCGTACAGACCCCGACTTCGCCATCGTCGGCCCTGAATAGATACGTCGGGCCGAACCATGATTGGAGAACGTTCGCGAGCAGTGTCGAAGATCTCGGGGCGGTTGCGGCGATGCCGAGAGCCACCTCGACGGGTGAAACGTCGACCACCCCAGCGACATCATCCACGACTCGCTTGATCGCTCTCGAACGGCCAGCGAAGTCGTCGTCTTCCGAAGGGATGACGAGCGGGGTGCCGAGGTCAGGGTGCGTCCACACCTTCAACGCTCCCGAGAGCGTCTCGTTCGTCTCCCAGCCGAGCACTGACACATAGTTCTCTACAGCATCTGTCGATACTTCATCGAAGTCTCCCGGGAGCACTACAGGGCGTGTGGCGGCGTTGCGCTTGCTCCACGTCGTGCGCTCCGCAGACCGCGACCGCGGATCTTCTGGGTGCTCAGACATGCGCCGATGTTCGCGGCATGTCGTCGTGGGTTCTGCCGTCCAGCTCGCGCCCGCCGGCTTTAGGGGTACGCCCTCCCCATTGCTTGAAGAAGAACGCCGTGTCTGATGCTGTGCACTGGTCGCGTAGATCCCGGAACCAGTCCCCGAGGTCTTCGAACTGACGGGCTCCGTGCCCGCTCTCACCGCCGGCGATGAGCCAGTGGATGCCGCTGAGGTCGAGAGTCGGCAGCGAACTGAGAAGCGGTTCCGCGCTCACAAACCTCACCTCGGCACCGACGCGACGCAGATGGTCAATTCGGAACGCATATCGAGCCGACTCGACGCTGACCCCCATCCAGATGTTCGGTGGCCACGGCAGCTCGTGGGCGTGCTCCGCTAGACGCTTCGATCTCTTCGTGAGCACCTGGTACGTGTGCCTCGGGGTGTCTGCCATCACTTCGAAGACTCGCTGAATGAACTCGAGCGGCACGTCGGGATGGAACAGGTCGCTCATCGAGTCGACGAACACAACCCGTGGCTTGCGCCAGCGGTGAGGCAAGCCGATGAGGTCGTCGTGCAACGTCAGCGCGAAACCAGGTCCGCTCAACGGTTCTTCGCCGTCGTTCTGGTAGCGCGGGTTCCCCATGGCCTTGAGCCGCTTCGCAAGCGTCGCCGCGTAGCAGTTGTCACATCCCGGCGAGATCCGCGTGCACCCGGTCGTCGGGTTCCAAGTGGCCGAGGTCCACTCGATAGTGGTGCGATCAGCCACGGCGGGCGGCGTTGGCCACCGCGGCGGCGAACCAGATCCTCTTCACTCGCGCAGAGTAAGTAAGACTTGGTGCCTGGCTCCCGCAGACGACCGTGTGAGGCACTTGCCGGCTACGCAGCCACTGGCCGTCGGTGCCTGATGAGGGCCGCTCGCTCATCTGGGGTCTTGTGGCCTCGGTAGCCACGATCCGTGAGTTCGCTGGGTTGCGACAATTCGGACTCTTCGCGAAGACATGCCTCCAAGCACTGGGCCGTCACCGGGCAACCTTCGCAAATCATCCGAGCTGGTCCGTAGATATCGACTGGACCAGGGTTGGCTGGACGCCCGCGCGGCCTCTCCGGGTACCAGATCGAATTCGGCGAACCCTTGCAGGCTGCACGGCGTTCCCATTCATTCGCAGATTCAGATGCCATCAGTTCGCTCACTTCAATCGCGATGACTGGATTGTGGACAGCGGCTCACCTAGGCGAACTCATTCGGTTCAGCCCCTGCTCGACAGGGGCCGTCGCACACGCCCACGTGTCGACATGTCTCCCTGGTTGCGCTAGCCGCCGTTGTTCCCAGATCTGGGTATCCGGGTGACCTGCGCTGTGGCCCAGCGCAACGACGGCGCGATCTCGTCAGCGACGATTTCCACGACGCTGCGCTGATCGCCTTCGGGCGTGTCCCAGCTGCGCTGTTCCAGTCGACCGCTGACGATCACCCGATTCCCTTTCGCCAGCGATTCGCTGACGTTCTCGGCGAGCTCGGCCCAGCACACGACGTTGAAGTAGCTGACTTGCTCCTCCCAGTCGCTCGTCTGTCGGTTCATCCACCGCCGGTTCACGGCAACGCCGAGCACTGCTCGGGCGCGTCCGGTTTGGGTGAATCGAAGTTCGGGATCGCGGGTGAGATTCCCCACCACGGTGACGGTGTTGACGTCGGCCATGCCGGTGCCTTCCTGTGCTTCCTCTAGGCACGCAGCATGACGGTGTTCGTTGACGCTCCCGTAGTCCAAGCCAGGCGCGAGCTCGAAGGCAGCGACGGCGAGCACAACATCTCAGACTCAGGCGAGTGCCTACGTCTCTCGGACCAGGGCGACGAGCTCGTCTTGTGAACTCGCGAAGACAACGGTGTTCCCGTAGCCGTGCTTGCAATCCGCCCATTCGGTGAGCCACGCCGGCCGGCCGACAGTCGGTTCCCAGATGATCACGGGCGTGCTGCGATCGGCAGCAGCGCTGGCCGCCTTGTCCATCGTGATTCGTGTTCCGCTGGTGGCGGAAGCTGCAACGACGACGACCACATCGGCGAGGCTCGCGACGACTCCATTGCGAGCGGGGAAGCTCGTCTTCGAGCCTCGCTGTCCCGGAGGGAACTGCGAGACCACGACTCCAGTTGCTGCGATCTGATCGCAGAGATCCGCGTTCTCGGGCGGGAAACAGACATCGATCCCGGTGCCGATCACTGCCACGTTCAGTCCGTTGGCCGCCAGAGCACCTTGGTGCGCTGCGGTGTCGATGCCGGCGGCGAGGCCGGAGACCAGCACGATGTCGTTGCCCGCGAGGTCTTCTCCAATTTGGTGCGCCGCCTTCAACGCCTCGGGCGATGCCCGCCTGGAACCGATGACTGCTGCTGTCGGGTAGTCGTCGGCGGGGAACACGCCTCGTATGTACAGCAGCGCCGGGTCCGCCTCGTCGGGATGGCGCAACCGGCTGGGCCAGCCCTGTTGGCCGTGAATGAGGACCTCTGCCCGGGTGTCTCTGATCGCCTGATACCAGCGCATCTCGTCGCGCCGGCTGTTGAGGGCCATCAACTGGCTCATGTTCGACAACTCGAAGAGGCTGCGGTTCGCCTCCGTCTGCGTCATCCAGGTATCGCGCATTCCCCGCGTCGCTGCCAAGCAGGTGAGTTTCGCCGCTTGGCCGTACGCGCGCCTTTGTGCATCGTCCATGGGGGCAATTGTCGGTTTTAGGTCGTCGCCAGGCTGCGAACTGGTGCCAGGCATGGCGCCGTCATGCTCAGCAAGGTCCTACTGGAGCGTTGTGATGAATGAACGTGGTGGGCTCGCTCAGTTCGAGCTGCGCGACTGGCAAGCCGACATGAGCCAAGTCATCCTCGAGGGGATCCTGGAGGGGCAGGAGCGCACGTTCTTGCAGGCCGTTACTGGGAGCGGCAAGACCGTCATCGCCGGCGATGTGCTTCGTGAACTCGTCGAAGACGACTGGACGATCGCGGTTGGTGCCCATCGCGCACGTCTAAGGGACCAGTTCGCTGGTGTGCTTGATCGGTTCGGGGTACCGGTCTACGAGCTCGCTCGTAACACCCGCGAACGAACATGGACAGCCGGCGCAGTGACGGTCTTCGGCCCGCAGATGAAGACACCGCGCTCTCCACGCCGCAAGGCACTACTGGTGTTCGATGAGGCCCACCATGCCGTCGCGCCGACATGGGCTCGGTTGGTGTACGCATGGCCACAGGCTTTCGCTCTCTCAGCGACACCCTTGCGGCTCGGCAAGGCGTCCCACGTTGAGTTGTGCGAGATGTGGGGTGAGGACTCGCTGCTCTGCGGCCCAACGCCGGCAGAACTGATTGACAGCGGCGACATCGCTCCAGTAGAGGTACTTGTCCCAGATCGCGAGCGGCGCATGAGACGGTCAGCGCTCGCCGTTTCTCACAGCACCGAGTCGGGCTTTACAGCTGATTCAGAGCGAACCGAGACTCGGCGTGTCCTGCACCAAGGCTTGGCTATTGCCGAATGGGCAGATGTCGTGCTGCCGCGCGAGCATCGTCAGACGCTCTGGTACGTGTCCGACATTGCATCGGCCCACCAGCTCGCCGACTTCATCAGGAAGAAGGCTTCGGCGTACATCCCGGAAGAGGCGGACAGAACCGTCGAAGTGGTCACGGCCCACACTTCCGAAGAAGATCGTCGTGGGATCTTCAGGGCGTTCGAGACGGGACGGATTCGGCACCTCGTCAACATCGCTGTCGTAACCGAAGGGGTCGATCTCGAGGTCACGGATGTCGTTGCGTGCCTGCGCCCCACTAGGTCGGTGTCTCTGTGGCTGCAGATCATCGGGCGCGGCCGTCGGCCGAAACCGGAAGGCCGCGCTCTGCTGGCCCTTGACTACACGAACAACATTGGGGAGTGCGGGCACCCCGACACTGAGCACGCATGGTCATTCGTGCCGGACCGGAAACCTGGGCAGCTGGCGCGTCCGCAGGAGGCGCATCAGTGCCCATGGGGAGCGCTGAACGTTGCTTTAGGCATCCCCGGGGAATGCGATGCGCGTGTTTACCTGCCTCAGCCAGCGTGCCCCAAGTGTCGACGACGAACCCGACACCGTTGCGCTGGATGCCACCGTCTCATCCTGTGGACGAATCTGCGTCACACACCTGAGGCTCGTGTCGGGCTGCCTATGCCACCGCCAGGAGCGATGTGCGATGAATGCTGGCTTGCCTGCGGCCACGAAGTTCCCCCGGCGATCTCCGGCATCGAAGCGGCAGAGGTGCTGAGCGCAGCGAGGGATGGGGTGCTTGAACTCGCTGAGCGTTTGCGGCCTCACTCATGAGCGGCCGGCATGCCCGGCGCAGTTTCGGCCGCTCAACTGGTGACGGCGACCGGCTGCCTCACCGGTTTGGCTGATCTCCAAACGGGTTGCTCAGGAAAGCACTCGAGTTGTTCGCCCGCGCTGGACAAGCCAGCTGCTGCAGTCGGCTCGGCGGCGGCGCGGCCATCACCTCGTATATGGAGCGCAGCCGTCGACGGCTCATGCTCGAGGATCGCCCGTGCAACAAGAAGACGACGGTGGCACTGCGTCGGGTCTTCCTCGCTGCACATGATCGCCACTCTGAATCTGGCCATGCCGGTCGCGAGGCGCTCCAAGCCTCGCTGAAACCGCGGCGTGCGCGCCACTTCTCCGTAGAGCACATGACCGTCGCTGTCGTACATCCCCGATTCGGGTGGCCGGCCGCCTAGTTCCTCGCCCAAGTAGGTGTACGCGATGCCCTTCTGGGTGAGAGATGCCTTGAGGTGGCCTTGATTGAAGTGGATTGACCAGAAGGAATACGGCGTCGATCGAACATCGGCAACCGCGGTGATCTCGTGCTGAGCGAGAAGCCCGGTGAAGTGCTCCGCGGCGTGGTTGGAGTGCCCGACGGTCCAGAGATGGTTCTCGGTTGCGCTGGCCGTCATCCGAGCCGCTGGCCGTCACCCGCTGGGGTCAGGGCGCTCAAACGACGGAAGGCCTGGTGGCGGCAGCCGGTGCACAGTTGGCTGGCTTGCTCTACGAGTGCTGTGTCGTCCAGTTCGCCGGCCACGCATCGAGGGCAGTCCACAGCCGGAACATCGATCTCTGGCCACGCCGAGCGGACGGCGTGCTCTACTGCGGCAGCTTCGCGCCAAATCTTCTCTTCCAAGTCGTCATCGAACACCTCGCTGCCGTCGAGGCAGCCGAGGATCCACTCGGTGCTGCTGCAGAAGTTGAGAAGGCACTCAGCGGTCTTCCGGTCGACGTCGGCGGCACCTGTGTCGAGCATGGCTGCGCCGCCGCAACTCTCGCAGGTGCCGAGCTGGCACATCGGGTCAGCAACGTAACTGAGCGCCAGCGTCGTGTCCTCTGTTGGCTCGATCCCGAGCGGCTTCCGTTCACCTGCCCCTAGCGATTCCTCGAGCATGTGGGCTGGTGTCTCGGTGACTTTGATGCCTAGTTCGTTGGCCCACTGCTCGCGTTCTGACACAGCATCGGACCAACGCTGAATCGTCGACGCCGATGCGCCTCGTTTCTGTGCTGCCGCGAGGCCGATTCGAGCATTGTGAATCGGCCTCATCGGGTCGAGAGCCGGCAAAGAAGCCGCACGCGTGTGCTCGGCCAGCGCTGAGCGAGCCTCGCTGTGTCCAACGTCGTCCAGAACGGGATGGTCAGTGCTGTCGCATCCCGGCCGGCGGCATGGCAGTCCGGTGCTTGCCGCAATGCGGCCGCACCCGAACGGATTTCGCTGCGCCATATCAAAGAGTCTGCCGCGGCGAGACCACTGTCAGAACAGCAACTCATACCGCCAGACGTAGCTCCAGCCGATCCGGTTCTCGTCACCTGCGGAACCGACGGCCCCGGCGGGGGTGTCGGCCTCGCGGAGCGCATCCAAACAGTCGCCGGCGCCGTTCCCGTCGTGGTCTGGACTGTCTGGTGGGCACATCATCAGCACGACGCGGCGAAGGCCGTGCTGGGCGGTGAATGTGCGTGCGTCGTCGGGTGATGTTGGTGTGCCATCGGCAGTCACATCGGTCGCAGGCATGGGGCAGCTGTCGCATGCGAGATGTTGACGCCACGCCTGATAGGTCGCGAGCCGATCTGTGAGGTCGGGCCGGTTGCAGGGGTTGCTTGTGGGTTCGTCCGCTACGAGGCCGCACGCATCGAACCAGAACACCCGCACGTAGGCGACACCCGAGATGACCGCTTCAGTGTCCTCTCCAGAGTTGGGGTCAAACTGCGGGGCGAGTGCATTGAAGTTGGTGTCCGGTTCGTAGGAGCGGAATACGAGATGGCCTTCGGGGTCTTTTCGCGCACCCACCGGACGCACACCTGGTGCTGGCCACAGGGTGCCTGGTGGCGTGTCGGGCGGTTCCCACGCGAGGCAATTCAGTCCCCACTGAGCTTCCCTTCCGATCGTCACTCCTGGTGTCGGACGATGGGCAATGAAACACAGCGGTTGTTGAGGTTCGTATCCCCATCGGGCAGGGTCCTGCTGGAATGACGGCGTGATGAGGTGAGACGTCAGGTCGACCTCGATGTCGGGCTGGAGCCAAACTGTCGGGGCTTCGTGAGGTTGCCCGAACACGGAGCACTCGTCATCGTTCGTCGCTTCTGGTGGGTTCGCGCACAGCGGCGGCATGGTGATGTCGCGGGTGAATCGGCTGAGAACGGCGTCGATCTGGCCTTGTGCGGTCACACTTCGTTGTTCGTTGCGGACTTCGACGGTGAATTCACCCGCGGCACGCTGGAGTGCTGTGATCTGCGGCGCGAACATCATGAGCGTTGCGATGACGGCAGCGAATGACGCCATGGCGGCAGTCCCAAGCCCTGAGCGCACTCGTGCCCGCATTCGGCGACGGTGAAGGAATCTCGCTAGCACGGCGGATTCGGCCCTTCGAGAGCAAGGACGCACGAGACCGTTCGGCTCGTGAGCGGATCCTGGTATCGCACTCCGTGCCCGACCGGGACGACGATCACATTGCATGACTCCGGGGTGCCTGTGGCCCGTTCCGTGTCATCGGACGGGAAGCGCCATTGGCCTAGCCGCTCAAGCTGTGTCCCGCCCAGTTGTCCTGGGATTGGGACTTGTCTCCACACATCAGCCAGGAGCGGGCCCGGACCTAGTGTGCCGCGACTCACAGCGGTCCACGCCCAGCGTTGAGCACTCAGATTCCTCTGTTCTTCGCTGTCTCGGCGCAGAGGCTCCGTCGGGTCCTCAGGTCGGAACGCCTCGACGGTCGCGACTCTGACAGAAGCAGCTTGCGTGCCGGCGGGATCACAGCCGACGGCGTAGGGAGTCAATCGGTAGAAGTCTCGATGGTCGACAGTGAAGACGGTGTGGCGCACCACTTCGTCCTCATTGGCGAGCGCATCGCACTCTTGCGGTGGGTTGGGCGGCGAAGGCGCGGTCTCATACGGCGCAACGCAATCGACCCACGCTGCCGGCGCAAGCATTCCTCGCAGCAGCGCGTAACTGCGATCGCTTGTTGATGCCTCGCGTTGTGCCTCGGCCCAGTCGCCCATAGCGGTCGTGAACATGAGCATCAGCCACACCAAGGCGAGCATCCCCGCGGCCGCTTCGACGAGCATCCATCCGGCACGCTTTCGTCGCGCCAGCCGCCAGCGGGTCATGCCAGGAGTGTGTGATCCGTCCTCCCCATGAGCTCCCGCAGCGCACTGGTGCTGCGTTTTATCCGGAACTCGCCTGAAGTGCGGCCTTCACACTGACGGGAGTGCTGTGCGTCTACATGCCTTGCGCCGACCGCATCCCATTGATCACGTCGCTGTATCTGCCTGGCGAAGCAGAGCCCAAGAGCATCCAAGGCGTCGCCAGCAGGGTCGCTCAGATGATCAACTCGCTCGCTCCAACGAACGGGCAACTGGCCGGCGAGCTTCCCGACCCGGCACTCGGGCACTCGATCCTGATGTTGTGCCATTCGGCGCAGACCGCTCGCGAGGCAATCAGCCTCTCTGACGAGCGCCCGGTCATCGTCTGGGGCTGGCTGCTCAGCGAGTCGTTGGTCGACGAGTTGCAAGAGCGCGTCCCGGTGGTATTCGGAGACCTGAGCACCCCTGAAGCTGCAGCCCGGCTCGAGTCGCTGACCCCATCAAGGACTGATCCGCTCCGCGAGCTCACGGGCATTTGCCGAGCAGTTGATCACAACTGGGGAATCCCCCCGCTCGACGAAGATGATCGCTGAGCCGCCGCCGGATGCCAGGCTGCGCGACCTCCCTGAGCACGCCGGACCCTGGGCAGCGTGGTGCTGTTGCGGCGGAACGGTCACTACGTGCACATGGCTGATCATCGACGGCGGACTGCAATTCGCCGCCATCACCATCCCGTTCTTGGCGTTCTGCGCATGGACCGACCTGACCCGACGCGCGCTGCTTGACCCTGCCACGCTCGCTGTTGCGGTGGTGGCTCTGATCGCCGCGGCGCTGACAGGAGGCCTGCATCTGGCCGTCTTCGCGATGTGTTCTGGTGTCGCTGCATGGGCACTAATCGCTGTGTTGCGCCTGTTGCGCGGCGGGCTCGGCGCGGGCGACCCCCCGTTCATCGCTGCCACGACCTGTGTGCTCGCGCTGCTGCCAGCGCATCCGATTGTTTCGACATGGGCTTCTGCCGATCTGTTCCAGATTCTCGCCAAGGCGACAGTTGTACTCAGCGCCCTCAACGCGATGCTTGTTGTATCGCTGATGACACTCGGAGTGGTCGCAGTTGTGCGGCGGCTCATGAAGACCACCGGCAGGGCAGGAGTCCCCGTTGCCACAGCCGCAGCTGTGACATCTTCGGCACTCCTCGCGGCACCGCGCTTGGCTCTCTGGGGCAATCCCTATTTCTGGATGAGTTAGCGATGAAGAGCGAACGGCCGCGCCGGCCGAAGGGTCGTCCGCTGAACGCGCTGACTGCGCCATCAATTCCGATCTTCGTTGCGGCCGCGGAAACACGCATCAGCGAAGACGACCTGCTGGAAGCGACGGAAGATGGGTGGATGCCTCCGTGGGTGGCCGCCAAGGCGGCGATCCTGCCGCGTGCCAGCACTATGCCGGCGCAGCTTCTCTGGCGTTTTTCGGCTCAGATCACTCGCAAAGAGATCGAACAGCATCTGAGAACCAAGTGGCTGTGGCTTGATCGAGTTCATCTTGACGACAGCGACCTCACCGCAGCTTGGTTCGCAGACCCAGACACGGCGCCTGTGGATGTCGCCCAGATCGCGGAATGGTGTCGCTGCGCTCGCCCGAATGGTTTGGCGGCGACGCCAGGAATGTTCGCCGTCTGGTGTGAGGACCATCCCTACGGGGCCAGATTCACGGCGCATCGGCACGAGACCCTCACACGCTGGTTCTCGATGCTCCGCACCGCAGGTTCGATCATCGACCTCGGCCCATCTGCAGGAACCAGCGTGGAGGCACTGGCCAATGTCTGAGTCGCATCGACCGCCGAACGCCGAAGAGCGACGACAAGCACTGCGTGATCTGATGTCCAGCGGCGCCGTTGACCTTGCACTTGCTTCGCAACTGGCGCGAGAGGATCCCGCTCTAGGGACACTTGTCGTGTCGGCGCTGCTGCGGCTCAAGGGCGATGTCACGGTGCCCCAAGCCAGGTACGCCCTGGCGATGAGCGGGCTCAGCACCAAGACAAGGCTCTCTGAGGTCAATGCTGAGCAAGCTGCTGCCATTGCATCAGCCGCGGCCGAGGCCAACGACGAGAGCGACTTGACAGAGCACTTCCCGTTCTGGGATGAACCAGAACCCGAGGTTGTGAAGTCCGACTAGAGATTGCGCGGGTGCAAGGTGAACGTGGCCGGCTTGCGGCCGGTAGCGGCGATGCTCAAGGCGCACCAGTGCTCCGGCAGGGCCGCGATTTCTTCCGAAGTGAAGTCTCCGAAGAGTTGATCGGATGCGATCTCGTTGGCTTCCCGAGCACGAAGCTGGAAGTAGGCCTGCGTAGAGAACGAGTCCACCGCAGCTCGGGTCGACGGCACGAGCTGGTCCGGCCGCTGGGTACCGAACGAGGGCAGCACTCCCCGTGACCTGCCCTGGTCTGCCATCGCCTGCACAACCTCGAGCCCAGGTTTCCCGAACCCGCTGATGTCCTTCAACTCGTCACTGAAAACGGAGACGGACTTCCCCTCGGCCTGCCACCCGTCACATTCGTTCTGGATGGTGTGCCACAGAACGAACATCGACATCGCGGCCGTGCGCTGAGCCAGTTGGCCCGTCTCGATCGACTCCGATGCATGGCTCTGAGAGGATCCTGATTGATCGCTCACAGTGCCACGACCTAGATGAATGATGGTCGGCTGCGCTCTCTCCAAGATTCTCTCGGAGCTGACGGACGGACGATCTCTACCGCTCTGGGCATCGAACGGCTCGAACAGGCCGGTCGCAGCCGTCAACCCGCTGAGTTTGTTCTTGCCAGGTCCGATGACTCGCTCGCGTTCCCAATCCCGCAGTTTCCAGTACCGCTGGACAGCGCGGCGGTGAATCTCGGTGACCGCTCGATCCATCACAGCGTGAACCCTTGGAGTGATCTCAGGGATGCCGTTGAGAATCCTGAAGGCGAGTTCGATGATGTTCGCCTGCTGAGCGCACTCAACCCCGATCTCGCGGGCGGCATCTGCAGGGAACGCCACTGCGGCCTCGAAGGCGGACCTCAGCACATCAGCGCTCGCCTCGTGGATGTCATCAACATCGAACGCGTAACGGAGTGCATCAGTCAGCAGGTGACCGGCCTCGACCGGCTTGCTGCGATCGACGAGTTCCAGCCGCGGGCCCGCAGCGATCATGCCGGAAAGCACGAGTGGTTCGACGCCGTGGTCTCGCATGACGTCGAATGCCCGTTGGGCCCCTTCGCCCTTGGTCTCGATCCAGATGGGACACAAGTGCTCACCGCGACTGCGGCGTTCGCAGTCGTGGGCGAGCAGGTTCAAGATGAGAGTTGTCTTCCCCATCCCGGGGTCGCCGTAGGCGATCGTGCCGCGATAACGCATCTCATCGGGCAACCTGCACTCTTGGCCAGTGGGGTCTTCCCCGATCAGTGCCCCGTTCGAAGTCAAGGCTTCGGCTGGGGCCAACTTCATCGGTGCCGACGTGCCAGATCTCGCATCCCCAGCCGCCCATTCGCCCAACTGCCAAACCGGCAGAACTCTGCCTTTCGCCGCGGCTCTCGGAAATCGAGGTGCTTTGCCTGCCCTCAGAGCAGCCAGCAAAGGCGGGTTGCGAATCGAGGTCCAGAACATCGCCAACGCCAGCGACACGATGCCGACGGCAATCGCGGTGCGCATCCCAGACGGCGGCGCTCCGACCAACCAAGTCGGCGGGAGCAGCGGGATTGCCGCGGCCGCAGACAGGGCTGCAGCGGCGGACACGAACAGCAGCGCCACCGACGGCAGCAAGAATTGGCGTCGCAGTTCAGATGCCTCGCTGAAGGACATATCGAGCCCGATATTGGTCGTGACACACATGGCCTGCACACGGGTCGGCCCGCCTCTAGAGGCGGCCATGACTATGAACGCGTCTCCGGGCCGGAAGCAGTCGGCGCACACTTCTGGGAAGCTCGGCTGTTCCGGAATCGTGCGCTGGTCAAGTGCGCGGAGGTACTCCTCGGTTGCGTCTTTCTCGCGACGGCCAGGTGCCGGTTCGGCGAATCCAGCTCGCCAGGAGGTCCCGGCGATGTTCGGCACTGGCGGGTCGTCTCGGTTGCCGAGTTGGGCGCCAGCGGCTCTTGCCATCGACTGCGCGATTTCGCTTGGCTGTTTGCTGCCAGCGATCCCCACCCAAATGTCTGAGCCGCCTGCGTCAGCTCCCACTCGGGCGATCATGACCCGACCAGTGATCAGCCAACGTCTCGTCGACGCGACGACATTCTTGAACTGGTCCCACTGGATAGGTGCTCCCGAGGGTTCAAGCCGATACCACGCAACGCGGCGGCCCAGCCTGGGGACAACGGCAGTCCAAGCCCCAGCAATGAGGATGAGAGCCGCGGGCACGGTTGCCAGAAAGTGCCACCCCATGCCCGCGCTCAGGTCCGGCTCTGCGCGGCTCGGACCGAACCGGGAATGCACCTGATGGGCCGCAGGTCCGGACGGACTCTCACGAGCCCGAGGTAGAACTCCCGCTTCCATTCGTGTGGCGCAGCGAGGCTGTAGCCGGTGTCAGTTCGCACATCGCACATCAGGCCGCACGTCACGCAGTGCTCCGGCTCGCCGCCGACAGTGACAACGGGCAGGTGTGACCCGGGGCAGATCATGCGCTGCATCGCGTTCCACGACCTCAGCCGCGCCATCAGCACCTTGCCGATGTGCTCGCCGGGCCACGGCTGCACATCCACGATCCAGGTGCCGAACATGATGCCCAAGAAGATGGCTGGGATGATCAAGAACCCGCCGCCGAGAATGGCTCCTGCCAACAGCCCGAGCACAGCGCCAGCGCCAGCGCCGTACAGCTGGTGTGTCGTCATTGCTCGAGGAAGTACCCATGTGTGGCCCAGACGCGCGATGCGCTGCGGTGGCGGCTTGAGGACCTTGGTGAGCCAGAGTGCGTGCATGAACGCTTGGGTGCCTCAGAACATCGATGCGAATGCGTCGAGTACCCAGAGCACGAACTTGCCTGCCCCGGGAACCAGAGTGCCCGGCAATGCGCTGATGACGCCGAGGATGCCGGCTATCAGCAATGGCCACCCCGCCGCCTTGATCACCTCGCCGCCTCGGCTGCTGCCTTCTCCTGGCTTCGTGACCGCCCGGACCATGCGCCACACAGCAATCAGCAGCAAAATGCCTGCGCCCCATCCGGCCGCCTTGATCAGGAACCCGGCCAGCCCGGTATCCCAGAACCCTTGGCCAGTGTTGATGCACAGATCTGGCAAGTAGGTGCTCACCGTTCCGGTTGCCGTCGCGTCCTTTCCGTCAGGGCCATGCAAATGCGGTTGCAGATGCGCATTGTTCGCGTTCGTCGGATCGTTGAAGAGCCGAGCGACGCATGTCTCGGTTGCGCTGAGTTGCGACTGCTTGTCGACTTCGTGCGCGCCGGCGGGTGCGGCACTCAGCAACAGCACTGCTAAGGCTGCGGTCAATGCCGCAGGGATGCGAGATCTCATTGGGATGCCTCCTTCGGCACCCCGCAAAATGAGCCTGGGCCGCGCGATGGACCCTCCAAAGAGCCGGTGATGTTCTCTAGCGGGACTCTGATGGTGTCCCGTCCTTAGTTTCCCGATGTGGCGAATCAGGCACAGCCCCGCTCCGCGCCCTCTGCTGCGCAGCGTCTGGTCGCTAGCCGCAACAACGGGATACGACGCTTCGGCAGTGTTGCTCTGATCGCGGTGTCGCTGGCTGCTCTGGTCATCGCGCCTGTGCCCATCTGGGGTGTTGTCTGGGTTGCTTCAGCGGTGCTGCTGCTCGTCTGGCCTCATCCCGAAGCCGGGCAATGGGCGCCGGGCACGCCGGAGGCCGGCCGGGCAGCGAAGATCCTCGCCCAGAGGAAGTTCCTGATCCGGCCGCTGACCCGGAATCCGTGGCGGCTCGGCGCTGAGGGCGACAACGACGGTTGCTACGGCGGCGGCGGGATGATCCACATGGAGCAGAGCGCCAAGAGATTCAAGTGGCGTTCGTTGTGGGCGTGGGCAGCGCGGCTGCGACGCCAGAAGGACGACAAGAGCGAACCTCGTCCGCCGCGAGAGCCCCGGATGATCGCGCTCAACACGCTCGCGGCTGCGTTAGTCGCCGTTGCCTCGATCGGGGCTGAGTGGTTGCTCGCTTTCGGTGTGCACAGCATTGATTGGCCGTCGGCTGGTGAATGGCAGTCTGTGGGATGGCCGCCCGCGGCCGCATATTGGGCTGAGCGAGTCACCTCAGCCGGCCGGCCGGCATGGCTGCTGTACCTCGCCGGGCCGATGGGCTGGGCGGCGACGAAGACCTTCGCTGCGTGGCGAAGGCTCAGCAACGCTGCAGACATCTGCCTTGATTCACAGATCGGCTGGACCACTCCCGTGACTTGCGCCCCGACGGCGTTCTGGTCCAACCTGCATGCTGATGCTGCGGCACCGAAAGCGACGCAGCACATCAAGAAACTGGCTCTCGGCATCGAGTCCTTCGTGGCATTGATGATCTCGGGGGCGGGAAGCGTCCTCGCATTCGTTGTCGGCGGGGTTGGTCTCGCAGTTCCGGCGACGATGTTCCTTCTGCCATTGGGTGCGCTGATCGTTTGCGGGGTGGCACTGAAGGAATGGATCGGCGAGCAGCGCCAGCAATGGTCCGAGCTCATGACCGAATCGGTCAAGTGGCGTGTGGTGTGGGATCAGGTGCTGCCCTCCAACAAGAAGGCGCGCCCGCAGCTGCTGGACTGCGACTACCTGCCGGATGCCCCTCCCGGTGATCGCTCGGAAACTCCTCCGCTCGTGAAGCGACTGGTATTCTCGCTTCCTGTCGGCGTCGACTTCGCATCTGTCAGCAAGTTGACCTCGGTGATCAAGCCCGCCGTGAAGAGCGATCTAGTGCGTGTCGCCCCCGGGGTGGCGTCCGGCACGAGAGAAGCAACTTGGGCGTTCTTCGCCGTATGGCACGCAATGCCGGCCTTCAACGCATGGGCATCTTCGCGCGCTGTCCAGTGGGAGGAATGGCATCGGACGTGGGGCATCGAGGTGGACAAGGAGACCGCGTATCACGACCCGACAGCCCCCGCCGACATTCGCAATTTCGCCTTCAACAGAAAACTCGACAAGGCGATGCAGGATCTCGGCATTGGCGAGTTGTTGTCGACCGAGACCCCGAGCCTGCGCAGCGCCGGAGCCGACTGTCCCGCCTATCTGTTGTTCTCGGTTCCCTTGCACGGCAAGGCTGCCTACGCCAGTCTCGTGAAGAACTTGGACCGTCTCGCCGAAGTGCTGCGCGCTGAATGGCTGAGGTTCGAGCTTCCTTCATCGGACGGCATCGCTCGAGGCCACATGTGCGCCGTCCACCCTGACCGGGTTCGGCTCCCGCCCCAGATGCGGAAAGCCGCCCGACTTGAGATCGCTCGCCTGGACTGGCAGCGATGGATGGGAGTCGTCGGGCTCGTGGGCAGCGACAAAATGTCGACGCCGAGCATGGCGGAGTCCACCGTCGTCAATCGAGGCAACGACCCCAAGGCCGCAATCAAGAGGCTCAAGTTCCGCCTGCCGCCAGGTCTCACGCTTGGGCGCGTTGAGGACAGCATCGACGAGATCTCCGCAGCGTCCAACTTCCAGTACATCGCTGTGGAACCAGCAGCACTCCCGTCTGAGTGCATGGTGATGTGCGGCACCAAAGACCCGCTCGACGACACGTACCTGTTCGCTGACTACGCCGACAAGGGCATCGCCCCGAAAGAAGCGAAGATGATCGGGGTACCAGATCCGGGGAACCCGCGGACAGGATGGTGCGTCGGCATCGGCAGTCAAGGCCAGCCGATGCACATGGAGTGGGACCACGAAGAAGCGCACCTGCTGGTCGCTGGCGGTACCGGTGCCGGCAAGAGCATGCTGATCAACTCGATGCTCATCCAACTGATGTGCAATAACACCAAGGACGACATCGAATTGTGGATGCTCGAGCCGAAGAACGAATTGCACAAGTTCCGCCACAAGCAGCATGTGCGGGTCTTTATCGACCAGTACACGACGTCTCAGAGCCTCTACGCGGTGGCGGCGACCACCTTCGAAGCGCTCGTGCAAGAGATGAACCGTCGATTCCGCCTCATGCACGAGCACCCGTCGCAGCCCCTCAAGATCAGCGAGGCAAGGCACATCGCCGCCACTGATCCGGCGTGCGCCCACTTGGCATTCCGGTACATCTTCTGCATTGTCGAAGAGTGTGCGACCTTCTACGAGAAGCCTCCGTCGGCAGAGAAGGAGAACTACGACCGCATGCTCAGGAACCTTTCCGAGTTGGTCCGCAAGGCCCGCGCCGCCGGGATCCACATCGTGAACTGCACCCAAGATCCGAAGAAGGACGCGATCCCAATGGTCGCCAAGCGCCAGAGCCGGCGCATCGGTCTGCGCACCAACGACACGATGGGCTCGTTGGTGATAATTGACCGCCCCGGCCTAGAGGACATCAAGGAGCCAGGCCGCGGCATGATGACAGGGGATCACGGGTACGTCGGCTACCGCTCCTTCTTCATGCGCAAGCCGGACGAGAAACACCCGAACGACCCAGACGACTTCTCAAATTGGCTGGATCGAGTCCCCGACGACGAGATTCCTCGGGAACACAAGTTGCCGCCGGGCCTGGACTACCAGCCGCCTCCTGAGGCTGACTGGGCGCCCGCTGTTCAGTGAATGAGTGCTGCGGGCGAAGGATCTGCTTCACACTGCCGCGCATGGCTCAACAAACAGCATCAGGCACCATCAACCGCATCCGCGCTCGCGCTGAGGAGAAACGGCAGGAGGCTGCAGCGCTTGAAGCTCACGCCGACGCGATCGACAGTGTTTCTGGTCCCGGCAGTCTCGCCGAGGCTCTCGAGCGGGTGATGGACAGCCAGCCGCCGCTTTCCAAGGCACTGGCTGCGTCTGATGTCGGAATGGCGAGCGTCCAAGCCTTGGTGGAGACCGTTGAGGAAGTCCACGATGCAGCGAAAGAAACGGCTGGCCGGGCAGCGAAGACCCTCAAGCAGCTTCGCCGCCACCTCGACAAGGCATCAGGGCAGAAGAAAGAGCGGGCCTCCACGAAACTGCTGACCCCAACGAACGACCCGCGGGTGCTCGGCAGCAACGAGGACATTCTTGCGGCGTTCGGCGAGGCGACGGGCCCTTGGGGCGCATCCACCGAGTCGAAGTTCAGCTCCGCATGGCGACGCCTCATCGAGATCTCTGAGGAATCAGGCTCGGACATCGAGGACGTGAACGTCGAAGCATCAGTCGTCAAGACGATGCGTCCCTACGCAGGCAGGATCATCGCCTGGTTGCACGCCTCCCGTGAAGCAGCCCGAGAATCTCTCGGCGACAGCGGCGACACCGATTCGGCGGACACTGCCGACACCCCGCGCGTTGAAGGGATCACTCAGCAAGAGAACGAATCGCCGACTCCCGCCGCAGACCACAAAGGCGCTGAGGGCCTCGAGCAGCCAGATGACGGCGCGGTGCCGCTCGAGGACGAGCAAGAGGCAGATGCGGCGGCGGGTACAACAGATCCGGTCGCTAGCAGCGGTTCCGAGAACGAACCTCCCCAAGACGGGGGGAACGCGCAACAGGGACCGAATGTGTCGTTGTCGGCAGTGGCTGCAGACTCGGGAACCCCAGCGATTGCACGCTTTGCGGCCCTGGCAGGGCTTGCACGGTGCTCACCCGACGAGATCATGACGCTGACACATCAGGACATTCGCCGGATCGACGGCGAGTACGTGGCGACGCGCCCGAACGGCGAGACGCTCTTCAACGTCGACGACGAGCTCTACAACGACATCTGCAAGCAGACCGGCGTGACCGAAGGGCTGTTGTTCACCCGACTGGACGGCCAGCCGATCAGCAAGGGCGAAATCGGACAGATGATCCTAGAAGCAACCACTCGCCTCGGTGCAGTCCCGACGACGTAGTAGTTACCAGCGCTTGCTGCGGCAACTCCCGTGGTGGCCAACTGGCAACTTGCAGTGGGTCTTCGCAATCGGCATCCACTGGCCGCAAGGGTTTGTCAGCCCTCGCATGCGCTGAGCGAGCTTCTGCCAATTCGTCATACCGCTGTGGTGGCGGCCTTGCTGTGTTCTGATCGCTCGCAGTTGATCTGCGGATTCGCGAGGCATCGCCGGTATCGCCGCCAAGTCCGCTCGGTGGACCATCGAGTCAGACTCAAGCAACCGTTCCAAGGGCCAGTGGGCTTCGATTTGCGATTCGAACCAGCCAGGAGCCAACATCTCGGTAATTCCATAGGCATCTGCAACCAGCCATGAGCTGTAGTGGGCGACTGCCTCGCATGAGTCTGTGTTCTTCGCGTAGTAAGAGGCCATCACGGAGGTGTTGAGGTACGGATCGCGCATGTGAGCGACTTCGTGGGCAACCACAACAGCTTCAGCAACTGGGTCCAACTCGTCGATCACGTAGACGTGTCGCCGGCCCGCTTCTGCTGGGAACCACCCCACCAAGCCCTCCGGCAGTTCTCGGGATGGCACACGATGCACGAAGCCGCCTGCTAGCGCAGCTGCGCTGGCGCAACCGTCCATCATTGCCTGCGCCCTGGTTAGCGCCTCTGGCCCGAGATTGGATGTCGCACATTGACGACTGGACATCTGATCCGCTCAGTCGATCCCAACCAGCAAGGGCACCTGAACAGGCACGAGCGGTGATGCGTCTGGCAGTTCCTCTTGATGGCTGACAGGGATGACCCTGAATTCTCCCGCGGCCCGTCTCGCAGGGCTCTGAGACGCGGTGGGGACACCCGCCGAGATCGCTGCATCGCGGCACTCGATGCACACGTCACTGCCGTCACGCGTGTGGCGGTAGAAGCCGTCGAGGGTCCCACATGCGGGACGGAGGACCTCTGAGCGAGTCTGCTGGAGCCGCTCTCGCAGCATCGTGCGGCCCAAACGTGTGTGGCCACCCCACACGCCCACCTGCGAACTGAATATCGCTTCAGAGAGGCACTCGATGCGGACAGGGCAGCGGTTGCACAGGTCGCGGCCCGAGGCGTTTCGCTTCTGTGCCGCCACATCCAATTGCCGTCGATCCTCGGAGTTGGCTCTCGGCCCGACCAGCGCATTACGCAGCGGGAAGAAAAGATCCGTCTCCAAATTGGTGCACGCCGCACCATGCAGCCAGCCGATCGACTTCGCGAGTTCCGCTTCGGTCATGACAGCGAGTGCGTCTCGCTCTATCGCGGACTCATCCGGGACCCACGCGTCGAGCGGATCGTCCTCCAACTCATCCAGCTCGTCCGCATCGAACAACAACGCCACGGCGCTGAAAGTACATGGCGTGCGGAGGTTCTTAGCGGATTGTCTCCATTGCTACGAGCGCTAGATGGCACGAAGGATGCCGCAGGCGAGACATCGCACGCCGAACAGCGGCTTGGTGATGTTTCGTGCGCTTCCAGTCTTCTGGCTTCTCCGGAGCCATCTCGAGCAGCAGCGCGTCCTTCTCATCCTCGGGGATCGTTTCAAGCATCTGCTGCAAGATGACGACCTGTTCTTGTTGCTCCACGGATGAGAACGCATCGGTAGCCGATTCGTCGACGATGGTGTCGCCGAGGCGCAACTCGGAATCATCGGCGCCGCCGACCGACTTCTCGAACGACATATGAGGCTGTGCGTGCTGCCGGATTTCGCGCAGCCGCTCAACGCTGATGCTCATGTAGTCGGCGAGATCTTCGTCGCTGGGAAGAAGGCCGCTGTGAAGCTCGGCCATCCTCTCTGCCGCCCGGTCAGCGGAAGCAGCAAGCGCCTTCACGCCGGCGACCCCTTGGGCGAGGGTCGTGTTGAACGTGATCTCCGTCAGGACCGCCTGGCGAATCCACGCTGTCGCGTACGTGGAGAACTTGAAGCCCTTGCGCCAGTCGAACTTCTCCACCGCCCTGTGGATCGATTCGTTCGCTTTCTGGAACAGGTCAGCTCGCGGTACATGAGCCGGCACGGACATCTTGCTGATCACATGCTCGATGAGTCTGGTGTTCGACAGGACGAAGCGCTGCCTCGCCAGTTCGCCACGATTCCTGTCGTCCTCGAGTTGCTCCACTTCCTCGTCGCTGAAATGGGCTCCCGGTGCCTCTAGCGCTTCTTTCGCCAGTGTTCCCGCTTCGATAATCCGAGCAAGCGATTTTTCTTCGTCGGCAGTCAGGAGCTCGGCGTCGCCAATCTCGTAGCTGCGGATTTCTTCCATGGTCTCTTGCACGGTCTCCAAGGAAACACCATGCTGCGCCTGGCAGCAAACACCTCTTTCAGCCCCTCTGGTCCCAATCCTGCTACATGGTGTCGACGTCGCGCTCCGCAGAGCGTGCCTCTGACCGCATCTTGCTCCGATTCGAAGATGAGGTTCGAGATCAGATGGTGCGGAAGTTTTCCGCACGCTGGGACGAGAGCGCAATGCACTGGTGGATGCCCGTACCCGACGAGCGCTCCGCCGGCATCGCTCTTCGCCATCTCGGCAAGCTCGGATTCCGGCTCGAGGCGGGAAAGGCGCAAGCCGAGACCGAAGTGCCCGCCGGCCGGATCAATTCTGGGGTGTTTACGCAACTGGCTGATGAGCGCGCCAGCCACGAGGTTCCGTCGGTGGAGTTGTACCCATACCAAATCGCCGGTGCGGAGTTCCTGCTGAAGCAGCGTCGAGCTCTGTTGACCGACCAGCCCGGTCTCGGCAAGACCTACCAAGCCTTGGCCGCGGTCGCTGCCTCTCGTGCGTTGCCTGCATTGATCGTCTGCCCGGCCGGGGTACGCGCGAACTGGGCCTGTGAGATCGAGACCGTGATGCCGTGGGCTGCTGTCTCGGTGTTCGAGTCGCGTCCATCTGAATCCCTTGATGGTGATCTGTTCGTGGTCTCTTGGGAGTGGCTCGTGCAGCATCGCGGTGCGCTGCCGGTGTTGAACGCAGTCATCGCTGACGAGGCCCATTACGCGAAGAACTTGAAATCCAAGCGGACCAAGGCGCTGCTGGCAACAGTTCAGAGGCTTGCCCCGAGCGGCATGTTTGTCGGGCTGACCGGCACACCGGTCGTTTCGGGTCATGTCGATCTAGTGCCCTTGTTGCGAGCGTGTGATGCCTTCTTGCCATTCGGCGGAGAAGCCGCATTCCGGGCCCGCTACTGCCCCGAGTACGAGATCGAGACCAAGGTCGGCCAGCGGCAGATCTCGGTACTGCGGCACAGATCTCTTCACGGCCGCGAGATGCACCAAAAACTCGTCGCCAGCAACGTGACTCTCCGTCGACGCAAGGCAGACGTCATCGAGGACCTGCCGGCCAAGCAGATCGGCTTTCGCATCATGGAGTTGCCACCGGGCGAAGCGAAGTCAGTCCTGATCGAGGCACTCAAGGGCGAACACAGCAATGGCCGGGTAGCCACAGGAAGTGACGAAGGGGCTGGCGAGGCTCGTTCGCGCATGCCCCAGGAAATCGGCCTCATCTCGAACCTGCGTCGGCTGACGGAAGTCGCCAAGGTGCCGGCGGCCGGCGAGTGGGCAGAGCGATGGCTCGCCGGCCGGCCGGACGAGAAACTCGTGATCTTCACCCACCACCGTGAAGCGTCTGTCGCCCTTGGGGGACACCTCGATGTGCAGCCTCTCATCGGGGGCGTCTCTGATCGCAAGAAACAGGCTGTCATCAGGGCTTTCGTCGAGAACCCCGGCGAACGTGTCTTGGTGGCCTCGTATGCCGCAATGGGGATCGGGGTCAACCTGCAAGTGGCCACGGGCATCTTGTTCCTCGAGCAGCCGTGGACTCCCGCGGCCTGTGAGCAAGCGGAGGATCGATGCCATCGCATCGGGCAGCGGTCGATCGTCGACGTCACGTATCTGATTGCGAAAGACACGATTGACGAACCGGTGTGGCGACTCTTGGACCGCAAAGCACAGATCGTCAAGCGAGCCACCGACGCAGAGCCACAGCAGCTCGTGAATCGACAAGGAGAAGTCACGGGCCAGCAGGTCCTCGCTGCGGTGATGTCCTGGGTCACGGAACGTTCCGAGCAGGCGATCGCCGCGTGAAGCGCGAAGCGCCCACAACGAGTGGCTCTTTGCCTCGAAGCCAGAACCCGAACAGCGACCGGTGTGATCCCCACGAATGAAGGTCACATGGAAGCGAGCCTTCTTAGATTCCGCTCATGCGCCAAACCTTCCTGGCCGCGCTCATCGCTGTGGTTGCGGTCGCCTGTGGAATTCCCGGTGGAGAGGAAGAGACCACCCCGGCCTTCGCGACCACCACAACGATCCCTGAGGCTCAGACCGCCTCAGGGGGAGCAGGGACAGTCGGCGAGTGGCGTTGCGGTGAAGCAAAGCGAGCTCTCTACGCCGCTGTCGCGGTTCTGTCGAAATACGAGACAGCCCTAGACCCCATGGCACCGGCAATCGTCGCTGAACCCGGGGAGTTGACCGAGGCAGTCGAGACGGCATCAATCGGGTTCACTGTTGACGACCAAGAAGCCCAAGACACATCGTGTCGCCTGTTCGGGCAGCACGACGCTGCGCTGGAGCTTTGGCAGGCAGGCAATCGTGGCGATGCCTGCGATGTCTGGCTGCCGGCTGATGAGCATGCGTCGCAGGCGGAAATCCAATTCGATGCACTGCATCCACTCTCGGCGCAGATGTGGGTAGCGGCCACTGGGCAGGTCTCAGAAGGCGTTGGTCGCTGCATTGCTGAGCGAGCCAACTGAGTGCTGCGGCGCGCTGCGTCTCTTGCCCTAGGGGTCATTGGCGCTGTTGCTGTGTGGTTCTTCGCCCGTCACCGAACTGATGCACCGACCGCCATGGCGGCTGCCTTCGCTCTGTGCGCCGGCATCGGGTCTCGCTGGGCTGTGAGTTTCGCTTGGCGTGCTGGGGCTGTCGCAGCACGGGTTGCGCTCGCGTCGATCGCCCTCGTTGCTTGCGCAGCGACGATCTGGTTCCTGATTTTCATCGGCCCGTGAAACCAGAGTGCGGAACTTCTGGCGACGAATCCCGCTTTGCGTGTCACACCCCCCTGCGAGATTGACCGCAGACCGATTCCGCAGCACGAGGAGCGTTTCGCATGAGTTCAGCACGAGCAACAATTTCCCGAGCGAGAGAGGAACAGGAGGCATCTGTCCACTGGCGAATGCGAGCGGAATGCCAGCCTGAATCGCTCTACGCAACCCCCGAGTGGCTGGACGCGTGGGTCAGCGACGACCTGGACAGCACGGCCCGCTGCCGATCGGTGTGCAGGGTCTGCCAGGTTCGCTACGAGTGCTCATCTGAGGTCCTGACAGACATCGCGTTCATCGACCAAGACGGCACGATGGGGGGCACTACCTCAGCACAGCGCGCGTGGCTGCGTGCAAATCCCGACCTCGCTCACGAGGTCGCCCAAGAGTGCCGCGAGTTGGGCGTAGACACCGACGAACTCGGCGCATGGCACGAGGACAATGGGCCAAGCGCCATTCCCGCTGGCGATGTTCACCTCACACCCAAGCAGGTTGCCTCTCAGTGGGGAGTGAGCATCGAGGTGTGGCGGAGGTGGCTCGCAGAGCGCGGCCTCGTCGGCAAGGGCGGCGGAGGTGGCGAACGTGTCCATATCCGCGCCTACGAAATCGTCGCCCAGATGCTCAGCGACGCCAACGGCGGGTGGGTACCGCGATCCGAGATGGTCGACGCTGTGATGGAGGACGTCCCAGTTGCAGCAGTCGAACACACGGCCAAGTACCACAGCCGAGGTGTCCGAGGAGGAATGGACAACCTCGTAGCAGGTGTGCTGCAGTCGCTGGGGCGCTCCGGTGAGATCGAGCAGACCGTTGTCGGCCGTTCTGCGATGGTTCGCTCAACGGTCTGAAATCCGCATGCCTGCACAATCCCCGACAGCCAGGTCAGCGAACCATGTAGCCCTACCGGGCCGCCTGGCCTGCCTAGGACCGTAGCCAGATCAGACGCCCCCGATACTGCGCTGAACCAAAGGAGCCCGTGTGCCATCAGCACCACCAGCTGAATTCGCAGCCGCTATCTCTGACTCGCCTCTCGATCAGGAGATGAGGGACTCGTTCGTGCCCTACTCCTTGGCAGTGATGCGCCAACGGGCGATCCCTGATGCCAGAGACGGGCTCAAGCCCGTGCAGCGCCGGATCCTGTACGCGATGTCGCTCATGGGCCTGAAGGCGACTGCGGGGCATCGCAAGTCGGCCACGATCGTCGGTGAGGTCATGGGTAATTTTCACCCTCACGGCGACTCAGCTGTCTACGGAGCCATGGTGCGCATGGGGCAGCCCTTCGCTGCGAAGGTGCCGCTCGTTGACCCACGCGGCAACTTCGGAGGTCTCGACGACCCGCCCGCGGCGTATCGCTACACCGAGGCGAGGTTGAGTGCGGCCGCGGAGACTGTGCTGGACGGCATCAACGAAGATGCCGTCGACTTCTTCCCGACATTCGACGGCGAACGTCATGAGCCGGTTGTCCTTCCCGCCCTCATCCCGAATCTGCTTGCCAACGGGGCTGAAGGCATCGCAGTGGGGATCAGCACCTCGATCCCGCCGCACAACCTCGCCGAGACCGCGGCAGCGGTCCGCATGTGGATCAAGGCATCGGGGGCGGGACGAAGAACGTCGCTCGAGCGCCTGATGAAGGCGTTGCCTGGGCCAGACTTCCCGTGCGGCGGGATCGTCGACGGAGACATCGCCGGCGCCTACCGAACAGGGAAGGGAACGCTTCGCCTTCGGGCCCGATGCGAGATTCAGAAAGTCGCCCGAAGCCGACGCAGACAACTCGTCTTCACCGAACTGCCGTGGATGGTTAGCCCAGTCGCCGTCGTGAACGCAGTGCGCGCCGCGAAGGAAGCCAACAAGGTCACAGGCGTGGTCGAGGCATCGGACACATCTAGCTCCGACGGTCCGCAGGTGACGGTATCTCTCGCTGGGAACGCCGACCCTGAGGCGGTCATCGAGGCGCTCTACGCAGCGACTCCGCTCGGCAATCGGGTTGCCGTGAACATGGTCGCGGTCGTTGGCGGATCACCACGCCAACTCAGTCTGCGGGAACTGATCGAGATCTATGCCGATCACCTCACCAGCGTGACCAAGCGTCGAGCCCTGTTCGCTCTCAAAGCAGCCCGCGCACGAGCACACGTCCTCCGAGGCCTCATCGCTGCCGCTGACCGCATTCGCGATGTCGTGACGGTGATCACCGAGGCCGAAGACACGGCCGCTGCCCGCGAGGAACTCATGCGACTGCTGGGCATAGACGAAGAACAAGCCGATGCGGTGCTCGAGATGCGGCTGCGGCAACTGAGCAACCTCGAGACCACTGATCTCCGCGACCGCTTGGCTGTCCAGGAGTCGATCATTGGTGACCGGTCCGAAGTCGTCAACGACGAGAAGCGGCTTCGCGACGAAGCCATCAAGGCGATGGACGCAGCTGTCGAGGCATCAGCCGCAGCACCACGGCAAACCACCATCGCTACCGAGGAGTGAGCCATGCGCAACGACGAGCCAATCCCGACGCTCATCTGGGCTGACCTGGAGACCACAGCCATCTCCCCCGAGGAAGGAGACATCCTCGAAGTCGCAGCGGTAGCCACAGACACCGACCTCGTTCGCATCACCGCGCCGGCGGAACGTTTCGAATCCATAGTCCACTGGAGCGGCGACCCGGCCTCGCTCGATGTGTTCGTTCGGGAAATGCACACGACCAACGGCCTGCTTCGGGCAACCGGCGGCGGGTCGACCCTCGATGATGTCGACCGGCAGTTCGCTCGGTGGCTCACCGACATCGCCGAACGAACCGGCGCCGAGCGACTCACTCTTGCAGGAGCATCAGTGGCATTCGACATGGGATGGATCACACACCACATGCCGGAAACCGCGAGCCTTCTGCACTATCGAGTCTTCGACATCTCCACGCTCAAGCAAGCGCTGTTGTGGGGATGGTTCGGAGCCATCCAGATCCCCGACGGCGAATCCCCGCATCGAGCGATGCCGGATGTCGAGCACGCCCTCGCAACAGCCCGCCGCTTCCGGTCGGTCGCTTCAACTCGTCCCTATTGACGGGGGGGGGTCACCAGCAACAGGATCGTCGACGGAATCCTCGTTCGTCGGCCACTCAGTGCGCTGACGTGGGGCCCCACCACCTGCTTCGTCCTTCTTGATCTCAGACAGCGACAAGGGCAGGCCGTCACGGTGAGCCTTCAACACGCCCCATCCGTTGATTGTCGCCGGGGCCGATTGGAAGAGTGCCTTCACCGCCTTGCTCGGGTTGTTGTAGGTATCCCCGCCCTCTGACTTGAGGCGGGCATCGCTCGTTACGGTCAACCAAGCTGGTTGCGCATCCGGTGCGCTCGCCGGGTACACGGCGCGAAGACGCTCCCCGATGTGCAGGTGCCCAGATCTAACCAGCAACGACATCGCCTGAAGCCGGCTGCCTTTGCCGCTGCGAGGCTCACGCTGCTTCGAGGACGGATTCTGGATTGCCGCCAGCGACACGTCATGAGCCGGGGCGATTCGAACAACCTGGAAGGAGATAGACGCCCTCTGCTCTGCAATTTTCGCCTTCTCCACCAACTCCTTGGACAGCTCACGCGCCGCTCTGGGGCTAGCCGTGACAGTGACTGGCGGGTCCGCTGCGGTCGTTATCGACACCCGCCCTTCGTCGGTGACCCCCAGCCGGATCACTTCTAGATCGTGTTCACCCACACTGACCTCCTTGGATCGTGAACGCGCGAACATAGACGCGCAGGGCTCTCTCTGCGTGAACGCGTGGAACCTGCTCATCGGCAATCTGTTGGCATGCCCCAGTGCCCAGGAATTCGCCGAGACCGCAAACGGTGCACCAACCCAGCGAGCCGAAGCGGCGGCCGATGCGGCAAGTGCAAGGCACCCCATCCGACGAACGATCCATCACAGAACGAAGCGGCCGCGGCCGCGCGCGAGGCGCTCCGATCCGAGACTGCCGGCACCGCGGCGGCGAGCAAGCACTTGATGGACACAGAGCTCGAGCTCGCCCTCATCGCTCAGAGCCGATCAACCGACCAGGACAAGCGTCCGTTGGTGCGTTACGTGTTCGATCTCCCCGACGGCACGCAGGCGCAGTGGCTGATCTCCGAGGTCAGCGAGTCAGAGCCAGACTCCATGTTCGGACTTGCCGATCTTGGCTACGGGCACCCCGAGATGGGCAACATCTCGCTCGCCGAGTTGAGCCAGATGGAATTCGGATCCGGGCCTCAGCGCAGAGTCGTACGCCGCGACACTGACTGGAGTCCTCGTCAGCCGCTCGAGGCATACGCCGACGAGGCTCGGGAGGCAGGGCAGGTCATCGCCTGATGCCGCCGCCCACCAAGCCCAGAAGGCAGACAGCGGCTTGTGACACTTTGTGACACTTTGTGACACTTGCGTTCGGGGCCCGTCTGGCCGTACCTCGATTCTTGATTTCCCAGTAACTACGGGGGTTACAGGCCAGATCGAGGTCATCGGTGTGACACTTGTGACACTTGTGACACTTATCTCAGACATACCTATATAGGGAGAGAAGAAGAGATAGGTGCCTTAACGCATTAAGTGCTCACAAAGCGTCACAAGTGTCACAAGTGTCACAGAACTACGAGATTCTCTAGCAAGTACAGGGGTTTTCGGATTCCGCCGCACCTCATTCAGAAGTGTCACAAAGTGTCACAAAGCGTCACATCGTTTACTGATTTCGAGCTATCTCAGTACTATCTACTGATTACATGGGTTTTAATTGTGTGCCGATTTCCGCGCGAGCGCCGTGCATGGAACTGCGCACCGTTCATGAGCCGCATCGAGCGATCTCGTTCCTCGCCGTCGAGGCACATTGGGGCAGCCAGCGCAGCGCTGGCTCAGCGCCTAGATGTCTTCGACGACTTTCTCAGCGCGCCGGCGGAGCTTCATCCCCACAGCCACGCGCAGCTGGCGCTGATCGCCTTGCCCGACCCATTTCTTTTCGCTCCAGACGAAGCCTGGGTGCTGATGCTCGAGTGGGCCGGCGGTCTTGGCTATGCGGTGCAGCGACGCCGCCCGGCGCACGCCCATCTCCTGGCACCACGCTTCATGGTCACCGAGGATCGCTGACTTCTCTTCCCAGTCTTCCTCGTCGCCAGTGAACTCGACTCGTTCGGCGAACCACGCCAGCACGAAATCTTCCTGCATGCGGTACTCGTCGAGCACCTGACGAGAGCTTTCCGGCAGCGTGAACCCATGGTTCTGCATGAGGCGACCGAGCCCTCGGATCGCTTTCACAGCGATACCGGCCAACTCGCTCTCCGCGGTCAGCCGCTTCGGGAGGTCAATGTCCATCTCGTCGCCAGTGACGATCCGTGTGCACTTGAGGGGGATCCAGCGTTCGAAGTAGGCGCTTGACTTGTCCGTCGTCCTTGGCAGCTCGTTCGCGCTGAACACGAGCTTGGCCCTGTTGTAGAACGAGAAGGGACGCAGGTGCTTCTTGTCGCCCTGAATGGGTTCGTCGCCGCCGACGAGGATCTTGAACTTCGCGGGGTCTGGCATCTCATCAGCGGATATGTCTCCGCAGATGTTGACTCGCTTGCCGAAAAGCTCCGACGTCATGAAGTCGTTCCGGCCAATTTGCTGGAGTGAGAGCGTGCTGACGTGCTGTTTGCCCACGAGCGCTGTCAGTACCTTGAGGAAGGTCGACTTGCCGCTGTCCTTCGGTCCGTAGACCAAGATGGCCCGCTTCCACGGGGACATGGGATACAGCACGGCCCCGCACGTCTCGTAGACGGTCTGGACGGCATCACCTTGGAACGTGCGGGCCACGAACTCGTCGAAAGCCGGGCACTCGGCATCAGGGTCCCATGCCCACGAATGCTGGACTGTGAGATTGTCCTCGGCGCGCGCGGGGCGCGGCTTCGCGTTCGCTGCCCAATCCACCACACCGTTCTTGCAGTAGATCAACCTGCTGTCCTGCCAAGTGGACTCGTCGTCCGGCATTTGCAGGCCGTCACAGTGAGCTCGTACGACGTCGGCCACGGTGTCGTACGTGAATCGGCTGTAGTGGGAAGCGAGCATTCGCAGCAACAGCCTGCGCAGGAAATCGGCCCCGTCCGGTGTCCACAGCCCTACGTTTGGCCCGGCGTGGTTGTATCGCCAGAGGTCGCTGTCTGGCCCTGTGCGAAAGTCCGCGCGTTGCTTGATCCGGGCGTGTATGCCAGCGATATTGGCTTGACGCGAATTGACCATCCACATCGGAGGCGAGCCGAAGAGCCGGGCGAAAACTTGGTCTTGCGTGATGATCTCAGGTTCATCTGACTTGTTCGCGACTGCATCGATAGCTGCGACGATCGACTGCGGACCCACCTCCCACACCTCGGCGAGCGCAGCTGCGACACTCACTCGGTCCGCTGCGATTGAGTTGATCGGGATTTGCTTGACGTGGCCTGCGGAGTTGAACGGCTCAGTCCAGTCGAGATCGCTGATGCTGCCCGTCGGCTTGGCCACAGCAGCGGCCGCGGCCGGAGCGTACGAGTTGGAGGCGATGACCAGGTTGCGGATATACCGCCACACCATCTGCCGCGCTTCGATGCTCCCGAATCCATCGCAGTGGCGAATCCATTGTTGGCGTGCGCGGTCTAGTGCCTCGCCGAGGTGCAAGCAGCAATCGATGGCATCGTCAGCGAGGGCGCTGATCAACTCGAATGCCATCAGGCATTGCCAACGAAGCCCCCCTGCGTCTGCTTGTTCTCCGTTGAGCACCTGAGCGATGATCTCGTCGGTTCGCGGGGGTGGCCCAGATGAGACGAACAGGCTGTTGAGTTCGTGTATCCGGTCCTCCACCAGTTCGTCCGCGCACTCGTCTGTGTAGTCATCAGATGGAGGAACAACGCGGTGAGGCGCAGCGAGATGAGACCACGCTCCCCTGGGGCGGTTCAGCGTATGGGTGTAGGGCGGGGGAGTGAAGCCCTTGGCGCTTCCTGATGCGACTATGACGTAGCCGCCACGCGCCTTCAGCCCCATGCCGGGCGTGTGCGTGCTGACGGGGTTGGCCCCATCTGGCAGTTCGAACCAGAAGTGCCGACCGCCGCTCGGTGTTGCAGAGACGATGCTGGCCGTTTCGGCGGGGTCGCTGCCAGAGATCAACTCCCATGCTTCGACGGCGTGCTTGTTGTCACAGGTAACCACCGCGAGGCCGGCACTGCCCGGCTCGACAGCGATTCCTGGCTGCATCGCTGAAGTGGACGCCTCTTCCCACTGGACCCTGACAGCAGTTCGTTCGTCTGTAGCCCCAGCAAGTCCCTTGCTCCCTGGGATCGCGTGCTTGCCACCGCCTTGGACTGGCATGACGCGCATGCCGAGGTCAGCGAGAGTCTCCGCAATCAGGATCATGTGCTCGCGATGATCCAAGGACAGCGTGTCAACGACATCTTCGACCTCCGGAGCGGCCACGGACGAAGGAACACCGTCGAGGCTCACGCAGCCATCTCCACCAGGTCAAATTCCTTCTCAACACCGCATCCGTCGATAGGGCCGCGATGCGTGGCCGCTGTCGGTGCGGCGCACCGCGCGGTCAACTTCATCAATGGGCCATCCGGTCTGATCGACAGGTGCTTCCGGGATGCGATCAATCGCCCCATGTGGCTGCGTCTGGGAATCTGGCCGAGCTTTTCCCCGCTGTTCGGGTCGATGGCGATGAGTGCGTCGTCGACCTTGCGGAGAACAGCTTCGATGATCTCGCCGATCGGCTGGTCTTCAGGGGGCCAGATTCGCAGGCTGTCGACTGCATGCTGACCGCCACCCGACCCAAAGACTTGATGCGGTTCGCAATCAGGGCCGGAAGGTGCAGCCCATACCGCACCAGGTTCGCGGCTTTCGGCCGCTGCCTCAAGGATTGTCTCAAGGGTGTCCTGCCACCAGCTATGTGGATGGGACCTCCCATGAGCCGCACACCAGATGTCTGATAGATCATCGCCGTCGCGCGGCCGTAGGCGAACAGAGACGCCCGGCCAAACGTTGGCTGCTTCGTTTGCACCCTTGTCGCCAGCCCTGTCGCCGTCACCGACGATAACCAAGGTCGTGTCGTCAACAGACTCCATTGTCCTGGCCAACTCAGCCGCGGCTTCCGCCATGCGCTCCGACCCGAGCGCTCCGACAGATGACCATTCAGGGGCGGCAGTTCGAGCTGTCAACCAGTCAGTGACACCCTCGAGCAGGAGAACTCGCGAAGCATCCCGGTTTACGTCGGCTAATCCCGCCAGTGGGAACTGGCAGCCAGAGGCCGTCCGCTTCTTCTGCCCATAGAAATGCTGATCTGCATCGGAGCGTGTGATGATGTCCTGCCAGCCGGCGGCGGAGCCGTCTGCTGTCGTCAGTGGCACCCGCACGACCGTCACCTCCAACCATCGAGACTCGTCCTCCACAGCGGACGGGCATGAACCCGGTTCGCACCGGTGCCACCGGATAGCAGCGTGAACATCGCACTTACTCAACTCATCCGTTGAGATGCGTTTCTGTTGAGCGAACGCCTCAAGCAGGTCTGGTGGCACCTGGTGGCGCAGCTTGCGCATCATCGCGGCGTAGTCCGGCGGCTCCCGCTCGTCGGGTGGTTCGGTCCTTCTGGCAGAACGCGGGACCGACGTCGTGAGGCCGCCGGCCAAGAAGTCAGCAGCGAGCCCGGCGAGCACAGTGGGGTATGGCGCATCTCCGTTAACGATGCGCCACCAAGTCACTGCGTTGCCGCTCGCTCCACATGACCAGCAGTGCCACACCGCTCGTCCGTTTTTCTCAGAGACATCACAAGAAGGGTTCGAGTCGGGGTGAGAAGGGGATGGGCACCGGACTCGCAGTCGCTGCCCAGCCTTCTTCGGCACGGATCCTTCTCTGCGCGAGATTGCGGCTGCGAGGTCAGCAGCGGTGATTCGAGCCAAGAGCGCTTCGCCGTCGATGCGCCCTCCAACCTCATGCATCTTGTGCTCCGCTACTGACGGTTACTGCGGTATCAGATTGTCGCTGCGCGATGCCTGGCGCGAACAGCGCGTGCGATTTCACGATAAACGAGCGATACCGACGACGCGAATTCAATATCGTTCGCACGATTCGCCTCGTCACATGATGCGCGTTTTCGCTACCGTCGCGTCCAGGCAAGAGGCCGAAATCGCATGTTCCGCATGATGCTGAACCTCGGGGTCGCTTGCCTTGACCGCTAGGGACACTCCTATGGCGCACACTGACGAACTCGAGTCCGAGTCGGGCACCGGGCGTGATCAGGGTCTCTGTGTCGCCGTGATCGACACCGAGACCGCCACCAGCGACCCAGCGTCTGCGTGCTCGGTCGGGTGGTCCTGGGCGCTCTTCTGCGAAGGTGGCTGGAGCGCGGAACGCGGAGACTCTGTGCTTGTGCGCCCCCCTGGGAACCTCTATGCAGAACGCAACATCGAGGTGCACGGGATCACCCCGGACGAGACCGCTGATGCTGGCTGCTTGATGGACTCTTGGACCTCGATCGTGCGGCCGGCGCTGGTCGATGCCGATGCCCGGTGGCTCAGCGCCTACAACGCCAGCTTCGACGGGCCCGTTCTCTGGGCATCGTTGGCCGCCACGGAGAATGGATCTGGTCGCGAGGCGTGGCATGTACGTTCCGCGTTGCGAGACCCAGACGGCGAGATGTGGCGGCTCGCCTGCCTCTTGGGGACTGCCCGGCGGCATGTGCCAGAAGACGCTGCGCAGGAGAGTTTCAAACTCTCTGAACTCTGTGCCCACCTGGGTATCGAGGTGAGCTCTTGGCACGACGCCAGCAACGACAGCTTTGCGGCCGCTCAGGTGCTCTGCTGGATTCTCAATCAATCTGAACTGGACATGCCGTCCCTGGTCGACGAGGCGTACGGCGCTTGGTTCCGGTTCGGTCGAAACGGGCCAGAGCCTGAAGAACGTCTGGTGCGGTCGGATCGCCAATCGGGAGTGCTCACAGGGGTGACGAGTGACGGCCGTCTGCATCACCAAGCCCTGGATGTCGCTCCGACTCGACGGATCCGATAGGCGAGGCACACCTAGACATCTCCGAGCCACCGGAGTTGCCGACGATCAGGGTGGTCCGGGTCAGGTCGTTTGTTGATCTGCCCAGCGCGGAGCCACGTCTGCACCAGCGAGTTGGTCAGATTGCGCCAAGCGGAGGCAACGCTGCGTTCCTGTGCGCGTCGAGTGTGCAGCACCGAGGACTCATCCAAGTTCGATCTGAGCAAGGCCGTAACCTCCGATTGCGGCACCCAGCCGTCGTTGATCCCTGATTGAACGGCTGACTGCAGGTATGCCTCCGCGAGCTCGTAGGCACGTCGGTGCTTTCGGTGGTCGCGTGATGCAGAGCCGCGGCGGTGCATGCCGCGCTGTCGCAACCAATCGGTGAACACCTCGGCTGAGACCCCGTACGTCGTGGCGATGTCAATGGGGGCAAGCGTGCAGTGTTCAGATGGAATGTGGCTGGGGCCCTCTGCCTCGTACCACTCGCCCAACTCTCGAGGGCAAGCCCCCGCTGAGACGCATTCCGCTGCAACTTCAAGTGCGAGGCCTTCGTTGCTGCGCAGCCACATTCGCTGCGGCGTCGTGGTGAACCCCATCGTCCCGACGTGCTTGAGGTACCCGAGCGCCTCCAATGCACATGGTTCGACGACTTCGCACCCACGGCACACATCGCGGCACAACGCAACGGCCTCCGCTCGGTCATCCCACCATGGCAGATGGCACTTCCCCGCACAGTTCGCTTTGGCTCTCCAAGCCGACGATCCATGTTCCGCAGTGTCACCAATCGTCGTTCTCGCTGCGGCTGGAGCAGTTCGCACCATCATTCATGTCCCCCTCTCTCGGTCACAAACGCAGAACGTCTAGCGCGCCGCGGGGGCTACGGCCAAAGCTCTCGCAATGCCCGAGCGAGACTTCCGCTAGGTCCTGCCGCTCACGGACCATCGCAATGCTGTGGGCCGCTGATGGGTGCGGAAAGGGCTGTTTGATGCGCGATGACTCTCCGTCACGGGTGTTGTGGACGCATGTTGATGCGAGGCCGGCTTCGCCGATGCATCGACGTTGGGCAGAAGTGGTCAGCGGGTCCACTCAGCGTCTGGGCTACTGCGGAGTGCAGGCGGTGATCAGCGCTGCACGCCTACGCGGATCACACATGGGATTGAGCCTCGTTTCGGTGTTCGCCCTCTCGGCACCGACGACAGGCCAATTGCGTGCGCTGATCGAGGAACTCCCTGCCGAGGCCGATGGAGACGAGCGGCTCGTTGATGTAGATGCCGCTTTGATGCGCGAACTCCGTGCGGCCGCGCCTGATGCTCTGGCCGCGTCGTCAGTCGGCGGCGATCTGGACGACGGGCTTCAACAACTGCTCGACGGGCAGTGAACAGTCAACTCGCCTTGCTCAACTTGGTGAGCAGGTCGCTGACGCTCTTGCGGTCGTCAGCCGGCGTGTCGGCTCGCTCGAACCAGATGTCCAGCAACTCAAGCAGGGACATGCCGGCGTGGGCGGCACTCTCGTCCACTTCGATCTCTTCGATCGCTGTCTTGAGGTCCACAGCGCCGTCCTCCCGTTTCCTCGCCTTGGCTGAGGCCATGAAAGACGCCTGCGGCACGATGATGCCGCCATGCTCCTTGACCCTCGCACGGGCTCTCGCGATGCCATCCAACGAGACACTCGACGACTTGACCAGACGCACCAGCGTGCCTTCAACCATGTCGTACATCTGATCATCAAGAGCGTCTTCGTCTTCCGTATCCACGGCGAGGGTCAAGAAGTGCCTGACACCCACTGGGATCAGTTCCTCGTTCCATGCTCGGGTGGCATCGTCCCATTCGAATACAGAGAAGCCCTTGGTCTCGCCTTCATCGGCGAAGGTCATGGCTTCAGTGCTCCCCACGTATCCGCAGGTCTCGCTCAGGGCTTGACGGCGGTGAATGTGGCCGAGCGCTGTGTGGCCGAACGCGTCGGGGACGTCGATGTGACCGAGTGGCACGACCGGCTCGTCGACGAATTTCCACAAGTCGACTTCGCTGCCTCGCCGGGTCTTGACCGAGACTCCCTCGACGGCAGCATGAGCGACAGCGATCCGAGGTCCGTCGTGCTTGCTCGCTGCGCTGGCCAGCTTGTCGGCGGCTGCCGAGATGTCTTCCGCGCTGCCTCCTGGTTCATGCCAGGGCAGAGCTGCGACGGCGAGGTCAGTCCCTGGGACTCGGACCAACTTCGGTGAGCGCAAGACCTTGACCTTGGAATAATCGCCGAACACCTCGATCGGCAGGCACCGGCCGGTGCCCGCTTGGCGGGCGCCGATCCATTCGTGATTGCCTGCGATCACAAGAACAGGAATGTCCGAGGCCGTCATGCGGCGGAAACCCTCAGCTGCCCTGTTGAGCGCGATCCCGTCGCTGATCCCCTTGTTGAACATGTCGCCGGCGACGACAACGCAGTCGAGCGCATGGTCCGCGATCCACTGGGTGGCAGCGTTCCATGCTTCGCTGGCGTCGAAGCCGTGAGTGTTTTGATCGATGTGCGAATCGGACAGGACCGCTACACGCATGCGAACAGCATGGTCATCGCCGTGCCTGGCGACCTCGAGCCACGGTGAGGGCCGAGACAGCGGCGATGCCTGGCAATAAATGACTTGGTGCCGTCAACGCGCAGTGTTATGTTTTCTCTCGGTGCCGCCAGTTGCGGCCCAACCGACAAGGAGCCCCAGTTGCCCGAACACTTGCAAAGAGGGAATTAGCGGGGCGAGTCGACATAGCCGGCTCGCCCGCAGACGACGCTCACGCTGCGTAAAGCGTGGCTCGTCAGGACGAGACGGCGCATAACAGCAGCCGTCATGCCGCAGAGCGCTGAGGTTGGTCCGCGAGCAGCACATAGCCGGATGGTGCAGATAGGTGACGCGACAGGCCCGCGAAGGTCGCTATCAACGAGCCAGCCAGCCGGTGTTCACGCAGGTCACAAAGTGCCGGCGACGACAATCCACCCACCACGTTGCCGGCCATGCGGGACAGGTGTTGAAGGCGACACGCCGGGATGCCATCCCGAAGAGACCGGTTCGATTCCGGTGTCCCGCTCATAGATCGATCTGCCGACGGGCTGACGGGCATGCCCCAGCCGTCAGCCCGTCGGCTCATGCAGAGATAGCTCAGGTGGTGCTCGCGCAGACGCGACAGCAGAGGATGCGGAAGGGCCGCGGTAACGAATTCCCTTCAAGCTCCCTGCTCTCACGAGCTGACCCCTCGACGAGTTGACGACTCGACGAGATCGATGCGGGCACCCGTGGAAGAGCATCCGTGAACGGCAGTAGCTCTCCGTGACGGAAGGTCGCTGGTTCAAGCCCAGCTCTCTGCTCGAACGCGGAGGCCGGCGGTGAGAAGTCGCCCCTCTGCGTCACCCGGGGACAGGGCAGCTTGCTGCACTTTCCCCGTCTGCGGGATTGGTGTAGTTGGAAACACACGACCCTTCCACGGTCACGTCGCCGGTTCGAATCCGGCATCCCGCTCATCAGCGAGACAGCCGCTTGATGCTGTCGCCCATGGTGCCTGTAGCTCAATTTGGTGGAGCATCCGGTTGTGTCCCGGACGGTCGCGAGTTCGAACCTCGTCAGGCACCCCAACCAACGGGGAGGTGGTGTAACGGCAAGCATGTCGGTCTCCAAAACCGACGATCCGGGTTCGAATCCCGGCCGCCCCGCCATCGCAAACGGGTGTAGCTCAGCTGGCAGAGCGCCGGGTTCTGGTCCCGGAGGCCGCAGGTTCGATCCCTGCCACCCGCACCAAGCGCACGTAGCTCAACTGGACAGAGCGTCAGACTACGGATCTGGAGGATGGGGGTTCGAATCCCTCGGTGCGCGCCAAGGCTGCTTAGCTCAGTTGGGAGAGCGCTCGCCTGAAACGCGAGAGGCCGCCTGTTCGACTCAGGCAGTAGCCACCGTGCAGAGAAAGCATGATCCCGGGGTGCTGCTGCAATCGGCAGCTGAGCAGCACGCCTTGATCAGGTTCGGCTCATGGCTCCGCTTTGACCTCGGGGGTGTAGCTCAGTCGGTAGAGCGCCTGCTTTGCAAGCAGAGGGTCGCGGGTTCGACTCCCGCCACTTCCACAACTGTGACCTCCTCGCGCGGGCCGTGGTTCGGTGCCCGAGTCTCATGAGTTCGGAGCCGCAGCTCGATTCTGCGTCGCGCCTCGATCTGCCTCCGTAGCTCAGTGGGAGAGCGTCCGCATGGTAAGCGGAAGGTCACCGGTTCGGCTCCGGTCGGAGGCTCCACGGGGGTGTAGCTCAGTTGGGAGAGCGCAGGGATGGCATTCCTGAGGCCACGGGTTCGATTCCCGTCACTTCCACCACGCACTTGCCTCGCTAGCTCAACTAGAAGAGCGCCGCTTTTGTAATGCGGAGGTTGTCGGTTCGGTTCCGGCGCGGGGCTCCATCGATGGGGGATGGTGTAATGGCAGCACAGCGGGTTTTGGTCCCGCCAGTGGCGGTTCGAATCCGCCTCCCCTAACCAATTACTGGTCGCGCGTCGGTGGCAGAGCGGACAATTGCACCTGGTTGTAACCCAGGCGTCCATAGGGCTACGGAGGTTTGAATCCTTCCCGGCGCACCAATCGATCTGACGGGCTGTGGCGCAGTCTGGTAGCGCGCTTGTCTGGGGGACAAGAGGTCGCCGGTTCGAACCCGGCCAGCCCGACCAAACGACATTGACCGACTGGTTGTGGCGCAGCTTGGCAGCGCGCTTCGTTCGGGACGAAGAGGCCGTGGGTTCGAATCCCACCAACCAGACCATGCCCCGGTAGCTCAATCGCGGTAGAGCAACGGCTTCGTACGTCGTAGGTCAGGGTTCGATTCCCTGTTGGGGCTCAGAGAGACCTCGGGAAGTGGCGCAGTTTGGCAGCGCACCTGCTTTGGGAGCAGGGGGCCGCGGGTTCGAATCCCGCCTTCCCGACCATCTATGCGGAGTAGCTCAGCTGGCAGAGCAGCGGACTGTTAATCCGAAGGTCGCAGGTTCGAACCCTGCCTTCGCAGCCATCGACAATCTTGCCCCGTTCGTCTAGCGGCCTAGGACACCGCGTTCTCAGCGCGACGGCGCCGGTTCGAATCCGGTACGGGGTTCCAATCTGTGCCTGCCCCCATCGTCTAGCGGCCTAGGACACCGGCCTTTCACGTCGGCGGCACGGGTTCGAATCCCGTTGGGGGTACCACACGGTCTCGTGGTGAAGTCTGGAGTACACGCTGCCCTGTCAAGGCAGAGATCGCGGGTTCAAATCCCGTCGAGACCGCGACGCGGAGTCGCCGCAGAAATACCTGCACGCGTGTAGCTCAGATGGCAGAGCAGCACCCTTACAAGGTGAAGGCCACTGGTTCGATCCCAGTCACGCGTACGCATTGCCACGGAGCTCGGTTCGGTGCGAGCGCTCGTCTGATACGCGAGAGGTCATGGGTTCAAATCCCATCGTGGCTACTTGTTGGGAGTTTGGCGGAGCGGACGAACGCGCTGGTTTTGAAAACCAGAGGCCGCTGCAACACAGCGGCTCGTGGGTTCGAATCCCACAGCTCCCGCGAAGTCTTGGAAGGGTGGCAGAGTGGACAATTGCACCTCATTGCTAGTGAGGAGTCGGGCGACCAGCTCGACCGTGGGTTCGAATCCCACTCCTTCCGCGCACTTCCTGGAAGCGTGGCAGAGTCAGGCTGATCGCACCGTCTTGGAAAGGCGGCAGCGGGCGACACGCCCGCTCGGGGGTTCAAATCCCTCCGCTTCCGCACAGGGCCTACGGAGAGGTGGCGGAGTCCGGCTGAACGCACCTGCTTCGAAAGCAGACGGCTCGCTCTCGGCGGGCCCGAGGGTTCGAATCCCTCCCTCTCCGCAAATCCCCCGAGCCGCAAGCATCCGCAGAGATGCGCGTCGGGGGTGTGACCTTGGCGGTGTAGCTCAGCGGCAGAGCGTCTCTTTCATACGGAGAAGGCCGTGGGTTCGATGCCCACCACCGCTACCAACCGGTGCCCGTGCTCGAGTGGACAAAGAGGCTCGCCTGCAAAGCGAGAGCGCAAGCTACGTGGGTTCGAATCCCACCGGGTGCTCAACGATGATCTTGCCGGAGTGGCGAAATGGCAGCCGCGCTGGGTTTAGGACCCGGTGTCCTTCGGGACGTGCAGGTTCGACTCCTGTCTCCGGTACCGAATATGCGCGAGTGGTGAAACTGGCAGCCACGCCAGCCTGAGGGGCTGGTGCCCATCCTGGGCGTGCGGGTTCGACTCCCGCCTCGCGCACAATCACATCGGCAGGTGGACGTGGCGGAACGGCAGACGCAGCGGGCTTAAACCCCGTGGGGCCTCGGCCCGTGCAGGTTCAATTCCTGTCGTCCACACCGTCTGATGTCCTGGGCGATTGGCGCAGATGGCAGCGCGCTTGCATGACACGCAAGAGGCCGCAGGTTCAAGTCCTGCATCGCCCACCAGTCTTGATCGATACGCGGATGTGGTGGAACTGGCAGACACGCGGGCTTCAGGAGCCCGTGCTCCGAAAGGGGCGTGGGGGTTCGACGCCCTCCATCCGCACCACTTAGAACACAATCGACGACCACACCAGGGGGTGACCGGTTTCGACTGTGACAGTTGAAATGAGAGAAGCGAGCCGTGGTCTCCGGATCCACGCGAAACAGCCGGGACAAACACAAACGCCAACTTCGGACACGCTCAGCGTGACGATCTGGTGCTCGCAGCCTGATCCCAGGAAGTGAGCTCGGCCCGGCAGCCCCAGCCTTGCGGGCCCGGCGCCATCACCAGCGAGGCTCGCTTGCCGCCCGTGCCGACGGGGCAGCAAGGACGCACACAGACGGCTAAGGCGACGAACAGGGTGTCGCTGCCCTTCATCGCCCGACAACCACCAGCGACTGCGCTCGGAGAAGACTCATCGATGCTTCGCAGGACGCGGGTTCGAGTCCCGCCACCTCCACTAAGCCCCTCGTAGCTCAACTGGAAAGAGCAGCGGGTTTCTACCCCGAAGGTTGCAGGTTCGAGTCCTGCCGAGGGGGCATTTGGGCGGCTGCCCAGAGCCATCGTCCCTACCTTCAGGCGTGCGCTTCAGCGGGACCAAGAAAGCACTCACGTTCGTTTCGCTGTACAGCGGCGCCGGCGGTCTGGACCTCGGGTTTGTCCGCTCTGGCTTCGTCCCGGAGTACGCCATCGACATTGACGAGGACGCTGCCGCCACCTACACACAGCACTTCGCCACGGCCGCTGAGCGCGGCGAGTCGCCGCATCGATGTGAGATGGCCGACATCACTGACCGGATGTCTCAAATGTCGTCACTCTCAGCCGATCTGGTGATCGGCGGCCCACCTTGTCAGGGCTTCTCCGTTGCCGGGCATCAGGACCGCTCCGACCCAAGATCGAAGGAGGTGTGGAACTTCCTCGAAGCCGTGCAGCAAATCGAGCCTCGAGCATTCGTGATGGAGAACGTGAAGTCGCTGGTTTGCAACACGCGATGGGCCGGATTGCTGCAACACATCTGCCGTTCCGCATCGGGTTTGGGATACACGGTGTATGTGTTCGTGCTCAACGCTGCTGACGTCGGCGTGCCACAGAAACGTGAGCGGGCGTTCATCATCGGAATGCCTCGCGGTATGCCCTTTGCCCGACCCCAGCCTGACGGCAGCGACACTCCGAGCGTGCGCGAATCACTGCGCCAACTGCCGAAGTGGGGTTCTCCTGGCAACGACTCGTTCTGTGCTGCTCAGGTGACGCTCATGAAGCGACCAGTGCTGCGCCGTTCTCCATTCGCCGGCTACTTGTTCAACGGCCGAGGCGGGCCGGTAGACCTCGATGGCGCTGCACCGACGTTGCCGGCGATCATGGGCGGCAACGTGACTCCCGTGATCGACCAAGTGCACCTCGACGGCCAGGATGAGTGCTGGGTAACTCGCTATCACGCCCATCTCATGCGAGGCGGACAGCCCTACGACAGCCCGCCGGCCGGCCGGCTTCGCCGCCTCACTGTCGAAGAGGCAGCGCACCTGCAGGGATTCCCGATCGGCATGCGCTGGGTTGGGAGCAAGACATCGGCGTTTCGGCAAATCGGCAATGCAGTGCCGCCGCCGCTGGGCGAGGCGGTTGCTCGGTCCGTTGCGGCCGCATTGATGAAATGACCTCGCGGCGATGGCGAAATGGCAGACGCGCCGGGTTCAAGTTTCGGTGTCCTTCGGGACGTGCGGGTTCGACTCCCGCTCGCCGCACCATATGCACGTTGCGATCCAGCCCTCGTAGCTCAACAGGACAGAGCGCACCGCTCCTAACGGTGAGGCAGTCGGTTCGACTCCGACCGAGGGCGCGAGCGACATCGCCGCCGGCAATCACAACATTGACCTTCCCCCGTAGCTCAGCAGGACAGAGCGCATGGTTGCGGACCATGAGGCCATCGGTTCAACTCCGGTCGGGGGAGCTGCGGGCCGCTAGCTCATCAGGTAGAGCGAGGGACTTTTAATCCCGGGGTGCCGAGTTCGAGTCTCGGGCGGCCTACTCAACGAATACATCTCGGGCGCGTAGCTCAACTGGCAGAGCGGCGGACTCTTAATCCGATGGCTATGGGTTCAAGTCCCATCGCGCCTACTAAACCACTCCGACCTGGGCGTATAGCTCAACGGTCAGAGCAGCGCACTCATAATGCGCCGGTTCTGGGTTCGATCCCCAGTGCGCCTACCAGTCATCGCCTCACCTGCGTGGACACCGTCCGGCAATCGTCTACCCGCGCCACCAGATCTCCGCACACATTCACCAGGGAGGTGAACACTATGACTGCCCTATTGCTCAACGCCAGCTACGAACCTCTGATGTTCGTCTCGATGAGACGAGCCATGATCTTGGTCCTTACGGATCGAGCCACACTGCTCGCGGACTCAGGCGAGGAGTGGAGGTCTCAGCGAGCGGCATACCCAGTGCCAACGCTGGTGCGCTTGAAGACCATGGTCAAGGTGCCGTTCCAGAAGCGCGTCCCGATCAACCGGGACACGCTTGCGGCCCGCGACGGCGGGGTCTGCCAGGTTGTCGGCTGCGACAGCCGAGGCACAACCGTTGACCACGTTGTCCCGAAGTCACGCGGTGGGCAGCATGAGTGGAAGAACGTCGCCCTGATGTGCGCGACATGCAACGAGACCAAGGGTGACCGGCTGCTCGTCGAGATCGGCTGGCGACTGAAGAAGGAACCACGGGCGCCGCACGGCCCATGGTTGCTGCTCGCAGCAGCTAGAAGGATTACTCCACGTGAGGAATGGATGCCATACCTCGGCGCAGTTTCCGCGTGAATCGAACACGGCCACCTGATCAGCGCCGCGCATCTGCGATCAGGTGGCCGTGTCGCATTGTGCCGAGCGGCCAGGCCGCATCCGCATACATCCTCGCTGTGAGCCTTCACAGCGAACACCTAGATGGTTGGTTCCAAGGGGTTAGTGGTCGTAGTGGGTCAGTGAGCGTGCGGGCCGGTCGGGGTGGTGGGCTCGGTTGTGCCAGATGGCGGCGGTGAGGGCGAGGATGCGGGTCAGGATGC